>OFMO01000054.1_pt1 | contig 108132 bp, 109 predicted proteins | sample 1541821 | NCBI WGS metagenome assembly OFMO01 (sample SAMN04209253, study PRJEB22552) | human gut metagenome | biome: gut; material: feces | host: Homo sapiens | place: USA: Oklahoma | reverse complement strand
CTTAAGCAACAAGATGGATAATTCCTTACTGGCTGTAAGGGATATTAACCATAAACATATTGTAGTAGAATTGGAACGATTATTTTTTCAAAGTGGTCGTTCTACGGTACTGATAAAAACTGCAGAAAATTGTGCAAAGGGGATAAAACTGGCGATTATAAAGGGCGGAGAAACGGACGCTGGTTTGTATGTTTTGGCTGATTTTAAAGGAGGTTTGGAGATTAGGGTTTCTGGACAAGAAGAGTCAAAAATGGTACAATAAAAAAAGTATTATTTTGTGAAAGAGGGTTATTATGAAGTATAAATATATCTTATTTGACTTGGATGGGACGATTACGGAATCGGGACCGGGGATCATGAATTCGGTGGAGTATGCGCTGAATAAAATGAACCGGGAGGTTGGTGAGCGGGATACTTTAAAGAAATTTATCGGACCGCCGTTGACGGAATCAATGGAGAAATATTATGGGATGTCTGAGGAAGAGGCACTGCTTGGAGTAAAGTATTACCGGGAATATTATGCGATGAAAGGCATTTTTGAGAATTCGGTGTATGAAGGACTTGCGGAGACGCTGGAATCCTTGAAAAATGAAGGATATATACTTGCAGTGGCGACTTCCAAACCGGAAGAGTATGCAAAAAGGATTGCGGACAAATTTGACTTTGCAAAATATTTTGCAGGGATTTACGGGGCTACGATGGATGGCTCTCTGATCCGGAAGGCGGATGTGATCCGGTATGCGTTGGATAACCTGGGCGTGGAAAGGAAGAATTACGATCAGGTCGTTATGGTCGGTGACAGAAATAATGATATCTACGGTGCAAAGGAGAATGGGATCCAGGTGATCGGTGTCCTGTATGGATACGGAGATCTTGCGGAGCTTCAAAGTGCCGGTGCAGATTACATTGCAAAGATGCCGGAAGAGATTGCACAAATCATCGGAAGATGTAATCATGAGAGGGTTTGAATATGAGTAATAACGACGCAATGAACAGTGAGATTCGGTTTCTGGAAGAGGTTGAAGAGAAACTGAAGACACGCATTACCGAGATCAACGCATTGTTTCTTGAAGGAGAAAAACAGATTGAGAGCATGCATGATTATTATTGGGAAAACTATACGGAGATGGATGAGTATGGTTATGAAAATTATGATAATCAGCAGGCACTTCTCGGAGAAGTTAATGCGAACAATGAACGTCTGATGAAAAAACAGCGCCTTAAGAAAATGATCGACTCTCCATATTTCGGAAGAGTGGATTTTCTCTTTGAGGGGGAAGAAGAAAGCGAAAGTTTTTACATCGGAATCGGCAATTTTGCGCCTAAGGCAGGAATGACGCCACTGATCTACGACTGGAGGGCGCCAGTGAGCGGTCTTTTTTATGATTATGACAGAGGACAGGCTTCTTATGAAGCACCGGGAGGAACCATTGAAGGGGAGATTACTTCCAAATGGCAGTATAAGATCAAGAAAGGGAAGATGGTTTATGCATTTGAAAGTGACACCAAGATTGATGATGAGATCCTGAAACAGGAGCTTGGAAGTAACGGGGATGTACAACTGAAGAATATTGTCCGTACTATCCAGAAAGAACAGAATGAGATCATTCGGAATGTAAAGGACAAAGTTCTGGTCATTCAGGGAGCCGCAGGAAGTGGGAAAACCTCCGTTGCACTGCACCGGATTGCATATCTTTTGTATCACGACAGGAAAAATTTAAAAGCATCGGATATCCTGATCCTTTCACCGAACAGCGTATTTGCGGATTATATTTCCCACATTCTGCCAGAGCTTGGAGAAGAAAATATCCAGGAGATGAGTTTTGATCTGTTTGCGTACAGAGAATTGAAAGGAATCGTATCGGACTGTGAGGACCGTTATGATTATCTGGAGAAGCTGATCCATTTTCCGGAGATGGAAATCCGGGAGAGCTATCTGAAGAAGCAGTCTGCCGGATTTGTCGGAGAGATGGAAGGCTTTCTGGCAGTTCTGGAAGATCAGCTGATGGATTTTAAGCCGGTTAAGATCCGTACTCTGGAAAAAACCGAAGAGGAGCTGATCCATCTGTTCTATTTCAAATTTCAGGATATTCCGATCCTTGCAAGAATGGATGCGGTGATGGAATATCTGGTGGATGAATACGAGACATTGTATAACCGGAATCTTCCGGAAGATGAGGTAGAAGAGATCCGGGAGAAATTCAACCGGATGTATGTCACCCGTGATATTTACAAAATATATAATTGGTTTTTGGAGGACAGTGGGTATGAGACACTGGCAAAAATTCCGTATGAGAACAGAAAACTCCAGTATGAAGACGTATTTCCGGTACTTTATCTCAAATACCGAATGCTTGGAGGAACCAGACATAAGCATATCAAGCATCTGGTGATCGACGAGATGCAGGATTATTCATATTTGCAGTACGTGGTACTGTCCCGGCTGTTTTCCTGCCGGATGACGATCCTTGGCGACCGGGCGCAGACACTGGACAGTCAGATGCAGGATGTACTGACATTCCTGCCGAAGATTTTCGGACGTACGATCCGCAAGATCATCATGAATAAAAGTTACCGGAATACCATTGAAATCGCAGAGTATGCAGCGAAATTTACCGGGGAAAAGGATCTGGAATATCTGGAGCGTCATGGCAAACCAGTGACCGAAAAGAAATTTGATTCAGATGAGGAACTGTTAAATGAACTTATCCGGGAGGCAGATGCCGGAATGGATAAATATGAGACCGCCGCAGTTCTGACGGAGACGATGGACGAGGCGTATACAATGACCAGGATGCTTTCAAACCGTGGACTTCCGGTAAACTGTATTGACCGGGACAGCAGTACCTTTGAAAAAGGCGTGACAGTAACGACTTTCTATATGGCAAAGGGACTGGAATTTGATCAGGTATTCGGCGTGTTCCCGAAGAAAGAAAATCCGATGACCGGGCAGGCAAAATACATCTGTGCAACAAGAGCACTGCATGAGCTTTATATGTATGAAAGGGCATAACTGTACAGACTGATACAGCGAAAGAGAGGAAAGAACAGGATGAAGATAACCGTACTGACGGTTGGAAAAATAAAAGAAAAGTATCTGCGGGATGCGATCGCGGAATATACGAAGAGACTGAGCCGCTACTGCAAGCTGGAGATCATTGAGGTGGCGGATGAAAAGACACCGGACAATGCCAGCGAAAATGCAGAGGAAATGATCCGGCAAAAAGAGGCCGAACGTCTTTTGAAATATATCCGTGAGGATGCATATCTTATTACACTGGAGATAGGCGGAAAGCAGCTGACCTCCGAAGAATTTTCAGAGAAAATTGAAAAACTTGGCATTCAGGGAACCAGTCACATTATTTTTGTGATTGGCGGATCCATAGGGATCGGGAAGGCAGTTCTGGAAAAATCGGATTATGCACTTAGTTTTTCAAAAATGACATTTCCGCACCAGCTGATGCGTGTAATCCTGCTAGAGCAAATTTACCGTGGATACCGGATCATGTCGGGAGAACCCTATCACAAATAGAAAAGAGGCTGATTCATATGAAGATGGTAGTATTAGTAGAAAACAGTTCCAGATGCAGACTTTGTGCAGAACATGGACTGTCGGTTTATATCGAATATGAGGGAAAGACGTACCTTCTGGATACTGGCGCAACAACGCTCTTTGCAGAAAATGCAAAGGAGCTGGGGATTGATCTTTCGAAAGTAGATACGGCGTTTTTATCCCATGCACATTATGACCACAGTGGCGGTTTCGAGGAGTTTTTTAAGGAGAATGACAAAGCAGCGGTCTATATGCAGGAGACGTCTGCTGAGAACTGTTTTTACCGGACAGAAGGAAAAGATAAATATATTGGAATTCCGCAGCATCTTCTGGAAAATTATAAAGAGCGGTTCCGTCCGTTAAATGCAGTCTGTGAAGTTGAAAAAGGCGTCTGGGTCGTACCGCATTTTACCGGCGGTCTGGATGAGATGGGACGCAGGGCACACATGTACCGGAAAATCGGTGAAGAGTTTATTGCAGATGATTTTGCACATGAGCAGAGTGTGGTTTTTGAGACGGGAAAAGGACTGGTGATATTTAATAGCTGTTCCCATGGGGGAATTGTCAATATTGTGCGAGAAGTGCAGATGGCACTCGGCGGGCAAAAGGTCTATGCGGTTATCGGTGGATTCCATATGATGAAGCTTTCGGGCATGGATACACTTGCCATACCAGAGGAAGAGGTTGTGGAAACTGCGCAGGAATTGAAAGGGCTTGGCGTAGAGGAAATCTATACCGGTCACTGTACCGGAAATATTGCATTCAGGATTCTGAAAAGAGAACTTGGCGAAATGGTACATGCACTTGGAACAGGGGAAACGGTGGTATTTTAAATGAAGGAAGCCCCAGGATTTATCACGGGTAATGAGTTGATAGATCCTGGGACTTTTGTCTTGTTACATTGCTTCTTTTATGAGTATGACTTCAGGTTCGGTCATTGCATAAGCATCCAGAACTTCATCCAGCTCGTCTGCCTTGATCAGATTTTCTTCCAGAACCAGCTTATAGTGAGGGTGATAAAACAGAAGTTGAATTCTGAAAATAATTGTTAAATATGGCTATTGAATGGAATTGTATATATAATAACTAAAAAACATTGCCGTTGACTAACCAATATGAAAGCGAGTATACTGTAGTAAAGTCAAAGGAAAAAAAAAGAAGGTGTAAGAATGCAGGCATTATCAACAGCTGTTCCTGGAAAATGGTACACGATCAAATGGATGTTCGGAGTACCGGAGGTGCTGGAAAAATTAAAGGAATTCAAAATCAAAGAGGGCAGCGAAATCCATGTGATCCAGAATGATGCCAGTGGTATGATGATTATAGCATCTGACCAGAAGCGGTTCGCTATCAGCCAGGATGCCGCTGCGAGAATTCAAGTATAACAAAGAAATGAAAAATCGATCTTACAATCACAGGAAAAGTAGGATCGATTTTTTTGTATATCCGGATCATGGAGGAGCCAGTCTGTTCGATTTTATAAAGTTTTCACAGAATAACGGATTGTTTTCAGCTGCGATTGAAGATATAATACTTTTATGTAACAAAATAGAAGCGCGAAAGAGGGAAAACAAATGTTAGAAATTATTTGTCTTATATGGCTTTGGCGTGTGAATGGAAAGCACGCGATAGAAAGAGGACAGAATCCAAAAAAATATCGTGCATTGACACTGGGATTGTGGTTTGGCCTTGAATTTACCGGTACTTTTGTCGGAGCCTGGCTGATGCAGCTTTTGAATGCAGGTGATAATGCATTTTACGGGGCATATTTTTTTGGAATTATCGGAGCTGCAATTGGCGGTTTCACTTCTTACTGGGTTGCAAAAAAAGCACCGATGGGAAATTACAGACCAGAAGACCAGCCAAATGGATGGAATAATCAGTCAGGTGGATGGAATCAGAGCCAGAACGGTTGGGATAATCAGCAAAATGGATGGAACCAGAACCAGAACAGCTGGGATAATCAGCAAAATGGATGGAACCAGAACAGCTGGGATAATCAGCAAAATGGATGGAACCAGAATCAGAACGGCTGGGATAATCAACAGAATGTCTGGGAACAGCCACAGCAGGAACCGGATTGCCTTTTTGCTCCGGCAACGATCCGTATTATCGAAGAAGAGGGCGGTTATACCGGCGGGCAGGATGCATTTTTCTTAAATGGCAGACCCATCTGTTCTCTGCGGCCGGGCAGTGAATATACCTTTACAACTTACGCAAAGAAGAATGTGCTTACGATTGGCAGACCGACACCGGAACTGTCAGATGAGACAACGGTATTAAAGTTTATTGCCGGAGAAAAAGGTCAGATCGAAATTCATGCATGTGCGGGAAGACTGCTCCCGGGAAAATTCAGCAATTATACAGCATAGGAATATTATGTGGTTCTGAAGCATACACTGTCAACAAAACGGTATATGCGGCAATATGAGACAGAGATCCGAACAAGAAGACGGGACACGAAGGTATCGCATGGCAGATGCAGCAAATTTGCCGAAGGATGTGGTGCTGGGTGTCCCGATTCTGACTCTTACAGGGCATTATGAAGTGAATATAGAGAATTACCGTGGAATTCTGGAATATACCGAACAGCTGATCCGTATAAATGTACGTAGCGGGCAGATTCGCATCACAGGGAAATCACTTGAGATCAACTACTATACAACAACCGATATGAAGATTACCGGAAAGGTAGAGAAAATTGAGTATTCTTAGGAAGGGATGGCGAAGATGCTGCGATATATTCTGAATAATCTTGCCGGATACCTGCGCATCAGAGTCGAAGGATATTCACCGGAACGTTTTTTAAATCTTTGCTGTTATCATGGGATTTTTCTCTGGAATCTGAGACCGGCAAAAGGGGCATATGAGATGAATATCCGCGTCCGGGATTTCCGCAGACTGCGACCAATGGTCAGGAAGAGCAGGGCAAAGGTACGAATCACCCAGAAAAGAGGAGTCCCGTTTTTTATACATAAATATCGTGGACGGAAGCTTTTTTTTACAGGATCGGTCATCGCAATCTGTCTGATCTTTCTGCTTTCTTCTTTTATATGGAGGATTCAGATTGATGGAAACCTTGCAAGGACAGATGAGGTTTTGCTTTCTTTTCTGACAGAAAAGGGAATTGCCTGTGGAATGGCAAAAAAGAATGTAGACTGTGACCGGATTGAAAAAGATATTCGTATGGAATACGACGATATTATCTGGGTTTCAGCCTATGTTCATGGGAGTTGCCTGAAGATTAAAGTCAGGGAGAATCCTGACCGGAAGGAGCTGCAGACAGAAGCTGAGGCGGAAGCGCCGATGGATATTGTGGCAGAAGCGGACGGGATCATTCAGAAGATCATTACACGAAAAGGGAATCCGCTTGTCCGGGAAGGCAGTGAGGTAAAAAAAGGAGAGATCCTTGTGAGTGGAAGTGTGGAAGTAAAGAATGATTCAGATGAGGTGACAGGATACCAGTACCGGGTATCGGATGCAGACATAATAGCACAGACAACGGTTGCGTATACAGATATTCTTGACAGGATGCATCCGGTATGGAAAGATACTGGCAAGAAGAGCTGGAGGTTCTGGATAGAAACACCGGGAAGGCTGTATCTTTTTGGCAGGCGGGAACTACCTTACCCGGAATATAATGCGCTGACCTGCAGATATATCCTGTATTTGGAGAGACATTTTCCATTTCCGGTCTCGGTAAGAGTTGAACGGAGCAAAGAGAGCAGAAAAGAGGAGATTTCTTATACAGACAGGGAAGCAAGAGAAATTCTGTCCTATAATTTTGAGAAGTTTTGCGCCCGATTAGAGAAAAAAGGGGTTCAAATTTCAGAGAATGATGTTAAAATATACAGGGAGACAAACCGGTATTCGGCAAAGGGAAAACTGGTTTTATCCGGACCGTTCGGAATTGTACAAAAAGGAACGGTACATGAACTGCCGAAGGCAGATGCAGAAAATATACAGCAGGAAGGAAACTGATTTATGGGAATTCTTGAGACCATGATAGACATACCGGCTGAACATGAAAAAAATGTGTTTGGCCAGTTCGATATATTTGCAAAAAAAATTGAGAGAGCTTTACATGTTACACTGATCGCGCGAAATGGAAAGGTGAAAGTCCTTGGAGAAGAAAAGAATGTAGAGAGGGCGCAGCAGGTATTGTCGCAGCTTACCGAGCTTTCCAGGCGCGGGAACACGATCCAGGAGCAGAATGTAGACTATGCCCTGTCCCTTACGATGGAAGACAGCGCGGAAGATATTCTGACAATTGATAAAGACCTGATCTGTCATACACTTCAGGGAAAGCCAATCAAACCAAAGACGCTCGGACAGAAGAAATATGTGGATGCGATCCGGGAAAAGATGATCACCTTTGGCCTTGGTCCTGCCGGAACCGGTAAAACTTATCTGGCGATGGCAATGGCAATCACGGCGTTCAAACGCAATGAAGTGGGGCGTATCATTCTGACACGTCCGGCAATTGAAGCAGGAGAAAAGCTTGGCTTTTTGCCGGGAGATCTGCAGAGTAAGATCGATCCATATTTAAGACCACTTTATGATGCACTCTATCAGATCATGGGAGCAGAAAGCTTTATCAAGAATTCAGAAAAAGGGCTGATCGAGGTTGCGCCTCTTGCCTATATGCGAGGCAGAACCCTTGACAACGCTTTTATTATTCTGGATGAGGCACAGAATACCACACCGGCGCAGATGAAGATGTTCCTGACACGTATTGGTTTTGGATCCAAAGTCGTGATCACCGGAGACTCTACACAGAAAGACCTTCCGGCAGGACAGACATCCGGACTTGATGTGGCAGTGAGTGTAGTCAAGAATCTGGAAGATATTTCGATTTGCCGTCTGACCAGCCGGGATGTTGTCAGACATCCGCTGGTACAGCGAATTGTTAAAGCGTACGAGGAATACGAGCAAAAGCAGGAACAGAAAAAATCCCACACTAGAGACAGAAAGAAACGAGGAACAAGATGAGACTATTTTTAGAGGATGAGGGAGCATTGGATTTAAAGCTGCCTTATGAAGAACTGGCGACAAAAGTTGCAGATGCAGTCCTGGATTATGAGAAGTGCCCATACGAGGCGCAGGTAGAACTTCTTCTTACGATGAATGAGGAGATCCGACAGATGAACCTGGAATTTCGCGGAATCGACCGTGCAACCGATGTCCTGTCATTTCCGATGACGGAATTCCCGTCACCGGCTGATTATGCATATCTGGATACAGATGACAGTTCATTTGATCCGGAGACCGGAGAACTGATGCTCGGCAATATTGTGATTTCCAAAGAGCGCGCAAAGGAGCAGGCAGAAGAATATGGTCATTCGGTAGAACGTGAATTTGCTTTCCTTATTGCGCACAGTATGTTGCACTTGTTAGGTTATGACCATATGGAAGATGAAGAACGGCTCGTGATGGAAAAGAAACAGCGGGAAGTTCTGGAGATGCTGGGAATTACAAGATAGATAAAAGTATGAGGTTTTAACGTATGGGTAAAAAGAAAAAATCAAAGGGCGGCAGTTTTCTGATGCAGGGAAGCATCCTTGCGGCAGCCGGTATTATCACAAAGATCATCGGGGCAGTATACCGGATCCCGATGCTCAATATTATGGGGCTTAAAGGACAGGGCTATTATGATATGGCATTTCAGGTGTATTCTATTGCTCTGATCATTTCGTCTTACAGTCTGCCGGTTGCGGTATCAAAGCTGGTGTCTCTCAAAATGGCGGCAGGAGAGCGGAAAAATGCATTCAGGGTATTGAAGGCATCACTGATCATAGCTACGCTATCTGGTGTCACGATCATGGTGATCGTATTTTTTGGAGCAGAGGCGATCGCAGAATATCTGATGGGAGCCAAAATGAGCTGCTATTCTTTGAAGGTGCTTGCTCCCGGGCTCCTGATTTGTGCGATTATGGCAGTTTTTCGTGGCTATTTCCAGGGGATGGGAACAATGATCCCGACTGCAATTTCGCAGATCATTGAACAGCTTCTCAATGCGATTGTCAGCGTTGTAGGTGCAGCCGTTCTTCTGGAAAATGGAAAACAGATGGCTAAGGTGCAGGGGAATAACCTTTTGGGACCAGCCTATTCCGCAGCAGGAGGTACACTTGGTACAGTAGCCGGTGCGCTGATCGGTCTGCTGTTCTTACTGTTCTGCTATGTGGCATTCCGCAAGCCGATGATGCGGCAGATGAAGCGGGATACCTCGAAAGAACTGGATGATTACCGTGCGATTTTCAAGATCCTGATTCTGACGATCGCACCGATCATTTTAAGTACAACAATTTATAACAGTGCAAATGTTATTGACAGTGCAATGTTCAATAAGATCATGGGTGCACAGGGAACTAGTGAGGCGGTCTGTGCAGAGCTTCTTGGTAAATTAGGACAGTATTATACCCTGTTTAACGTACCGCTTGCCGTTGCGAGTGCATTGGGATCATCTGTGATCCCGGGGCTTGTAAGCGCGGCAGAGAATCATGACAGAAGACTGTTACATAACCGGATTTATACAGTTATCCGTTACACGATGCTGATCGCGATTCCAAGCGCGTTCGGATTTTTTGCACTTGGTCAGCCGATCATGGATTTCCTGTGGCCGAATGTAGATAATGTAACACAGGGAATTATGCTGAAGATCGGAGCAATTTCTCTGGTATTTTATTCACTTTCAACCGTTACGAATACAGTGCTTCAGGGTCTGGACCGTATGATGGAACCGGTAAAAAATGCAATGGTATCCCTGATACTACATATTGTATCTCTGTTTATTATGCTTGTTATGTTCAAATGGGGCATTTATGCACTGATTGGAAGTAAGATTGTGTTCTCTTTATGCATGTGTATCATGAATGCACATGATATCCGTGAAGCATGTGGATATCTTCAGGAGAGCCGTAAGACTTTTGTCATTCCGTCTATCGCCGGAGCTGTTATGGCAATTTTGGCATGGGCAGTGCATTTCGTACTTGACACCTTCATCGGAGGAAGAATCGCAACCCTGATCGCCCTCATCGTGGCAGTAGCGGTATACGCAGTCGTTCTCCTTAAAATGGGTGGCATGTCCGAAAAAGAACTCCTCGGTCTCCCAAAAGGTCACCAAATTGTAGTAGTCTGCAAAAAATGCCATTTATTAAAAGAACGCAGATATTACTAAGCTGTGGATGATTTGATATCACAACCTAAAAATTCCCCCATAATGAATAAAATCCTCCAAGCAGACCAATACTTGTAGAAAAAGGAGTGTTCCTTATGGAAACAAGATATCATATTGGTCTTTTAACGGGGACTCTTCTGATTCTTGCGATCTTATCTTATGCATATTATGCAGATTATAATTACAGGAAAGAAATTGCAAGGACAGAACAGACAGAGCAGCAGGAAACAGAACAGACAGTCAGCACTCAGGGTGGCGCACACAAAGAAGGGGTGTATTATCTGAAAAACCGCAACGGATATGTGATTGTTTATCTGGACGACCAGACAAGTATTTATGAATATACGAATATCCGTGTCGAAGAGCTTCCGGAAGAACTGCAGAATGAGATCCGGGAGGGAAAGCGGTTAGAGGGAAAAGACAAGCTTTATGGGTTCCTGGAAAATTATTCCAGCTGATTAAAAAGATAACATTATTATATAGGAAAACAAAGAAGGGACAAAAGAAAAATGGAGACAGCAAAAATTGAACGCATTAATGAATTATATAGAAAATCAAAAGCAGAAGGACTGACAGAGGAAGAGAAAAAAGAACAGCAGATTCTCAGACGGGAATATGTAGATGCATTCAAAAGAAATCTTCGTGGACAGCTTAATAACATTTCAATCAAGGAGAAGGATGGATCCATTACAAATCTGGGCGAGAAATATGGACAGAAAAAAGGAAATTAGGGCAAAAATTCTGAAAATGAGACAGGCACTTCCGAAAGAAGAGGTTCGGGAGAAGAGCCTGCGGATCATGAGACGCATTGAAGAGACAGAGACATTTAAAAATGCAGATAACCTTCTTGCGTATATTGATTTTCGTGGAGAGGTGGCAACCGGAACACTGATCGAGAAGGCATGGGAGCTTGGAAAAAAGGTCTATGTGCCACGGGTAGCGGGAAAAGAGATGGAGTTTTATCAGATACATTCTTTTGAGGATCTGGAAAAGGGGGCTTATGGCATCCTGGAGCCGAAAAAAGAATGCCCTGTTTATGAAGCCGGAGAAGGGCAGACTACACTGGCAATCCTGCCGGGAAGTGTTTTTGATAAAAAAAAGAACCGTGTCGGTTATGGCGGTGGATTTTATGATCGTTATTTTGAAAAACGGAAAGATATCTGCCGGATCGCAGCTGCTTATGAAATGCAGATCGTAGAAGAAATTGAGACCGAAGAATTTGATCTTCCGGCAGATTATGTTACAACGGAAGAGAGGTTCTGGTAGAAATTCCGGAAGTGTATCATAGAGAGTTTTGATTGAAAACAGGAATGGGAGCAAACATACAGGAACATTTGAAGAAAATCAATGGATAGTATGTTTGGCTCCCATTTTCAGGTTCATATGGTAAGGATTATTCAGGATAAACCAGCTGTTTTTCTGTAATATTTTCCAGAACCTCAGTCAGATATCTTTTTGCCATATAATTTGCCATCGGAAGGTTCATGTCCAGATAGTTTCCGCAGTCTTTTGCAGCAGCTCCCGGTACGTCCCCATTGAAGTCTGCGATAAAAGCAAACATTTCTTTCATCAGTGGAACGATATCTTTTGATTCATAATCACCTACAAGAAGAAGGTAGAAGCCGGTACGGCATCCCATTGGTCCAAAGTAAAGTGTTTTTGATGCGTAGTCCCTGTGGTTACGAAGGAAGGTTGCACCAAGATGTTCGATGGTGTGAACCTCTGCAGTATTCATAACCGGTTCTTCATTCGGATTGGTCATGCGGATATCAAAGGTTGTAATGACCTGTTCGCCGGCACAATCCTTACGTGAGACGTAAAGCCCAGGAACAAGCTTCAAATGGTCTATTGTGAAACTGGTAATTTTCTCCATAATCAAGTATCTCCTTTTTTGTACTACGTTTATTATAACTGTCATAAAGTTTAATAACAAGCCTTTTGGTGGAAGAAAGGTGAAAAATGTGCTATAATCGTTACTGTTAACTCCCGTGCCAATCGCTATGCTGACTGGCACGGAGGATGCGTGTGTTTTTAATGATAGCAGGAGGAAGCTAAGAGATGAAAATATATATGATCCGTCATGGAGAGACGGACTGGAATAAAAAAAGAAAATTACAGGGACAGGTGGATATTCCACTGAATGAATTTGGAAAACTACTTGCAAAAGAGACGGCTCCGGCACTTGCAGATGTTCCATTTGCGGTCTGTTACACAAGCCCGCTGAAAAGAGCGGCAGAGACGGCACGGCTCGTCCTGGGGAACAGGGAGGTTCCGATTGTTCCAGATAAGCGGATCCAGGAGATGAGCTTTGGAGAATTTGAGGGACTTTGCTGCAGAGAAGAGGGATGGAATATTCCGGATCCGGGATTTCGCAACTTTTTTAATGCACCGGAAGTGTATCAGCCGCCAAAAGGAGGGGAATCCTTTGAAGAAGTGCGGGCACGTCTGAATAATTTTCTGGAAGAGCTTTATCAGAAAGAAGAGCTTCAGGATAAAAATGTACTTTTATCCACACATGGTGCAGCACTTTGCGGGATTCTGAGCCTGATGAAAGGTCTGCCGATTTCCGGGTACTGGCAGCAGGGGGTACATAAGAACTGTGCGGTATCAATTGCGGAAGTGAAAGATGGAAAAATAGAAATTTTACAGGAAAATGTGACTTATTATCAAGAGTCAGTGCAGGACTGGTAGAAAGTTATTTGATGTCCTAAAAGCTTTCTGATGAATTGTTTAATAAAAAAACTCCCATCCGGAGAAATGTGAGCTAATTATAACTCATTTCTTCTCCGGATGGGAGCTTTTTGATGTTAGATAAAATTCATTGGTATATTTAGACAGATAAGGAGCTATTTTTCAATCGCTTTACACGAATTCCGGACAACCAGCTTACACGGCAGTTTGATCTTAAGTGCAGGTCCCGGATGCTCCCTCAGGAGATGCTGCAGAATAGAAGCTCCGTACATTCCCATATGATAAGCTGGCGCACTGACCGTTGTCAGCGGTGGAGCAGAAAACTGTGCCATATTGATATCATCAAAGCCTACGATGGAAATATCCTCCGGAACACGGATCCCGTGTTCGGTAAAGGCTTTGATCGCACCAAAAGCGATCGGATCGCTTGCTGCAAAGATCGCCGTCGGCAGTTTGCCGCCGTTAATCAGATTGCATGCCATCTCATAACCGGAAGAAATCTGGAAGACACCCTCCTGGATATAAGGCTCATAAATCAAATCGTGTGCATCACAGTAATCAATAAAGACTTTTTTTCGGTAATCCGGATAGAGATGATTTTCGCCGATATATTCTTTTCCGGTAAAGAAACCAATCTCCCGGTGCCCGATCCCGGTCAGATAATCCAGAGCTTCTGTAACTGCTTCGCCGAAATCCGGAATGATCGTGGAAATCCGGTCATCGTTTACCGGCATATCCAGGAACAGGATGCACGAATTCATCTCATACAGATAAGAAATTTCCTCCTGACTGAATTTGCCGATACAGATCAGACAGTCTACATCCTTCAGAACGTCCATGTAATTGATGTCGCTTTTGTAGGTACGCACAATCTGGATATTGTGTGAGAGGCAGTAATCTTCAATTCCCTGACGGATCAGAAGATAATAATTATCCTCCAGTTCCTGCTGGGAAGAGAACCACTGAATGATCCCAAGGGTAAAAAGTGATTTGACAGAAGGACGTCCGCGCTTTACATAATGCAGCTCTCTTGCAGTATCCAGTACTTTCTGTCGGGTTTCCGGTGAGACATTGAGCGTCTCATCATTATTCAATATACGTGAAACTGCTGCGGCAGAAACACCGGCAGCAGAAGCAATATCTTTGATTGTTGCCATAAGCGGCCCCCTTGTTAAAAAATTTCTGATTCTTCTATTATAACAGAGGAGTAAAAAAATGGAAAGTGAAAGAATTATGTAGAACTGTACAAAAATTCACTAGTAAATTTATTGAAATATTTAGTAAATATATATTGCAAATTTACTAAATATATTTTATAATACAATTATCAAAGCAGAATCGAAAATGTATTTGGAGGAAATGAAGATGAAACAGCTTACAAAACTTATGGAAGAAATGAAACAGGGCGTGTACCGTGATACATTAAAAGATATTTATATTGATGAAAGTGTGATTGCACATCAGGAAGAACGCTATGTAAAAGCGATGGCAGAGTATCAGAAATTATATGGGGACAGAGAAGTGGAAGTATACAGCGCACCGGGACGAAGTGAAGTTGGTGGAAATCATACAGATCATCAGCACGGAATGGTGCTTGCAACCTCTATTAATCTGGATGCGATCGCAATTGTAAATAAAAATGAAGATATGACTGTCCGTGTGGTATCTGAAGGATATGATATGATCGTTATCGATGCGAATGATGTAGAAAAGGTTGACAAAGAAGAAGGGACATCTATCGGACTGATCCGTGGCGTACTTGCAGGACTGAAAGAACGCGGATACAAGATTGGTGGATTCAATGCTTATGTGACAAGTGATGTGCTGATCGGAGCAGGACTTTCCTCGTCTGCTGCATTTGAAACAATCATTGGAACCATTGTTTCCGGACTTTACAACGATATGCAGATCAGCATGGTAGAGATTGCACAGATTGGTCAGTATTCTGAAAATGTTTACTTTGGAAAGCCAAGTGGTCTGATGGACCAGACAGCCTGCGCGGTTGGTGGACTGATCCACATTGATTTCAAAGATCCAAAGGCTCCGGTTGTAGAAAAAGTAGATGTAGATTTTGAAAATCATGCATGCAGTCTGTGCATCGTAGATACCAAAGGTTCTCATCAGGATCTGACACCGGATTATGCACAGATTCCGGCGGATATGAAAGCTATTGCAACATATTTTGGAAAAGAAGTCCTCCGTGACGTAGATGAAAAAGAATTTTTTGCAGCGATCCCGGTACTCCGCGAGAAGCTTGGAGACCGTCCGGTGCTTCGGGCTATGCATTTCTTCGGTGATAATGCGAGAGTTGCAGCACAGGTTGCATCCCTTCGCGAAGGAAGATTTGAAGATTTCCTTAATATGATCAAAGCATCTGGGGATTCCTCTTTCAAATATCTTCAGAATGTATATACTAACCGTGACGTGCAGAACCAGGCAGTATCCATTGCCCTTGCAGTCAGCGAAAATGTACTCGGAAACCATGGAGTATGCCGTGTGCATGGAGGCGGATTTGCCGGAACCATTCAGGCATTTGTGAAGAATGATTTTGTAGAAGAGTACAGAAAAGCATTGGATGCAGTATTTGGAGAAGGATCCTGCCACGTATTAAAGGTTCGTAAATATGGCGGAATGAAAGTAATCGCGTAAACGAAAATATGCTAGCTGTCAAGGTTAGACATAAATACAGATTTTAGTTTGCTATCTGAATAAATAAAGGATTCGGTGTAAAAATGTGCCGCATTGAAAATGGATGGATATAAGACGAGCAAAAAGATTTGGAGGAAGAAAAATGATCGATCAGGCAATTACAGAACTGGTTCAGTATGGATTAGATACGGGGCTTGTAGCACCGGAAGATAAAATATTTGTTACCAATCAGATTTTAGAGGCACTTGGTCTGGAGTCTTACGAGGAGACACCAGGAAGCAGGGGTGCAGAGGAGCTGGAACAGATTCTGAAGGAGATTACAGATTATGCAGTGGAAAAAGAACTGATTGCAGATTCAATCGTGTACCGGGATCTGTTTGATACAAAAATCATGGGAAAACTGGTCCCGCTGCCGAGCATGGTAAGCCATAAATTCTTTGAACTGTATCAGGAAGGACCGAAAAAGGCGACCGATTATTTTTACAAGCTTAGTCAGGACAGTGATTATATCCGAAGATACCGGATTAAAAAGGATCAGAAATGGATCACAGAGACACCATATGGGGAGATGGAGATCACCATCAATCTGTCCAAACCGGAAAAAGATCCGAAAGCGATCGCGGCAGCAAAAAATGCTACACAGAGTGGTTATCCGAAATGCCAGCTGTGTAAGGAAAATGAAGGCTACGCCGGTCGCGTCAATCATCCGGCAAGACAGAATCACCGGATCATTCCGGTCAGGATCGATGGAAAAGACTGGGGATTCCAGTATTCACCGTATGTATATTACAATGAACACTGCATCGTTTTCAACGGAGAGCATGTGCCGATGAAAATTGAGCGTGCAACCTTTGCAAAGCTGTTGGATTTTGTCAGCCAGTTTCCACATTATTTTGTTGGTTCCAATGCAGATCTTCCGATCGTAGGAGGATCGATCCTAAGCCATGATCATTTCCAGGGTGGAAATCATGAATTTGCAATGGCAAAAGCTCCGGTTATTAAAGAATATGTGATTCCGGGGTATGAAGATGTGCGCGCCGGAATGGTAAAATGGCCAATGTCTGTTATCCGTCTGCAGGGCAAAGACAAAGAACGTCTGATCAGCGCAGCTGACCACATTTTAATGTGTTGGAGATCTTATACAGACGAAGCAGCATTTATCTTTGCCGAGACAAACGGAGAACCGCACAACACGATCACTCCGATCGCCAGAATCAGGGATGGGTATTTTGAGCTGGATCTTGTTCTCAGAAATAATATTACGACAGAAGAACATCCGCTTGGCGTTTACCATCCGCATGCAAAATTACATCACATCAAGAAAGAGAATATTGGTCTGATCGAGGTGATGGGACTTGCAGTGCTGCCGTCAAGACTGAAAAGTGAAATGGAACAGCTTGCAGATGCAATCCTTGAAGGAAAGGACATCCGCAGCAATGAAGTGCTTGAAAAGCATGCAGACTGGGTAGAAGAATTCCTTCCAAAATATACAGACATTACGAAAGAAAATATTATGGACATTCTCCATGAGGAAATCGGACAGGTGTTTAACCAGGTGCTGGAAGATGCTGGTGTTTATAAGCAGACAGAAGAAGGCAGGGCAGCATTTGAGCGGTTTGTTGGAAGCCTGTAATATAGAGCAAAAAAAGAATATAAAAAGATAAAAAAGGACTAAAACTCGGGTGTCGGACCGAACTTCAATTGTTCGGGGGAACTACCTGAGTTTTAGTCCTGATTTATTATACATCAGCACAAATGTACCGACAAGATAAATTCTTAGTCATCCTGTTCTTCTGTATTCAGATCCAGGATTGCCTGTCTCTTAGAAGCCCCAATATTATTTTTCAAATATTCATCGTAAGTTGTCATCTTATCGATCATTGAACCATCTGGAAGGATTTCCATAATACGGTTTGCTGTCGTTTCAACGATCTGGTGGTCTCTTGAAGAGAACAGAAGTACGCCAGGGAACTTCTTCATTCCATTGTTGAGTGCAGTGATGGATTCCATATCCAGGTGGTCAGTAGGCTCGTCGAGGATCAGTACGTTGGCACCGGAGATCATCATCTTGGATAACAGACAGCGTACCTTTTCCCCACCGGAAAGAACTTTAACCTTCTTTACACCGTCATCGCCGGCGAAAAGCATTCTTCCAAGGAAACCTCGTACATAGGTAACATCCTTTTCTTCCGAATACTGAGTCAGCCATTCTACGATGGTATCGTCATTGTCAAATTCTTTTCCACTGTCTTTCGGAAAATATGCCTGTGTAGTGGTGATTCCCCATTTATAAGTACCTTCATCCGGCTCCATTTCTCCGATCAGGATCTGGAAGAGAACAGTTTTGGCAAATTCATTTCCACCGACAAATGCAACTTTGTCGTCCCGGTTCAGTGTGAAGGAAAGATTGTCCAGGATTTTTTCCCCGTTGATGGTTTTGGATAAGCCTTCGACCATCAGAACTTCATTACCGATCTCGCGGTTCGGTTTGAAATCGATGTAAGGGTATTTACGGCTGGATGGGCGGATCTCATCAAGCTGGATCTTTTCCAGGGCGCGCTTACGGGAAGTTGCCTGACGGGACTTGGACGCATTGGCACTGAATCGGGAAATAAAGTCCTGTAACTCCTTGATCTTTTCTTCTTTTTTCTTGTTGGCTTCTTTCATCTGACGGATCAGCAGCTGGCTGGATTCGTACCAGAAGTCGTAATTACCGGCGTAGAGCTGGATTTTACCGTAATCGATATCGGCAATCTGTGTGCAGACCTTATTCAGGAAATAACGGTCATGGGAAACAACAATAACGGTATTGTCAAAGTTGATCAGGAATTCTTCCAGCCATGCGATCGCATCCAGATCCAGGTGGTTGGTAGGCTCATCCAGAAGAAGAATATCCGGATTACCAAAAAGTGCCTGCGCAAGAAGGACTTTGACCTTCTGTGCACCGGTCAGCTCGCTCATCATATTGTAGTGAAGCTCTGTCTCAATTCCAAGTCCGTTCAGAAGAGATGCGGCATCAGATTCTGCTTCCCATCCGTTCAGGGTTGCAAATTCTGCTTCCAGTTCACTTGCCTTGATCCCGTCCTCGTCTGTGAAATCTTCTTTGGCATAGATCACTTCTTTTTCCTTCATGATCTCGTAAAGACGGGCATTTCCCATGATTACAGTATCAAGAACCGGATACTGGTCGTATTTGAAGTGGTCCTGCTGTAAGAAAGAAAGACGCTCACCTGGTGTGAGGATGACTTCTCCGCTGGTCGGCTCAAGCTGCCCGGAAAGGATCTTAAGAAATGTAGATTTTCCGGCCCCGTTCGCTCCGATCAGACCGTAGCAGTTGCCTTCTGTAAATTTGATATTTACATCTTCAAACAAGGCTTTCTTCCCTACGCGGAGGGTGATATTACTTGTACTAATCATAAAAATTCTCCTTATTCAAATAGAATTATCGTTTCAATTTTTGCATTACGTTCATAATGGTAACATGACTGCACAATTTTCGCAAGAGAATAAGCATTAACATAAGGAAGAATTTGTGGTATACTTATAAATCATACACGAAATATACAGCATGGTAGGACGAAAGGAGCGAGTGTTTTGACAGAAGCAGGACTGGTGTTGGAAGGCGGTGCAACAAGAGGTGTATTTACTTCCGGCGCATTGGATTATTTGATGGAAAAAGATCTGTATTTTTCATACGTGGTCGGCGTATCGGCAGGTTCCTGTAACGCAGTCGATTATGTCTCAAAGCAGATTGGCCGGACAAGGGACTGTATGATCCACAGAGGAAAGGAATACAGCTATTATTACGGACTTAAAGATTTCGTAAAAGAAAGAAGTCTTCTGGATATGGATATGATATTCAATAAATATCCGAATGAACTCTTTCCGTTTGATTTTGATACTTATTTTTCAAATGGAATGACCTGTGAGATCGTGACAACCAATTGTCTTACGGGAAATGCCGAATATATGACCGAAGAGAACGACAGTGACCGGCTGATGAAGATCTGCCGCGCCAGCAGCAGTATGCCACTTGTATGTCCGATCGTAAATATAGACGGGATTCCGTATCTGGATGGTGGACTTGCCGATTCCATTCCGGTAAAGCATGTGCAGGAAAAGGGACTGAAAAAAATAGTTCTCATTTTGACGAGACCGGAAGGCTACCGCAAAAACCCAACTTCCAAAGCGGTCGGTAAGTTATACCGAAAGATGTACAGCAAATATCCGGCACTTGTCCGCACCTGTATCCGAAGACCGGTGATGTATAACCGGACAGAAGAATACATAGAAAAGCTGGAAAAAGAAGGAAATATCTTCGTCCTTCGCCCGGAAATGAAGCCGGTATCCAGACTGGAAAAAGATTATGATAAGCTGATGGCTTTCTACGATCATGGCTATGAAATGATGAAAAGAGAGCTTCCGAGACTCGAAGCTTATCTGGAAAAATAAGGAGGTGTGCATATGCATCTGTACGAACATCAGATTGCGACAAACGCATCGCAGCAAATGACAAAGGTAACAGAAATGGTAAGGGAAGACATCGAAAGAAGCGGTGTAAGAGAAGGGATTGCTGTGATCTTCTCACCACATACGACAGCCGGATTTACAATCAATGAGAATGCAGATCCGGATGTGGTGCATGATATGTTGTGTGGCTTTGAAAAAGTATTTCCGGCAGAACAGTTCTTCTACCAGCATGCAGAAGGAAATTCGCATGCACATATGAAGACGACGGTGGTCGGACCGTCACAGACGCTGATCATCCATGATGGAGAGATCGTCTTTGGCATCTGGCAAGATCTGTATTTCTGCGAGTTTGACGGACCAAGAAACCGTACCTTTTATGTGAAGATCATCGAAGGATAGATTAACGGAGTTGTACATCCGTCAGGGTGAATGCATGCGAAGGACAGGCAGGAGCTGCTGATTCTACACCAGCGAGAGTCAGCGTAGTTCTGTCTGTCTTTTTTTCTTTTCCAGCTGTGAGAATGGTACCGGCAAGAAGCTGCGGCATATGCCGGAGAAAACTATTTGCAGTCAGCTGAATCTGTATCAGTTGGTCTTCGTGGTTAATTTTGATCGTTTCTACAGTGCGCACTGTACTTTTTCTGGTACGTCCGTTTGAAAATGCGACAAAGTCATGCGTACCGGTAAGAAGCTGCGCTGCCTGCTGCATGGATTCCAGGTCAAGAGACTCGGTTACAACACAGGTGTACGGACGGGAAAATAATGCTGCGGCAGGATCTGTGGCAATCCGGCAGGTATAGGTACAGCTTTTTACCGCGAGAGAAGCCACAAAACGTTCATCTGCGATTTCCAGCGAGGTGACTACAATATCCGCCGGAAGAGCTGCGTTTAATTTCATTTTTAACAGTTCTGTATTGTCTGAAAAAGATTCTTTTTCTAATTGAAAACTTACAATCTGGTGTGTTGCGTGAACACCCGGTTCCGTCTTTACGGCAGCAAAAAGCTGTGTGGACTGTCCGGTTACATCCCTGATCGCCAGTGTAAGCTTTGATTCGATACTGGTGCTTTTTTTCTTTGTGGAAAAGCCCGGATAGCGGCTTCCGTCGTATTCTATGGTAAGTTTGATCGTTGTCATAAGCTCCTCCTGAAGTGCATTTCTGCCGTTCATTATAGCATTGATTGTCGGGCAAGGCAATTTTTATTGCCTTCCGGACCTTGGTGGCTGTTTTCCTGCCTGTATTGTCCGGATCATCTGCACCATCTGGTCGATCTGTGCCTGCTCCTGTTTGCTTTTCCCTTCTTTGATCGCTGAAAGAATCAGCGAAATCTCATCAGGGGTAAACCGGATTCCCCGTTTATTCGCACCGGCGATCAGTGACATCATCACCGGGACCAGTGCTTTCCCGTTCTTGCCGCCGGCTTTCAACGCTGCTGTCCGGATCAGCTCCTGTTTCAGCGGATCCAGATTCGCAAGATCCGGATGCTCCATCCATTCGTTCATTTTCATCCATCCTTTCTGTCTGAAATCCACTCATCATATCCGTCATATCCTGTGCTGCCTGAAATCCATTCATCATATCTGCCATATTTGCAGGATCTCCAAAGTCCATCTCTTTCATCATTTCCATCATTTGCCATATTCCGGAAAAGGAATCAAACATTTCTCTTTTTTCAGGAGAAAGATAGGGTACAACTGCTTCAAACATGCTGCCCGGATCTTTCTCCTGCTTTCGTAGCCGCCCTCTGCGATTATGATAATAAGGAGGTTGGAAACAGTAAAAGGCATTCATAAGTTCCGTAAGTTTCACATAAATGCCAGCTATACGCTGAACGTGATCGGGCAGATAGGGAAGAATGATTTTGACAAGTTGCAGAAAATCATTCGTGAGAGACTCGTCAAATGGCGTCATGACAAGGGGCGGTTTCTTTTCCATATGTCCTCCACGGTTCAGCGTTATAAATATATATGTAAAGAAGACGGAAAATATGAGATCCACATATAATAAAGCAAAGGAAGAACTAATGGAAGGATTTTATTAAATGAGCAGCCGGATTATTATTGATGGGAATGCGATCTATGAAGTGGATGAAGAATGTTTGCGAAAGAAAAAGGAAAAGGAGCAGGAAGAGGAACACGAAAAGCAACAGGAGAAGCGCAAAAACAAAACATAAAGAAGGCGGGGATATAATTTGCCCCGCCTCTGGTCTGTCTGAACGAATAAGATCTGAGTTTCGTAACTAGCAGCCGCATCCGCCGTTGCCACAGCCGTTTCCACATCCGCATCCATTACCGCATCCATTACCGCATCCGTTACCGAATCCGTTGCCGAATCCACCACAGCAGCAGAGAAGAAGGATGATCCACAGGCAGCTGTCATTTCCACATCCACATCCGTCGCCATTGCGTCCCCATCCGCCACAGCAGCAGAGGAGAAGAATGATCCATACGCAGGAAGACATTCCGCAGCCACATCCACAGTTATCCATAGAATTTCCACATCCGCAGTTTGTTGCACTTAATTCACTCATATTTGATAGCCTCCAGTAAGGTTTCTTTACACTTCATCATATGTAAGGAGGCATGTCAGTGTTTCAAAAAAGTTCCGAAGAAATTGGCATCTGATTTCAGAAAGAATATTCTAATAGAAAAAGGATATTTTAAATATGAAAGATTTGAAACGGAAAATCCACTACTGGTGTTCGGATACAATGCAAAACAAAATCACTGGAAAGGGCGTCGTTTGTGCCGTTCTGGATACAGGGATCACACAGCACCCGGATCTTGTCGGCCGCATCGTGGGATGGAAGGACTGTGTACAGGGGAAGAAAACCATATATGATGACAACGGACACGGAACCCATGTGGCAGGAATTCTTGCCGGAAATGGAAAAAGCGGAAGAGGCCTGTACAGCGGAATGGCACCGGAGGCGCAGATCTTTGCTGTCAAGGTGCTGAATCAGAGAGGTGGTGGAAAAATCCGGGATGTGATAAACGGGATCCGGTACGTGTTGTTAAAACAAAAGGAAATGAAGATCCGGATTGTCAATATTTCGATTGGAACTCTTTCTCATAAGAAGGATCCGGAAGATGAATTGTTCCTGTTCTGGGTAGAACGGCTCTGGGATGCCGGTCTGGTAGTCGTAACGGCGGCAGGAAACAAAGGACCAAAGGAAGGGAGCGTCACGATACCGGGAAACAGCCGGAAGGTGATCACAGTTGGGGCGGATGAAGAACTGGGAAAGAAGTATTCCGGCTGTGGGCCGACCGGAGATTGTATTAAAAAACCGGATCTTGCCGTGCCGGGGAACCGGATCTATTCCTGCAATTACCTGTATCCGGTGCGGAGCCCTTATGCCTATATTCCGAAAACCGGGACTTCTATGGCAACTCCGGTAGTGTCCGGGGCAGCGGCTCTGGTTTTGCAGAAATACCCGGATATGTGTAATCTGGAACTTAAATACAGACTGTGGAATTCCTGTGAAAAGGGCAGGTATTATGACCAGAGACAGGGACATGGGAACCTGCATGTAGAAAAATTTCTTGAATGTCAAGAAAAAATACTTGACACTAATGAAAATCTGTTATATGATAGCACAGGTGATAAGTGATGGACGAGATTTTAAAGCAGACATTATTATATGATTTTTATGGTGAGCTTTTAACAAAACATCAGAAAGAGATTTATGAACAGGCAGTTCTTGAAGATTATTCGCTCAGCGAGATCGCAAGAGATGCGGGGATCAGCAGACAGGGTGTTCATGATATGATCCGGCGCTGTAACAAGAGTCTGGAGGATTATGAAGCGAAGCTGCATTTGGTGGAGAAGTTCATGTCTGTGAAAAAAAAAGTCCATGAGATCGATCTGCTTCTTGAGAATTATGAAGAGCAGGACGAAAAAGAACTGATAAAGAAAGTGAAAAAGCTTTCGGGAGAGATCATAGAGGAGTTATAACATGGCATTTGACAGTTTGACAGAAAAACTTCAGAACGTATTCAAGAATTTAAGAAGCAAGGGACGACTTACAGAAGATGATGTAAAAGTGGCTCTGCGTGAAGTTAAGATGGCTCTTCTGGAGGCAGATGTTAACTTCAAAGTTGTCAAAAATTTTGTAAAAAGTGTGCAGGAGCGTGCAGTCGGACAGGATGTGATGAGCGGACTGAATCCGGGACAGATGGTGATCAAGATCGTGAATGACGAGCTGGTGAATCTGATGGGCTCTGAGACAACGGAGATTAAATTCCAGCCGGGAAGCCAGAAGACGGTTATTATGATGATGGGTCTTCAGGGAGCAGGTAAAACAACGACCACAGCAAAGCTTGCAGGAAAGTTCAAGCTGAAAGGTAAGAAGCCTCTTCTGGTAGCATGTGATGTCTACAGACCAGCAGCTATTAAACAGTTGCAGATCAACGGAGAGAAGCAGGGTGTGGAAGTGTTCTCCATGGGAGATAACCAGAAGCCGGCGAATATCGCTAAAGCAGCACTGGAGCATGCTGAAAAGAATGGCAATAACGTGATTATTCTGGATACTGCAGGACGTCTTCATATTGATGAAGAGATGATGGAAGAACTGCAGGAGATTAAGAACACGGTCGAGGTTCATCAGAGTATTCTCGTTGTCGATGCAATGACCGGTCAGGACGCCGTGAATGTTGCAGAGAACTTTAATGAGAAGATTGGTATAGATGGAGTAATCGTCACAAAGCTTGACGGCGATACCAGAGGTGGTGCGGCACTTTCGATCAAGGCAGTCACCGGATGCCCGATCCTTTATGTGGGTATGGGTGAGAAGTTATCAGATCTGGAGCAGTTTTATCCGGATCGTATGGCTTCCAGAATCCTTGGTATGGGGGATGTACTCAGCCTGATCGAGAAAGCCGGCGAAGAGATCGACGAAGAACAGGCACGTAAGATGACAGAAAAACTCAAAAAGTCGCAGTTTGATTTTGAGGACTATCTGGAAAGTATGAAACAGATGCGCAAGATGGGCGGTCTTGGAAGTATCATGAATATGCTTCCCGGACTTGGCGGCATGGGTGGTCTTGGTAAAGGCAAGATGCCCGATATCGATGCGGATGATGCGGAACAGAAGATGGCAAGAGTCGAAGCAATCATTTATTCCATGACGATCAAGGAACGTCAGAATCCGGACATCATCACTCCGCAGAGAAAGCGAAGAATCGCAGCAGGAGCAGGAGTTGACATTTCGGAAGTCAATAAGATGATGAAGCAGTTCGAGCAGATGCGCAAGATGATGAAGTCTTTCCCGGGAATGATGGGCGGGAAAGGTAAAAAAGGCAAGTTTAAGATGCCTTTCTAAAGCAGATATATTCCGCAGACCATGCGTGATATATAGATAAACTATTATAAATACAAATTGTTTTATGGAGGAAAGTAAAATGGCAGTAAAAATCAGATTAAGAAGAATGGGACAGAAGAAAGCTCCTTTCTATAGAATCGTTGTTTCTGATTCTAGATCACCAAGAGACGGAAAATTCATCGAAGAAATCGGAACATACGATCCAACTCAGGATCCTAGCGTATTCAAAGTAGATGAAGAAGCAGCTAAGAAATGGTTAAACAACGGTGCTCAGCCTACAGAAGTAGTTGGAAAAATCTTTAAGGCAGCAGGTATTGAAAAATAGGTTGCTTCGCGGAGGTGCGAGTGATGAAAAATTTAGTAGAAGTAATTACGAAAGCACTTGTGGACAATCCTGAAGGCGTCGTGGTTACGGAAAAACAGGAAGGCAAGACTACCGTGATCGAAGTACATGTCGCAGATAATGATATGGGAAAGGTGATCGGTAAGCAAGGCCGAATTGCGAAAGCAATCCGTTCCGTTGTAAAGGCAGCCGCGGCCAAAGAAGACAAAAAAGTCGTGGTTGAAATTATGCAATAGCATAAAAATAAAACGCAGGTAAATTTATTTTTATCTGCGTTTTTTATCATACCTTAGTATGCAAGTGAAGCTGCCAATGACAGATTCACTGTATCTGAGGATGGAGAAAAAGTCGCTTCAAAAGACTAAAGCAGAATTTTTCGGTGTAAAGTTTATCTTATGCTAAGAAAGGACAAAGTATGCAACAAAATGATTACCTGCAAGTTGGCGTGATCACATCTACCCACGGAATCAAAGGTGAAGTTAAAGTATTTCCGACAACGGATGATCCAAACCGCTTCCGTGCTCTGAAAGATGTGGTTCTTGATACAGGAAAAGAACAGATTCCCCTTGAAATTGAAGGTGTAAAATTTTTTAAACAGTATGTGATTCTGAAGTTCAAAGGGATCGATAACATAAATGATATTGAAAAATACAGAAAGATGCCGCTTCTTGTATCTCGTGAGAATGCCGTGGAACTGGAAGAGGATGAGTATTACATGGCAGATATCATCGGCATGGATGTCTACACTGAGGACGGTGAAAAATTCGGTGTCCTGGAAGATATTATGGAAACCGGTGCGAATGATGTCTATGTGGTATCGACAGAGGCGCACACAGAGGTGCTTCTTCCGGCAATCCATGACTGTATTCTGGATGTAGATACTGAGAATAGGAAAATGACTGTTCATCTGATGGACGGACTGATTTAAGCGACAGAATAGTAGGAGAACAATATGAGATTTGATATCATGACGCTTTTTCCGGAGATGGTGATGAACGGTCTGGAAACCAGTATTATCGGAAGAGCCGTGAAGAATAAAATTCTTGAGATTGAAGCCTGGAATATCCGGGACTACGCATTTAACAAGCACAGCAGTGTGGATGATTATCCGTATGGCGGCGGCGCAGGAATGCTGATGCAGGCAGAGCCGGTTTACCAGACCTATCTTGCCATTCAGGAAAAAGCAACCCTCCCGGAAGGAAAGAGACCACGTGTGATTTATCTTTCCCCGCAGGGGAAGCCGTTTAACCAGAAGATGGCAGAAGATTTTGCGAAAGAAGACGAATTGGTGCTTTTGTGCGGACATTACGAAGGAATCGATGAACGTGTGCTGGAGGAGATCGTAACGGATTATGTGTCAGCCGGCGATTATGTACTGACAGGCGGTGAACTTCCGGCAATGATGATCGTGGATGCGGTATCCCGCCTGATCCCGGGTGTTCTGCATAATGATGTATCTGCCGAATTTGAGAGCTTTCAGGACAATCTCCTGGAATATCCGCAGTATTCCAGACCGGAGATCTGGCACGACAGGCAGGTTCCACCAATCCTTTTATCCGGTCATCATGCCAATGTAGAGAAATGGCGCAGAGAGCAGTCAGTGATCCGTACTGCAAAATGGCGTCCAGACCTTCTGGAAGACGCAGAGCTTACCATGAAAGAAAGAGAACTTGCAGAAGAGATTATAGAAAATCGAGAAAAAGACTTGAAAAATGAAGAATAATGTGTTAATATATAGCACGTTGTGATGAAAACAGAGATGGTCCTCTGATACGATAGAAAAGCGTATTAAGAACGTCAAAATATGAAGGAGGTTCACACATGAACGAAATTATTAAGAACATTGAAGCAGCTCAGTTAAAAGAAAATGCTCCGGAATTCCACGTAGGAGATACTGTAAAAGTTTATGGTAAGATCAAAGAAGGAAACCGTGAGAGAATTCAGGTATTCGAAGGTACTGTATTAAAGAGACAGGGCGGCGGAGCAAGAGAAACATTTACAGTAAGAAAGAGCTCTAACGGAATCGGCGTTGAGAAGACATGGCCGCTTCACTCACCAAACGTTGAAAAAGTAGAAGTTGTTCGTAAAGGTAAAGTAAGACGTGCAAAACTGAACTACTTAAGAGATCGTGTAGGTAAGAGAGCAAAAGTTAAAGAATTAGTAAAATAGTAAATGCTTAAAGAGGGACAAATACGACAGGTACTTGTCCCTTTTGCTAATATAGGATATGATAACAGATGAGACATAGAAAAAGAAAAGAACTCAGGTTTGACAGAAAGCATAGAAAACATATCAATTTGAAATGGATTCCCGAAGTATTTGGATGGGTATTCCAAATTGTGCTCGTCTGCCTGTGCGCATTTGTGTTTGTGTGGTATTTCGGGCATCAGATCAGTAATATCGGAGAGTCCATGAACCCGGTGATTCGGAATGGGGATGTGGTTTTGGTAAACCGGATTGTATATGATGCCAGTACACCGAAGCGCGGAGACATTATCGTGTTCAAACCAAAGGGGAATGAGAACCTTCATTCCTATATTAAAAGGATTATCGGACTTCCGGGCGAAAGTGTTGAGATCAGGGATGGAGAGATTTATATCAACAACAGAAAGCTGAATGAAAAGTATGAGACTACTGCAATTGCAGATACAGGTATTGCCAGTGAGAAGATCGTTCTCGGTGGAGATGAGTATTTTGTCCTTGGCGACAACCGGGAGAGCAGTGAAGACAGCCGGATGGCTGATATTGGAAATGTAAAGCGTTCTGAGATTGAAGGGAAAGTATGGTTTATCCTTTCCCCGAAAGACCGTTTCGGACTGCTTGGTAAATAGAAGGAGGAAACTGGATGAATTTTCAATGGTATCCGGGGCATATGACAAAGGCCAAAAGGATGATGCAGGAGAATATCAAACTGATCGATCTTGTGATCGAACTGGTTGATGCAAGAGTTCCGATGAGCAGCCGGAATCCGGACATCGATGAACTTGGAAAGAATAAAGCAAGACTGATCCTGCTCAATAAGGCAGATCTTGCAGATGAGAAGCAGACAGAAGAGTGGATCGGCTATTTCCGCGGAAAAGGATATTCGGCAGTTAAGGTTAATTCCCGTAAAGGCGGTGGGATTAAGTCTATTCAGGGAGTAATCCAGGAAGCATGTAAAGAAAAGACAGAGCGTGACCGTAAGAGAGGGATTCTGAACCGTCCGGTCCGTGCGATGGTAGTCGGAATCCCGAATGTCGGAAAGTCTACTTTTATCAATGCACTTGCCGGAAAAGCCTGTGCAAAGACCGGTAACAAACCGGGTGTGACCAAAGGAAAGCAATGGATCCGTCTAAACAAGAACGTAGAGCTTCTCGATACACCGGGAATTCTCTGGCCGAAGTTTGAGGACCAGCAGGTGGGACTGCGCCTTGCATTTATCGGGTCGATCAAGGATGAGATCATGAATCTGGAAGAGCTTGCGGCGGAGCTGATCAGCTTTATGCAGGATGCTTATCCGGGTGTTCTTGCTGAGAAATATACGATCAACGAAAAGCAGAACAGCTACAGTGTATTGGAAGCAATTGCTGAGAGCCGCCATTGTCTGGTGCGTGGAAATGAATTAGATACCGCAAAAGCAGCTGGTATGCTGCTGGATGATTTCCGAAATGGAAGACTCGGAAGGATCACACTTGAATTTGTAAAGGAGTATACAAATGAGTAAGGAAGACAACAAGGAAGAAGCCCCGGAGCAGGAGCAGAGTATATGGAGATCACTGGGAGGAACTCTTCTGTATCTTCTGGTCATTGTTCTGCTGACATGGGTGATCGTCACCTTTGTCGGACAGCGCACAAAAGTAGACGGTCATTCAATGGAGCCGACACTTTCAGACGGAGATAACCTGATCGTGGATAAGCTCAGCTACCGCTTCCGCGATCCGGAAAGATATGATATTATTGTATTCCCTTACCAGCATGCAGAGAATACCTATTATATCAAACGTATCATTGGACTGCCCGGTGAGACTGTGCAGGTGATCGATGGATATATGTATATTAATGGCAAAAAGCTGGATGAACATTATGGTGCAGAGGTGATGGAAGATCCGGGAATTGCAGCAGAGCCGATTAAACTGGGAGATGATGAATATTTTGTCCTGGGAGATAACCGGAATCACAGCTCGGACAGTCGTGTGGCAAGTGTGGGTGTACTTACCCGTGATATGCTGATCGGACGTGCCTGGGTAAGAATTTATCCGTTCAACAAAATCGGAGTGATAAAGCATGAGTAAAGAAAGTATCAAAGAGATCGACAGCCGTTTAAAAATGGCAGAGGATGCCGAAAGGGAGCAGCTGATGAAGGCCTATGCGCCGGATGACAGAGCCGGTGTGCAAAAGCTTCTGGAAAAGTACAGAAAGCAGAAGGAAAAGCTGCTTGCCGAAAAAGAGCGCCTTGCGAAAATGCGTCAGTACGAAGAAAAATATGCTGACCATGCGTTTATCTGTGGAATTGACGAGGTGGGAAGGGGGCCACTTGCGGGTCCGGTGGTTGCAGGAGCCGTGATCCTGCCCAAAGAGTGCGAGATCCTTTATATAAATGATTCCAAGAAGCTTTCCGCAGCAAAAAGAGATGAGCTTTATGATGAAATCATGGACAAAGCAGTTGCGGTAGGTCTCGGGATGGCTTCCCCTGTAAGGATTGACGAGATCAATATTCTGCAGGCAACTTACGAAGCCATGCGTCAGGCGATTGACAATTTGAAAGTCAAGCCGGATCTGCTTTTAAATGATGCAGTTACCATTCCGGAGGTTGTGATTCCACAGGTTCCAATCATCAAGGGAGATGCGAAAAGCATATCCATCGCTGCAGCAAGTATTGTGGCAAAGGTAACAAGAGATCGTCTGATGGAAGAGTATGATAAGGTACTTCCGGGATATGGATTCGCTTCCAACAAAGGTTATGGATCAGCAGAACATATCAAAGCGCTTCAGACGCTTGGACCGACACCAATCCACAGAAGAAGTTTTATCGGACACTTCGTATAAAAATCCGTCAGAACAGGTAGAAGATCAGATCCAAAAGGCGATTGGAGAATGAAAAAAACCGGCGAAGGACCGGTACAAAATATGAAAAAATAGCAGGTGAATTTCTGGAAAAGCAAGGATATCGGATACTGGAGTATAATTTCCGCTGCCGTTATGCGGAGATTGACATTGTTGCAAAAGACGGAGAATATCTGGTCTTTTGTGAGGTGAAATTTCGCAAAACAGGAGGGCTTTCGGCTGCTCTGGAGGCGGTATCTGTGCCCAAACAGATGCGCCTGTCCGGAGCGGCCGTTTATTATCTGATGAAGAACGGCTGCACAGAGATACCATGCCGCTTCGATGTAATAGGAATCGCGGGGAATAAGATTTCTTTGCGGAAAAATGCATTTGAGTACTGCGGAAATTTTGGAATTGTATGAGTTATGATACCGGGGAAAGGCAGATGGCTGCCTGCAGATATCACAATACGGGAGAGTACAGATGAAAATAGGATTAAAATATAAAAACGAGGAGCATATCTTTGACGAATGCATAAGTGCTGGTGTACCATTTCTCAAATATCCAATTCTTGAAAAGGAAGGGCTTGTAGAACATGGAATTTCGACCAGACTTGGAGGAGTGAGTGAAGGTTTCCTGGGAAGCATGAACCTGAGCTATACCAGAGGGGATGATCCCGCGCATGTGGACGAGAATTACAGAAGAATGGCAGCTGCAATCGGCGTGAAGCCGGAGCATATGGTCTGCACGCATCAGACCCATACAACGAACGTACGGATCGTGACAAGAGAAGATGCCGGCAAAGGTGTTACAAGAGAAAAAGATTACACAGATGTAGATGGACTGATCACAAATGTACCGGGGATCTGTCTGGTGACATTTTACGCGGACTGTGTACCGCTTCTGTTTCTGGATCCGGTGAAAAAGGTGGTAGCATCCAGCCATTCCGGCTGGAGAGGCACTGTGAACCGGATGGGACAGGTGACGGTTGAAAAGATGCAGAAAGAATTCAATTGTGATCCAAAGAATATCCTTGCCTGTGTGGGACCGTCCATCTGTCAGGAATGTTATGAAGTCAGTGAAGATGTGATCGATATGTTCCGCGCAAATTTCAGAGAGTCTGAATATGACCGTCTGTTCTATGCCAAGGAGAATGGAAAGTTCCAGCTGGATCTCTGGAAGGCAAATGAACTGGTTCTCACAGATGCAGGGATCAGACCGGAACATCTGGCGGTTACTAATGTGTGTACCTGTTGCAACCCGGAGCTTTTATTTTCCCATCGCGCATCTAAAGGAAAGAGGGGGAATCTTGCAGCATTTATTGCACTGAAGGAGGGATAAAACATGCTTTTGACACAGACAGCCGCAGGAAGTGAGGTAGAGGAGACCGTGCAGGATACGGTGGATACAATCACCGGATTTAACAAATTCATTCAGGAGAAAGGTCCGGACCTGATTGCGTTTGGAATCCGGATTCTGATGGCGCTGCTCATATTCATCATCTGCCATAAGGTGATCAACTGGATCCGCAAAATTACGCGGGCATCCATGGAACGCGCCAATTCGGATACCGGTGCAAGACAGTTTGTGGATTCTCTGTTGAAATACGGACTTCATATTCTGCTGTTTCTGGCAATTATCAATTCGCTCGGTGTAGAATCTGCATCGATTGCAGCAACGGTTGCATCGGCAGGCGTGGCAGTTGGTCTTGCCCTGCAGGGAAGTCTTTCCAATCTTGCCGGTGGGATGCTGATTTTATTTTTGAAGCCTTTTGTTGTCGGGGATTATATTATAGAAGACAGCCATGGCAATGAAGGAACGGTCAAAGAGATCCAGATCTTCTACACTAAGCTTGCCACCATTGACAACAAGACGATCATTGTGCCGAATGGAACACTTGCCAACACAAGCCTTACCAATGTGACGGACAAAGATTACCGTCAGCTGGATCTGAAGGTGGATATTGCATATGAAGCGGATCTGTGCCTTGCCAAGAAACTGTTGCAGGGACTTGTAAAAAATGATCCGTCCGTCATCCAGAGTATGGAACATAATGTCTTTGTAAATGAGCTTGGGAGCAGTTCAGTGGTGCTTGGTGTCCGTGCCTGGGTAAAAAGTGAAGAGTATTGGCCGACAAGATGGCGGATGCTGGAAAATATCAAGTTGACACTGGATGAAAATCATATTGATATTCCATATCAGCAGATCACTGTCCATCAGGCACATATGGAGTCGGAAAAGTAGAGCTTTGTATCTGAAAAACGACAGATATAAAAAATGTATCTGGTAAAATACAAGCGGAGAAATTGACAAAATAATCACAAATAAGTATAATATGTTGTCAGGGTTAAAAGACAAAACACCCTATGTTTTGAAATGATGGAGTAGTTTCTGACATCATAAATCAGGAGAACGATAAGATGAGAGTCATAGCAGGGAAAGCCAGAAGAATACCACTTGTGACGGTAAAAGGAATGGAGACACGTCCGACAACCGACAGAACCAAAGAAACCTTATTCAATATGATCGCACACGGACTCTGCGACTGTACATTTCTGGATCTTTTTTCCGGAAGCGGGGCAATCGGGATTGAGGCGATCAGCCGAGGTGTAAAAAAGGCGGTTTTTGTGGAAAACAATCCGAATGCAATCCAGTGCATTATGGAGAATCTGAAAAAGACACAGCTTACAGACCAGGCGGAAGTAATCCGGGAGGATGTGTTCTCGGCACTTCGCAGGCTGGATGGAAGAGAAAAATTCGATTATGTGTTTATGGATCCACCGTACAACCATATGCTGGAAAAAGAGGTGCTTACTTATCTTGCAAAATCAGACTTGCTGGAAAAGGATGCACTGATCATCGTGGAAGCATCTTTGGCGACTGATTTTTCTTATTTGGAGGAACTTGGTTTTTTAATGATCAAACAAAAGAAATACAAGACCAATATGCATGTATTTATATCTGTGGAGGAGTAGACTCATGATAAGAGCGATTTATCCGGGAAGCTTTGACCCGGTAACTTTCGGACATCTGGATATTATTACCCGGAGCAGTAAAATTGTAGACGAACTTATAATCGGAGTATTGATGAATAAAGCAAAAACCCCGTTGTTTTCTGTAGAAGAACGTGTTAAAATGTTAAAGGAAGTGACAAAAGATCTCGGCAACGTGAAAGTAGTGCCTTTCGACGGGCTGCTTGTAGAATTTGCAAGACAGCAAAAGGCACGTCTTGTGATTCGCGGACTGCGTGCGATCACAGATTTTGAATATGAGATCCAGATGTCACAGACGAATCATAAGCTTGAACCGGAAGTAGAAACCATGTTCCTTACAACCAATCTCAAGTATTCTTACCTTAGCTCTACAATCGTAAGAGAAGTCGCAGCTTTCGGAGGGGATATTTCCCAGTTCGTGCCGGAGACTGTCGCCAAAAGTATAAAAGAAAAGATGTCACAGTAGGTCTGTGACAAGAAGGAGAGTGCAAAATTATGAGCAGCCGTATTGAGCAGATTATTGAAGAAATTGAAGAGTACATTGACAGCTGTAAGTTTCAGCCATTATCAACTACAAAAATTATCGTGAATAAAGACCAGATCGATGAACTTCTCCGTGAACTTCGTATGAAGACACCTGATGAGATCAAGCGTTATCAGAAGATCATTGCGAACAAGGATGCGATCCTTGCGGATGCACAACAGAAAGCAGAAAGCATGATTGAAGAAGCACATGCACAGACAAGTGAACTGGTAAGCGAGCATGAGATCATGCAGCAGGCATACGCACAGGCAAACGAGATCGTTATGGCAGCAACAGACCAGGCACAGCAGATTCTGGATAATGCGACTAATGATGCCAACGATATCCGTATCGGGGCAGTGCAGTATACAGATGATCTTCTTGCCAATGCTGAAAGCATCATCGGTCATACACTGAACAGTTACACAAGCAAGTATGACAGTCTGGTAACATCCCTTCAGGAATGTTATGATGTTGTCCGTAACAACCGTGCAGAACTGGAAGTTCCGGATAAGTCCTCACGCGGACTGGAAGCAGAATTCGGCGGAGAAGCCGGACAGACGGATCAGGGACAGAGAGAATAAGTTCTTTATCCGAACAATTTCATATAGCAAAAAGCGAACAGGCTGGTTACCGTTGCGGTAATCAGCTTTTCTGCTATATAGCGAGGAAAAGACCAGTTCTGGGATCGGATCATGCATTTTGTCTGGAAAAGCGCGCAGACTCCTCCAAAAGAACAGTGCGCCATAACGAGAAGAAACCGCAGTTCAGAAGTAAGGTCCAGCTGACAGAGCATGCGGATTCCCCCGGTCAGTTCCACTCCGGGAAGAAGCAACAATTTCCAGAAGAAATTCTGAAAGGAAAGTTTTGCCATAAAAGAAATGAGCACTGAGAAAACGATCATATATCCGCCGACTTTCGTGATGGAATCACATGCTGACAGAATACTTTCGTCAAGAGCCTCGGAAAAAGGAAGAAATTGTCTGGGATCAGCCTGTTCTCCTACGACCGCAAAAGGATTCCGCGGCAGATACCATCTGCGGAACAAAAAGGAGCAGCACAGTGCGGCAAGGATAGGAAAAAGCAGACAGATCTGCGCCATTTCAGGCTGCTTGAGGCTCTGTACTGCCACATACCCGGTCAGAAACGCAGGACTGACATTGTTACAGAAGGAAAGCAGGTATTCTCCTTCGGCAGAAGAAATTTTCCCTTTATCAGTCAGGTCAGAGCAGGATTTTGCCCCTACTGGAAAGCCACAGAGAAATCCACAGACCACCGAAAAAGAAGCATTTTCAGAAATGCCAAGAAAAGGCTTCAGAATTGGAGAAAGGGTATGGTTGATCAGGGAAATGCTCTCTGTGCGGATCAAAAGACCGGTTATAAGAAGAAAAGGAAAGAGCACCGGAAGCACCTGCCTATACCAGAGTAGCAGTCCGTTTGCGGCACCTGTGGCAACGGTTTCCGGGGAAAAAAGCATCAGAAGGAAAAGTCCGATCAGAAAAAACACAGACAGTTTTTTTGTTTTCATCGTGTATACCTGCCGTATTCTTTTGCAATAGTTTATGAAAAAACGCAGACAGATATACCGGGGCACATGTGCATAGAAGAGATTCAGTGTGAATAGAATAAAAGAAAAATGGAGAAATCTTGAAAAAAAGACTGGAACGCAGATCGCTTCTGCTCCTTTTTTTATTGCTGATTTTTTGCGTGGCAGCAAGCATACAGATCAACGAGAAAGCTAAAAAAAACCGATTGAACCTAAAAACAGGAAGCACAGAAGAATTCAGAAAGCTTGGGATGGAGGAGGCGTTTTTCCAGGTTCTTGCGAAGACAGATCATGAAAAAAGAGGAAGACTTTATGCCATTTATTTTCTGGAAAACAGCCTGTTTCCACAGGATAACGAAAAAGAGCTGTTTGAAAAATGGTCGGAAAAAGAAGAGTGGAAATCTTTTGAAAAGATTTGTACAGCTCTTTGGAATGATATCCGCTATTTTCCTGTTCCGGAATCACCGAAACATCCACAGTATCAGGTATCTTTTGTGGACAGCTGGATGGGAGAGCGCACCTACGGAGGAAAAAGGGGACATGAAGGCTGTGATCTGATGGCATCGAAAGATATCCCCGGTCTCTATCCGGTTGTGAGTATGACAGATGGGGTAGTATCGGCAAGAGGCTGGCTGGAAAAGGGAGGATACAGGATCGGGATTACCGCACCGTCCGGTGCATATTTCTATTATGCACATCTGGACTCTTATGGAAGTTATCAGGAGGGGGACGAGGTGAAGGCAGGGGATATCATTGGATTTATGGGAAATACCGGATATGGTCCGGAGGGGACGAAAGGGATGTTTGCCACGCATCTGCATCTGGGGATTTATCTCTATCCGGACGGCGAAGAAACCAGCTACAATCCCTATTGGATTTTAAGACTTGCCGGGGAGAAAAAACTTTCCTGTTCTTTCTAACTATGCTATACTTAAATGATATGGAGGACGAAAGAATGATAAATTTACCAAATGAATTTGAAGAGAAGATGAAGGCACTCCTCGGAGATGAATTTGAGGATTATATAAAATGTTATGACGAGCCGAGATATTACGGACTTCGTGTGAATACGGAGAAGATTTCTGTGGAGGATTTTGTGAAGATCTGTCCGTTCGAGATCACACCGATCCCGTGGATCGACAACGGTTTTTATTATGACGGAGAGAAGATATCTCCTGCGAAGCATCCGTATTATTTTGCAGGACTTTATTACCTGCAGGAGCCGAGTGCAATGACACCGGCGAACCGTCTTCCGGTAGAACCGGGGGACCGGGTACTGGATGTCTGTGCCGCACCCGGTGGAAAGGCAACCGAGCTTGGGGCGAAGCTTCAGAACGAAGGTGTTCTGGTCGCAAATGATATCAGCAGCTCCAGAGCAAGAGGACTCTTAAAGAATCTGGAAGTTTTCGGAATCGGCAATATGCTGGTCATGAGTGAAGAACCTGGACGACTGGAACGCTATTTCAGCGGTTATTTTGACAAGATCCTGATCGATGCGCCGTGTTCCGGGGAAGGGATGTTCCGTAAGGATAGGAAGATGGTACGCGCCTGGGAAGAACATGGACCGGAATTTTTCTCGAAGCTGCAGAGAAGCATTATCACCCAGGCGGCAAGAATGTTAAAGCCGGGTGGCATGATGCTGTATTCAACCTGTACGTTTGATCCACTGGAGAATGAGGGGACGATCGAATATCTGCTCGGTGAATATCCGGAATTCGAGATTCAGGAAATCGCAGGATATGAAGGATTTGCACCGGGCAGACCGGAAGTAACCAAGTCAAAGGATCCGGATTTTGCTAAGACTGTCCGTATTTTTCCACATCATATGAAAGGGGAGGGACATTACCTCGCACTGCTGAAAAAGAGTGAGGATGCAATCTGCCCGTCTTCCCCGGTCGCAGAGCAGAAAGCGAAGAAAATCCCGGCAGAGCTGGAGGAATTCTTCCGTGATGTAAAGTGGGATCTAAAGCCGTGGAGACTGGATATCCATGGAGAGCGCGTGTACTATATGCCGGAGAATCTTCCGGAACTGAAAGGCGCAAGATTTTTAAGAAGCGGACTTCTCCTTGGTGAACTGAAGAAAAAGCGTTTTGAACCGAGCCAGGCACTGGCGATGAACCTGAAAATGGAAGAGTACGCGCATACTTTGAACCTGTCTTCTGATGATAACCGACTGATGCGTTATCTGAAAGGTGAGACAATCGATGTGGAGGATCTGATTCCGGCTAAGGCAAAAGGCTGGCATCTGGTCTGTACAGACGGTTTCCCGCTTGGATGGGGAAAAGTCACGAACGGAACTTTGAAGAACAAATATCTGCCTGGATGGAGGAATCAGTCTGCATGATGCGCATAGACAAATATCTTGCCGAGATGGGGCAGGGAACCAGAAGTGAAATCAAAAAGCTGATCCGCAGCGGACGTGTTATGGTTGATGGAGAGACGGTGAAAAAACCGGAATTTAAAATCGATGAGACCACACAGAAAGTAAGTCTTGAAGGAAAACAGATTGGATACGCTAAAAAAGAGTATTATATGCTCTATAAACCGGCAGGTGTTATTTCCGCAACAAAAGATGACCGGGACAAGATAGTTCTGGATCTGATCACAGATAAAAAAAGAAATGATCTGTTCCCGGTAGGACGTCTGGATAAGGACACGGAAGGACTTCTTCTGATCACCAATGACGGAGAACTGGCACACCGCCTGCTTTCCCCAAAAAAGCATGTGGATAAGGTGTATTATGCGAAAGTACAGGGAAAGGTAGATGAATCTGATGTGAAAGCATTTGCAGATGGAGTGGATATCGGAGACGATACGCCGGCTAAAAGCGCAGATCTTCGAATCCTGAAAAGTGGGGAGGAGTCGGAAATCGAGCTTACGATCACTGAAGGACGTTTCCATCAGGTGAAGCGGATGTTTCATGCAGTCGGCAAAGAGGTAATCTATCTGAAGCGGCTTTCTATGGGAAGCCTTGCTCTGGATAAGACACTTACAAAGGGAGAATACCGGTCACTGACCGAAGAGGAGATAAAAAAATTATGTTAGAACATACTAAAGCTGTCATTTTTGATCTGGATGGGACTCTGGTAGATTCCATGTGGGTGTGGACAGCGATAGATGAAGATTATATCAGAAAATATCATCTGAATCCGCCGGAAGATTTTCATGAGGCAATGGAAGGGATGAGCTATACCGAGACAGCGCAGTACTTTTTGAAGATTTTTCCGGAGCTTCCGCATACTGTGGAGGAGATCAAAAAAGAATGGTATGATATGTCTGTGGATAAATATACAAAAGAGGTCACACTAAAGCCAGGGGTAAAGGAATTTCTGGAGATGCTGAAAGAGAAAGGAATCCGGACAGGAATCGCAACCAGCAATGACCGGAAACTGGTGGAAGAATTTTTAAAGGCAAGGCAGATCACCCATCTTTTCGATACGATCTGTACAAGCTGCGAAGTGAATAAAGGGAAACCGGCACCGGATGTTTATCTGAAGGCGGCTGGGCAGCTGGGTGCAGAGCCTTCTGCCTGCCTGGTATTTGAAGATGTTCCGATGGGAATCCTCGCCGGGAAAAATGCAGGAATGCGTGTGTGCGCGGTGGACGACTGGTTTTCACGCCCACAGGATGCGAAAAAGCGGGAACTTGCCGACTATTTTATTCACAGCTATGAAGACATTACCAATCAGACATACGAGGTATTATAATGAATCATGGATTTTTACCGATCAGCAGGAAAGAGATGGAAGAACGGGGGTGGAATCAGGTAGACTTTGTCTATGTAAGCGGAGATGCCTATGTAGACCACCCGTCTTTTGGACATGCGATCATCACCCGCCTTTTAGAGGCACATGGCTTCCGCGTGGGGATCATTGCACAGCCTGACTGGAAGGATAAAGAAAGTATTACAGAATTTGGAGAGCCGCGACTTGGATTTATGGTGTCGGCGGGAAATATGGATTCCATGGTCAACCATTATTCTGTATCAAAGAAAAGACGGCAGCAGGATTCTTATACACCGGGCGGAGTGATGGGAAAGAGACCGGATTATGCAGCAGTTGTGTACGGCAATCTGATCCGTCAGACATATAAGAAGACACCAATCATTCTGGGTGGTATCGAGGCGAGTCTTAGAAGACTTGCACATTATGATTACTGGTCCAACCAGCTTAAGCGTTCCATTCTTCTGGATTCGGGTGCAGACCTGGTTTCCTATGGAATGGGCGAACGCTCGATCATTGAGATTGCAGAGGCACTGGATGCCGGACTGGATATCAAGGACATTACCTATATCGATGGAACGGTCTGCAAGGTCAAGAATCTGGACAGTGTGTATGATGCAGAGATTCTGGAACCGTATGAAGAGATGAAAAAAGATAAGCTTCTGTACGCCAAAAGCTTTTACAGACAGTACTGCAACACAGATCCATTTTCCGGAAAGCGGCTGGTTGAGCCCTATTCGGATCATCTGTATGTGGTACAGAACCCTCCGGCAAAACCGCTGACCCAGCAGGAGATGGATGATGTCTACGCACTTCCTTACATGCGGACCTATCATCCATCTTATGAGACGGCAGGTGGAGTTCCGGCAATCCGGGAGATCAAATTCAGCCTGATCAGCAACAGGGGATGTTTTGGAGGCTGCAGTTTTTGTGCACTGACATTCCATCAGGGAAGGATCATTCAGACACGAAGTAAGGAATCACTGATCGCTGAAGCAAAGACATTTCCGGAGGATCCGGAATTCAAAGGATATATTCATGATGTAGGCGGACCGACCGCGAACTTCCGTGCGCCGGCATGTAAGAAACAGTTAAAATACGGGGCATGTACGAACAAACAGTGTCTTTTTCCAAAGCCGTGTAAAAATCTGATCGCAGATCATAAAGAATACTTAAGCATTCTCAGGGATCTCAGAAAGATACCTGGAGTCAAAAAAGTATTTATCCGTTCCGGTATCCGGTTTGACTATCTGCTGGCGGATCCGGATGACACGTTTTTCAAAGAACTGTGTCAGTATCATGTCAGCGGTCAGCTGAAAGTTGCACCGGAGCATGTAGCAGACCCGGTTCTTCAGATGATGGGCAAGCCGGAAAATGCAGTTTATGAACGTTTTACCCACAAATACGAAGAGATCAATAAAAGGCTTGGACTTAAACAGTACCTGGTTCCGTATCTGATGTCGTCCCATCCGGGTTCTACTATGAAAGAAGCGGTAAAGCTTGCCGAATACTTGCGGGATCTTGGTTATATGCCGGAGCAGGTACAGGATTTCTACCCGACACCGTCTACGATTTCCACTTGTATGTATTATACCGGTGTAGATCCGCGGACGATGAAGCCGGTGTATGTGCCGAAGAATCCGCATGAAAAAGCGATGCAGAGAGCACTGATCCAGTACCGGAATCCGAAGAATTATGATCTGGTCATGGAGGCACTGCGAATCGCAGACCGTATGGATCTGGTAGGATTTGATGAGAAATGTCTGATCCGTCCGAGAAAGATGCATTCGGAAAAAATGCAGGAGAAGAATGGATACAGCGGAAGAAACCATGGCGGAACTCATGGCGGCACGGACCGAAAGAGCAAAAACCCGAATGGAAATAACAAAAATCCAGGAAAGACAAACGGAAATTATAAAAATTCAAATGCAGGGCATAAGAATACAAAACCTGCATTTACAGGAAACGGCAGAGGTGAGTCCTCGTTAAGACCGCAGAAAAAGAAATCCATCCGTAATGTACACAAACGGAAGTAGTCACAGGAGAAAGGAGAACCGCTTATGAAGATTGCGATTGTTACCGGGGCATCCTCCGGCATGGGAAAAGAATTTGTCAGACAGATTGAACGTTTTTACAAGGAACTGGATGAAATCTGGGTGATCGCCCGCAGTGAAAAGAAGCTGGAAGAGATTAAGAAAAGCCACAAGATCTATATCCGGATCTTTGCAGGGGACATGGAAGAGGATCTGGTATACAAGCAGGTGAAAAACCGGCTGGAGAATCAGAATCCTGATATCCGTATGCTGGTCAATGCAGCAGGATTCGGAAAGACCGGGACAGTAGAGGAGATTGCAAAGGAAGACAAGAAACTTCAGCTCCGCATGATCGACCTGAACTGCCGGGGACTGACCGAGATGACCTGTACCTGTCTGCCCTGGATGCATAAAGGAACCAGGATCATCAACCTGGCAAGCGCAGCAGCTTTTTGCCCGCAGGCAAAATTCGCAGTTTATGCAGCGACAAAGTCGTATGTACTGAGCTTTTCAAGAAGCCTTGCAGCTGAACTTAAGGAAAAAGGAATCTTCGTCACAGCGGTCTGCCCGGGACCTGTGGACACCCCGTTTTTTGAAGTGTCAGGGAAGTTGCCCGGTGGCATGAAAGAGGCTGTGATGGCAGATCCGGTACAGGTTGTAAAGCAGGCGCTCATTGATGCCAAATACAAAAAAGAGGTTTCTGTATATGGCACGGCAATGAAAGGGGCAGAAGCTGCAACCAAAGTACTTCCGCATGGAATGATCTTAAAAGCCATGTCAATGATGGAGAAAATAACGAAGGAGTAAGCGAAAGACAAGATGAAGATACAAAAAGGAGATGCAGGTTATCTGCGCAGAAGAAAACGATTATTGATACTGGAAGCTGTTGTCTCTTTTGGACTGGTTGCTGCACTGGTGATCGCCGGTTATGTGACAACAAAGACAAAGCTCAATCTGCTCACTGTAGTAGCGGTACTCGGATGTCTTCCGGCAAGCCGGATCCTGGTCAATCTGATCATGGTCATGCCGCATGATTCCATTGATGAGGCAACTGAGCTTGAAATCTCGGCTGTCACCGAAGAACTTACCGTTGCATACGATCTTGTGATCACCAGTGAGAAAAAGGCAATGCCGATAGCAGCTGTTGCAATTTACAACAATACGATCTGCGGCTATGTGCCGGTGAAAAAAGTGGATGTGGACTATGCCGCAAAGCATATCAAATCCATTATGAAGCAGAACCAGTTCGACAAGGTGGTGGTCAAGCTTTTCCATGATTACAAAGCATTTCTGACCCGCGCCGAGGGAATGAACAACATTGCTTCTGTAGAACAGCAGGATACAAGAAAACACGAAGAGATGATCAAAGGACTCCTTCTGGACATTTCACTGTAAAAGACAGGAGGAATTAAAAGCATGCAGAAAATAACCGTTTCGGCAAATGAAGCAGGACAGCGTCTGGACAAGCTTCTTGGAAAATATTTAAGTAATGCGTCGATGAGCTTTGTTTACAAGATGCTGCGGAAAAAGAACATCAAGTTAAACGGGAAAAAAGCGCAGGGAAATGAAAAACTGACAAAAGGAGACCAGGTTGAAGTATTTCTCTCAGATGATACCTGGCAGAAATTCGCAGGGGCACCGGGAGCAGAAAAGCAGCTTCCGGCAGATCTTGCACGGGCAATGGAAAGCAGCATCCGGCTGTCGGTAATCTATGAGGATCCGGATATTCTGATCCTGAACAAACCATCAGGCATGCTTTCCCAGAAAGCAGCACCGTCTGACCTTTCCCTGAATGAATATATGATCGCTTATCTGCTGAAAAAAGGCGATTTGAAACTAGCTGAGCTTGCTACTTTCCGCCCATCTGTCTGTAACCGCCTGGATCGGAATACCAGTGGTCTTGTAACCGCAGGGAAAAGCCTTGCGGGATTACAGCAGCTCAGCGAGATTTTAAGAGACAGGACCGTGAAAAAATATTATCTCACGATCGTGGATGGGGTGATAAAAGACCGTCAGAAGATCGAAGGATATCTTCTGAAAAATGAGATGACCAATCAGGTGAAAATTCTGAAAGAAGCAAAAGGCGAGGCAAAGCCGATAGCCACAGAGTATATTCCGCTTGCGGATAATGGTCAGCAGACGATTCTGAAGGTGCATCTGATCACGGGACGGACCCATCAGATCCGTGCACATCTGTCTTCGACCGGTCATCCGATCATCGGGGATAGCAAGTATGGTAATCCAAAGGTTAATTCTATTTTCAGGAAAAAATATGCGTTAAAATATCAACTTTTACATGCATGGAAAATGCAGTTCCCGAAAAGAGAGGATGCGCTTGCAAAGGTATCGGAAAAGGAGCTTACCGCGCCTCTTCCGGAAGGATTTACAACCATCATAAAAGGAGAAGGATTAGAATGGGAACCTGGAATTCAAGAGGGCTAAGAGGTTCAACCCTGGAGGATTTTATTAACCGGACGAATGAACGCTATCAGCAGCAGGGACTGGCGCTCATTCAGAAAATCCCGACACCGATCACTCCGGTACGAATGGACAAAGATCACCGCCAGATCACGCTGGCCTATTTTGACCAGCGCAGTACGGTCGATTATATTGGAGCAGTACAGGGAATTCCCGTATGTTTTGACGCAAAAGAGTGCAGTATGGATACCTTTCCACTACACAATATCCATGAACACCAGATGACCTTTATGCGGGATTTTGAAAAACAGGATGGAATTTCCTTTTTTCTTATCTATTACAGTACAAAAAACCTGCTTTATTACATGCGTTTTGAAGAAATAGAAGTGTTTTGGGAGCGGATGAAGCAGGGCGGACGGAAAAGCGTACGCTTTGAAGAACTGGATGAGGAATATTTTATGCAGCTAAGGCAGGGCGTATTCGTTCCGTATCTGGAGATGCTCCAGAAGGATCTGGATCACCGGGAAGAAAGATAAGAAGCATGGAAAAGAGATTAGCAGGATAGAACTTCTGAGTGTGCAGGCTTGACAAGCCGCGTCAAAGTTCGTATAATACAACAAGGTCACGTTTTAATATGGTAACATACTAAAGTGACAAATAAACAAAAAAGAGGAGTTACAATCTATGGAGCAGTTATTACATACACCCGAAGGGGTCCGAGACATTTATCACGAAGAATGCGCCAAAAAGCTGGCACTTCAGAACCGACTTCATAAGACTCTGCATTTGTACGGATATCATGATATCCAGACTCCTATGTATGAATATTTTGATGTATTCAGAAAAGAGATCGGAACCATTCCTTCAAGGGAATTATATAAATTTTTTGACAGAGACGGCAACACACTGGTGTTAAGACCGGATATCACTCCGCAGATCGCACGTGCGACGGCAACTTTATTTAAGGATGATGAATTCCCGGCAAGGCTTTGCTATGTGGGGAATACATTTATCAATCATTCCAGTTATCAGGGACGATTAAAGGAAAGTACCCAGATGGGCGCGGAGATGATTGGACTGGATGCGGCGGACGCTGATGCGGAGATGCTGGCACTTGTCATTGACTGTCTGAAGAATGCCGGACTGGAAGAATTTCAGATCAGTATAGGAAATGTAGACTTTTTCCAGAGTCTGATCGAGGAATCCGAGATTGATGATGAGACAGAAGAACGTCTGCGTGAGCTGATTAACAACCGGAACTTTTTCGGTGCAGACGAACTTTTAGAAGAGGCTGATGCAAAACCGGTGTCAAGAAAAGCATTTTCTGCACTTTCAGAGATGGTCGGTGGTGTGGAGATCCTGGAGAAGGCGAAAAAGGTAGCGCCAAGCAAAAAAGCGATGAAAGCAATCCGGCGTCTCGAAAAAATCTACGCGATCTTATCTGTCTACAAAATGGAACAGTACATTACGTTTGATCTGAGCATGAGCGGAATTTACGGATATTATACCGGTATTATCTTCCGGGGATACACTTTTGGGACCGGGGATGCCATTGTAAAAGGCGGACGTTATGACCACCTGGTTGAAAAGTTTGGAAAAGAAGAGCCGGCGATCGGTTTTGCGATCGTAGTAGATGAACTGATGAGCGCACTTTCCCGCCAGAAGATCCAGATCTCAAGTGGCGAGAAAAGTTCCCTGATCTTATATGATAAAGAACGGTTGAAGGATGCAATCCAGCTTGCCATGGAATTCAGAGGGAAGGACAAGAATACCCAGATCCTTCAGAAAGCATCGGATAAGTCGCTGGAATTCTATGTGGATTATGGAAAACGCAGTCTTGCAGGAAGCATGCTGTATCTTCGCAGCAAAGGAGATGTGCAGATGGTGAACCTGATGACCGGCGAAGAGAAAATTGTAGGGTAGGGGTGAGACGATGAAAGACACAAGATATTTGACATTTGCGCTCTGTAAGGGGCGGCTCGCAAAACAGACACTGGAGATTCTGGAAGAACTGGGCATCACCTGTGAGGAAATGAAAGATAAAGATTCCAGAAAGCTGATTTTTGTGAATGAAGAATTAAAACTCAAATTTTTCTTATCGAAGGGACCGGATGTACCGACCTATGTAGAATATGGTGCGGCGGACATCGGCGTGGTCGGAAAAGACACGATTCTGGAAGCGGGAAAGAAGGTACATGAGGTACTGGATCTTGGTTTTGGTAAATGCAGGATGTGCGTATGCGGACCGGCAGATGCGAAAAAATATCTGGAGAATCACGAACTGATCCGTGTGGCAACAAAATATCCGAATATTGCAAAGGATTATTTTTATAATACCAGACACCAGACGGTAGAGATTATCAAATTGAACGGTTCGATTGAACTTGCACCGATCGTTGGCCTTTCAGAGGTGATCGTGGATATCGTGGAAACCGGATCCACCCTGAAGGAGAACGGACTTGTAGTTCTCGATGAGGTTTGCCCGTTATCAGCGCGTATGATCGTAAACCCGGTCAGCATGCGTCTGGAAAATGACAGGATCAAGGAACTTCTTTATAAACTCAGAAGTATATTAAAAAGGGAGGCTTAATGCACATGAGAATACAAAAACTGAACAGCGATACAAAGAAAAATCTGCTGGAAGATCTGCTGAAAAGAAGTCCGAACAATTATGGACAGTATGAGGCAAGCGTAAAAGAAATTTTAGATAAAGTAAAAGAAGAAAAAGATGCGGCAGTTTTTGCATACACTGCCAAATTTGATGGGGCAGAGCTTACTGCAGATACGATTGAAGTCACAGATGCAGAAATTGAAGAAGCATATGCGCAGGTTGATGATACACTTCTTACAGTCATCCGCAAAGCAAAAGACAATATCGAAAGTTATCATGCAAAACAGCGTCAGAACAGCTGGTTTGACAGTAAACCGGACGGAACCATTCTTGGGCAGAAGATCACTCCGCTTCACAGAGTCGGCGTGTATGTGCCGGGAGGAAAGGCAGTTTATCCGTCTTCGGTACTGATGAATGTGATGCCGGCAAAGGTTGCCGGTGTGGATGAGATCATCATGGTAACGCCTCCTGGAAAAAATGGAAAAGTAAGTCCGAATACACTGGTTGCAGCCAAAGAAGCCGGTGTGAATAAGATCTACAAGGTCGGCGGTGCACAGGCAATTGCAGCCCTTGCATACGGAACAGAGAGTATCCCGAAGGTTGACAAGATCGTAGGACCTGGAAATATCTATGTAGCACTTGCAAAGAAAGCAGTTTACGGTCATGTCAGCATTGATTCCATTGCAGGACCAAGTGAAATCCTGGTTGTGGCAGATGAGACAGCTAATCCGAGATATGTTGCGGCAGACCTGCTTTCCCAGGCAGAGCATGATGAGCTCGCTTCCGCAATTCTTGTTACGACAAGTGAAAAGCTGGCACATGAGGTATCCGATCAGGTAGATGGTTTCTTAAAAGAACTTTCAAGAGCAGAGATCATTTCCAAATCTCTGGATAATTACGGATATATTCTGCTTGCCGATACGATGGAAGATGTGATCGACGTGGCAAATGAGATTGCATCCGAGCATTTGGAAATCCAGACAAAAAATCCATTTGAAGTGATGACCAAGATCCGCAATGCAGGAGCTATCTTTATCGGAGAATATGCAAGCGAGCCACTGGGCGATTATTTCGCCGGACCAAACCATATCCTTCCGACTAACGGAACCGCTAAATTCTTTTCCCCGCTTTCTGTAGACGATTTCATTAAGAAATCCAGTATCATCTCTTATTCAAGAGAAGCACTGCAGAAGGTACATAAGGATATCAAAAGCTTTGCAAAAGCGGAACAGCTGACTGCGCATGCCAATTCGATCCATGTACGTTTTGAAGAGGAGGACTAAAAGATGGAGAGCAGAGTTGCATCCTGCAGTCGTGTGACAAAAGAGACACAGATCGAGATGACACTGAATCTGGACGGAACAGGAAAGACTGACATTTCTACTGGCATCGGTTTCTTTGACCATATGCTTTCCGGCTTTGCAAGACATGGACTTTTTGATCTGACTGTCAAAGTTACCGGAGATCTGGAGGTAGACAGCCACCACACGATCGAGGATACCGGAATCGTGCTGGGGCAGACCATTGCAAAAGCATTGGGAGATAAAAAAGGAATCAAGCGGTATGGACATTTTATGCTTCCGATGGATGAGGTGCTGGTGCTTTCGGCAATCGACCTTTCCGGAAGACCATATCTGAATTTTGGCGCCACATTTACCTGTGACAAATTAGGAGAACTGGACACGGAGATGGTAAAAGAATTTTTCTATGCTGTTTCCTACAGCGGTGCAATGAACCTGCACCTGAAAGTCCTGGATGGCGGCAACAACCATCATATGGCAGAGGCGTTATTTAAAGCATTTGGAAAAGCGCTTGATATGGCTGTATCCGAAGAACCACGGATGAAAGAAGTGTGGTCTACAAAAGGCAGTCTGTAAAAAGATAAAAGGAGTTTCTCGTATGAGTTATAAAAGATTGATTCCCTGCATTTTTATCCTTGGAGGGAAGGCGGTAAAATGGTTTGATGACCCGACAGTTGTATCTGAAGATGTGATCGCGCTGGCAAAAGAGTACAGCGATAACGGGGCGGATGAACTTCTGGTATTTGACCTTTCAAGTACGGACCAGGATCATGATGAGTCCATTGAACTGATGAAAAAGATCAACCGCGTGATTCGGATCCCGATGGTTGCCGGAGGAAATGTAAAGCGGCAGGAGGATGTAAAGAAAATCCTCTACACCGGTGCAAAGCGTGCCATGCTGAATTTTTCAAAGCCGGATTCACAGAAACTGATCGAAGAGGTGGCAAAGCGGTTTGGAAAAGAGAAGATCGCGGTGTCACTGAATGACTTTGATGCATTATTTAAGCAGCAGCATCTGATCCAGACTTACAGTAGCCAGATTGTATTTATGCACCGTCTGGATCTGAATTCCGTTGTAAATATTACGGATATTCCGTGTGTGGTTGTGACCGATACACTGGAAAAGGAAGAGCTTTTTAAGATCCTGGAATGCCCGGGTGTGAAAGGACTTTCTGGAATGTATGTGAGTCAGAGAGAAATCAATTGTGCTGATTTCAAAGAAGAGTGCAGCCAGAAAGGAATTCGTATGACATCCTTTGAGAGTCTGATGGATTTTTCCGAATTTAAATTAAATTCCGATGGATTACTTCCGGTTGTCACACAGCATTATAAGACGTCCGAAGTGCTGATGGTGGCATACATGAATCAGGAGGCATTTGAAAAAACAGTGAAAACCGGACGGATGACCTATTTCAGCCGGAGCAGACAGAGTCTCTGGACAAAAGGCGAGACATCCGGACATTTTCAGTATGTCAAATCCCTGACCATCGACTGTGACAAAGATACCCTGCTTGCAAAAGTCGATCAGGTAGGAGCGGCATGTCATACCGGCAATCCGACCTGCTTCTTCCAGCCAATCGTAGGGGATCAGTATGAAGAAATCAATACGCAGCAGGTATTCGAGAGCGTGTATCATACGATCATGGATCGCAAAGAGCATCCAAAGGAAGGATCTTACACGAACTATCTGTTTGAAAAAGGTATTGATAAAATTCTGAAGAAGGTTGGAGAAGAGGCTGCCGAGATCATCATTGCAGCGAAGAATCCGAACCCGGAAGAACTCAAATATGAGATGTGCGACTTCCTGTATCATATGATGGTGTTGATGGCAGAACGTGGAATCACCTGGGATGACATCATGGAAGAGATGGAAAAACGGTAAAAATAGCATATTTGAAAAAAAGAGGGACATATACTGAGGTAGAGGTATATGTCCTTTTTGTTTGTCTGAAATTGGGAAAGAACTTTCTGGTAAATGAAAAGAACTACCTGCCAAAGGTGCGCACTCGCGCAAAGAAGAATGTTGCAAGCAACTGCGTTCGGTGTAGAATGCGCCGAGACACATTCATTTTAATTGGATGCTTTAGCAGAAGGGAGAGATTGGAATGAACGAATCACAGGAACGCCGCGAGGAGTTGCTTAGGATGTCACGTCAAAAATGGAGAAAAGGCAGCATCCCGGCGGTGCATCCAAGGTATCAGCATGTATACAGGGGATTATATGGAGAACATTCTTCAGAAGAAAATGGCGGAAGCAGTTTCTTTGCACGGATGTTTATCAGTTTCCTTATCTTTGGGATGTTTGTGGCGGCAGATTATACAGGAGAGAAAATCTGGAAATATACGCCCTCACAGATCGTGTCACAGATTGAGTACCAACCGGATATTATGACTGGGAACTGGTAAGAGAAGATAGGAAAGCAGTTCTATGGAGGAGACAGACTTGTAGAAAATACAATCCGCAATATCAGAGAGCTTGCAAAGAAGGGAATGCGTGAAACGGATAAGACGATCATCCAGATCATAACAAGGTAACATATTGACAAAGTAATATGAACAGGAACCATAAATGTAGAAATTGTGTATTTTTACCAAAAAAACACCACATATGGTTAAATTTGTGCTATAATTAAAAATAATCAAACAAAAGATGAATGGAACTCCTAAATTTAATGTTTCATACATTTTATTAATGCAATTGTTAATGCAAAGAAGAATTTTTTGAAAACTTCAAAAATTAACATACAACTTATAGTCTATTTACGAGAGGAGGATCAATTATTGAAGTTTAGGAACAAATTTGTATCAAAAAGGATCGGGACAAAGACACTGGCAAGTCTTCTGGCATTTGGAATGGCTCTTGGTTCGCCAATGGCGGTATTTGCCGATGATGGAGAAACGGCCGTTGTGGCAGAGAATACAGTGCAGGCAAAAAAGACAGATGGATCGGAAGTATTTGTGAGTGTATCTGATTATGTACGGGGAATGATGGAAAGAGGAGCAGTCAGGCTGAATGATGAAACCGGCTATCTGGAAGATACCTCGACTGGTCAGAAAGTGGATCCGGAGACAGGAGAACGCCTGACAGAGACACCAGCTATACCGGACAATCCTGGAAATGAAGAAAATCCAGAGACACCGGAAAAACCAGAGACTCCGGAAACCCCGGAGAATCCAGAAATTCCAGAGGCTCCAGAAAAACCGGATACACCGGAAAATCCAGAGACACCGGAAAATCCAGAAACTCCAGAAAAGCCGGATACACCGGAAAATCCAGAGACACCGGAAAAACCAGGCACTCCGGAAAATCCGGATAGCCCGGATTCCGGCAAATCCGATTCCAAAGATCCGATTCAGAAACCGGATACTGATAAGGCAGATTCTTCCGAAGACCGGAAAGATACAAAGACCGACCCAATTCCGGGAAGTGAGATCGACCATACACAGGAGATCAGCAAAGCAGAAGAAGCAGCCGGTCAGAACGAATCAAAAACTGCAGTCAGTAATTCTGAACTGATCAACCGTCAGCAGATTGTGAAGCAGCCAGAGATGGTAGAGGATTTCCGTTTCTGGACTGTGGCAAGAAAATATGCATTTGCCAGAACAGCGATCAATGTACGGGAGGAAATTCCGGAAGTTGCAGATGGCAGGGCAGATACTTCCGAGGAAGCCAAAGAAGCAGAGCTTGAAGCGGCAAAAAAAGATGCAAAAGAGCTGAGAACCGGATTTGATATAGAGAATCAAAAATACAACACGAAAAAAGTGAAACGTACAAAAACGGCAAAAGGTGTAAAAAAATCTACACAGATCAAACTGACCGGACTCAACATTTTTTCATCAGCGAAATTAAAAACAGAGGCGCCGAATCAGACCAATCTGAAAGCTGGAAAAAGAGCTGAAGCAGCAAGACAGGCTGAGAAGGATCTGCAGAAGCAGAAAGAAGAACAGGCGGCAAAAGTGACTGCTGACCTGGCAGCACAGCAGATGGAAGAAAAGGTCCGCTCGGTCGGAACGATTTCGCAGGACGGGCTTCTTTATATTTTGAAAGAAGAAGACAATGGCTGGTTGTATGTGGAATCCGGTAATGTCAGGGGATTTGTAAAGGCGTCTGAAATTTATACGGAAGATGCGGCACAGGAACTTCTGGATGTCTATCAGACACAGGCCAGGTTAAAAGCTTCCAAAGAAAACAAAGACTATACCGGAATCGAGGGAACCGCAAAGACGGCACAGGCACTGATAGATGCAAAAGATAATCAGGCATATACCTATCTCCGCGCGACGGTGAAGCAGACGGTTGCAGATAAAGAACCGGCACTGGTAAGCGATCAGCTAGATACCGATAAAAAAGGAATCCTGAATATTCAAGAAGAGAAGAATGCGGATTCCAGAGTTGTTGGGACAATGACAGCAGGAGAGCTCTGCTACATTCTCGCAGATGAAGATTCAGACTGGGTTTATGTAGAATCCGGAGATGTCAGAGGTTTTGCGGAAAAGAAGTATTTGAAATCAGACGCTGAAACCAAAGCACAGGTGACAGAAAGAGGAGCTGATGCCTATTCAATGGCAGAGGAAAACATGGATCCGGAAGATAATAAAGCTCTTTACTATACGCTGACTTCTACAAAAGAAGGAACGCCGAGTGGTGAGATCCGCCAGTCAATGATTGAATATGCATCCCAGTTTGTCGGTAATCCTTATGTGTGGGGCGGAACCAGTCTGACAAACGGAGCAGACTGTTCCGGATTTGTACAGCAGATTTACAAGGCTTACGGATATGATCTTCCGCGTGTTGCCGAGGATCAGAGCCAGTATGGGACCAAGATTCCAGTAGAAGACGCACAGCCTGGAGACCTGATCTTCTATGCAAAGAACGGTTATGTATATCATGTTGTGATGTATGCCGGAGATGGAAAGACCATCGAAGCTGCAAATGAAGATGTTGGAATTATTTACGGAACTGTTTACGACAAAGATGCAGTATGGGCGACCCGGATTCTGGACGATAATTATACCGTCGCAGGTGGAGAAATCGGCGAGGTCAATGCAACGCAGGAGATGTACGGACCGGATCTTGGCAATTTTACGATTACATATTACTGTGCATGTGAAATCTGCTGTAACAAAGCAGACGGGATCACAGCAACCGGAACCCCAGTCATTGAGGGACAGACCATTGCGGTGGATCCGAGTGTAATCCCTTACGGAACAAAAGTCATCATCGGCGGACATGTATTTACTGCTGAAGACTGTGGTGGTGCGATCAAGAAAAACCACATTGATGTCTATGTAAACAGCCATGAAGAAGCACTTGCTCTCGGCGTGACGAATGCAGAAGTATATCTGGTTAAATAAAAATTAAGCGAAGGATAATTTGTTCTTCCGGAGTTTATCTAAAGCCATAAAAACAGGGAAATGTTCTGACGTAAAATATGTCAGGACATTTCCTTTTTCTCATTTTACCAAAATATTTTCCGAAAGAAATTACTCTCTGAGTTTGAAAAATTTTATCAGAAATATTTTTAATGAAATATGGACGGTTTTGTCAAAGAGTAGTAAAATAAAAATGTCGCGTTTCGACTAAAAGGACTGCATTTTACAGAATTTGTAAGAAGGAGCAACAGATTTTGAAATATAGAAATATACAGGTAGCAAAAATGACAGGAGTAAAAATTCTAGCAGGATTACTTGTTTTCGGACTTACTTTCAGCGCTCCGGCAACAGCTTGGGCAGCAGAGAGCGGTCTTACAGAGGTTACTTCTAATGAATCAGAAAATGGAGAAAAATTACAGGCAAAATCCATTGATGGGCGTGATACACTTACAGAAGTATCAGATCTTGTCCTGGAGATGATTCATAATGAAGAAATCAGATACAATGAAGAGACTGGATATCTGGAAGATACCGGTCTGCGTGATGCAGCGAAAACAGGATGGAAGGTTGATCCGATAACAGGAGATGAAGTAGAAGTAATCCCGGCTAATCCAGATGTGCCGGTTACGCCGGAGCAACCGACAGATCCGGTCAATCCGGATACACCACAGCAGCCTTCAGATGGCAATGTGAACAATGAACAGCAGCCTTCGGAAGACCAGACAGAAGACTCAGAAGAAAACAAAGCGCAGGAGCAGGAAAAAAATGCGCAGGATAGTGAACACAAGATGACCAATGAAGAACTGGTCAAGAGACAGCAGATCGTCAGTCTTCCGGAATACGAAGAAGATTTCCGTTTCTGGACAGTTGCGAGAAAATATGCATTTGCAAAGACAAAGATCAGCATACGTGAGGCAATTCCGGAGGATATCAGTGGAGCCGTTGATACTGATCGGACAGAAAGTGATATTCAGGAAGCAACAGCTGATGCTAAAAAACTGTTTCATAAGGAAACTTCCGTAAAGGCGAAGAAATCAAAGACGAAATCTTCTGCGAAAAAGACGAAAACAGCAAAGAAAGTACAGCTTAATACATTTTCTGCCGAGACATTAAAAAACACAGCAGACACTTCGGGAAAGAAGTCATCCTTAAACTCGGATACTGCTACAGCATTGCAGGATGATACTTTAAATGCATCCCCAGCATCCCGGCAGTTGACCGAAAAGGTGCGTTCTGTCGGAGAAATTTCACAGGATGGACTTCTCTACATTCTGAAAGAAGAAAAGAATGGATGGCTGTATGTAGAATCCGGAAAGGTCAGAGGATTTGTAAAAGAATCCGAACTTTATACCGGAGATGCAGCACAGGTACTGTTGAGCGGATACCAGAAGCAGGCAAAAAAAGCTGCAAAAAAAGCCAAGAGTGCATATACTGGAATCGAAGGGACAGCATCCCTTGCAAAAGAAACGGTTCCGGCAAATGAAAATCAGGCATTTACCCATGTACGTGCAACCGTAAATCAGACACTGGCTACGAAAAAATACGCACTGGCAGATGCATCAAAGTCGGATGGAACTGTAGCAATCCAGGAAGAGGCAAATGGACAGTCACGTGTGATCGGAACCATGTCCCAGGGTAATCTGTGTTATATCCTTGCGGATGCAGAGAAAGACTGGATCTATGTAGAATCCGGGGATGTCCGTGGCTTTGTCTCTAAAGAGGCTGTTCAGACTGGAGATGAAGTAAAAGCGCAGGTAGAAGCAGCAGGCGAAGGTGCTTACCAGACAGCTACAGAACTGATCGCACCGGAAGATAACCAGGCACTTTATTATAGCTATGCTTCTGTAAAGCCGGGAACACCGGGGAATGCGATCCGCCAGGCAATGCTGGATTTTGCCGCACAGTTCATTGGCAATCCTTATGTATGGGGCGGTACAAGCCTGACAGAAGGGGCAGACTGCTCCGGATTTGTACAGCAGATTTATAAGACTTTTGGCTATAATCTGCCAAGAGTAGCCGAAGATCAGAGCCAGTATGGAACCAAGATTCCGGTTGAAGACGCACAGCCGGGGGATTTGATTTTCTATGCAAAAGACGGTTATGTCCATCATGTTGTGATGTATGCAGGAGACGGAAAGACCATCGAAGCTGCAAATGAAGACCAGGGAATCATTTCCGGAACGGTATATATTCCGGAAGCGGTCTGGGCAACCAGAATCCTGGAAGAAAATTATAATCTGGAAGGCACGGATGTGAACGAACAGAACGCTACAGCCGAACAGTATGGAGACAGTATCGGAGAGTATACCATTGATTATTATTGTTCCTGCGAGACTTGCCGTGCGAAGGCAAGCAAGGTCAAAGCAACCGGAACTCCGGTTGTTGAAGGGCAGACCATTGCGGTTGACCCGGATGAGATTCCGTATGGAACAAAGGTGATCATTGACGGACATGTATTTACTGCTGAAGATTACGATACTTCCGGCAAAGAAAAACATATCAGTATCTATGTCAATGAGCATGAGACTGCACAGAAGCTGAATGAGAAGAAGGCAGAAGTACATCTGGTGAAATAAAGACAATCAAAAAAAGAAATATTAAACAAGAAAAACTTCGGATCACTGGCGAAAATCCAGAATATCCGAAGTTTTTTGCATGTCTACACTATTCAGACAAGTCATTCTCCCGGCTAATGTTTGATCTTTTTCAGTTTTTCATTGTCTGCCTGACATTCGGTCGGGGAAATATGATACATTTTCTTAAAAGCACGAAAAAATGAAGAATAGTCTCCAAAACCGGACTAGACAGCAACCGTTTTAAGCGGAACATCCTGCCGGATCAGCGAGACCGCAAGTGCCAGCCGTTTCTTTAAAATATACTGATGACAGGTCGTATTCAGTTGTTTCTGAAAAAATTTGTTCAGACTGCTCTTGCTCATGTGGAAAGTACGCGCCAGATCCTCCACACCGATTTCTTTCAGAAAATGCTGATCCAGATAGCGGACGATCTGATTGGTCTGATCGGATTCGATCTCAATAAATTCGTTGGAATATTTCAGGGCATAGTTAATGACTTTTACCAGAAGACAGGTGGATGCACCACAGGCATAGGTTTCAGAAAGCTCCCCATAAGAAGCATATTCCCGGTAAAAGGTTTCAAATTCTTCCTCAAAATTACACAGCTTATTGGTAGTATGAAGAAGATGAGGTGTGTCAATATTGAAAACAGATTCCTTAAGGGCCGGAAGCTGGCTTTTCAGATTGGAAATATATGATTTTTCCAGCCATACAGTGATAAAATCATAATAGTTTGCAACGAGATCACTGGAAGTAAAGTAGTGTGGAATATCCGGTGGAATAACCAGAATATCGCCATTTGTAATAAAATGCCGTTTCTGGCCGATGCGGAACAGAAAATCTCCGCTTTTACAAAAGCTGATCTCATAAAATCCGCTTTTGATCATGGAAAGATCTTCCATCAGATATCCTTTGTGGTGCGTGCATTTTACATGGCGCAGCTGGCATTTGCCGGACAGCTGCATTTCAGGGCTTTGCTCATATAATTTTTTCATTTATAAACCTTTCATGTTGAATAAAATTTAACAAATCTTTTGTAATCATTATACAATACACATTGCAAAAAAGGTAAAAGAAATTGTAAAAAAATTATATTTTTTACTATAGATAAAAGCAATAAATTGTTAAAAGATACAAAAATAACGGGAAATCAGCGTTTTCTGGAATTATTGATAAACGATAGCAATAAGTGCAAAAATTGATAGAAAAAAGCAATTTGCAAAGAAAAAAACATTTTGGTAGTATTTTTGAAGAGTTGTTAACGAGGGGATACACAGACAGAACAACTTAAGGAAAATACCATGGAGGAAAAAGGAAAATGAAAAGAAGAGCACTCGCATTATTGTGTGCAGGAATTTTAGCAGTCGGTATGCTTGCCGGATGTGGTGGAAGTTCCGACAAGAAAGACAGCAGCGCAAAGACAGAAGACACGAAGAAAGAGGCAAAAAGTGATGGGACTTTTACAGTTGCATTGAATTATATGCCAACATCTCTGGAGCCAAGTACAGCCAGTGATGACCAGACCTCTCTGGTTCGTCCGATCTTTGAACCATTATTTGTAGAAACAAAGGATGGAATCGAATATTATCTGGCAGATAAGCTTGATATTTCAGAAGATGCCAAAACATACACCATTCATCTGAATGAGAAAGCAAACTGGAGCGATGGCGAACCGGTTACTGTAGATGATATCTTATTTACAATGAATTATGCCGGAAGAAATTCTGGTGGAAAATCTTCTTATAATACAATCAATAAACAGGAAGTTGTATTTAACAAAAAAGATGATAAGACACTGGAAATTGTCCTTCCTGAACCATATGCAACTTATACAGCAGCAATTGGCAGAATGATGATTTATCCGTCACACGCATTTGACAATGATTATACAAAAGTAGAAGGAAGCGGATACTTTAATTCCACAGATATGGCTACTTCCGGAGCTTACACGGTAGCAGAGATCAATGATGACAGTATCGTATATACTGCACGTGATGATTATTACAGAGAAACACCGAGCGTTAAGAAAGTTGTTATGAAGACGATCGGTTCCGGAAGCACCAAACAGGTTGCATTTGAAAACGGAGAAATCTCTTACATGAGAATTACAACTCCGGAAGAACTGAAAAAATATGAAGGTGACGATAATTACAATATCAGCTCCTTCTCAGAAGCAAGACTGAATTACCTGCAGATCAATCCTTACGGACCTGCAAAAGATAAACTTACAGAAGATGCAAGAAAAGCGATCTTCCTTGCAATCAATGCAGATGAGATCATCGATACCGCATACGGAAGTGACGAACTTGCAACGGTTGCAAACAGTCTTCTGACACCAGATCAGTCTCTTTACAACAAAGACTGCAAAGGTTACGAGCAAGATCTTGAAGAAGCAAAGAAACTTGCCAAATCTTCAGGAATCGAAGGAACAACTCTGAAATATGTTTACAATGCAGACCGTCCGAACATGGAAGAAGTTGCAACAGTTCTTCAGCAGCAGCTCGCAGAAATCGGCGTAACGCTTGATGTAGAAGGTCTGGATTCCAACGCATTCTTCCAGAGATTCTTCGCAATTATGTTCCAGTCAGGGGAAGAAGATCAGTGGGATCTTGGTACAAATGGATGGGATTCTGAGCGTGGAAGCAGTCTTGGACAGGCTTACAGCTACATCAACAGCAGCTCCAAAGCATGGGGATTCAGTGATGAAGCCGGACAGCTTGCAGCAAAGGTAAACGCAGCAGCAGACAAAGACGAAGCAAAGCAGCTTGCAAATGATCTGCAGGATCTGACTTTATCAGAATACTGGGAATACCCACTTACTTACACCAATTATGTGATGGTATCTCAGAAAAATGTAACAGGTCTGGATGCAGTACCGGTTGTTCCGGAATTCGTTGATTACCTGAAGATCAAAGTAGACTAATTATATTGTATTTTAGCAGACGAAGAGGGGCTGAAGCACAAGATGACCTTTGTGCCGGTCCCTCTTTTAAAGGAGAAAAGAAATATGGCAAAATATTTCGTAAAGAAAGGGATTCAGCTGATTATTGTCACGATTTTGATTTCTTTTTTCTCATTTGCCGTGATCTATGCAGCACCGGGAGATATTTCCGGTATGTATTTGAATGAACAGATGTCAGATGAGGAAAAAGAAGCAATCAGAGAGAATCTCGGACTTAACAAAAGTATGCCGGAGCAGTATTGGGGATGGGCAAAAGAAGTGCTGAAAGGAGATTTCGGAATTTCTCTTGCAAACCATACTTCCGTATCTGAGCAGATCATCAAGCGTCTTCCGGCAACCCTGCAGCTGATGGGAGCCGCATTGGTTCTTTCTGTGCTTCTGGCAATCCCACTCGGACTCTGGTCGGGATACCGCAAGAATACCTGGATTGATAATATCATCAGTGGACTTTCCTATATTGGTATGTCAATTCCGTCTTTCTGGCTTGGAATGGTGCTGATCATTGTGTTTGCGGCGAAACTTCATATTCTTCCATCATCAGGTATGCATTCGGTGGGAAATGAATCGTTCCTGGATACGGTGAAGCATATGATCATGCCATGTATCACCCTGAGCCTTTCCAACCTGGCAGTCTTTATCCGCTATATCCGTTCTAATACGATCGGACAGCTTGGAGAAGAATACGTTCTTGCAGCAAAAGCAAAAGGAACGACAGGTGGAAAACTTTTAAAAAGACATATTTTGAAAAATACACTGCTTCCGATCATCACATTGCTTGGAATGAATCTGGCATCCATAGTCTGTGGATCGTTTATCATTGAAAGTGTTTTTGGATGGCCGGGAATAGGTACCCTTGCAATGACTGCGATCGGTGTCCGTGATTATCCGGTGATTATGGCATACGTCATGTTGTCCGGAATTATTCTGGTTGTCGGTAACTTTATTGCAGATATTCTGTATGCATTTGCAGATCCGAGAATCAAGAGGGAGGATATGGCAAATGACTGATACTAGATTTAAACGAATTGAAAAAAAGAAAACCCAGGAGTTGATTTCATATGATCACAGTGTGTGGAAAGATATCAAAAAAGAGCTTTTTTCCAATAAGATTGCACTGGTGAGTATCGTCATTCTCCTGATCATTATCATAGCTTCCATTCTGGCACCGCTTAGTCCATATGATCCGAATAAGATCAATGTTGCTGAAAAACTGCAGGGAATCTCTGCAAAGCATATTTTCGGGACAGATGAATACGGAAGAGACTATTTTACCAGAGCACTTTACGGAGGACGTATTTCTCTTACGGTTGGTTTTTGTTCGATGATCATGACTGTAATCCTCGGAACGGCAATCGGTATTACTTCTGGATATTTTGGTGGAAAAGTGGATATGTTCCTGATGCGCTTCACCGATATTTTCCTGGCACTTCCGAGTATGCTTCTGATGGTTGTACTGAATACGATCTTGCGTCCGGGCCTGTTTACTCTGATCGCAGTACTCAGTCTTTTTTCCTGGGCACAGGTGGCGAGAATTACAAGGGCGGAAACCATGTCTGTCAAAGAAAGAGATTATGTGACCGCCGCAAGGAATCTGGGAGCCGGAAGTTTCCGGATTGCAGTGGAACATATTGTACCGAATATTATGGGACCGGTCATCGTAGCGGCAAGCCTTGGAATTGCCAATGCGATTCTGATGGAGTCGTCCTTAAGTTTCCTTGGACTTGGAGTACAGATTCCAAGAGCTTCCTGGGGAAGTATGCTGCAGAGTGCGCAGGGACATATTCTGGATGCACCGAGACTTGCGGTATTTCCGGGAGTTCTGATTCTGTGTACAGTACTGAGTTTCAATTTACTTGGTGATGTCCTTAGAACCGCACTGGAACCAAAGATTGTAAAGTAAGCCTGGAGGATAGAAGATGGAAAAATTATTGGAAGTAGAGAATTTATCTGTATCCTATTTTACATATGCAGGCGAAGTACAGTCTGTAAGAGGAATTTCATTTGATGTAAAAAAAGGAAAGACAACTGCATTGGTAGGTGAATCAGGATGTGGAAAATCCGTAACTGCCAAATCCCTGATGGGACTGATCGAGAAACCGGGAAAGGTAAAGCCGGAAAGTAAGATCATTTACCAGGGAAAAGAGCTTACCGGGTATACGGAAAAAGAGTGGAATACCTTCCGTGGAAAAGAATGCTCGATGGTTTTCCAGGATGCACTGGTATCCTTAAATCCGACGATGAAGGTTGGAAAGCAGATTGCAGAAAATCTGAAGAATCACGAGAGTAGTCTTTCGAAGGAAGAAATTTATCAGAAATCGTTGGAAATGCTGAAGCAGACCGGGGTTCCGGATCCGGAAGGGTGTATGAACAAATATCCCCATGAGTTATCCGGTGGAATGCGTCAGAGAGTGATGATTGCCTGCGCTATGGTGACACATCCGCAGCTTTTGATCGCAGACGAGCCGACAACAGCACTGGATGTGACAATACAGGCACAGATCATTGCGCTGATGGAAGAGTTGCAGGAAAAGCTTGGTATGTCCATCATTATTATCACACATGATCTTGGAGTGGTTGCAGATATGGCTGATGAGATCATCGTCATGTATGCCGGAGAAATCGTGGAAAGAGGAACGGCAAGGGATATCTTTTATCACCAGCAGCACCCGTATACATGGGCACTTCTCCAGTCCGTTCCGCGGATCGATGATGAAGACAAAACAATTTTAAATACCATTGAGGGAAATATACCGGATATGATCTACCCGCCAAAAGGCTGCAGTTTTTGCACGCGCTGTCCATATGCAATGAAAATCTGTGAAGAAGAAAAACCGAAAGTTACGCACATTACGGATGAGCACAGCGTTGCGTGCTGGCTGATGGATCCACGTGCTGACAGAAGCGGTGTTCCGTTCGGGAGGACAGACGCATGATAGAAAAAGAAGTTGTATTAGAAGTAAAAAATCTGAAAAAATATTTTCCGGCAAGTCATAAACGTGTTTTAAAGGCAGTTGATGACGTGTCTTTTACGATTCATAAAGGAGAAACTTTCGGAATCGTAGGAGAATCAGGATGTGGAAAGACGACTTGCGGGAAAACCTGTACCGGAATCCTTACGAAGACAGACGGACAGGTGTTGTATCAGGGAAAAGATGTGCATCAGATGAGTAAAGCAGAGAGAAATGCATTTACACAGAAGGTGCAGACCATTTTCCAGGATCCGTATGCTTCGCTGGATCCACACCAGAAAGTGTATCAGATCGTAAGTGAAGGGATGCGGATCCATCATCTGACAAAAAGTAAAGAAGAAGAGCAGAAACGGGTGATGGAACTTCTAGAGATGGTTGGCTTAAATGCCGAGCATGCTACCAGAAATGTCCATGAATTTTCTGGTGGACAGCGCCAGAGAATCGGAATTGCAAGGGCACTTGCAGTTAACCCGGAATTTCTGTTCTGTGATGAACCGATTTCAGCACTTGACGTATCTATCCAGGCGCAGATCATGAACCTCCTGATGACCTTGCAGAAAGAACGGCATCTGACGATGCTGTTTATCGCCCATGACCTTGCCATGGTAAAGCATATTTCCGATAATATCGGAGTGATGTATCTTGGAAAGCTGGTGGAAATTTCACCGGCTGCGGAATTATATGAAAAGCCGTATCATCCGTACACGCAGGCACTTCTGGAGTCAATTCCGATCGCCGATCCGGATCTGGCAAAAAGCCGGGGACGTCATTTTCTCACCGGAGATGTGCCAAGCCCGATCGATCCACCAAAAGGCTGCCGTTTCTGCGGAAGATGTAGCAAATGCATGGATATCTGCCTGGAAGTCCGTCCGGAATTAAAAGAAGTATCCAAAGGTCACCAGGTAGCATGTCACCTGTATGATGACTAAAAGAAAAAAATGTATGTAACAGAGGAGAAAGAAAAATGAAGTACGATTTTACAAGTATTATTGACCGTAAAGGAAAAGATGCCCTTGCAGTGGATATCCTTCCAAATATGCTTGGGCCGGGGAAAAAAGTAGAAGTAAGAGAAGGGCTGGATTACATTCCGATGTGGGTTGCGGACATGAATTTTCCGGCACTCCCGAAGATCACCGAAGCGATCATTGAAAGAGCGAAACATCCGACCTATGGATATTTTATTACCAGAGATGAGTATTACAACAGCATCATCAAGTGGCATGAAGAACGGAATCATGTGACCGGACTGAAAAAAGAACATATCGGTTATGAGAATGGAGTTTTAGGCGGCGTGGCAAGTGCACTTCACGCGGTCTGCTCACAGGGTGATAATGTCCTTGTCCATGCACCGACTTACATAGGATTTACCGGCACACTGAATAATAATGGCTACCATATCATCCACAGTCCGCTGAAAAAGGACGAAGAAGGCATCTGGCGGATGGACTTTGAGGATATGGAAGAGAAGATCGTGAAAAACAAGATCCATGCAGCCATTTTCTGTTCACCGCACAATCCGACCGGTCGTGTATGGGAGCGCTGGGAAATCGAGAAAGCAATGGAAATCTATAAAAAATACGATGTGACCGTCATTTCCGATGAAATCTGGTCCGATATTATTTTATATGGAAACGAGCATATTCCAACCCAGTCTGTATCTGAAGATGCAAGAAACAGAACGATTGCTTTATACGCACCATCAAAGACCTTCAACCTTGCCGGACTGATCGGAAGCTATCATATTATATACAACAAACGCCTGAAAGACAGAGTTTTAAAAGAGTCCTCCCTCTGCCATTACAATTCGATGAATGTGCTGTCCATGCATGCACTGATGGGTGCGTATACACCAGAAGGACAGGAATGGGTAGGCGAGCTTCGAGAAGTGATCGGGGAAAATGTCGCTTATGCATGTGATTATATCGACAAACATTTTGAAGGTGTTTCCGTAACCAGACCGCAGGGAACCTATATGCTGTTTGTTAACTGTGAAGAATGGTGCAAGGCACATGATAAGAGCCTGGAAGACGTTCTGAAGATGGGATATGAAGCAGGTGTGTTCTGGCAGAACGGAAAGCCATTCCATGGTGAATGGTATATCCGTATGAACCTTGCACTGCCGACATCCAGAGTGAAAGAAGCATTTGACCGTCTGGATAAATATGTATTCAATGCTTAAAATGCATACAATAAAGGAGGAAAATAAAAATGGAATTAGTAAAAGAGCTGCCGGAGATTTTTGAAGAATTTGCAGAGCAGAGACAGAGATCTTTCCTGGTAATGAAAGAAGTAAAGGACAAAGGAATTCCGGTTGTAGGTGCGTACTGTACCTACTTCCCACAGGAAATCGCAATGGCTATGGGAGCAGTTACCGTAGGACTTTGCTCTACATCCGATGAAACGATCCCGATCGCAGAAAAGGATCTGCCGAAGAATCTGTGCCCGATGGTAAAGGCAAGTTACGGTTTTGCCGTATCTGACAAATGTCCATTCTTCTATTTCTCAGACGTGGTAGTCGGAGAGACAACCTGTGATGGAAAGAAAAAGATGTACGAACTGATGAAAGAATTCAAAAATGTCTATATCATGGAACTTCCAAACTCACAGAGAGAAGATTCCCTGGAACTGTGGACAAAAGAGATCATCCGTTTCAAAGAATATCTGGAAAAGACATTTAATGTAGAGATCACAGAAGAAAAAGTGCGCCATGCTGTTCATGTATCCAACCAGGGACGTATTGCACTGAAGAAATTCTACGAAGTTATGAAAAATGATCCAGCTCCGATGAACGGTTCCCAGCTGTTCGGTGTTCTCTATGGAAGCCAGTTCAAATTCGACAAAGAAAAAATGCCGGCAGAAATTGATGCCCTTCGTGAAAAGCTGATGAAAGAATACGAAGAAAAGGAAAAACCAGAGAGAAAGAAACGTATCCTTTTAACCGGATGTCCAAGCAGCGGTGCACCGATGAAGGTTGTAAAAGCCATCGAAGAACACGGTGGAAATGTTGTAGTCTATGAAAACTGTGGAGGTGCAAAATCTGTTGACCGTCTCATCGATGAAGATGCAGAGGACATCTACAAAGCAATTGCAGAGAGATATCTTGCAATCGGATGTTCCGTTATGACACCAGATAACAACCGTATTGAACTGATGGGAAGACTCCTTAAAGAGTATAATATCGAGGGTGTAGTAGAAATGACACTTCAGGCATGTCATACTTACAATATTGAGGCAAAGAGCATTGAGAAATTTGTAAAATCTAAAGGACTTCCGTATATCCATGTAGAGACCGATTATTCTCAGGCAGATATCGGACAGCTGGATACACGAATTGCTGCATTTTTAGAGATGATCTAGGATTCAGAATGTATCAAATTTAAAAGAATGTGTCCCGGTATTCTGAAAAAGTGGATGGGATTCTAACAGATTTATGTTATAATAGGAATTAACAGGCAGGGAACAGGCATCAGTCTGTTCCCTGTGTATATTTACAGGTATATGGAGAATATACCGGAATTTTTTCAGAGAGCAGCTAAGACTGAGGCGAAGCCTTTGAAAAAATTTTACCAGATTGAATAAAATAAGAGAGGTACTGAATATGACAATCGAAGAACGCGCAGCAAAAGCTGCAGATTTAAAAGCTGCCGGAGCATGCAACTGTTCCCAGGCAGTGGTAAAAGTATTTGAAGATAAGCTTTCATTGGACGATGAGACACTGATGAAATTAACCGCAGGCTATGCAGCTGGAATGGGATGCCTGGAAGCAACCTGCGGGGCAATCATTGGAGCTGTGATGACCGCCGGAGTCCTGACAGACGGAGCCGGAACGCCTCGTTATTCCAAAGAAATCCTTGCAAAGTTTCAGAAAAAATGCGGAGCAACGATCTGCAGGGAGTTGAAGGGCGTCGGCACAGGAAAGGTACTCTGTGAATGTCCGGAATGCGTAAGAAATGCGGTGCTTGCACTAGGAGAAGTAATGGGGATTGAATAAATAAAAGGATACGAATAAGGGACACCCTTTAACACAAAAGCTGTTGTAGAAAAGATTAAAAAGGCAGAAGGGAATCCGGAGTATGGTACGATCTCACAGGAAGAAGGATTTTCCTTTACTTATAGAATGAATGAAGACGATATTATCTACGGAGTTGGTGAATCAAACCGCGGAATCAACAAGAATATCGGAATGCACCGCTATGGTGGAATCTGGACCGGAGATAACAAGTCCTGGTGGTTTCATATTCTGCTGAATCTGAAAATGATGCCGTCACTCAATATGTGTGGGTTCCTTTATACGGGTGCTGATCTGGGCGGATTCGGCGCGGATACGGCAAGAGAATTTCTGCTGCGCCACCTGGCGCTTGGTGTATTTATCCCGCTGATGCTCGGAAATGAAATCATGATCGCACTGAACGAAGTACCGCTGTTCATCCGGGAAGGAAAATGCATCCCGGTCGCAGAAGTGGCTGAATCGGTGGATCAGATTGATCTGTCGACACTTACCATGCTCGGATTTGATGAGGCAGAGTATCTGCTGTATGACGATGATGGGGTTCACAAGGATTATGAGAATGAAGGAACGTGTCGGAAGATAGGGAAATAAAAGGGCAGATATCATTTCAAAGATGGAGAATAATTGAAATAGTGGTACAGATAAAAGCCATGGTTTACATGTTGGATGTAGAGCATGGCTTTTTTGCGTGGAGATTTTGAATATTGACATGTTCCATCAACGCTAAAAAAGAAGAAAAACGATATATTTCGAATTTGTACATCCTATGCTTATATGTTAGGCTGTTGAATATAAAGCTGTTCTGGTGATTTCATTTAGTATTTCTGAAAATTCAATATCTTGATTAAAAATTATTGATGTTTTCTATATCAAACAAATTCATTTGATAATTATAAAATCAAACAAATTCATTTGATTTTTGCAAATATCAAAGTATAATAATAGTGACAAGGAGGTTTGAGTATGTATTTTGCAATTATAGGAGACATCATTGCGTCAAAAACTATTTCAAATAGATCGGAAGTTCAGAATCATTTAAAAAGGATCCTGGATCAGGTAAACGAAGAATATAAAAGCAATATTGCTTCCCGATTTTCAATCACATTAGGGGATGAATTTCAAGGATTGCTTCATAGTGCGGCGCATTTATTTGAGTTACTTGATACGATCCAATTTCAACTGTATCCTACAAAAATACGGTTTGGTATAGGTGTTGGTGATATGAACACAGAAATAATCCAGGAAACCAGTATGGGAAGTGATGGACCGGCATATTGGTCAGCACGGAATGCTATTGAAAAAATCCATGAAAAAAACGATTATGGAAACGCTAAAGTGTGTCTGCAAAAATATAGTGCTTCGATAGAAGAGGAAGTTCTTTTAGACGCTGCGAATAAAACATTGAAATTATGCGACAGATATGCGAATTCATGGACGAAATCACAATATGAATTTGTACGAAGAATTATATTAACATATCGGTACGGTGACAATGGCGAATATAACCAAAGAGAATTGGCACAGGAATTAGATATTTCACCTCAGCTTGTAAACAGTAAAGTAAAAAATACAGGTATTTCGGTTTATGTAAATACCAAATGTGGCTTAGAAAATGTACTTAAGGAGAAATGGGGATGATAACAGGTGCAAAAAAGTTCGGTTTTTATGGTATTGTGTATAGGACATATAATTGGAGAGTATTTTTTAACCAATAAATATATTGTTAAAAAGAAAGATAAAAAGAAAATATTCTGTTATTGTTTAGCATATATAATTCCATTTATAATCATAGGAATGTTGTTCTATATATATGGATATAATATTGGGAAAATTTGTCTGGAATGTATTTGCATACACTTTATAATTGAAGTAATAAAAAGATGGATTGAGAATTATGATATTCGGACAAATAAGTTGCCGATAAACGTAACAAATGTTATATATGTATGTTCTTTAATCTTTCATATTTTAAGCTTCCTCTTAATTATCTGGAAATCTTCTATATTGGTTTATTATTTTCCAGAATATATAATAAAACCGATTCCTTATACTGATTTTGCCATTTATTTTTCTTTTGTTGCTACTGTCTTCCACAATCTGGGGTGGAATGTTGAATTCCATTTTTATGTTTTCCAGAGATGCTTCGATCATTATGGATATTTTTGATACACCGATGACATTGTTTTCCGGTTCAAGAATTCCACGGAACTGTTTTCCTTTCTGGGCAAAAATGATTTCACTTGTATTTCCGCTCACATATTGTATTAATATTATTCGATTTGTATTGAATATTGGTGGGAAAGGAAAACAATGGATCTTGAATATCGCCGGCCTGCTGGTTTGTATGTGCATTATGGTAGCTGTTACAGTAGTTTTGACATATCAGGTTGAAAGACATAACAGAGAAACAGGGGAGTTACAGCTTTATTAAAAATCCTCTATTGAGTCGTCAATTAATGTATATTATAATAAGAAACATACACATGCTGATTTCAAACTGATCAGTTTTTATGATAATGAATGGGAATATACCAGTCAGATCTTCCGCCTGATTTCGCATATGTACCAGGTGGACCATGGTGTAAAATAAAACAGATTGTAAATGAAAAAGTAAAACGTATACCAGCAGTAACAGTCAGAAGCCATGAAAGAAAGAGTATCACGTGAACAAGAAGAAACGTGATACTCTTTTTGATTACATCAAAATTTCCATCTAATAAATACTTATAGTATACTTACTCAACTTTCCCACTGGAAAATCTGGTATAAGCACTTTTTACGATCCCGTTCCAATGTGAGATATTCTGGTTTGAAATTATACCCATACGTGAAGTTCGAATGGCATTCAATGTAGAGTCCGTTTACATAAACTTCACCTCTTGCCCAGCTATCTAATAAAATTTCTCCATATGATGTTTCGATTTTTGCAATGGAATGTCAAAACAAACAAAAGATAAAATGAATGGAGAGATTATTATGTTGTACAATTATTTAGCAGTTTTGATTTCAGGAGTTGTATTACTCTGGGCGCTAGGCCAATGGGTTTCTCTACATTTTGTGCAGATGTTAAAATGCTCAAAAAAAGTGCCTGTTACATGTGTGCTCGTAAATGAGCATAAAGAACATGGATCAGCTAAACCATATCTTACATATTTACCGGTATGGGAGGATGAAGATGGAAACCGATACAGCTCAAATGTTTACACATTTAAGAAATGGCAAATAGGAAAAGAAGAAGTGATTCGTATAAATCCAGAATGGAGTAGAGAATATATTGATTCTCTTGAAAGACATGAAACACTGGTGGGGTCTCTTTTTTCTTATAGCGAATTACAAATATAGTGGCATTTCAGCAAATATAAGTTATAATAAAATAGTAACTTACCCACTTATATATGAGGAAAACAAAAATGAAAAAGAGGAAATTATTCGGAGTGGTCTTATTTCTGATGCTGTTTTTCAGCTCACTGACAGTGTTTGCTGCAGATGGATCGGGACAGATCCAGGCTGAACTGACAACAGACAAAGAAGATTATTCCAAAACTGAAACAATTCAGGCAATATTCAATCTGAAAAATCAGTCGGAGAGTGATTTGGAGGACATTGGTATCGAATTTATGGATATCGACGGATACAAGTTGTCTGTAAACAAAACAGATACTTCGCTTGATGCCGGTCGTACTTTAACCTACGAAGCAAAGTATACTCCGAATGCCTTGTCATTGAAAACAAATAATACAAACACAGGCGATACGAAAGCAATCCTTTTGTATATGGCTTTGTTTGTAGTAGCAGCAGGCGTTATAATCAAAATTGTTTATAGCAAAAAGAAAACAGGAATCATCTCATCTTTTCTGATATTCTGTTTGATCTTGTCATGCATTCCATGTGCCAGTTTAACTGTGAATGCATCGGATGAACATATTGTAAAGAAAACAATAAAGATAAATTCACAGGAAAAAGAAATTGAAGTAAAATACAAATACAAAGTGAAAAATATGGTTAATCCAGAAAATGTAACTGTAAGATTTGAGTCCAATGGTGGATCGAGTGTTGAACCGCAAACAATCAAATATGGTGAATTACTCACGGAGCCAGATAAGCCTACCAGAGATGGATATGTATTTGTAGGCTGGTACTTAGATGATAAATGTACGTATGTGTATAATTTTCAGGATTATGTCCCGCAACAGGATGGAACGTTATATGCGAAGTGGATCAATTTGAATGATGACACGGATACGGATGGAGACGGTATCTTGGATTCCTTTGAAGGATTTTATGGTACGGACCCAAACAAAACGGACACAGATGGAGACGGATTACCAGACGCTTATGAATTAGAACCTCTTGGACTTGACCCGGCAAAGCCGGATACAGACGGAAATGGCGTAAAAGATGGCGATGAAGACGCAGATGGTGATGGATTAACAAATCTGGAAGAGTATCAGCTTGGTACAAAACCAGGATATGCAGATTCGGACGGTGACGGACTTTCAGATTATGAAGAAACAAAACAATATCATACAGAACCTTTAAATTCTGATACAGACGGTGATGGCGCTTCTGACGGAAAAGAGATAGAAATTGGTACAGACCCGCTGGTTGCCAATGAATCTTTTGATGCGTCGGCTTCGGCAGAAGGAAACGATGGAATTACCGGTGTATCTGTTATGGCAAATTTGTCAGGTGATCAGATTGAGTCTTTGACAGTTGAGCAGAATGAATCTGATTTATTTCCAACAGATATGCCGGGATACATAGGACAGGCATATGACTTTACGGTAGACAATGAAATCAATTCTGCTACTTTAAAATTTTCTTTCGATAAATCATTATTAAATGATTCCGATTTCAAACCGGTCATTTATTATATGAACGCAGAAACAGGGCAATTGGAAGAATTAGAAACTACTGTTGATACAGAAAATGGCGTAGCAACGGCAGTAACAAGCCATTTTTCCACGTATGTTCTGCTTAATAAGACCGCTTTTTTAACCGTGTGGAGAGATGATATTAGGAAACCATCTGATGAGGCAAATGTCGGATTATCTGTTGCTTTTGTACTGGATCGTTCGGCAAGTATGACAGATAATGATCCAAAAGGCTTGCGTCTGACGCTTTCTAAGCAATTTGTTGATAAAATGACAGCAGGCAGGGATGCCGGAAGCCTGGTATCTTTTATAGCCAAAGATGAACTTATCACTCCTTTGACAGATAATCTGAATCAGATTAAGGAAAGCCTTGATAAGTTTAAAAATGATGATGGATGGGGATCTGATTCCGGAACAAATGGAGCAGCGGGTATCCATACCGGACTGCAGCAATTGGAAAGTGATATCAGTGGAAATGACAGGGTAATCCTGTTCATGACAGATGGTGATGATAACCGAGTATCCTACAGCTATGATGATCTGATTGCAGAAGCGAAAGAAAATCATGTGACTATTTATACAATAGGTCTTGGAAAAGTGAATTCTTCCATATTAGAAAAAGTAGCCAAAGAAACTGGTGGAAAGTATTATTATGCGGAAGCAGCAGAAGACTTGGATACCATTTTCAAGGATGCAGAAAATGAAACGATTGATTTTACATTGGACGGAAATAATGATGGCATCTCTAATTACTACACGAAGCTCTTGTGTGAGGGTGGAAAATATATCAATGGAGCAAGAAATCCATTTTCAGGTATAAACTATGAAGAGGTACAGGCGAATGGCGATTACGATGGCGACGGTTTGCTGAATGGAGAAGAATATCAGGTGGTTGTTGGTGGAAACCAGCAAGTCCAGTTTGTTCTGAAATCGGATCCTACAAAACAAGATACCGATAATGACGGCTTACTTGATGGTGGCCCGCAAAGACTATCAGATGGCACGGAAATAGCGCCGAAGGATCCGGAACCACTGAAATACACCGGTAAGAAGAATGTATGGAAGCAGCATGTAAGTACACAACAAAATGCTGGCGAGTCTGCTACGGACGATAACAAACCAATCGCAAAAGAATATGGACAAATGCTGTCATTAAGAGGAAATCTTCCTGGCCGATTTAACCAGTTCTACGACTTTGTAGAAGTGACTGCTGCAACGCTAAACGACTTGTCAAACGAAATGAATTTTAAAGAAAAGGCTCTTCCGATTGTAAAAAATGTAGTAATGTTTATCAAGTATTGTACGACAATCTTACCATTGGACGTCGGAAACAATATGGATAACATAGCAACTGATGTAGTAAAAGATTTAGCAGGCACAATATTGGGAGACCGGTGGGCAGACTTTTTACTAAAAGATTTTAAGGTTTCCATTGCCAAAGATACGGTAGCGTATGTACAGGCGATTCTTGGAGGCGCTTTCCTCAATTTTATTCCGGATGATTACAATGTAGCGTTGCATTCACAGCCTGAGACATGGCAGCGTGCTTTTGGGTATAATGAATTGTATGATCTGGTATTTGAAGTGGGATCAAACATGAAGTGTAAATACTTTGAAACAAAAAATACCCAATATAGATTATGGTTATGGAAAGGCGATTATTGGAATCTGCGTAGTGGTGCTGAAATTGGAATTTATGTGAAAGATAATACTTCAAGCAGTCAAAGCGATACACCGATATATGACTGCATTGATTATGAAGTTCCAATGTATGTATCGTTATATAATTATTCCTCAAACCGTATCAGTGAAAATATATTTAATTGGAATCCGTCTATTTCTCAATGGTGGGGAACAGGATTTAACTGGAGATATCAGGATCCGGATTATCATAAAATGATTGTTATTGGTAAAATAGTGTTGGATAGTCAAAATGATTTATATACTTTACTGAAAACCTGCGAACAAAGTGGAGAAATAATTTATGATGAGCATAATAAAACAGTTTGGATCCAATGGTAATAATATTAGACTGTGAATAACTTATGATTCACATCGAGCCAATGAAGTCTCCACACTCATGCGGAACATAGCTCCTATGGATGTGGCACCCTGTCTCGCAAGGTAGATTACTTATTCAACCGACAAAAAGTATATTAAAGAGGAGGAAAAAGATGAATATTTCTTCACGCCCAATGGTCGTTTTGTTTAATTTCTGCAGGAAAATAACAAATAATTTTTTAATATTGTTAGTTTTTTTTCTTGTTTTTGCTAACTTTACTGGGTGTAATATAAAAAAAGGTAAAAATCAGAACAAAGAGATTGCAGATCAGCTCAATGAGGCATTATCGAATAATAACACGGATCTTGTGAAAAATATTTTGACCGATAAATTAAAGAGGACGGAATCTGACCATTTGGAAGATCTTGTACGTTTTGTTTCTGGAGAAATAGTCGAAGCTGGGGATTTAAGCATTGCGAATACGTGCGAATCTGATAAAAATGCTACACTGTATACGTATCATATAAGATATCACATAAAAGACGATAAGGGAAATCGATATTACATTCGAATTGAGTATACAAAAGAAAGTAGAATGAATAAAGATGCCGGAGTAACGTATATATCAGTAAGTTTACTGGATGATGACGATACTGATTTAAGTATTGTATCCATAGGCGACGCTACTTAATGAGTGTTTGGTACGGCACCATAGGATGTGGAAAAAGAGAGAGATGTCTGTAAGATGTCTCTTTTTTTTGTGAATAAAAATCCCATATTCTAACTAAATAGCAAGGGAGGAAGATTTATTGAGAAATACACGTATGTCGATATTTAAAAAAACATTAATTCTGATTATTAGTATTTTGTCATTACTGTTATTTTCTGGTTGCAACAAAACAATATCTATAAGCAACATAAAAAAATGGATTGTTGATGAATTTACCAGCAGTTCGAAAAAGAAAATCAAGAATAGGGATAAAAAAATTACTAAATTTAACAAAGCAATCTCTGAAAAAAATATAGAGGTTATATATGATCAGATGTCGGATGAATTGAAGGAGCACGGAGATAAATTACGTTCAAAGTTGAAAAAGTTCGTAAACTTTTTCCCTGGCGAAATCGTAGAAACAAATAACTGTAGCTGGGGATCAATGTTGCATTCTGAAAGATATAAAAAAGCACCCAGTGGTATTATCGAAAAAATGCTGGAAAAACCTGACGAAAAAGGTTTCTATTGTTATACCGTTAAAGTGTATCGATTGTCATATAACGCTATAGATGATCAGGGTGTGGAGTACGACATCGCCATGGAATACATTAAAAGCAATGAAGCAAATCCAGGTGAAATCGGATTAAATTACGTAGAAATTCGTAAACTTGATTCTGACGGAAAAAAATCGAGTTTATGGAAGTTGGTACTACATGGCAGTAAATTTGAGAATGATGTAGAATCATAGAAAGGATATGTAAAGGTGGAAAATAATGGGTCATCAAGAAAAACAGAAACATATCATGCGATGCAGGTTCTCATTCCCACATTATGAAAAGGGAAGAATTGACTATCAATGTTTGTTTGAGGGGTACGGGGACGATGAAATACATACCTGTACAGAGGAAGAATGCGAACAGTGTGAAAAATACGATTCCAGGTATATTGAGTACCCGCTGACAATTAAAGGGATTGAAAACAGGCCGATTGAAAGATATGGATTAGGACATACGGTTGGTTGCCTTGTAGCAGTAAGGCCATGCGGCGAAGAGTATGGGAAAAAACATATCTTGGAATTTATCTTGGAGAATTGCCAATCCAGATTTTGTCTTCTTATAATCCGGATACAGGCATCCTTACCAATTCTACAATGCAGAATCCGGGGATTTTTGTTCCTGAATTAAGGAAAATTGTTTATGGGTGTGGAAGCTGGTGGAGAGAGATTAAATCTGTAGATGAATTAAAAGCAATCACTGATGAGGACATTGAGAATACCTGGTATGTACAGCTGTTGCAAAACATGTAATCCTTTCGACCAGGCGTACAATTTGTTTTTCATTTTCTTTCATATTGTTTCTGAAATCAAAATTATAGGAGGAAACAAATATGGAAAAACTTACTTACAATGAATTCAAAGAGGCGATCAAGGATTACTTCAGTAAAAGGATGGATCATGCAGAAATTCAATTAACAACAAATGATACCGTAAATCAGAAGATTGATTATCTGACGATCCGCGAAAAGGACGCAACGGTATCACCGAGTCTCCGGCTTAACGATAGTTATAAGCAGTATCTGGATTGTAAATGTGAGGAGGAGTCTTTTTTCGAAACTATTTATGAACAGGTGGTTAATGCGGCTGCAAAAGATCGGATATCGTTTGAAAATTTAGACAATCTTTTTCGTGATAAAGATGCCTGCAAGGAAAGAGTTATCATGGAACTCATCAATGAAAAAGGAAATGAAGAGTTATTGCAGAAAGTAGTAAGCCGTGATTTTTGCAATCTGAAAGTCATTTATCGTTTAGTTATTGCTAATGATGAAGATTCAGTGATGAGTACGATTGTTACAAAAAGCGGTATGGACTATATGCATATGTCTGAATCGGAACTGTATGATGCAACGCTGAAAAACACGAAATCTTTTATGAAACCACGGATGATAAGGATGCGAGCTTTTGGAATGTGTGCACCAATGGACAATGAAGCGTACTGTGTTATGGGAAACAATTCAGCAAAAAATTGCGCCGCGCTTATTGCAGATCCTGAATATCTTCAGGAAATTGCAGAAATGATTGGAACGGATTATTATATTGTTCCACTGGGTATTGAAGGGTTTGTTGTTGTGCCGGAGGCATATTGCGACGTAGATATGCAGAAAGATGCGTTGAAAGGAACAAATGAAGCAAGCCAGAAAGATAAGCTGTTCTTGTCGAATGATTTGTATTTTTATGGTTCAGAAACCGGAGAGTTAAGTGTTGTACAGTAAGTATCATAAGAAGAGAGATTCCATTGTGGAGTCTCTTTTTTTCTGCAAAAATATGAAAATATTTGTTCCTGTTATAAAAAAATCTATATTGTAAATATTGGAGTCGCAAGTTAATATATGATACATATGGCGGAATGAAGAGATCTATTTTCTGTAAAAAAGTATAATGAGAATATGAGTATCCGTAAAACGAAAGGAGATAGAAGATGAAGATAAAATCAGTTGCAGTTTTAGGTGCAGGGGCGGTAGGCTCCTATGTGATCTGGGGACTTTCACAGAAACCGGAAGTCCGGCTTGGCGTGATTGCCGAGGGAGAAAGAGCGGATCGTCTAAGGAAAAATGGATGTGCGAATAATGGCAGGATTTACCATTCGGAGGTGTGGTCACCAGAAGAAGCACATAATGTGGATCTGCTGGTGGTTGCTTTGAAATACGGTTCACTGGAAGGCACATTGAAGAGTATACAAAAAACAACGGGTGAACATACAGTGGTCATGAGCCTGATGAATGGAGTCGACAGTGAAGAAATAATCGGAAGAACAGTGGGCACGGAGCATGTCTTACCGGCACTGATCAAAGTGGCTTCACACAAAGAGGATGATGGTTATCATTTTGATCCGCTGACCACACTGGAAATTATTTTTGGAGAGCCATCTGCACCGTTTGACAGTGAGCGTGTGAGAGCGGTGGAAGCGTTGTTTACAGATACTGGGATTCATTTCCGGTCGACCGAGTACATTCAGGAGGAGATATGGTGTAAATTTCGCCTGAATGTATGCAACAATCTGCCGCAGGCAATTCTGGGGACAAGCGTTGGATGTTACCGCGACAGTGTCCACATGAAAGCAATCAGTGATGGATTAAAGAGAGAACTGGAAATGGTAGCAAAGGCAAAAGGAATCGATATGAGTAAAACAGGAAGTTCATCCGGACGCGGAAGCGTAGTTCCTCCGACAGCCAGATATCCTACCTTACAGGATATGGATGCCGGACGTCATACGGAAATCGATATGTTCTCCGGTGCGCTTGTGCGGATGGGAAAGGAGCTTGGAATCCCTATGCCGTACAATGAATATACTTATCATATGATCAAAGCGCTGGAAGAGAAAAATGATGGTAAATTCAATTATACCGGGAATCAAAAACCAATCATCGAAATAACTGTAAATGAGAATGCTGTGATACACTTTGAACTCTGGCCGGAAATCGCACCGATTGCCTGCGGAAGTGTTATGCAGCTCGCAGAGAAGAAAATATTTGACGGAAGAGCCATTGAACGTCTGGAACCGGGATTTGTCCTACAGCCACTGTTTTTTGATGGTGTTGATCCACAGATCGATATCATGGTCGAACCGGAATTTAAAACCAATCCTGAAAATGCCAAAATCGTTTTTGAACGGGGGATTGTTGCCATGGCAGGAGATCCAGAGAACAGTTCTGGCAGCCAGTACTATATCACTCTTGCTGCTTCTGAGAGATTGAATGGTAATTTCACTGTAATCGGAAAAGTGATCGATGGCTGGGATGAGATTGAACGACTGGAACATGTAGAAGTAGAAGAAGCCATTGAACCGCAGTCAGGATTTGTCTATCACAGACCGGTAAAAACCGAGATGATCACGAAAGTCAGACGCATAAAATAAAAAATAAATCCTTCAATAACGGAGATGTGTTATACTATAACCAGCATGTATTGAAAAATACAACATAATCCAAGGAGGAAACCAAAATGGGGAAAAAACGGATTCGGGACTTTGGGATTGTACCCGGAAGAGTAAAAACAGGAGAAAGGAATGCGATTACGGACGTGCCAGGTGTACGGGTAGGTCATTGTACGGTGAAGACAGAAGAAAATCATACCGGTGTAACCGTGATCGTTCCTGGACCGGACAATGCATTTGCCAAGCACTATACGGCAGCTGCATACATTCATAATGGATTTGGAAAAAGTGCTGGCGTGGTGCAGGTAGAGGAACTTGGGACCCTCGAGACACCCATTGTTCTTACCAATACCTTAAATGTCGGAAAGGTTTTGGATGCAATGGTTGATGTCGTGATCGAACAGAGCCGTAAGGACGGAATTGAGCCACAGAGTATCAATCCGGTTGTTGGCGAGTGCAATGACTGCCGGATCAATCATATCCAGAAACGGGCGATTGGCGAAAAGGAAGTGCGTGAGGCTTTTGCGGCAGCATCAGAAGAATTCGAAGAAGGTGATGTAGGTGCTGGTGCCGGTACGACCTGCTATGGCATGAAGGGGGGAATCGGTTCTGCATCCCGCGTGATCACGATTGGTGAAAAAGAATACACTATTGGTGTTCTGGTTCAGTCAAACTTTGGTGCAACGGAAGATTTTGTACTGAACGGAGAAGCTGTTGGTCCGAAGATTCTGGAATGGAAGCAGGAAAAGAGTGATATGGCTGCATCTGAAGAAGATAAAGGTTCTATTATGAGTATTCTGGCTACAGACCTTCCAGTGACAAGTCGTCAGCTCAAACGGATTCTGAAAAGAACCGGTGTTGGTATCGCACGAACCGGCGGTTACACAGGTCATGGCAGCGGAGAGGTTATGATCGGATTTACGACTGCAAACAGAATCCCATCCGGTTATGAGGAGGAACTTGTGCAAATATCAGCAATTCCGGAAAATATAATCGACCGTGCTTTCCTTGCTGCGGCAGAAGCAGAGCAGGAGGCAATCTTGAATTCCATGACCGCCGCAGAGCAGATACGTGGAATTGCAGGTGAACTGTATTACAGTCTTGCAGAATACCTTGAAGATAGAGAAAGCTAAAGACTGTACAAAAGATTAAGTGAAGGAATTTACGAAAAAGGCATAGAAGAAGGTATAAGCAAAATTGTACAGTCTGGATTACGAAAAGGATTAACTTGTGAATCCATTGCAGATAAATTCGATATTCCGATCGAAACTGTTAAGCAAATTGCAGAAGAAATGCCTTGTACTATGTAACAGTAAAAGAGATTCCCTTGTGGAGCAATGTCATTAAGTTAAGAATTTTGACATAATTATAAAACACATCATATTTGCAATTGTTTGATAAATATGATGTGTTTTTTCTTTTGTCTATTTTGCAGCACAACAAAAAGACAGATTGTTTATCTGTCAAAAAAATAGCATATTCCACATTCGTAAATTATCGGAACGTGATATATAACCACTTGCTAAAATCGATATCGCCACGCATATACATAACGAACATTGAATCCTCTGATTTAATCAAATTTATGGATTCTATTGCTTCGAACCCTTTGCGTTGCAACGCTTATGCCGTTATTAGTTCTTCTTTTAAAACAGCAAAGGAGTTTAACATAATAGCGCAAAACCTGGCACCTTACGCTGTTCAAACAATCCGTTCAAAGATGCGACAGAAAAAAAGAACGGAGACCAAACGCAAAACTTTTTCATTACAGCAATTACAAAATATTTTATTAACCTGCAAAAAAGAAGAACCTAATTACTATCTGTTAATGTTGATTTGTGCTACAACTGGCATCCGGATAAGTGATGCACTTGGTCTTCAATTTGAAAACGTAGATTTTTCCAATCGTCAATTACATATTATCTGGCAAAAAGGACGAACTATTTATGGAGATGGCTGGGAATCTCAAATGGCTACAAGTCAATTGATCCAAACAAAAACATATTCTTCTGTAAGGAACGTTGAAATACCCCAGTTCGTTTTAGATGAAATTATTTTGGCAAAAAATAAGTATGATTACTTGAATCAAAATGATGTAAATTTTCATTATACACCTGATTTTGTTGTTGTGAATTCAAACGGAAGACCATTATCAAGAGATTCCAAAATCAGTCACGCATTCAAACATGTCCTTGAATTATGTGATATAAATCCTGATGATTATTGCTGGCATGACTTACGGCACACATATGCCACATTATTGAAAAAGAATATTAATAATTTAAAAGTAATCTTTAAATTATTAGGACATTCAACTGTAGATATGACTGAAGACGTTTATATTGACGATCAAAGAGACATAATTGATACAAGTAGCATTATGACAAAATATGTCGATTCACTATATGACAAAATTCATATGAGCGATAAAAGCGAAGAACTTGATATGTCAAAAATAAGTGATGCCTTTCTAAAAATAAGATAGTGCCCGTCAATATAATTATATAATCGTGTGTTGTATCATATGGTCTTACATGGTAACAGAACTATAGTTTTTGTTGCAAAATGCCATAAAACAAGCATTATTTTAATTTTTAATTTTTTAAATTATTTCAGATTTTCCAACAATGAAAGGGAATACTGCAAAACATATACGGTTTGCAATGTGTTTTCCAGGACATTGTTTTGTTGTTTATTGACTAGATTCGTAATTATGTATAAAATACATTTTAATGAATAATTATTCAATGTATACGTCATATCATTGCGTAACAGGCAACAAAAATCTTATAAAAGATCAAACTGTTACATATAATCTCATACAGTCTTTTACAGTACAGAAACTACACTTTCTGTTACTTAATAGCAAAAACAGGCTGTTTTCACCTCATTTATTTTGCAATTTTCTGAAATAAATGGTATAGTTGTAAAGTTAAAAAATTGTAAATATTGCTTGTATTTACGGCGTGAATCGTTATAGAATTAAGAGCAAAAGAACTAAAAACGGAGGAAAAATGAGGAAATTAGCATTAGATGATGATATTTTACTGAATATAGAGAAACCTGCCCGCTACATTGGACACGAAGTCAATTCGGTAATGAAAGATAAAAATGCGGTGGATATAAGGTTTGCAATGTGTTTTCCGGAGGTATATGAGGTTGGTATGTCCCATCTGGGAATCCAGATTCTGTACGATATGTTCAACCGCCGGGAGGATACCTGGTGCGAGAGAGTCTACTCTCCATGGATCGATCTGGACAAGATCATGCGTGAAAAACATATCCCGCTCTTTGCCCTGGAATCTCAGGACCCGGTAAAGGATTTTGACTTTCTTGGCATCACATTACAGTTTGAGATGTGTTACACAAATGTACTGCAGGTGCTGGATTTATCCGGTATTCCGCTTCACAGTGAGGACAGAACTTTAGAAGATCCATTTGTCATTGGCGGTGGCCCATGTGTTTACAATACAGAGCCACTGGCTGAATTTTTCGATATGTTCTATATCGGAGAGGGCGAAGTGGTTTATGATGAGCTTCTGGAAGCATACAAAAAGTGGAAGAGAGCCGGAAAAAGCCGGAAAGAATTTCTGGAAATGGCAGCAGAGATCGAGGGAATTTACGTTCCTTCTTTTTATGATGTCACTTACAAAGAAGACGGCACGATCGAATCTTTCCTGCCAAACAATCCGCATGCAAAGGGAAAAATCAAACGAGTAGTTGCGGCAGATATGAGCCAGACAACTTATCCGTTAAAGCCGGTTGTTCCGTTTATCAAAGTAACCCAGGACAGAGCGGTTCTGGAGATTCAGCGCGGCTGTATCCGTGGATGTCGTTTCTGTCAGGCGGGAATGGTTTACCGTCCGACACGTCCGCGTGATATCAATATGCTCAAAGAGACGGCACGTGCAATGCTGAAAAATACGGGACATGAAGAGATCACCTTAAGTTCTTTAAGTTCCAGTGATTACAACGAACTGGAAGAGATCGTCACCTTCCTGATCGATGAGTTCCACACACAGGGCGTCAACATTTCCCTGCCGTCCCTTCGTATCGATGCATTTTCTTTGGATGTTATGAGCAAGGTGCAGGATGTGCGTAAGAGCAGTCTGACCTTCGCCCCGGAAGCCGGAACACAGAGGATGCGTAATGTAATCAACAAAGGTCTGACGGAAGACGACATTTTAAATGGTGCAGGACAGGCTTTTGAAGGTGGATGGACGAAGGTCAAGCTCTATTTCATGCTTGGACTTCCGACCGAAACCCAGGAAGATATGGAAGGAATTGCTGTTCTTGCAGATAAAGTAGCACGCCGGTATTATGAAATTCCGAAGGATCAGAGAAATGGAAAATGTCAGATCACGGCAAGTAGTTCCTTCTTTGTACCGAAACCATTTTCACCGCTTCAGTGGGCGACCATGCAGCCGATGGAAGAATATATCCGCCGTGCAGGAATTGTACAGGAAGCATTCCGCAACCAGCTGAACCGCAAGAGTCTGCGCTACAACTGGCATACCGCCGAAGTAACCGTTCTGGAAGGCGTCTTTGCCCGCGGTGACCGGAAGGTCGGAAAGGTTCTGGAAGAGGCTTACCGTCTTGGCTGTATTTACGATGCGTGGGATGAGTATTTTGATTATGATAAATGGCTGCAGGCCTTTGAAAATACAGGTGTAGACATGGATTTCTATAATCTCAGAAAGCGTGAATTAGATGAAATCTTCCCATGGGATTTCATCAATTGTGGCGTGACAAAATCTTTCCTTATAAGAGAATGGAAGAATGCAATGGAAGGGAATGTAACCCCGAACTGCCGTGCAAAATGTTCCGGCTGTGGGGCAGCAAGTTACGGAGGAGGTGTCTGCTTTGAAGGCAAGAATTAAATTTCGGAAAAATGGAGTGATGAAGTTCATCGGACACCTGGATATCATGAGGTATTTCCAGAAAGCGATTCGCCGTGCCGAGATTCCGATCGCATTTACCAGTGGTTACAGCCCGCATATGATCATGTCTTTCGCTAATCCACTTGGCGTAGGGCTTACCAGTGACGGGGAATATTTTGATATCGAATTGACCGAGTCAATCGCCAGCAAAGAAGCGGTCAGACGGCTGAATGAACAGATGGTAGACGGCATGGAGATCGTCAGCTTTGTGCAGATCCCGGATGATAAGAAAAGTAAAGGAATGTCAATCGTAGCAGGTGCCGACTATTTATCTTCGGTAAAAAATGGCAGCCTGCCGGAAGATCTTGCTGAAAAGCTGGAAGCTTTTTATGCGCAGAATGAAATCTGTGTGGTCAAAAAGACGAAAAAGAGTGAAAAAGAAGTGGACATTCGTCCGATGATCTACAAGCTGGAATGCCGGGACGGAAAGATTTATATGCGTGTGGCAGCAGGAAGTGTCCAGAACTTAAAGCCGGAGCTGGTCACAGAAGCGTTTGTCCGCTATCTTGGTATGGATGCGGAGGAAGTGACCTTTACCCACCACAGACTGGAAACTTTTGCGGAATCCGAAGACACGGAGGGCAAGATGATTCTGGTTCCACTGGATGCGCTTGGAACGGAGATTGTATAGATGGAACGAAAAGTACTCCTTACGGAATGCATGAACCGCCGGGTGCTTGCACTTTTAGAGGATGAGAAAGTAACGGAATTTCACTTTGGCAGTAGCGGAGAAAAAAAGAGTTGCCGCCTGGGTGAAATTTATGTCGGAAGAGTACGGAAAATCCTTCCGAATATCGGTGGCGCATTTGTTGAAATTGCAAATGGTGAGCAATGCTATTTTGCGCTGGATGGAAAATATACCCCGGTTTTCACCAATAAGATCGGAAAGAAGCCACTTGTGATCGGTGATGAGCTTCTGGTTCAGGTGGAGAAAGAAGCAGTGAAAACCAAGCAGCCTGTCGTGACCGGGAACTTAAATTTCACCGGGCAGTATGTAGTACTGACTTCCGGCAATCGTACCATTGGTGTATCCGGTAAAATCCATGGTGTCAGGAAAGAAGAACTGCAAAAGCTGGGACAGGACTATATAGACTGTGATTTCGGATTGATTTTCCGGACAAATTGTGTGGAAGCAGAAGAAACACAGATCCGTGCCGAAATTGACAAACTGGCAGAGAACTATCACAGAATCGTAGAATATGGCAAGATGCGGACCTGCTTCAGCTGTCTGCAGAGTGCACCGGATCCGTGCGTACAGGCACTCCGGGATGTTTACAAAAAAGATCTGACGGAAATTATTGTAGAGGAAACGGTAGAAGATGGAGCTTTGTATAAAGAAGTTCAGACTTATCTGGAAACGGAAATGCCAGATGAACTTCCGCTTCTCCGTGCGTATACGGATCCGTCTTATCCACTTGTAAAATGCTATAACCTAGAAGGGGCAATCCGAGAAGCCAGACAAGAACGGGTATGGATGAAATCCGGGGCTTATCTGGTGATTCAGCCAACCGAGGCGCTGACTGTAATCGATGTCAATTCCGGAAAATGTCTGAAAAAGAATTCTCATTTTCCGGAGATCAACCGGGAGGCAGCAAGGGAAGCAGTCCGCCAGATCCGACTTCGCAATATTTCCGGTATCATTATTATTGATTTTATCAACATGAAATCAGCAGAAGAGAAGAAAGAACTTCTTGCGTATCTGCAGCTGGAATTAAAGAAGGACCCAAATCCGGGAAATGTGATTGGAATGACGAAACTGCAGCTGGTGGAAATTACACGAAAGAAAATCCGAAAAACACTGGAGGAAAGTTTACATGGGTAAAAAAGAAGTCAAAACAAATGCAATGCGAATTTTAGACAGAAAGAAAATTTCTTACGAATATCAGACCTATGAATGCGATGAATTCACGGATGGAATTGAAACTGCCGATAAGCTGAATCTGCCTCACGAACAGGTTTACAAGACGATTGTCACAACTGGGAAAAGTGGCGAACATTATGTTTTCGTTCTTCCGATCGAAGCAGAAATTGATTTTAAGAAGGCTGCAAAAGCGGTTGGTGAAAAATCTATTGAAATGCTTCATTTAAAGGAGTTAACACCGCTTACCGGCTATGTGCGTGGTGGATGCACTTCGATCGGAATGAAAAAGCATTTTCCGACGGTCATTGATGCAAGTGCACAGCAGTTTGAGAAAGTCTATGTAAGTGCCGGAAGAATCGGTGCACAACTGACACTTGCACCGGAGGATTTGAGAAAAGCAGCGGATGCTACGTTTGCAGATGTAATTCATGCATAGAAAGTTTTCAAAAAAAGAAATTCTATTAGACAAAATGCAAGATTTTCAACAGATTCCAAAAGAAAATCTTGCATTTTTCACGTCAGCGTAATAAAGTAATAACTACATAAGTGTAGAAACATCTGCCCGGTGTTTCTACAGAAAATGCAGGTTTGCCATGTGCAGATCAGAATACATGAATTGAGAGATGGAGGAATACCAACAGATGATTAAGGTAGTGAAATTCGGCGGAAGCTCTCTTGCCGATGCAGTACAGATTAAAAAGGCAGGAAAGATCGTTCTTTCAGAGGAATCAAGACGTTACGTTGTACCGTCTGCTCCGGGAAAGCGTTTTTCCGACGACACCAAGGTAACAGATATGCTGTATCGTTGTTACGGCGCAGCTGTAAAAGAGAAGAAATTTACAGAATTACTCGCTGACATTCAGAAGAGATATCAGGAAATCATTGAAGGGCTTGGGATCACTCTTTCTCTTGACGAAGAATTTGCCACCATCCGTGATAATTTTGCAAAGAAGATTGGAAGAGATTATGCTGCTTCCCGTGGAGAATATTTAAACGGACGTGTAATCGCAGCTTATCTTGGATATGAGTTTATCGATGCGGCAGAAGTGATCAAGTTCGATGAAAATGGGAACTTCCTTTCAGAAGAAACTAACCAGGTACTTGCAGACAGACTTTCAAAAGTAGAGCGTGCCGTGATTCCTGGATTCTACGGAGCACGTCCGGACGGAACGATCCAGACATTTTCCCGCGGCGGATCTGATGTAACAGGATCGATCGTTGCAAGAGCCACACATGCTGATATGTATGAGAACTGGACAGACGTATCCGGATTCCTCATTGCAGATCCCCGTATCATTAAGAATCCAAAAGGAATCGAAGCAATTACTTACAAAGAGTTGCGTGAACTTTCTTATATGGGTGCCAGCGTATTACATGAAGATGCAATCTTCCCGGTTCGTAAAGAAGGAATCCCGATCAACATCCGTAATACAAACGCACCGGAAGAAAAGGGTACTCTGATCGTAGAAGGAACCTGCAGAAAGCCGAAGTATACAATTACCGGTATTGCAGGAAAGCGTGGATTTGCATCTATTACAATTGAAAAAGCAATGATGAACTCAGAAGTCGGATTTGGCCGCAAGGTTCTTGGTGTATTTGAAGATGAAGGAATTTCTTTTGAACATATGCCGTCAGGAATTGATACTATGACTATCTTCGTTCATCAGGATGAATTTGAAGAACATGAGCAGAAAGTGCTTGCGGGCATCCACCGTGCCGTGAATCCGGATGACATCGAACTGGAATCCGATCTTGCACTGATCGCTGTTGTTGGACGTGGAATGCGTCAGACACGCGGTACAGCCGGAAGAATTTTCTCTGCACTGGCACATGCACATGTCAATGTAAAAATGATCGATCAGGGATCCAGCGAGTTAAATATTATCATCGGTGTGAGAGAGCACGACTTTGAAGCAGCAATCAAAGCAATTTATGATATTTTTGTTAACACTCAGCTGTAAATCTTCAATTCGATCCTTAAATATGGTATAGTACAGGTGTTGGGGAAAACTCCCCTGTACAGAATATTCATACAAGAGAGGATACGAAAATGAATATATTATTTTTCCTGAAGCCAAAAGCAGAAGTGGCATTTGTATATGACTACCACACGCTCAGACAGGCAATGGAAATCATGGAGTACCACAAATACTCATCCATTCCGATGATCAACCGGGAAGGTAAATACGTCGGTACAATCACCGAAGGAGACCTGCTCTGGGGACTTAAGAAGCTGAACATCCTGAATCTGAAAGAAGCAGAAGACATTGCAATCACGAAGATTGCAAGAAGAGCAGATTACCGGCCGGTAAGCGCTGATTCCAATATGGAAGATCTGATGGAAAAAGCGATGGATCAGAACTTTGTTCCGGTCATTGATGACCAGCAGAATTTCATAGGAATCATCACCCGGCAATCGATAATGGCATATTTCCTTGAAACCCTTGATTCATAAGGGTTTCAAGGAAATATTTTTCCGAACAAACTTGATTACTCTTGATTACTCGATAGTTTTTCAACATCGATGTTGTCATTATTATTGATGGTCCGCTGATTTATTTTTGAAACCATTTCCAGCTTATAGTTTTTAGTAGAAACATCGTATGTGTAGAAGGTTTCATTTACCAGTTCGGTATTTCCTATCAGTGCACAGCACATAGCTCTTGGGGCGCCAGAGGCAATCAATTCGGAATTTAAGGTTCTTCTCGCGGTGTGTATGCTTTTTTGGTTTGTGAATCCGTCACCAGATGTGCGTGCGATCATATAGCTCGAAATATTCGTTTTATGAATTCTGCCGTTGGGTCCAGAAAATACAAATTCAGTTAGATAACCATATTTTGATTCTACCTCTCTGACATTTTTTAGAAGCGCGGCGATCTCAGCTGTAAGCGGGAAGACACGTGTTTTTCCGCTTTTAGGAGTTGAGACGAAAAAAGTTTTTTCAATGCATTATATTTTTCACTGTGCTGGATGATGATGCACTGTCTGGTTTCATCTATGTCCTCCCACATCAATCCTGAAAGTTCACCTACACGCATTCCTGTATAAAGTGCGAGTTCGATTGCATATGGTCGAACATCATCAGGATGTTTTTTTAGCTTTTCTTTTAAAGAATTCATCAGTCTGTTTTTTTCAATTTGAGAGAACGTTCGTTCTTCAGCAGTTTTGATAATCGGCTGTCTGCATTTGCTTTTCAAGAGAGGATAATCAATTTTTGAACATGGGTTGTTTTCGATTATCCCGTCTCTAATGGATTTATCGAACGTCCCTCTGAAGTAGCCAAGTAGCTCTTTTAACGTTTGATACAGCACGCTATTTTCTTCAAGTATCTTGTTGAAATATAATTCGAGATATTCTTCATCGATGGTTCTTATATCCCTATTTTCGATATCATGCCCTTTCAAAAATCGCGCATAATCAGTTTTATATCTGTATAAAGTGTTATCACTAACACCTTTTAGTTTTTGCCGTTCGGCCCAAATCTTAAATCTTTCTTTGAAAGATAGTTTTGAATGTTTCATCCAATAATCTATTACTGTCTTTTCAAGATCATCCCTCGCTTTCTTTTTAATTTGTCTTCTTTTTCCTTTTTCCCCTGGAAGATATGTACGGTAATATCCATCCTGGCTATGGGTGATGGCATATGGATGCATCGCTAAATATTCATTTGTTTTTATTGATTCGATTTTATTTACCGCATCTACTATATTCATAATAGCATATTTAATAGTATCATCATATCTTTCAATGTTGTTCATTCTATATACCTCCTCCTTTCTTATTTTTCTTTTCGCAGACATTTACGTGTCACTTGAAGAAAATGCAAGTCCTCATTTTGATACCACAGTACGCTAGTACTCCTAAAAGATGTCGGGCTCAATCGGCGCCGGCCCTTTTGGAAAAAGGAAAGTTCCCTCTGGGATCGGGAACTGAGCCTATCCGAGGCATTGGCATTCTATGCCGCTCCTGCGCTTGACCATCAAGGGTGCCTGCGCATCTTTCTGCAACTTTTTCCTCCGCATGCTCCGTAAAAACTGGCAGAAAGACTTCGCCCTTGATTCGCGCCCTCGCTCCACTACGTTGCATTCATGCCCGGTATAGGCACAGCAGAACAGACAAGCTGTTCAGCCTAAATCATTTAAAAATAGGAGGAAAACAAGATGGGAAGAGCGAAGAAAAGCGCAGAGGTCGAGGCCCAGGTGATCGCAAGGGGAAATGTCGTTCCGATGATGACTGAAACGGAGAGTGCGGAGACAGTCCAGTATGTCTCCGACGAGGATGCTGCAAGGGAGGATAGGCTGGTTTCAGAGATCCGGATGATTACGGAACAGACGAAACAGGTCGTCCTGTTCAACTCAATCGAGATCGGTAGGCGTCTGACCGAGGCAAAAGCTATGGTGAAGCACGGCACGTGGGGAACGTGGCTTAAGGAAAGGGTCGATTACAGCCAGCGAACGGCGAACAACTTCATGAAGATCTATCAGGAGTACGGTCGGAACGGGTTGGCAGAGAAATCGCAAGCGCTTGCGAATTTGAGCTACACGCAGGCTTTGGCTTTGATTGACCTTCCGGAAGACGAGCGTGCGAGATTTGCAGAGGAACGTAAAGCTGGAGAGATGGCGCTTCGTAAGCTCCAGGAGGAGGTGAGACAGGAGAAGGAAAAGGTCACAGCCGTTAAAGAGCTTGCAAACAGGAACGCAGCCGAGGCGGAAGCCAAGTTCGCTGACGAGCTGAAACAAAAGGATACTCAAATGGCGAAATTGACTGCCGAGAAAGCCAAGGTTGCTGCTCAAATCGAGGTATTGGAGAAACGGGCGGCAGAGGCCGAGAAATCCAACCAGAAGCGGCAGAAAGAGGCAATCGGTATTGCCCTTGAAGAGGAGCGGAAGAAACTCGATGCCGCTGCCGAAAAGCAGTCGGAACTGCTTAAACAGATCGACGAACTGAATGGACAGAGAGATCGACAGGTTGCCGAGGCCCGACGAAAAGCCGAAGAGGAGATGAACGCTAAGTTTGCAAAGGAACGTGCTGAACTTGAGGAAAAGGAGAGGGCGGCGAAAGCCGTTGCAGATGTCGCACGGAAACAGATCGATGCCGCCAAACGCCAAGTGACTGAGGCGATCGAGAACAGGGAGCTGACCGGAGCTATTGCGAGAGCCAAGTTCGCAATCGAATCCGCGCTCGATGCATATTCTAGGGCGGCCGACACGGTGATCGAGGTCGGCAGGCTCGACAAGGTGGAGGCGTCAAAACTCCTCGATGACATGGCGGAATCCAGCCAGAGTATTGTGGCGAAGTTCGTGAAGACTCTTAAATCTGAATAGCATTACGGTACTATGCTACCGAGATACCAGTAACCCGTAGTCGGAATGCACAGAAAATGATATATCACAAACCAGCAGGCAGGACGCGCAAAAAGCGTCCTGCCTTGCAAAAGATCGGTGTTATCGGTAGTAGTTTCGTACCGTAGTAGTATGGTATTTACACCACGTATTACACGTGCTATAATTAGAGAAAGGGTAAACGGAAGATGAGGTTTCGGGAGCTTGAAAGGCTGATTGTCGCGGATGGCTGGATTCGGTGTGATGTGAAAGGATCGCACTACCAGTACCGGCATCCGTTGAAGAAAGGGAAGGTCACGATACCGAGGCATGGCGGCGACATTCCGTTGAGGGTCGCGATTTCCGTGCTGAGGCAGGCGGGGCTGAAGTAGTTTTTGATTAAGGAGGAAACGGTATGTGCTATATCTATCCGGCGGTGTTCTATAAAGAAGCGGACGGTCGCTATTCGGTTATTTTTCCAGATCTGAATGATTTGGCGACTTACGGAAATGATTTTGCAGATGCGTTTACGATGGCCCAGGAGGCATGTGGACAGTATCTCTTCAATGAATTGAAGGAAGGCAATGTTCTTCCGGTGGCTTCCTCCATTGAGGATGTCATTGCGGAGGAAGAGGGGGCGATCGTCAATATGGTCGACATCGATCTCAAGGCGTTCGAGAGGAAATACGGGGAGAAGTCGGTAAAGAAGACATTGACGATTCCTGGGTGGCTGAATGCATCATGCGAGGAACGCGGAATCAATTTTTCCAAAGTCTTGCAGGAAGCGTTGATTGCCCGCCTCCAAGCAAGATAGGTAGACGAAAGGGCTGGTAGCGGTTATACGCCACCAGCCCTTACCATGTCCAGTCGACTGTTCCGCGATTCAGTCCCCTATCGGGTCGATCACATCAAGTCCGAGATTTCTGGCATAGTCTTCATTTTGCCTACGTTGCTCATCCTCGCTTTTTGGCATTTCAGAAATTTTAGGATCGTCTCCCAAAGCAAGCGTTTTGGTATTTTTCTCCATTGGATTGCCTCCGTGACTGTATTATTGTATGGTAGTATTATACCACAGCGGGATCAGGTTGTACAACGTAACCAAGGGGAGACCGGTTCGCGGTCTCCCCTGCTATCTTTAGGTTTTAAGAGTCGTGTTTCGATTTTGGTTTACGTGTTACGTTTTGTATGTCCTCTCTCTGATATCGAACAGCAGGATTTTTGCCATCAGCTTCGCTTCCAGTCGCAGTTTCAGTTCGTTGTCGCATACGATGGAGACGTTGCCGTTTTCCGCAATGTATTCCCGGCGGCAGAGTGAAAGTATGTACGGTCTGTAATGTCGTATAACCTGTTCTAATGCCTGTGGGTCGCCCTGCGTTGCGAGGACGATGGTTTCGAATGGAACGAGTTTGTTTTTTCGCTTGCTCATCAGTATTCCTCACTTTCCTGTTCGAGCGTCTTTCGCATCATTGCGAGCGCACGTGAGCGATGATATTGGACATTGGCGCGTCCGGTGCCGAGCGCGTCGCCGATTTCGCGGTCGTTCATCTCTCCGAAGTAGGATAGAAGGACGATCTTTCTTTTTGCTCCGGGAAGGGTCATGAGCGCATCGTATACGCCCTGATCGCACACAATGAAATGCAAACCGTCTTCCACGATATCCCGTTCGAATTGGAAATACCGGTCTGTCGTGATGAGCTTGTTCAGCTCTTCAGGCGACATCTCTCCGAAGAGCTGTTCGTGTTTCAATTTGCGTTTACGCTGGTCGTATGCGTCCCTCGCTTCATTTCTGAGGATTACTTTGCAGTATGAAATCATGTGCTCCCCCGCGTGTCCGATCACGATCTTCTCCTCATCCCTGTCGATATAAAAGTGGAGCCGGAAGGCGGCCTTGATGTTCCTTCCCTTGATATGCGGCGAGATATCGATCTCCTTGCCTTTGTACATCCGCTTGCGGAGCTTCATCAAGTTGGGCATCGCGCAAGTCGTTCCAGACTCTCCGCGAGCCAGCTCATATCCGGTTCGTTTCTTGAACTCAGAACCCAGCCGATCGTTCACCGTCTCCTTAAAGCATAGATCCCAGAGCGTCGTCGCGACGGCAACCAAGATTTCCCATTCTTCCGTCAAAATGCCGTCAAATTTCTTGGCACTCCTGTAGGCATCGGGAAGAATCACGATTCTGTCCGGATAGAGCACCTTCGCCAAATCAAGCAGCTGTGTAAGGTTTTCAGGCACTACCGTAAGCGCCTTGCGGATGCCGTTTAACGCATTGGCGTTTAGCTGCTCGAGTTCTGCCATCTCGAGCTTCGATCATCCGAATGAGCGAATTCTCTGGATGTCGCCCTCGACCTATATCGAGCAGGAGCAGGAAGCTTCCATCAGGCGCGAGCTGCCGAATCATGAATTCAAGAACATCGAGCGCATGACGTATCAGACCGCCATGCATCGAGCGCAAAAGGGAAATCTTGATATTCATGCAGATACGGTTATTTTCGATGAGTTCCATCATACGGGGGCACCGCAGTGGTCTCGTGGTGTTGAAGGAGTTATCGAATGCAATCCCGACGCCAATCTGATCGGATTGAGCGCGACTTCGATTCGATACAGCGATAGCGGCCGAGATATGTCCGATGAACTTTTTGATGGGCATATCGCCTCATATATGTCGTTGACGGATTGCTGGGTTTTAGGCATCCTGCCTGTCCCGACGTATGTAACCGCCGGGTACAGCATCAACGGCTACATTGAAGATCTCGGCGAGCGCATCGCAAAGGAAGAGAGTGCGGGTAGGCGGGCGGAGTTGCTGGCTGATTTTAACGAGCTGAGAGATTGCGCGAGCAGGGCGGCGAACCTTCCGGCCATTTTCCAAAAGTACTTTGAGGGAATAGAGAAAGTGATCGTATTTTGTCCGAATGTCTTCGAGCTGAATGAAATCGAGAAGATGTGCCCGCAATGGTTTTCTCGAGTAAACGGTAACGTCCATACCTATGTCGTCCATAGCTCGAATCCCTTCGGGACGAGTGAATACGATGGGTTCAAAGAGGACGATGACGAGACCGCAATCAAGCTTTTGCTTTGCGTCAACCAGCTTAACGAGGGTGTTCACATCAAGGGCGTGGATGCCGTCATTATGGTACGGCGTACCTCGTCGCCGACGATTTTCTATCAGCAGCTTGGACGTGCATTGACCGCCGCAGGCAACTTCGAACCGCTGGTTATCGATCTAGTCGATAATTTCGAGATGATCGGAATTGAGCAGATCGTAAGCATGATGTCGGAAAGCTACGCCCGGCTATCTGGAGAAAATGATCCGGAAGAACTCATTCCGCCTTCAGCTTTCAAGGTCATCGATCATGAGAAGGACGCAAGGCATTTGGCAAAAAACCTTGAACGACGGCTCGCATTAAGATCCGAGAAACTGACAATTGATGAGAAGATAGCGCTGTGGAAGGGGCTTTAGCAGATGACTGACGGGAAAAAGGACCAGCTCAAACGGAAAAAGACTCTGGAATATGAGCTTCGCCGCCTTTATCGCGCGGGAGAGCTGACCGAGCAGCAGATTGCCGAGTTGAAGGAAGCCGAGTTTCCATTCGATACTCCTGTTCGCAGAACGGCAAAATCGGTTGTTCGAATCGACGGTGGCAAGAAGTGGCCGAGCTGTAGTGCAGCGGAAAAAGAGCTTGGGATCACCCAGGGCTGGATGTCGGATGTGTGCAATATGGCCCAGAACGGCAAATGGGTCGCGATCAAAAATCAGTTCTATTGTTTTGAGTCGATGTATTCGCCGGATATGGATCTGACAGAGATTCGAGGGCTTGCCGGATGGATCGTCATATTGGAAACGGGGGAGATGTTCCCGACTACGGGTGCAGCGGCAAAGGCTGCCGGGACAAGCAGGTCGGTGGTTCTAGACCATGTGAAAAACAAGGTCAAGCCTCAGAATAAGAGATTTTCATATGTGAGGGATTGGGACGGGAAAGTAGGAAGACTTGTAGATCTGAATGTGCAGATGATTTGTCTTGAGACGGACACCATCTATCACAGTTATGACGAGATCTGTGCCGCAATATGGTCCGATGGATATGACTGGGCAACGCGAAAAGAGATTGTTCAGAAGGTCGGAGATGCCATACGGCATGGATGCCCTGCCTTTGATATGCATTGGGCAAACGGTGAGAACCTTGAAGAGAGAAAAGAAGCCTACATGGAGGAGAAAAGGCTGTGCGCTCGTCCGGTTATCGAGTTGACAACGATGCGCGAGTACGCAGATGTGCACGACGCGCTGAAATTCGGCTCACGTTACGTCGACTGGAAGAAGATCGTTGCAATCTGTGATGCGAAGGGCGAGCCGACCAGCGAGGCGACACGCTGGAGGGGTGAACGGTGGTTTTGGAAAGACGATTGGAAGAAAAATATCAAACTGAAGTCCGGCGAGCGCATTAAGGACATGCAGCCGGTGATCTGCTATGAGCGGGGAAGGTGCGATTATTCGGTTCTTGAGCTAACGAGGTGGTACGGGTTCGACCATAAGTCTTTACTGAATTCAGGCAAGAAGGGAATCGTTTTTGACGGTCTGACTTGGAGGCTTTTGCGATACGACGTGGATTTCGAGAAAAGGCTGAAGGAAACGCCTTTAATCTGTCGAGAGACCGGGAAGACGTTCGATACATTATCCGATTTGCTGGATTTGCTGGAGAGAGAGCATGAATGTTGCGCATATGATCGTCCATGTCACATGTACGATCTTCAGCGGGCGATCGAGGGCGGTTGGGAGTACAAGGGTTTTCACTTTGAATACATGGTTCCACCTTCCGTTTCAGGAGAACGTTAATTGTGTTTAGTCTCAACATTAAGCCTCAATATATACCTGCTCGATATTTCTCTTTCTGTGTCCTATTGACGGTCTTGCTGGTGACTTTGAGCATTCGCTCCCTACAAGGAGAGTTGTTCATAACCGATGCGCAGTATATGGTTGCCGCCGGCCGTTGGATTATAGCCAACGGTCATCTGCCGACAACCGATCCGTTATCGATCCATTCGGAATTGACCTATATCTGCCAGCAATATCCTATCTGCATATTAGTTGCAGTTCTCTACGACACTTTTGGAGAGATGTCGGTTCGGCTGTTTTTTGCGCTGTTGGACATGGTGGCGGTTCTCTTCATTTGGTACCAAACTTTTCCAAAAGCTGGAAACCGCATTCTTCACTGTGCTGTTTCATGCGTATTCGGAGCGGTAATCGTTTATAGCCTTCGGTCGACACCGCGTGCGCTCGATATCCTGTGCCTGGCTGTTTCCTGGGAGTTGATGGAGAAATATATTGAAAGCCGCGATATTAGATTTCTGTTTGGTTTTCCATTCCTAGGGGTTTGTATAGCCAATCTGCACGGTGCGCTCTGGCCCTGTGCGATCATGTTGCCGCTTGCCGCTTTATTAGATAGTAAGCTGGATTCGAATGCGCGGGCCGCATTGGCTGTGACGATCTTACTTACGATCGCTTCCGCAATGTTGAATCCATACGGATTAGACGTGCTGTCGCTTCCGTTTAAGACAATAGGCACGTCGGATGTCGCCACGGTTGCCGTGCCGGAACTGAAACCGATGTTCTCCATCGTTCCGGTTGAAGCGGCGATGCTAATTGTTATCTCGGTCATGCCGGTGATCTTCCATGCCAAGTGCTTGGGATTTAAAAAGACGGTATTTTCGTTCGAGACGATGATGATCTCAGGACTGCTCTTTCTATCCCTGATGACATGGCGAAACGAACTTTTGCTGCTTGGCATATTGATAATCGTCTACAGCACGTGGTGCTGGAAGCTTGAGCCAAAATGCAAGGTGAGCTCGAAGATGTTAAGCAGGATAGTCTTATTTTCAATCTCTGTGGTTGCACTTGAGTTTGGAGCGGTTCTGTTTTATAGCACGCTGTCTGCGACCGATCAAAAGTCCATCTCGCTTGAAAGGGCGTTTTAGGCAATGAGAGAGGATGGCGCCGTATCGGGAACGGCAGTCTTGACGGACATTGACCCAGGATGCCGAGCGGAGCTAAACGGGTTCAAGCCGTATCTTGATACCAGAATTGAGGTGTTCAATGGGCAGAACGGGCAGAAGAATGTGCTTGCCGAGGCAGGAAAGGCGCTTTCTTCTGGAAGCCTATCGGCTATTTGCGATGACTATGGAATGGATTACGCTGTACTGAATTACGGCATCAATGATGTCGGTATTCAAGATTTGAAGGAATCGGGATTCAAGCCAGTCTATAGCGACAATCTGACTGTCTGTTTAAAAAGAAGCACTGTCTAGGAAATCTATCAGCGACCGCGGGGAGCGGGTCATAGGCGTGCGTGCACGCCGCATGAAAAGCGCATCGCCATACGTCCTGCAAGTCGTCTCGCCGTCGACTCGCAGGACGACTTGATAACGCTTCGTAGATTACATGATGCAATATGTTAGTATTATGGTATAATATAAAAAGGGAGAATTCCCTAAATATCGAATTGAAAAGAAGAGGCAGGACTTTATGAATTCAGATAGACAATACGATCGCACTATGGAATTGTGGCGCAGTTACAGTATCGCTACGTCGCTTGAGTTGGCAGCGCACCTGGAAAATTTTGCAATATTATTCTCTTACAACTCAGGGAAAATCGAGAATAGAGAAATCACTTACCATGATACGCACGAGATTTTTAAGAATGGCCGTGTATGCGGTTACACAGGAGACCTGCGGACGCTTTACGAGATTAAGAATCTGAAAGACGCAAGTGAGCTGATGTACCGGTGGTTCGATGAGCGTAAACCTATCACGCTCGATTCCATTCGGGAGATGCAGTTTGAACTGACGAAAGGCACTTACAACGAGCGACGTTGGGAACTTGGGGAAAGACCGGGGGAATTCAAGAAAAACGATTTATGGGGAGTCGGCATGCACGATGTTGCCGCTCCTGTAGATGAGCTCGAGGATGACCTTCAGCAGGACCTTGATGAGGTTTCCGAGTTTGGAGATGAAAATCCTCTGGTGGCAGCTGCGTTTTGGCACGCGAGGTTTGAGGGTGTTCATGCTTTTGCAGATGGGAACGGCAGGACTGGCAGAGCGATGATGAATTACTATCTGCTGTTGCACAACCATCCGCCGATCGTAATCTTTGATGAAGACCGGAAAGACTATTATGCGGCGCTGGACGGTTTCGACATGACGGGTGACCTGAAACCGCTGATCGGTTTTTTACGTCGGGAGACATGTAAGACATGGGAGAGTGCAGTACAGAGAGAAGATCGGTCCCATCAGATGTCGCTCGAAAAGAAGAGAGATACTGTGAGTAGAAGAGTCAGTCTAGATGAGATAAATAATAACTTTAATGCTCGGTAGGCGCAGTAAATTGAGAAGAAAGGCGGATAGGCAATTCCGCTATCGGTGGAAAATTAAATAGCAGAATGACGACGCATTACGCCAACTGAAAATAGGTGGAAGGAGTATAAACAGCTCTTTCTGCCTATTTTTCTTTAAAAAATTCGTCATTTCCACGCGTAATACTGATGTGTTGTGGTATCTTAGTATCGGGTTCGTCTCGATCGTTCGTCTTCTTACGCGTCTTCTTATGCTTCTTGGCGAACTGTTTGTTGCGCTTCAAAGCATCATCCAGATCCGTTTCAGAAGTCGAGCAGGAGGTTACGATTTCGTCTGCATGCTCGGAAATATACATGGCAAAAAGATCAAGGTCGATACTGGTCCAGTTATCGAACGCATTGACAACCTCTTCACTGATAAGCTCTTTACAGGAGCGAAGACCTTCACGCTTTTTCTGGGCGATTTGCGCTTGCTGCCGTTTTTTCTGTTCCTTCAGGGCGGCGATTTGGCGATCGATGTCTTCGATACTCTTTGGCATGGTACTTTCCTTTCTTTTGGATATTACAGATCACTGAGTTCATTTTAGCGGATTGGCCCTTACCATTGCTAAAACCAATGGTTTTACAACCGTTTTGGTAAATTATAAGCTGCATAGGACGATAGTATTATGCTATAATAGTAGATATTGAAAAGAAAAGGGAGGAGCAGCATGACGAGAGAGACTAAAAGCTATGAGCTGAAGATCTATGATCAGAGCCTCATGAGATTCGAAGCTGCCTATGACGCATTCGGTAGTTTGAAACTGGAGATTACGGATATCGATTCGGCAAATGCGCATTTGCTTCCATTGAATTTAATTGTAGATCAAGATGAAAAAAGCCTTGCGAGTTGGATGGAAGGTAGAACCATTCCGAAAAACAGGGCATTTGTAGAGCAGATTCTTAGTACGGCAGGATTGACAAGGAATGATATCCTTGGAATTCTTGATGTATCCAAAGGGCTTTCCATTAACGATTCGTATTGGCTTGATGATGGGAAATCAGATGTTACCTTTGATGGAATCAATTTGTTCGACAATCGCTTTGATGAAGTATTGGGACTTGTAGCTTATACCGGCTACACGCCATCACAAAAGCATAAAGCTGGCGTTTCAAGTGAGTGGACACTGGGAGGGCAATTTCCGAAAGCAGTTCGACGGATTAACGATAGGCTGCTGTTGTTCAAAACAGGTACAAGCGGTGCCAGAAATCTCGGCAAAGAACCTTATTCTGAATACTTTGCAGCACAAGTCGCAAAACGGATGGGAATAGATCACGTTTCCTACGATTTAGAGATGTGGAAAGGGAAACTTGCGTCTGTCTGCGGACTTATGAATGACAAAGAAATTTCTTTTGTTCCATTTTTCGTTGCTGCTGGTGATGCAAGTTTCCCGGCAGCGTTATCGATCTTAAATGAACTTGATCCAAAGATGGCATCGAAATACAGGACAATGGTTGTTTTTGATGCCTTGATCTGCAATCGGGATCGTCACGGCGGAAATTTTGGTATCTTACGGGAAAACAGAACAGGACGGCTGTTGGGATTAGCCCCGTTGTTTGACCACAATCTGTCTTTGTTTGCGCAAGATGATGAGACAGACTATGCGGATTTCCTTGATCGTTCAAATCGATATTACCTACCTGCAACAGCGAATATCGCCTTTAATGATATGGCTGGAATTGTTATGGGAGCGGAGCAGCATGAGCTTTTGCGCAGGATGATCGGCTTTGAGTTCCAGAATCATCCAACATATCCGCTTCCACAGGATCGGCTTGGAGCGCTGAACCACTATATTACAGAGAAAGTAAGGGAATTGCTACGGATTCCTATCGTGGATGAGCATGCGCTTTGCAAAGCGATGGAAGAGAAATTCGACGAGATCCAAGCAACAACCAAAATACCGATGCTTCTTGATTCCGTTAAGATGATTCACAAGAAAGGTCTTCCACTTAGCGAGAAGGCAGAAGCGGTAAAAAGAGGATCCAAAGTATTTGAAAATACGCTGAACAAGATTATTCCGGAAGAAGACCGTTGTAGGTAAGGTGATATGGATGCCGAAAGCATTACTATGATGCTGAACGCTTGGATTTTGGCGTTCCGAAAGCTATTCGAGGATATTGGTCTCGACAGGGTGATTCGCAAGCGCTTGCGAAAAGCCTTGGTATTCAAATATGACAGTTTGAATCAAAATGTTCTATAAATGGGTTGCTGGAAATATTCCAGCAACCCCTTTTCTATGAGAAACCATTCTTCTTCAGTAAAAATCGCCAAAAAAAATGCCCCATACGGGGCGCCCCAAAGGGCAGTTTGTGGCTTTGAAGCCGTATTTCGACTTACACATACCGTAAACCAAGCGGTAATTCACCACAACCAATATAGCACAGCAGGAGAGCATGGGACGCGGGAATTGAAAGTTTCTGAAGAAATTTTTGGAAGCAATTTTTTGAACGGTAGAGAATCATCAATCACAACTGGAATATTTTGGTACTGTGGTATAATGACACTACAAAAAGAAAGCCGTATACCGCCTATGTGTGGGAAAGGAAATACGCTATGAAAAAGTTGAAGCAGATGAGTGGGCCTTATTCCATCGGGTTCGAGTTAAGTTCGACGGCACATGGATTCGTTGCAACGGATCCGAACGGGAATGTTTTGTACCATGGAAAGCAAGCTGTCTGAGAGACTGCTGACCGGCATCTGGGCAGATACGGCTTCTGGCGATATGTGCGTCATGGATGTCCTTGAGCAGGGCAGGCCTTATGGTCGCTATCGTGGTTCATCTATGAACCTGATGCAGATTCTGAATGACGATGTTCTTGGTTTCAAAATGGAAATCAAGAGGCTTAACGATTCGCATATGCAGACGGCAGAAGGTTTTGATTTGAACGCACTTCCCGGTTCGCCGGCACTTCGTCGAGGTGTGAGTCAGGCGATGAAGGTGTTGGATGACATCGTTTCTGTTGCCGGTAAGGCTCCGGATCGCATTTATCTGAAGGTGACGCGAACCGCCTCGAATAGCCGAAAGGGTAAGCGAACCGCCAAGCGCTGCGATAAGATCAAGCAGGCACTCAAGGCATTGGATGCGGATGCAGCGGCGGACCTTGGTGCGGCGAAGCTGCTTCGTGAGCTTGGCATGTTCGATGAGAAGGAGATTAACGAGCGCATCTACCTGTATTTCCATCAGGCAGGAAAATGCCTTTATACGGGAAAGCCGATCGACATCACTCGGATTGCATCGAATGATTACTATGTCGACCATGTTGTACCGCTTGCTTACCGTAAAGACGAGTCACTGGATAACAAGGTGCTTGTTTATGCAGAGGCCAGTCGTTATAAGAGTGAAACGCTGCTCGTGTCTCCAGCGGTGCAGCGGAAGATGCTGCCATTTTGGAGGATGCTTCGTAACGCCGGACTTATGTCCGAGCGAAAGCTCAACGCGCTGAACCGTACTGAGGTTTCCGAAGGCATGCTGAAATCGATCATCGGAAGGCAGTTCACGGAAAACAGCTGGGAGGCAAAACTGTTTACGGCTGCGATTGCGGCAAAGTATCCGGGAACGGTTGTCATTCCCGTTAAGGCTGGGGTTATCGGTGCCGTACGCAGCCGGATCGGAATTCCGAAAAGCCTTAAAGCGAACCAGTTCTATCACGCACACGACGCTCTGCTTGCAGCCGAGGTCGGGCGCTATATGGAACTTGCGAAGCCAGCGCTCGTCCATAATCGCGTTAAGTATGAGCAGTACATGCGCAAAATCAAGCTGGTTGATGAGGAGAACAAGAAGGCTCCGAAGTCACAACTTGATTTCTTTGCCGGCGGTTTCTTCTTTGACCGTGTCGACAAGGACACAGGTGAGGTTTACTGGAACAAGGATGAAGAGGTGGAGCGCATCTATCGTGCATGTGGATGGAAGAACCTTCGTGTCACATATGCCGCCTTTGAAGACGGCGGCGCCTTTTGGAAACAGACGATTTACTCTCCAAGGGAGAAGTCGAAACTGATTGCCACGAAGTCAGACCGTCCGGCAGAAATTTATGGTGGGTACAGCTCTCAGACGTTTGCCAATTTCTTTGTCTATGAAGTGATGAAGAAAAAGGTGAAACAGCTTCGTTTCGGTGCGGTACCGGCTGCGATCGCATCGAAATCTGATCCGGATACTTACAACGCTATGCTTGAGATGTATGCTCGCGGTTTGGCGAAAACGGCAAAAGAGAAATTCGTTCGCATCGTTCGTGCCCGTGTTCTTAAGAACACGATGATCGAGCTTTATGGCGAGCGCTTCCGGATCGCCGGTGAGAAGCAGGTGTATCCGGTGCGCCAGATGCCATTGGCGATTGATGAGGTGTACCTGCTGAAGGGAGTTGAGACGATTGCAGCGGCAGGAAATGCCGGAGCATCCGCAAAGATTGATTTTGAGAAAGCCGCAGAGTCTTTGGTTGGATTTTGGGATCTGCTCCTCGAGAAACTTCCGGTCAATTACCCGAAACTGACGGTTCAGCTGAAGCTTGGCTCGCTAAAGCATCCGAAGGACATCCTTGCGGCAACGAGTGAATCCGAATTCCCGGCTATCGTTTACAAGATTGCAGAGGCTGAAATTCAGGTAATGGAACAGGCAAGCGGACTTCGGAATATGTCGGACACCAAGATTCTCGGCGGCAACACGTTTGGCGGAAGCCTGGTGTTCACCTTTAACAAGGTGCTGAATGATCCGAAGTCAAAGGCTTGTTTTATTGATACTACGCCGGCCGGTCTTTATGAGGTGAAAACGAAGATTTGGTAAAACGGCGTATATCGAGCATGCGCGGAAGATGAGGTACGAGGCGGGGGACATGGTTGTGCAGAATCAGACATCTGAACAACCGGCAAAACTCCGCCTCGATGGATACGACACGATTCTTCTTGATGCTCACGGTGTTTTCCTGACTGATTATCAAAACCTTCGTAAAACCCCTGGTTTCAACTACGGGGAGTGTCAGCTGTTTGACAAAGTTGAAATACTGTTCAAATTGGTGTCTTGAAGTACTTTGATACTCTGATACTATGTACATGCTCTTTGAAAAGATAAAATTGATTGGCTTCATGCGCATTAAAAGCACGGAGAAATGTGCACAGCGCATCAGGAGATTTTTAAAAATCTCCCAGAAAATAGGCTCAAAACGGTGATTTTTGCCGAGTTTTTTTGAAAATCTCGGCTGGTATTTGAGAGATTTTATTCAGCTTGATTTGCATAGTGATATTCACCATTTTTCCTGTTGAGAACAGGATTTTCTTTTATTTGTAATTAGTTAAGACCTAATTTAATGGGCACAAAACTACTGCTCGGTTTCGGAGGTACGGTAATCCAGGTAGTAGTTCACCATATTGCATCAAAACAAAACGTGAGTTTTGGTTTCGGAGGTACGGTAAATCAAGCAGTAGTTCACCAGGGGACTCACGAGAAGATCCTGTGCCGAGGTTTCGGAAAGTACCGTAATTCAAGCGGTAGTTCACCCCGTCATCTTTGCCGCCAAGACCGCAACCGGTTTCGGATGTACCGCAAACCAAGTAGTAGTTCACCTCAAGGCCAAGGTTGAGCCCGTTAGGGATGGTTTCGGATGTACCATAAATCAAGCAGTAGTTCACCCTATTCGCGGAAAACCCTCAACCGTCCCTGTTTCGGAGGTACGGTAAACCAAGCAGTAGTTCACCGCGGGAGGGGAGCACGTTCAAAAACACGATTTGTTTCGGAAGTACCGTAAATCAAACAGTAGTTCACCGCCTTCTCGCCGCCAAAGCCAAAGAGCTGGTTTCGGAGGCACGGTAATCCAGGTAGTAGTTCACTAATCAGACCTTGGACGCTTCCATCCTGCCGGTTTCGGAGGCACCGTAAATCAAGCAGTAGTTCACCTCATGCCAAGGAGCCGTAGACGACGCGGAGGTTTCGGAGATACCGTAATCCAGGTAGTAGTTCACCATGCGGCGATGGGCAACACGCTGACGCTCAGTTTCGGAGGTACCATAAACTAAGTAGTAGTTCACCCGAGCGCCAAGGAGCGGTAGCGACGCGGAGGTTTCGGAAGTACCGTAAATCAAGCAGTAGTTCACCGATGACGTCCTCACCCTTGATGCGGGAGTAGTTTCAGAGGTACCGTAATCCAAGCAGTAGTTCACCACTTGAAGAATGGTTCTAACCTCACCATTAGTTTCGGAAGCACCGTAGACTAAGTAGTAATTCACCAAGCATATGTTTAACGAATCTCTTTTCTCCGCTTCTGAAATACCGTAAACCAAGTCGTAATGCAGAAAGAACAACGAAAAGGTCAACGTTCCGCTTGCTTTTGAAAGTCCCGGAAGTTTTTGAGTCCGCATGTAACTATATATATGCGTTTCGCCATTCCTTAAGTGACGACGGTGAAACGCGACCGTTTGCAAAGGTCATCCGTTTGGGTGACCTTTTTTCAGCGCCATATTTCGGTATTATGGTATAATGGTCCCGTTTACCAAAGCATCAACAGAAAGGAATAGAGATGCTTTTTGATTTGTTTGGTCCTCTGCTTGGACCGCTTCTAATCGTGATCATGGTGATCGTCGTGTTCGAGTCCTGTTGGAGGAAGTGCCCGCCGGACAAGCTGATGATTGTATCTGGATTCGGGCAGACGCGCAGCGTGTCAGGAAAGGGCACGTTCGTTATCCCCGGCCTGCAGCGTGTGGACACGTTGGCGCTCGGTGCTGTGCAGGTTCAGTTGTCGACGGAGAATGAAATCCCGACCCAGGATGCGATTCTTATCCATGCTTGCGCCGTCGCAAACTTCCAGATTGGACAGACTCCCGAATTGATCGAGATAGCATCGAAGAATTATCTCAATATGGATAAGGCCGAGATGACCCGTCAGGTCACCGAGGTGATGCTCGGAAAGATGCGCGAGGTTATCGGACAGATGGACCTGAAGGAACTCATGCGTGACCGCGAGTCCTTCAACCATAAGGTATTCGAGGGCTCGCGTGACGATCTTGCGAATCTTGGTCTTGAGCTTCGCACGTTCAACGTCCAGGATTTCTCCGATTCGCAGGGGATTATCCGCTCGATGGGCGCCGACCAGGCAGCTGAGATCAAGAAGGAAGCGGAGCTCGCCCAGATCAGGGCGGAGCAGGAGGTCGCCGAGCGCCAGAACCAGCTTGATTTGAAGAAGGCGGAGCTGAAGAAGACCGCCGACAAGGCCGCAGCCGAGGCAGATATGGTCAAGCAGACCGTGACGGCCGAAAAGCAGCGTGAGCTTTATGTCGCACAGCAGGAGGCGCAGATCGCAGCCGAGACCAAGAAGGTCGAACTCGCCGAGCGACAGGTTGCCGTGAAGGAGCGCGAGCTGGATGCCACGGTCCGCAAGCAGGCCGAAGCTGACCGCTATGCTGCAGAGCAGAAAGCGGATGCCGAGCTCTACACACGCACCAAGAATGCCGAGGCTGCCAAGGTCGAGGCACAGAATAAGTCTGACGCCGATCTCTACAGTGCCCAGAAGACAGCTGAAGGCGTCTCGGCCAAGGCAAAGGCTGAGGCAGAGGCGACGCGCCTTAAGGGCGAGGCCGACGGCGCCGCTGAGAAGGCACATGGCGAGGGTGTCGCCGCCGGCATCAAGGCCCAGACGGAAGCATACAATGGTATGGAGAACGCCTACCTTCTCGCCAATCGCTACATCGATGTTATGCCGGAGGTTGCCGAGGCAGTCGCCAAACCGCTTGCGTCTGTCGACTCCATTAAGATGTATGGCGATGGTAACGCCACGAAGCTCGTCCGTGACACGACCGGCATGGTCGATCAGGTGACCAGCGGTCTCAAGGATGCAACTGGCATCGATCTTACCGAGCTGCTTAGCTCGTTCCATCATCCATTTCAGCCTCGTGATGACAGCAGCCAATCGTAATTTAAACGCGATTTCGCAATGATTTAGTCAAGGCATCCTGCAAAAAAATGCAGGGTGCCTTTTTTACTGTGACTCAGAAAAAAATTGCGGCGCAGTTGTAAGGAACAGAGCTATTTAATATACTGGTATCATGATATTACACATAAGAGGTAAAATGAATTGGGTGAAGAATTAAGAAATAAAACCGCTGCACAGCACGCAGCAGAAAATAAGGAATACAGAAAACTGTTGATAATCTACAGTAAGGATACAGGTAGCTCCGTTACAAGATTATCGAAGATATTTAACTGTTCCAGACGGGCGATGAATCGATATATGTCAGGCGACAGGCAGGTGCCTATGAAGATTATCGATAAGGTGCTGTCGGAATATGGAATCGAGCGAAGTTGCAGACGTAAAGAGTCTCTAGAGGAGTTCAATGGAAGCGACGCCTTCATTTGGTATGGCAATGGTGAGATTTTATTCAATACATTGTATTTGTATCGTAAAAATCACCTTCTGGTTACCCGGTTTGAAGCGGCCTGCAAGTTGAATATCCAGGAACAGGTGTTATTGGAATATGAGCATGGGCTTCGCAAGATAACACATACGGATACCGTTAAGATATTAAATTGCTTTAGCCTTACTTTGCCGGAGCTTTTTCCGTCGCTTATTTCTTATGATGGTGGAATAAGTTATCTGCCGCTCAGAGTTATCGATACGGTTGAAGTGGCAGGCGAGAATTATAATTTCTTTGCAGACGATGCACCATATGTAACACCTAAAGACGAACCGGTGAACACATGGGCATCTTTTCCGGTAGTTAGATATGGACCGGAAGGCGAACCTGGTATGAATTACACGCCGAGTGAACTGACAATGGACGAGTATTTCAATACCTGTGAATTGTTTTTTGAAGATGCCGAAGAAGAGAAACCCAACTTGGATGGTAAGAAATTGCCGCCAACCTATATTCACATGCAAAAGGTTGGTCAAACGAAGCCGAAAGAATGGTATAGCGAATATAAAAGCGTCTACAGCAAGGTGGAGTTCTTAGATGATTACAAAATCAAATTGAGGAAATTGGGATATGGGGCCTCTCCTTCATTTGATTTGAAAAACTATGTTTTTTCTGATAGTGCTTGGTATGCGTTGCTTAGAGATCCGGAATACTTCAAACAAGGAAGATTAACTTATATCGGGGAGACAACACCTTACAATCAAAGTATCGTCTGGCCTGATAATCAGTATGTGAGGCTTGTCGAGCTTTTTATAGATAGGAACAGAACCCGCGAGAAAAAATATTGGTTTTCAGCCATCGAAGCTGGCTTTGTTGCGAACGGAAGATATGATCAATGGGTCAAATATGTTTGGGATGGCGAGCCGAAAATATGCTCTCCGTATGATGCAAATTAGTATCGTGATACCACTATGCTATACTAATATATACAGCATGGCACAACCAAACGAGCTACAAACATCAAGCCGTGCTCCTTCCGCGCCCTCCAGCGAGGAATATTAGATGGATATGAGTGTCGCTTTTAGGGCGCTCATATCCATCTTCATTTTTTGACCGACACGATAGACCATATCCCGTTGTCACAGATGAGAGAGCGTCTAGTCGTTTTTCCATGTCCGACAGCGATGAAAACATCCCGTACGGTCGCAAGTTCGGGTCCGGTTTTCGAGGGACACGGTACGATGGCACCACAGCTGACGATGTTAAAAACACGCCCATCATTCCAGACGATATGTTCAGGCGAATCGCTTTGATCAATCTCGACATTCACCTCGATCGCGTTAAGATCGAACGGTTCCATTTTTGCCTGCCTTTCATGCATATCGCAAGCGCTTGCGAAAATCAATCGAGCGAACGAAGTGAGCGGATCATAGGCGTGCCTGCACGCCGCACAGATGGCGTTTCGCTAAATCGTCCAGAAATTCTCCCCGTCATACGTCTCGTTTCGTAATCCTATGCTACAATAGTACCGCCTAAAGGAAAGGGAAACAAGGATGAAAAACAGCACGATCAATGGTGAGGAAATCACGGATGAGCTGCGCCGCAAAATTGCAAGCCGACTTCGTGGGAAAGCGAAAATAGCGACCCCGGACACCGTGGATTCCCTGCTTATGGAAGCGGTTTACGGTGATGATGTCATGGCGGTCTATGCCAAGAGATATCTAACGGATATCGCGGACCTGATTGATCCATTTGGTTTCGATTCGGCAGCATCCACTGAGATGGGAGATTAAATGAGCAAGCTCAATATCGATATGATTCGCGAGATTAAAAACAATCATCCCGCGGTTCCGGAGCCGTTTCTGAATGAAAGCAAACTCCTTGATGTCGAGGAGGACTGCAGGAAAGCATTTCTTTCTTCCCGAACCGGCAGACTCGGTGCCTTTGGCAAGGCTTTTCATAGTTTTATTGAGGCTCCGTCCGGCGATCTCGTCTCCGCATATATCCTGGCAATCGATTCCGAGGACGAGCGCAAAGCGGATGTCCTGCTTCGGTTCTATACGGCTCCGGGAGAAAGGGCGGTTTTGCTATATCGCGATACGATCGCATTCGTGTCTGAGACGATGCCGGAGCCCGGCAATGCGGTCACAGTCAAATCCTCACGTGAGTTCAGCAAGGATGTCATGCTGAACCATCGTTTTCCGATTGGATAGATATGGCTATTGTAGTTTACTTGATGGATGCGATGTTTAGCATCTGCTTGGGTGTCTTAAGGGCAGTTTTCGTTATGCCGATGTGGCGGAAATTAGAGATCTCCAGTATCTCGCTTCTGTTTTTGTCTCTCTGCCTTTTCTTTTTTGAATTCAGGCGGCGAAAGAGTGAGGCACATGGATAGACCTAAAATCGACGGGATTGTCGACTACATCAAGGCTGCCTATCCGGACAGCTGGCGTGATTACGTCCTGTGCGACCGATGTGGCAAAGACCGAGGTCACCATCGCCGGCACCAAGCTCACCGG
>OFMO01000051.1_pt1 | contig 108863 bp, 91 predicted proteins | sample 1541821 | NCBI WGS metagenome assembly OFMO01 (sample SAMN04209253, study PRJEB22552) | human gut metagenome | biome: gut; material: feces | host: Homo sapiens | place: USA: Oklahoma | reverse complement strand
AAGGCCTATTAATTATATTTAAATATTAAATTTACAGAAAAACTTTCACACTCTCGTTTTACTAAATGCATTAATCCCGCATTATCAAGTCTTATAATGGCAATTGATTTTATTCCTCTTAAGCCAACATAAATATAGTCATGAGAGTTATTAAAAATAATGTCAGATGGCATTATATTGGTATTCTTATCAGAGCAAATGTCTAAACACTGATTTATGGACATATGTCCCTTGGAATCATAATTTAATGCATATATATTTGTACTACCTTCCATATTTACGTAAACAATAGGCTTGTCAGGATGAACTACACCGTAACGTGGTGATTCATTTATACCAACAGATATTTTGTCTAATTCAATTATTTTATTATTTTTATAATCGATTGATATAGAAAAAATAGCATCTAACCCTTTGTCGCATACAAAGAAAATATTTTTACCGATAGCTTTGTTAATACTGTGTGTTCTTGACATTAAACCGGAAGCATTAGGTTTATTTGTTTTTGGAAGAAAAGCATCAGTAGCTTCACAACAGGAACCGTCTGAATTTAGTTTTATTAATATTACGTGAGGTTCATCGTAGACCAGTTTTTCTTCCAGTCGACCGTTAATGTTTTTGGCAACAGTACAAGTGTGAGAAAATCCACCGTGATGACTGACCAGAATATATTTACCTTTGTCATCTTCACAAATCCATGTTGGATTAGGTCCAAGTGAAGAAACACGATTCAAAACAGATATGGATTCATTACAATTAAAAGTAAGTATTTGATTGTAAAATATTCCGTTCTCTACAGTATCAGTTTCATTTGTTGCGTAAAAAACCTCCTTTGATGAAGAGGCCACTAAATAGCTAATGCCAACATCAGATTCAATATTTTTGATAAATGAAATTTCTCCGTTTGACCAGTTATATTCATATATGGAAAGTCCTTTTCGACCTTTTTCCGGAGACCAGTTTCCAATCAATAAATTCATATTATATCCACCTCATTTCCGTTGTTATATGGGTTAATCTTATAATTTATACAATTAATTAACAATGAGAGGTATTGAAGAAAATGTGGAATATTTAAATGTGTGTGTATATTTTTAATTACTAAATGCATTAAAAATAAAATAATACACATTTTCTTGAAATAGGCACGTACAAAGAAAAGTCTGAAAATAATAAAATTTAGATATAGAGATTATATAAAAACAAAATGTAGCAAAGGAGGTAAAAGTGGAATTTTCAAAAGAATTTTTAAAAAATAAATTTTTTAGAAATCAGGCATTGGGTTTTAATCCACCATTAGATGAGAAAATTGGTGAAACAAGATTTAAAAGTGGAGCTATATTGCAACCTAATGGTGATTATTTATTTAAAATATATGCTCCAAAGGCTGAAAATGTTGAAGTGGAATTAAGTTGGAATGATAGTCCACTTGTATTAGAAAAAAAGGATGATGGTTTTTTTTATGGAATATACCCATATAAGGACTATCTGACAGGACAGGTTGGTGTTTCAATTTATATAGACGGAGCATTGGTATTGTCACCATTTATTCCAATATATTGGACATTAGACAGACCATGTAATTATATTGAAATCCCTGATTATGATATGGAGTTTGCAATGATGCATAATGTGGAACATGGATCTTTTACAAGAGAAATTTTTTATGCAGATAATTTTAAGGAATATCAAAGGGCATTTGTGTACACTCCACCGGGATATATGAAAAATGATAAGGAATATCCTGTATTGTATCTTTTGCATGGTGGAATGGATAATGAAATTGCATGGGAATATGGAGCCAATATGTCTCAGATAATGGATAATCTTATAGCCGATAAAAAATGCGAGGAATTTATTGTTGTAATGACTAATGGAATGCTTAGGTATGATATTAAGCTTCAGGAAAAAGGAAAATGGGATTTAGGTTTGGAAGATATGCTTATAGGAAGTCTTATTCCTTATATAGAGAGTCATTATAGAGTAAAAACAGAAAAGAAATACAGAGCAATTGGTGGGCTTTCAATGGGATCGTATCAAACAAATGATATTGGTTTCAGACATCCGGAACTTTTTGAATATATGGGACAGTTTACAGCAGGAATAACTCAGGATCCAAATAAGTGGACTTATGAGAGAAAATATAAAGAGGCAATTTCAAATCCAAAAGAGTTCGAAAAGAATTATAAAGTATTTTTCAGATCAACAACACCAAATGAAGATCATTTTGAGTTTTTTGAAGAGGATGACAGAATATATGAAAATGCCGGTGTAGAAAAACTGCCATGTTACGTTAGGAAAGTTTATCCGGAAGGAACAAGCAGATGGAAAAGCTGGAGGCTGGGTTTGTATTATTACGCACAGCTTATTTTCAAATAATTGGAAAGGCTAAAAAATATGGAAAAAGAAAATAACAAAATTTGGAACGCAGCATTTATAAGCATATTTGTTGCTAATGCTTTAATGAATTTGGGACAACAAATGGTAAATTCGTTAGTAGCAAAATATGCGGATTATTTAGGTGCGGCAGCAACATTAGTTGGGTTTTTGTCAGGATTATTTGCAGCTACAGCGCTGATTTTTAAAATATTTTCAGGACCGGCTATAGATAGTTTTAGCAGAAAGAAAATTTTGGTATTGTCTATGATTGTTATGATCATTTCGTATGTAGGTTATGGAATTTCAGATAGTGTACCAATGTTAATAGGATTTAGATTACTTGAAGGAAGTGCAAGAGCATTTACGGCAACGTGTTGTTTAGCAATAGCATCGGATACTTTACCGGCTGAAAAATTTGGCTCAGGTATAGGAATTTTCTCATTGGCACAGGCAGCATGTCAGGCGGTAGGTCCAACAATAGGATTAACATTATATAGATATATTGGATATAACAAAACATTTTTACTTGGAGCAGCATGTGTTGTATTAGGTGCCATCGCTACAGCAAATATGAAGTTGGAGGAAAAGAAAAATACCAAGAAATTTAAAATAAGCATTTCAAGTATAGCAGCTCCTGAAGCAACAGTACCGGCATTGCTATTGTTCTTATTATCAGGAACATTTTTTACGGTTAATTCATTTTTGGCAATATACGGAACTAATATGGGAGTAATGAATATTGGATTTTTCTTTACGGTTTATGCCGGAGTAATGTTAATTTCAAGACCTATTATTGGAAAATTAAGTGATAAATATGGATTAGTTAAGGTGGTTATACCTGCACTAATATGTTTTGCATTATCATTTTATATAATTAGTATAGCGGAAAATCTCTTTATGTTTCTTGTGGCAGCTTTTGTATCAGCTTTTGGTTATGGGGCTGCTCAGCCGGCAATTCAGACATTATGTATGAAAAGTGTACCTAAAGAAAGAAGAGGAGCAGGCAGTAACACAGCTTACATTGGAAATGACCTTGGAAACATGGCAGGACCATTGGTTGCAGGATATGTAATTGAAGCTTTTGGCTACAGACTTATGTGGAGAATAATGATAATACCTATGGTTGTGGCATTTGTTTTACTTATTGTTTTTAAAGGCAGAATAAATATCATAGAAAAAAATTTTAGAAACCAATAATATTGGGGAAAGGAAGATGAATGAATGTAGTTATTACCGGGGCAGCAGGAGGCTTAGGAATAGAAATTGCAAAACAGACATTAGAAAGAAATGATAATGTTTGGGCATTTGATATTAAGAAGAACTTAAAAATTGAAGAATTGGAAGATTCAGAATATTCAGATAATTTGCATTTTTTTGAATGCGATATTTCTTCTACGGAGGATGTTGCTAATAAATTAAAAGTATTAAAAAATTGTATAACTGAAATTGACGAAATATACAATTGTGCAGGATTTATAAGACCACAGGATAGAGTTCCCCTTGAAGAAACAGATTTGGATGCAATAGCAAAAGTTGTGGATATTAATGCTGTTGGTTTTTTAAGAATCATAAAAGAATTGTTGCCATTAATAAATGCACAAACGAAAATAATTTGTGTAACTTCTGAGGCAGGAAGCATAGGAGCAAATCACAGAAGTCAGGAATATAGTTATGCAATGTCTAAGTGCGCTGAGAATATGGCATGTGTTATTTTACAAAAATATTTTGATGAAAAAATACCTGGAGCAAGGGTGGTATGTCTTCATCCCGGATGGTTAAAAACAACTATGGGTGGTGGAAACATAGCAGAGGTAAATCCTAGTGATAGTGCAAAAGACTTAATGAAAATTGCAAGTGATATTGACACAATATCAAGAAAAGAGATGTTTATAGATCACAGAAGAAATAAAATGCCATGGTAGAAAAAAGGAAGTAGCAGATATAAGAAAAAGCTACTTCCTTTTTTAGAGTTCCCATATAGTAAGATTAATTACTTGAAATTTTTAGTTTGGAATTTAAAAGTTTATATTGTATTTTTAAAAATAAAGCAATAATAGAACAAAGTAAGTATCCAAAGAAAATTAAAATACCGTTTACCCCTAAAGAAAAATTAATGCTCAATATAAATGAAACAATAGATGTAATTAACAATAATAAGAATCGGCAAATAAAAGTAATGTAAAAAGTACTATTTATTCTTTTATAATCTTCTTCTTTTAAAGGAAATTTAACAAAACAAAAAAATCCAACTGCAACATATTCGAATATCCATAGACATATGGTGATGAGAGCAGGTATAATACAAAGTCTGTTTGTGTTTATGGGATTTTTTTGCAATGCTGTGAATATAAAAACTAAAGTACTGACAATTTCCAAAAACAGAAAAAGAAATTTAGTTTTTTTAATATCAGTGGCAGAAATATCAAATGAATAATAATTGCCAATATATTTGTATATACGTTTGTATCCTTTTCGTGAATCATCAGGTATGTTTTCTAATTTATAATTTTTAAAATATTTTTCTTTTTCGTTTGGCATGTAAACCTCCTAATCAAGTTTTGATAAACATATTTTAACAAAGACAATTTTCTTAGTAAATATTTACACATAGATACCTTTAAATTATCCACATATTCTAGAATATATATAATTATGATTTAAAACACAGAAATATATAATTAATACATAGTAAGGGAGATGAGCAGGATGGTAAGTATAGAAAATTTCGGAATGTTAAGTAATGGACAACAGGTTAAAAAATATATTATAAAAAACAAAAAAGAAGAATATGTAGAGTTATTGGATTTTGGCGCAACAATTCATAGTATTAATGTTCTAGATAAAAAAGGAAACATTGGAGATGTTGTTTTAGGAATAAATAAAGCCAGTGACCTTGAAAAAAATTCATTCGCAGGAATAACCATAGGAAGGTGCGCTAATAGAATTGAATATGGAAAATGTGTGATTGATGGAAAAGAAATTCAATTGGAAAGAAATTTATTTGGAAAACATTTTTTGCACGGTGCAAGTGGAAACTACGGATTTAGACATTTTGAAGGAAAGATAAATGAAGAGGAAAATAGTGTATCTTTCTATTTACAGGATAAAGGAGAAGGTGGCTTTAATTGTAATGTAGATGCAGAGATAACATTTAAATTTGATAATGATTCAAATTTGAAAATAAGTTATAAAATGATTCCTTATGGGACTACAATATTATGTCCTACAAACCACACATATTTCAACCTGAATGGAGGAGATGTGAGAAAACTGAAATTACAGATAAATTCTGATAAAATAGTTAACAGAAAAGAGGAAGGGCTTGTAACAAGTGGCACTCATTCAGTTATAGGAACTCCGGCAGATTTTACCAAAATGAGAACAATAATGGAGGCAATGGATTCTGACGATGGAACTTATTTTGAAAGAACACCTAAAAGATTTGATGAAGTATATGTATTGCCTAAGAATGTAAATAAGAAAGTAGCAAGTTTATATGATGACATTACAGGTAGAGAAGTTGATGTTTATACAGATGCGGAAGCATTGATAATATTTAACGGAATAGCAGAAAATGATAGTCCTCAAAAGAATAATATAATATACAAAGGATATTGTGGATTTTGTATGGAAACTCAGTTTGTTCCTAATGCAATTAATTGCAAGGGATTTAGTTTGCCTGTGTTTAGAAAAGGTGAACAATTAATTTCAGAAACCATATATTCTTTTAAGGTAATAAGAGATTAAGGAATAATTTGAATTTCTCCTTTTAGATAATTAGGAAACTTGCCAATTATCCTAATGTGTTGTGGCTGTTGCTTTAATGATTTTACAATCGTTAAAGCACAGCCTCTTTTTCTATCTATTCCCCATCTTTTACCTGACTTCCGTCAGGTTCCATATGATAATTGTCTTTATAGATTAATTTAGAAATTGGCACAATCTGAAAGCCTTTTTCCTGCAGTCCTTCTATTACTTTAGGCAGAGCTTGGGCGGTGTATTTGGCACCGTTATGCATAAGGATGATGGAGCCGTTTCTTAGTGATTTGTGGTTTAAAACTGTGTTTACAATTGGTTCAACGCCATAATTTTTCCAGTCAAGAGAGTCAACATCCCATTGGATTGTGTAGTAGCCACAATTTTTCGCCTGTTCAATAAGGGCATTGTTGTAGTCACCGTAAGGTGGACGGAAAAGGCACATTTTAGTGTTAGTAAGCTTTTCAACTTTCTCGGTTACGGAGTTTAATTCGTCACAAATGGAAGAGTTGCTAAGCTGTGGCATGTGCTTGTGGTGTTCGCTGTGATTTCCCAAATCGTGTCCGGCTGCTTTTATGGCTTTTACATCATCAGGGTAGCTTTCAACCCAACCGCCAGTCATAAAGAAAGTTACATTAATCTTATATTTCTTTAAAATATCAAGGATTTTCTGAGTATCTTCATTTCCCCAAGGTAATGCTAAAATGCGTAAATAATATAAAATATATATTTATTTTAGATTAAGTTGACTTCTCTTATTAATATATTCTATCAACCCACTTTTAGGTATACGCCAACTCTTTCCTTCTTTAAAGGCATAGATTTGTCCTGATTGTATAATCTTATAAGCTTGTGTAGAGCCAATTTTTAGGGCTTCTGCTATATCATCTACGGTTAAAATATCATCATAATTTTCAAACATTGTCTTTTACCTCCAGTTCTAAAGTGTATCCATAGGATTGGAAAATGGATGTTGCATGGTGTAAATATTGCATTAGGGAATCTGTGCATAAAGCAGTATCATTACGTAAATAACTTGTTGCTGAAATTATATAGTGATAATGCAAGTTATTAGTATCAGTATGACAAGAGTAGCATATTTGATATTTTTGGATATAGTGTGTGCTAAAAAGACGGTTTAGGCGGTTTAGACGGTTTGCAATTTTTAGAGCATACACATAATAATTGCAAAATTGATACATGAAACAAATAAAAGGTGGTGAAAACATGAACATTACAAGCAATTTGGTTTATATTCATTATCCAATATACATAGGTATATTGATGAGAAGCAGTTCATAAAATGTAAAAAATATTACAGGACAGCCAGTTGAAAAATAAGGAGTTGATGAAAATGTACAAAGTGAAACGGGAATTTTCGGCAACAAAAAAGACAGTCGAAGATTGCCTGAAAAGCATTATAAGAAAGAAAAAATCAAGCAAATAATTTATCAAAAAATCTATGAAAGGAGGATCAAAAATGTCTACATACAATCCGGCAGCAATTTTTCTACGCAAAAATTGTTATAGAGCAGCGGCGTATTGCAGGATTTCAAGAGAAGACGGAGATGGAGAATCAAACTCTATCTCCACTCAAAAGCAACTGCTTAAAGATTATATATCATGTCATGAAAATATGGAATTAATTGATTATTATTGTGATGATGGATTTACAGGGACGAATTTTAACAGACCTGAGTTTCAGCGTTTGATGGATGATATAGAAAATGGAAAAATAGATACGGTTATCGTAAAAGATTTATCTAGATTTGGACGTAGTTATCTTGATGCCGGAAAGTATTTAGAACGTGTATTTCCGGAAAAACAGATACGATTTATAGCTATTAACGATGGTATTGATAATCTCACACAGGCATACGATATTTCTATGCCAATAAAAAACATGATAAATGAGACTTATGCCAGAGACATCAGTAATAAGGTTCAGTCAGCATTTAAAACAAAGCAGAAACATGGCGAATTTATTGGTGCGTTTGCAGGGTATGGATATAAGAAAGATTTACACAATCACAATCAATTGGTAGTTGATACATATGCGGCAGAGATTGTTAAGAGAATATTTGATATGTACCTATCCGGATATGGGCAGGTTCGCATTGCAAAGATATTAAATGCAGAGGGAATTTTATGCCCGTCAGAATATAAGAAGAGTAAGGGGCTTAATTATAGTAACAGCAAAAAATTAGAAAATACAAAATATTGGACTTACTCTACCATACATAAGATATTAAAGAATGAAATGTATATCGGAAATATGGTGCAAAACAAATATTTTAGAACAATGCACGGTAAGGCACAAAAACTGCCGGAGAGTGAGTGGATTATTGTCAAGAATACCCACGAGGCTATCATTGATAGAGAAGTGTGGGACAAAGTTCAGAGAATAATGAAATCGTCGACAAAAGATGTCGATTTTACATCAGAAAAAAATATATTTGCAGGCAAAATAAAATGTGGTGATTGTGGAAGGAGCATGTCAAAAACAACGTGGAAATCAGCAGAAAAGAATAGAACATATTTTAGTTGTGGTACACATAAAAGATATGGTACAGGGCATTGCAGTCCGCATACGATTTATTTTGAAGTATTAGAAGAAATTATTCTAAAGGATATCAATAGTATTATTTCGACAGTTAGCAATTTAAAAGAACTTGCAGAGGAAAATGTGAATGACAGCATAAGGAAAACCACATCCATAGAGAGCCGGATAAATATATTAAATAATGAAATTACCAGACTTAAGAAAAATAAACTTTCCAGTTATCAGGATTATAAGGACGAACTTTTAAGCAAAGAAGATTACATTACATATTCAAAAAACTGTGATAAGCAAATTGCAGAAAGAAATAAAATGATTGCATCACTTCATGAACAGATGGGAGAAAATCAAAAGAATATGGAAGTCTTAGAAAATCCATGGATAACGAATTTAATTCGTACAGGAAAGATAGATAAACTAGATAGAGATGTCGTAGATGATATGATTGATACTATTTATGTTTATGATGATAAAACGATAAAAATTGTTTATAATTTTAGTGATGAGTTAAAGATGTTAAACGTTCAGGATTTATGATTGTAAAAATGAAATAATCTTGAACGTTTATTTTATACTATTTTTATTGGGTATCTGTTATAATTGTTTTATGTAGAGGTAATCAGATATGAATAGTTTAGAAGGTGAAATGGAAAATTTAACAAAAGAAGTATTGGATTTAATTGAATCTAAAAGAGAAGGAAGTTATTGGGACTTTAAACGGGAATGGTATAAAAAGGAAAAAATAGATGATTTATTATTAGATATAATATGTATGTCTAATAATTTAGTTGATAGAGATTGTTATATAATTATCGGAGTGGATGAAGAATCAGACTGTGAAATAAAAAATGTGAGTGGAGATAAAAATAGGAAGAATACACAAAATCTGGCTGATTTTTTGAAAGACAAACCATTTGCAGGGAATGTACGTCCAAATGTCTATGTAAGAACATTAAAACTGGGGAAAGACGAAGTGGATGTAATTATAATAAAGAATGGATATCACACTCCATATTATTTAACTGAAAAATTCAGAAGTTTGTTTCCTAATAGTATATATGTGAGAGTAGAGGATACAAATACAAGTAGAGATAAAAGCGCGGACATAGGTAATATAGAGTATTTGTGGAAAAAAAGGTTTAGGATAGATAAACCACCAATTGAAAGAGTAGAGTATTTTCTGAAAGATAAAAAGCAGTGGGATAGTTTTGATAAAGGTGAGATTTATGGTTATTATTATAGATTATATCCTGAATATAACATATGCAAAAAAATTTCAGAAGATAGAACAGGGTACGAATTTTATTTATTTACGCAAATGGATTCTAGACCTCATTGGTATGAAGTATCCATTTTATATAATCAGACAGAAATATGGACTGGAGTGGGAATTGCGTTAGATGGAGGGAGAGCTTTTACGAATGTACCAGAGACAGGATACATAAAAGTTGAGCAGGAGAATATTTTATATAAATATTACATAGAAAACACATTAACTTACGAGATGCATAACTTTTTTCTTGATGAGCATAGTTATGAAGCAATATGGGCTATTGAGCAGTTTATGAAATGTGTTTTAGTATTTAAAAGTGAAAAGGAAAAAGTAGAGTTTGAAAAACATATTAGTTTATTGGAATATAGGAAAATTGATTTTGAGAGGTATGAGCATCATATGAGATATGTACCAGACATAGACGGATATGTAGAAGGGGCATTTAAGAAGGAATATAGAGATGCTTTATTTTTAAAAGATGAGTTAATACAATATAGGAATAAGAAAAGTAAAGATTTAGGGAAATAATAGTATACGATAGGACGAAAAGCATGGAAATAATGACTGAATTAAAAGCACTAGTAAAAAAATTTAAAGATAAATCACTTCAAGAAAAAATCATAATGTGTGAGAAGTATTGGAAATCGGTCTCTTTATTTATTACATCTGTAGCAACAGCAATTTTTATATTATGTAGGATGTTATATTTTAGTTATTATAAGGGAGCATATTCGGTTTATCATTTGGAAGATAGTTATATAGATATGTCTAATGAAACAATAATCATTAGAAGTGCTAAGACTTTGTTTGTAATGTCGGTAATATTTGTATCTAATTATGTATTTTATGTGATAGGAACAAGTAAAGACGCTGGGAGAATTAGATTAAAACGTAAATTGAAAACGATAGTATATATATTATTTGAAATATTAATACTAGTTTTTATTAGTACTTTAGAAACAAATTTTTCGATGAGTGAAGTAATAAATGAGTTTTCAAAAGCTAGTAGGAGTGAGATAATAGGTATATTTATTCTGACATTATACACAAGCCTTTTAATAAATATTTTTGCAATACAAATATGCATTAGGAAAAATGATAGAATTTTTAGATATATTTACAATAAAATTATAAAGCCTATTATTCAAAAACTAAAAATAGATAGTGCTCATAGTAGTCAAACAGAAATAAATAATGAGGATAGTAATCAAAAAGATTATGGATGGATAATATTTTGTATTACAATTATCATTATGGCTTTATGTTTGGAGATGACCTTATTATATTCGTTTGGAAAAAGTAATGAACTGAGTAGAAAAGAGTATAAAGTGATTGTTCAAAATGTGGAGAATAATGAAAATTCACAATTTAAGATTGATGGAAAAGATGTGGAAATTTATATTATTATTTACGAAAATAAGGAAGAGTGTGTTGTTTCAAAATTAGAAAATAAAAATGGAAAAGTTACAAGGCGGCTTGAAGAAAATAAAAAAATAAAAAAAGAGAATCTAGAAATCTACTATTGCAATGATATATATGAAACATGTAATTGTCTGACCCTTTAATTATTTTTGTACTATGGAATGTTAAAGAGAGAGGTAAAGGGGCTAAATAGATATTGAACACATGACAAGTAATCGGTATAATACAACTATTAGTAGGAAAATAAATTATTGGAGAAAGAAGAGGTGAGGTATTATGAGTATTCAATCAGATGTAGAAATGTTATCAATACAGGCGGTAGAAATTTATGCAAAAAAGAATAATATATCTACAAGTGAAACCTATGCTTTATTTCATAACCATCAAGTGTTTGAGAAAATAATGCTTCAACATGAGTATTTACACCAGGTTGGCATTGATGAGGTTATGGAATATGTCAGCAAGGTGATAGAAGAAGATTCGCACCAATTAATTGTCTTTCATGGCACGACAAAATTATTTGACAAGATAGATTTAACAAAGTCACATAATCGTAGAGATTTCGGAAAGGGGTTTTATACAACAATTCTTGAGAGACAGGCAAAGGAATGGGCATATAGGTTAAGTTTAAGAGAAGAATCCGAGCTGCATTATGTATATCAATTTATATTTAGTGAATCTGATTGCCTTAAAATTAAAAGATTTGATTCATTAAGCGAAGAATGGTTAGAATTTATTAAAGAAAACAGAGCAAAAGGTGGTCTACAACATAATTATGATGTGGTGATAGGACCAGTGGCAGATGATAATACTATGGAAACGGTACAACTGTATATTGCAGGTGTATTAAAAGCAAATGAAGCGGTGGAGAGACTCAGATATAGTCAAGTGAACAATCAGGTATCTTTTCATACTGAAAAGGCTTTAAAGCATTTGAAATTTGTAAGGAGAGAAAAATATGATGGAAACAATTTATACTTTTAATGGTAGAGACATTACGATGAATATATGTGTTCAGATAAGAGCAGTAGTAAAGATTATCCAGAAAGAATTAAATCTTCCTTTTGAAGAAGCAACAGGTTTGTTTTATAATTCACAGACTTATAAAACACTACAGAATACAGAGAATGCTCTTTGGGCAGAATCACCTGAATATATTGCAGACCAGTATTTTGCAGAAAGTAAATAAAAGATATTAAGATAATATATCAATGTATTAAGGATAATTATTCATGATATAAAAAGACGAAGACAAAAGTGTTATGAAATGAAGGGCATTTCATTGACACATTACATAAACAAATGTTAATATAAATAAGTACAAGGGGGACGAGTAAGAATAATTGTAATAGAAAAAATAGAGTGTTTAGTATATACTTCCCCTTGTGATTAGCAAGGGGATTTTTTGTTTTTTATTGTATGATTTTAAACAAAATTTCTGCCTAATAACAAATAGAGAATAGAACGTTATGAGCATAGTAAAGTGAAAAAAGAAGGGAATAGAAATGTCACTTACAGATAAACAGATTATAGGTTTGATGTATAAGGGAGAACATAATAGGGATGCGAGTAGTAAAGTACGTGGATTTTTATTTCAGGATCTGGTTGCTATTAATGAGTTACTGAAAGATGAAACGGAATACATATGCACAGAATATGTTGAGGATGTCTTTAGTGCTCAGAAGGGGAAGGTATATGTTATTCAAGCAAAATATTACCCAAAATCAGATGCGAATATGAAAAAGATTGTGCGAGATTTATATTACCAATTTTTACGTTTAGAGGTATATGGGTACAAAGGGAAAGTTATACCTCAGCTTTCAATTTATTCGGAAAAAGAGGTAAATGATGTAACATTAGATGAATTAAAACAATATATAGCTGTTGATAAGGATGAAAAGCCCGATTTTGAAAAAAATGATATTGAAGAGGTATACAAAGAAAATAAGGATGAAGCGCAGAAAAAGTGTTTTAAGAATTATGCATATAATAAATCGATGAAAAATTTTATTGATGTATTAGATATAAACACACAATATCAAAGAATAGGAGAGTATAGGAAGAAACTCGAAGATAAAATTAATGAAGAAATAAAAAGTACTTCGACGATATCGGATGAAAATAGTAGAAAAACTATTGCAATGGGATTAGCTATCCGTTTTATTCAAGATTCATATAACGATGTTAAAAATGATAATAGAACAGAATTTGAGAAAAAGAAAAGAACTCGTCAAGAATTTTTGGAATATTTACAAAGAAATACATGCCTAATAAATGAAGAATGTATTGGAGCATATTTAGAGGGGGTAGCGTATGATGTTTGGAGTGAAAAGGAAGAAGATAACCCAAGTTTAACACAAAACCAACTTGAATTACTACACATTATTGTAGGTAATACTGCAAAATGGATATCTCAATTGTGCAACAATATAAAAGGACAAAAGCAGCTAATTAATACAATAAGTAGAAAGAAAAAAGAATATGTAGATGAATATGAAAATTTTGATATAGAGAAGAGATTGACTATCATAAAAGAGCATAGAGCAGAATTAGAAGATTATCTCTGTTTTTTATGGAAAATATTATTTGACATAAATCAGGATTTGGGTGAGAAAGAAGTTAATAAGAAAATAAAAGAAATATTGAAAATTGAGAATTACATAGATAAAAATGAAAATACAATTATACAGTTGAAATTTGATTCTAATGTACCGACTGCTGTTTTGTTATCAGGAATAGGAGACAGTAGACAAGGTGAAAAAATGAGAAATATTTTGAGTAGAATGAGAGTGAGTAAACCTGAATTATGGTATCTTTGTGGTAAAAACAAAGGATGCTTTTCATATGATCAAGATATTTCAGAGATAATGCAAGGATTAAATGTCGCATCAATTGCCCAAGAAACTTTTAAAATAGAATGCATGAATTGTATCAAGGTTGATTTGGGTGAATGGAACAATATTGATGATTGTAATGGTACGATTTTCAGTGAAAAATGTGTGGAGGATTAGAAATATGACATGGATGGAGTGTTTTGAAAAATATGGATATTATTCTTTATTGAATTATGAAACAGATGACATTGAGCCTGAAATGGAGTTTTTTCTTGAAAATGGTGAAATTCCAAATCAATTACGTGAAATTTATTTAAGTAAATATAGAGATGAATTATTTTTGATTTTACAACCTGATAGAGATGAGAATGTCAAAAAATTCTGCCAAAGATGGGACAACAATATTATGGCATTTATTAATTTTGGAAGTCTTCCGGATGACAATAGAGAAAGTATAAATAAACTTAGATACAATATTGTTCAGGTGATTTTATATGGTATAGGTGAAAATATAAATGGAGTTAAATATATGAATGAACCAGATGATTTCTCAGAAGAAAAATCGACTTCAGTTTCAAGAAAAATATTTATAAAATCTAATGACGCAGATGAATTAGATGAGGAAAACAAAATATTATTGCCTTTTTGGTATGATGAATTTGAGAAAATTCCAGAAAATATGGAAGCAGAACAACAGTTGAAGAGAATGTTACCAGATGAATATAAAGTTGCTACGTTATATCAAGAACATGAAAAGGTTGATATGAGAAAAAAGGAAAATGAAGCAGGTGATTTTTCGTATAAAGAAGATGAATTTGAATCAATAAAGAGGTGGTTGTGTAATGATGAGAATTAAGCAACTTGAGGTTGAAAATTTTAGAGTGTTTTTAAAAAAGGAAAAGTTTGATTTTTCAGATGCGGATTTGATTTTATGTGATGCACCAAATGGAAGTGGAAAAACAACTATGTTAGATGCTATTGAGTGGTGTTTGACGGGGAATATTGGAAGATTGAGTGATTCTTATTCCAAGAGACTGTCAAAATCAGATCAAAAAAAGAATTACAACCTAAAAACAATATTGAAGAATAAAAAGTGTCCAAAGGAAAAAACAATAGTAAGTTTGAAGATAATGTTGGACGACAATAAGTATACGATAACTAGAGAGCAGAAAGATGATACGCTATTAGACCCGGGAAAAGTAACTGTATATGATATGGATAATAATTTATTAGATAAAGAAATATTGGAGGAGTGGGTTCAGAAAGAGACATTTTATCAATATCATGTTTTTGATATGCAAAAAGCATATAATTTCCTAGGAAAAGACAAGCAAAGTGTAGAAAAATTTTTTGTTGATTTTACTAGACAGTATAATGAACCTAAGAGAGTTGTTAATAACTTGAATGTGTTTCGGGATGATATAAATTTGAAAAAACAGGAGATAAGTGGGAAGAAAATTTCTAAGGATAAACTGAAAGATGTACGTGAGAAAATTGCAGCATATGTTGAAAAAAAGGAAATGTTGCAGTATGAAAAAAAATTACTATTTGAAAATGAAAATGTTGAAATAATTTCTCAAAGTAAAGAAGAAATGGATGTACAATTACAAAAATTGTACAGGTGCGGATATAGCAAGGCTAGTGAAATAATAAAAACTTTGTTGAATGGACAACAGGCATTAGAAATAAAAACACACTTAGAAAATGTTGAAAGAGAAATTCTGCAACATCCTAAGGAAATATTAAAAGTTGTTGAAAAAGAATTATATAATGAAAATTTTAAAGTGCAACTAGAAAATGAATTGTTAGAATTACAGAAAATGTCATTAACTAAGGATAATATAGAATTGAAACATTCTAAAATTATAGAGTTTCAAAGAAAAGAATTTACAAAAGATTATTGGAATGTGGAATGGGAAAAAGTTTTAAACGAGAATAGCGTGATTGAAGAATTGCGAAATGATATCAATATATTGGGGGATGGGAATAATGTTTTAAATTTACTTACATCATTAATTGCAGACAAAAATTCAGTTATTGAATATAGGAATCAACTGCGTAATAATGGAGAAGAAATGATATGCCCATTATGTGGTTCAAGTGAAACTTTTTCAGAGATGGAAGATGAGGAGATTTTACAACAGGCTCAAAAATATAGTGATGAGCATGCAAAATTATTGGGAGATAAAAAGAAGAAGTTAAAGGCTCACGAAGATGCAAAAAATCAATTGATGACAGATATAGTTGAAAGAGCGAAGAATGCATTAAAAGAAAAAATGACAGAAGTTTCATCCGCTCTAAAAGAAATAGTCATATTAAATGAAATATGCAAGAACTATACTACATATGTGGAAAGACTTCAGTCATTTGATTCGAAAAAGTATAGCTTTGAAAATTTAAAGGAATATAAAAAAGTTGAAAATTATATTGAAGAGATAAATAGAGATGTAGTTGGCAAAGAGAAAAGTAATCAATTAGAAAAAGACGTAAAAGATATTTTAATAATTATCGGATATAATTCTGAAGGGAAAAGTTATGAAGAAATATTAAAAGAGACAGAAATTCAGTCAAGAGAAGTGCCACGAATCGTAGAATATAGTAATGAATTGCTATCTAAAAAAATTACTTCGCTGCAACAATGTATTAGTAATAAGGAAATCGTTTCTACTAAAAATCAATTAGAAAAATGGGAGGAAACTAATAGACAAATAGATGAAAAAATTGATGAGTTAACTAAACTTAATGATTTGGTCGGGGGAAAAATAGATGATATAAATAAGGTGTTATTGGATTTGAGAAAAGAGGAATATGCTATGGTTGGTCCTTATTTATCAAAAATTTTTCAAAAATTGTCTCGAGATATTCATATTAAAGAGTTTAGATTGTCTAAACGGGATTCTAATCAGGGAAGTAAAGAACTTGATATATTAGATGAAGAGGGCAGACCGATATTGAATATGTTCAGCGATGGTCAATTAAGCGTTTTTATGATGTCGTACTTCTTGGGAAATGCGTTTAGATTAGCAGATAAGGAGAAAATGTCCATTTATATGATGGATGATGTTACTAGTTGTATGGATGATATAAATATGTTGGCTTTTCTAGACTTGATTAAATATCAGTTAAAAACTGAAAATGGAGCTTTTTCGCAATTATTTTTTTCTTCTTGCAATGAACGAATACATAACTTATTGGAATGGAAAGCAAATGGATGTGGAATTAAATGTAAGAGAATTGTGTTGAATGAAGTTCAAAATTAATGAATGAAATATTAAATTTTGAAGTATTTTGGCTTTCATATGTAATAATGCGCAAGTGGGAAATCTCACTTGCGCATTTTACCATTTCCCCATGCAGCGTCAAAAGACAGCGCAACCATAGGTTTGTCAGTGTTAACGCGATAAATGGGTAGCTTCTTGCCATTAGTAGAAACGGTAATGGCTTCAAGTCCGTTGCTAAATAAATCTTTTTCGTAAATATATGTAGCACCGGCTATCATAATAAGAATAACAAGCCATAAAATACTTCTTTTCATAAGTGGAATTCTTTCTGAAGATGACATAAGCATACTTTCCAAGATAATTACTATAGTTTATGTAAAGAAAATAATAATATGAAATTTAATTATAAGAATATTTCTATGACAGACATACTATAATGACATTTTCGTTATACATTATTATGCTTCATTAGGCAGAATAAAAATATAGCATATATATATATGCTATATCAATAAATGTTAAAAAATATCAATAATTTTTCGCCGCCAATCCCCTAAAACCAAACCGACAATCCCTTCCCAAAAATCTCCTGAGCACATTTCTAAAACTTTATCAAGTACCTAGAAACTGCAAAAATCGCCCAAAAAACATACAATTTTTGCCACTTTGCGTACAAATAGGAAACTTAGTGCTATAAAAATGACTAACAGTTCTGTGCAGGAAATGTTTGAAAATACATTAAAAAAGTACTGGGCGTTCAATGGAGCGGAAAATTAAATTAGAACGTCGGGAAGGCACTGCAACTGAAGTAGGGGTAAAAATGAAATAGCGGAAAGTACTAAATCAGTGTTTAAGGTAGTAAAGGTATTTATAAGATATTAATTTAAATAATTAGGAATAAGGAATTAGGAAATGCCCCAAAATGACTCAAATATAATGGCAAAAATATAAGATGCAAAACTATGACGCACTTAAAAGGTATATGGAGAAATCGGACTCATCTGTATATATGGGGAAGCATACAGATTACAAAAGAAGAACACATCTGACAGTACTTTTCGGAAAAACTTAAATATATAGAAAAGTCAATACATCCAATTCTTTTAAAGATAAGGGGTTGTAAATAAATAAGAAGGAGGAACAAAGATTATGAAGAAATTAATTTCTAAATTAGGAGTTTTAGCAAACTGTATGGCTTTAATGTTAGTTATTCAGAGTGCTAACACAGCTTGCGCATGGATTGTTCATCAGCCTGAATTTCCAGAACAGGCAAGCAAGTTTAAAAAGGTAAAATAATATGATTGAAAAGTTAACCAATTATATTGTGGATTGCCAAATTGCTTCCGGAAAAATCAAAGAGGAAGAAGGTAGCGTGTATCGATACGGATACACGCTATTTTTTGAAAAATTAATCAATATAGCCATAGCTTTAATAATTTGTTTAATAACAGGTAAGTGGCTTGCGGTAGGACTTTTTCTTCTTGCAGTTATTCCGTTTAGAAGTTTTGCAGGAGGCTGGCATGCAAAAGAGTTTTGGCAATGTGCGATTTTATCTAATTTGATGATAGTCATAATGCTAATTTGTATTGAAAAATTATGCATAACCAAAGAAATAGTATACGTAATTTTTGAAGTAATAACACTTTTAGCACTTATTTTTATAATACCAACACAGAATCCTAACAAAAAATTATCGCAAAATGAATTAAAAAAATATAAAAAAGTTTCATTTATTATATGGTTAGTACAATGTTGTTTGTTAGTTGTATTTTTTGTTTACAAAAGTTATCAATTTTCCACTATAATGTTGTATACTCATATTGTTATAGTAATCGCAGCGGTAGCTCAGACTATGAGCGAAACAAAAAACAGATAGATAAAGAGTGGAATAAGATAATGTTTAATGTTGCAATATGTGATGATGACAAAAATTTTATACAGTACGTTGAAGATATAATTAAGGAATTAGGATATGCGGAAGATGTAAAGTTTTTTGAATATCTGTCAGGTGAGGAATTTCTTTTTGACATAGATGAACGTGGGGATTTGGACTTAGTTGTTTTGGATATTCAAATGGGTGAAACAGACGGAAATCAGGTTTCTGTTGAACTTAGAAAAAGATATAAAAGTACAACTTTAGTTTTCTGTTCAGGATATTTTAAACCATCTCCGGAGAATATTAAAGTTTCGCCTTTTAGATTTTTATTAAAAGAATATTCAAGAGATAGAATGGTAAGTGAGTTTAAAGAAATTTTTGAATATTTAATGAACAATAAAGATGAGCCTTCGATTGTATGTCGGGGAGAAAGAAGTCAGGTCCAGGTGTATGCTAATGAAATTATGTATATTGAAATTTCTAAGAGAGGAACAAAAGTACATACGTTAAACAAAGGTGGTATGGTAGAAAAAGTATATTCCTGTAAAAAGAGTTTAGATTTTTTGTATGAATTGTTTAAGGAAAGTAATTTCGCTTATGCACATAACAGTTATATTGTTAATTTGAAATATGTAAAAAAGCTTTGCTCTGAGGAACTAAAATTAGTTGATGGTCAGGTTTTATCAGTTTCAAGAACGAAGATTAAGAATTTAAGAAAACAGGTTACAGAGTATTTTGAGAGAAAATATAGGTAGGGGAGAATAGAATGAAAACGTTGATTTTGATTTTCCATTTATTAGTGTGTATATTTGAAATATGGATGCTATCTGATTTTTATGATGCCTTTTTAGGCTATAAAAATAAAGGAAAAAAGAGAAATATATTTATAGTATTATGTTTTGCATTAATTATTTTTGCAATTAATAGCTTTAATAATACAGTATTAAATCTGTCAGTTGTGCCGTTTATGTATTTTTTGTTAGCTGTAGTAGGTTTTAGTGGAAACATATACAAAAAAATATTTGGAACTTTCATAGGCACGGTAGTTCTTATGGGAACAGAATTAATTGTTGTGGGAGCATTAAGTGTAACATCCCAGCAGTTAATTGAAAGCAGTATGATGTATGAACCTTCAGCCATAATGTTAACTGTAATTGTAAAAATAGTTACCCTTATGGTGTTTGCCGTTATTAAACAGTTTGTGGCAAAAGAAGGAACAAATATGGATGGGGCAACATTTATGCTCTATATGGTTTTGCCGTTGTCGAGTATTGGAATTATGTTTTCCGTAGCTTTTTGCAATATTGATTTTGGAAATGTAACTTTAGCAAAATGCTGTCTTGCAATATTTTGTATTCTGCTTATGGCAGGAAATGGAACAGCATTTTATGCCTATAACAGATATGCAAAACTTTGTATGGAAAGAGAAATTAATAAGCGTACAGTTCTTATGCAGGAAATGGAGCTTGAAAATTATAAGAAGATTAATCAGGCAAATGATAAGTATATGGAATTATTACATAATTCAAATCATTACATGAGGACTGTGTATGGATTGTTAGAACAGGATAATAAAGATGAAGCAATAAACATTATGGATTCTGTTTTGACCGAATATGAAGAGGGTGAGCTTATTGAATATAGTACGAATTCTATACTTAATACTATTTTAAGCGAATATTATGATAAGTCTAAAACCAATCATATAGAATTTAACATTTTCGTTGAACCGGGATTTAATATTGAGTGTGTTGAGTCCATGGATCTTGTAGCAATGGTTAGCAATTTGATTTCAAATGCATATGAAGCAGCACTGAAAAGTGACGAAAAGAAAATAAAAGTTCAAATGTATATGCAAAATGACGGAAGTTTTATTATAATAAAGATAGAAAATTCATTTAGTGGGGAGATAGTAAGTCAGGGTGACAGGTTGCTTACAACAAAGAAAGACGGAAATATTCACGGCGTAGGAATTGAAAGCGTTGAAAAAGTTGCAGAAAAATATGATGGTTGGGTTTCTACATCATGGGGCAATAAAAGTTTTAGGACAATGTTAGTACTTAATAATTCTTATGTTGTGTAAATAACAACGGAGATTAAAATGAAAAACAGAAGAAGAAAAAAGAAGAAAAGCTTATTAAAGAGAATATTTATTTTTCTTTTAATTGTGGCAGTTGCCGCAGTGGCACTTATAGGGGCAAGGTACTTTATTAACAGACAGAAAGTTGTAAAACTGGATGAGATTGAAATGCCGGACTGGATTAAGTCGGAAATTATTGAGGTGGACGGCACTTCAAGAAGCGGTGAAAAGCTAAGTTCCGTAAAGGATATTGTGGTTCATTATGTTGGCAATCCGGGAAGTACGGCAGAACAAAATAGAAATTTTTATGCAGGGGACCAGTCTAATGTCAGTTCCCATTTTGTTGTGGGTTTAAAGGGAGAGATTATTCAATGTATTCCTTTGTCTGAAATGTCTGCAGCAAGTAATTGGCGAAACAATGACACTATTTCAATAGAGGTTTGTCATCCTGATGATACGGGAAAATTTAACAAGAAGACATACAAGTCATTGGTTAAGCTTGTGGCTTGGTTAGAGGAACAGTGTGGACTGGAAGATGGGGACGTTATAAGGCATTATGACATTACAGGAAAAGAGTGTCCAAGATATTTTGTAACCCATGAGGATGCGTGGAAAAAGTTTAAACAAGATGTGGCAGATTATAGAAAGGATGAACAGTAATGATTACAAAGATGGGTGTACCTTTTAATGGTTTGGCAGGAGCAGGTTTTTCAGGAAGTTATAAGGGAATGAGATTTTTTATGAAAACTTATGACAAAGAAAATATTAGCGTATTCGTTTATCCTGAGCCATATAATTTTGAAAATACTAAGGATGAAAATAAGGAGAAAGTGGAGTTCCCTTATACTCACGAAGGCGTGGACCAGTGCATTGACTGGCTTAATCAGAAATACATTGACGATAAAGATAAATGGGATGAGGCATTTAATTCAAGAATGAATGCGGAATAATAAAGTACAGTGATGGAAAAATTATTGTCGAATAAACAAGAAACTTATTGATAAAAATTCTCGATATGGTCTATAATGAATAATATCCGTGAGGGATTGTGAGAGTGCAAATCAGGTCACAATCAGCATAATCCTAATTGGAGTGTATTTACATATAACTAGTGTAGGAAAAAGCAAGTAGCCATAGAAACGCATTAAGGTTACAGGGCTAGGAGGCATATTACATTATGAGACTTTCAGATTTGAAACAGGGACAGACGGGAATAATACGTCAGGTAGGTGGAGGCGGTCAATTACGTCAACATTTCCTTGATATGGGATTAATACAGGGAACTGAGATTACATATATTAAGGCTGCACCTATGGGTGACCCTATAGAATATAGAATTTGGGGATATGAATTAACTCTTCGAAAAGATGATGGGGTGAAGATTGAAGTAGAATTAGTGGAAAAAAGAGAAGGTAAAAAAGAAACAGGAGAACATAAATCTTCTAATTTTACTAACCATCCTCATATTGGTGAATCAGGAATTTACCACGTAAAACAGCGTGGGGAAACAATAGAAAAAGGACAGTTAATAACTTTCGGATTGGCAGGAAATCAGAACTGTGGAAAGACTACTTTGTTTAATCAGCTTACAGGCTCTAACCAGCACGTTGGAAATTTTCCGGGAGTTACGGTAGACAGAAAAGATGGTCAGATAAGAGGCCAGGAAAACACAATGGTTGTGGATTTGCCGGGAATTTATTCCATGTCACCTTATACAAGCGAAGAAATTGTATCAAGGGAATATTTCTTAAATGAGCGACCACGTGGAATAATTAATATAGTAGATGCAACTAATATAGAACGAAATATGTATCTTACAATGCAGTTAATAGAGCTTGATATACCAATGGTTCTTGCTCTTAATATGATGGATGAAGTAACTGCTAACGGTGGAACAATTGATGTTAATAAGCTAGAGGCAACACTTGGAATTCCGGTTATACCTATTTCTGCAGCAAAGAATGAAGGTGTAGATGAATTAATTGAACACGCTATGCATGTGGCAGTTCATAGAGAAAGACCGGGACGAATGGATTTTTGTGATGCTGATGGAGAAGACCATGGTGCAGTTCATAGATGCATTCATTCTATTATGCATCTTATTGATGATCATGCACATAGCAATTTGGTGCCTATTAGATTTGCAGCAAGCAAAATAATAGAAGGTGATACAGATATAATTGATCGTTTAAAGCTTGAGCAAAATGAAAAAGAAATGATTGAACATATTATTGTTCAGATGGAAAATGAAAGCGGAATGGATAGACTTTCAGCCCTTGCAAAAATGCGTTTTACATTTATAGACAAGGTATGCAAGTCAACTGTTGTAAAACCAAGGGAGAGTAAAGAGCATTTAAGAAGTCAAAAAATAGACAAAATCCTTACAGGAAAATATACAGCAATTCCTGCTTTTGCAGTAATAATGGCATTGATTTTCTGGTTAACATTTGGTGTTATAGGAAACAGACTTCAGGCACTTATGGATATGGGAATAAGTTATTTAAGTGATTTATGCAGCAGTGCAATGGTCGGTGCCAATGTTAATGAAGTTTTGCAGTCACTAGTTATTAACGGAATTTTCGTAGGCGTAGGTAGTGTTTTAAGTTTTTTACCTATCATAGTTGTTTTGTTTTTCTTCCTATCATTGTTGGAAGACAGTGGATATATGGCAAGAATTGCCTTTGTAATGGATAAGCTTTTAAGAAAAATAGGTTTATCAGGAAGAAGTTTTGTACCTATGATTATAGGTTTTGGTTGTTCAGTTCCTGCTATTATGGCAACAAGAACTTTACCTTCAGAGCGAGACAGAAAGATGACTATTATGCTGACACCGTTTATGAGTTGTTCGGCAAAGATTCCAATTTATGCGTTTTTTACTGCAGCATTCTTCCCACAAAATGGAACAATGGTAATGATTGGTCTTTATTTTACGGGAATAATAGTTGCAATATTGTACGCATTAGTATTAGACAAAACTAAGTTTAAAGGTGAACCGGTTCCTTTTGTTATGGAACTTCCAAACTACAGAATGCCGGGAGCTAAAAGTGTGTTAAGACTTATATGGGATAAAGCAAAAGACTTTATTACCAGAGCATTTACGGTAATATTTATTGCTTCTCTTATTATATGGTTCCTTCAGACATTTAGCATTACATTTAATATAGTGTCTGATTCTAAAGATAGTATTCTTGCATTAATAGGCGGTGTAATAGCACCAATATTTGCACCACTGGGATTTGGAGACTGGAGAGCATCAACAGCCCTTATAACAGGATTTACAGCAAAGGAAAGTGTTGTAAGTACTATGACAGTGCTTTTAGGAGGAAGTCCTGTGGCAACAATGTTTAACACACATAATGCAATAGTATTTTTAGTATTTACACTTTTGTATACTCCGTGTGTTGCAGCCATTACTTCAGTAAAAAGAGAACTGGGTGGAAAATGGGCTATTGGAGTTGTGGCATTACAGTGTGGAATGGCTTGGATAATAGCTTTTCTGGTTAATCTGATTCTTATAGTTGCAAGTGTTTAAGTTTGCTTGACAAGTGTTTTTTCTTATAATATAATCAGTTTTAATGGCGACGACGAAGAGAAGTAGCATTAATTATCGCTTTCAGAGAGCAGGCGTAGGTGGAAGTACTGTAGAATGAATTAATGTGAATAACACTTTAGAGCTGCAATCCGAAAGTTGAATTTAATAGTTGTTTAGATAGTACTTTTGATAGGTAGTAATATTAGAAGAGTTGATATTTGATTAGTAGGTGAGCCGTAGCTGAACGATAAACAGCAGGTTTTTAAACCGATGAGTGGCTGCAGAGCAGTAAATCAGGTGGTACCGCGGACTTAAAGATATTTATGGTTCGTCCTGAAACGATTTCGTTTTGGGACGGGCCTTTTTTGTTGCTTAAGTCTTAGTGAGAGAATTCGCAAATGAACTCTTTTTGAGTTTAAGTCCTGATTGAAATCGGATACTCGTATTTTTGAAGGGAGAAAACTAATGAACACGAACACAAATAACATTTATCGTGACGTAACAATGGACAACATTTCAGAAAAGAATGTTGGCGAAACAGTAAGAATTGCCGGTTGGATTGAGAATATCAGAGACCACGGTGGAGTTTCTTTTATTGACCTTAGAGATATGTATGGAGTTATGCAAGTTGTAATGCGTGACACTTCTCTTCTTGAAGGATTAAACAAGGAAGATTGTATTTCAGTAGAGGGACCAATTGAACACAGAGACGAAGAAACATACAATCCAAAGATTCCAACAGGAACAATTGAATTAGAAGCAAAAAGCGTAGATATTTTAGGAAAAGTATATAAACAGTTACCTTTTGAAATTATGACTTCAAAGGAAACACGTGAAGATGTAAGACTTAAATATCGTTATTTAGATCTTAGAAATGCAAAGGTTAAAGACAATATGATTTTTCGTTCAAAGGTTATTTCATATTTAAGAGAAAAAATGGTAGAAATGGGATTCTTAGAAATCCAGACACCTATCCTTTGTGCATCATCACCTGAAGGAGCTAGAGATTATATCGTTCCTTCAAGAAAGTTTAAAGGAAAGTTTTATGCATTACCACAGGCACCACAGCAGTATAAGCAGTTATTAATGGTGTCAGGTTTTGATAAGTATTTCCAGATTGCACCATGTTTTAGAGATGAAGATGCAAGAGCAGACCGTTCACCTGGAGAATTCTACCAGTTAGACTTTGAAATGAGTTTTGCAACTCAGGAAGATGTTTTTAGAGTAGGTGAAAAAGTTTTAGCGGACACATTTAATAAGTTTGCACCTGAAGGATATGAAGTTACTCAGGCTCCATTCCCTATTATCAGTTATAAACAGGCTATGCTCGAATTTGGTTCAGATAAGCCTGACCTTAGAAACCCATTAAGAATCATTGACCTTACAGACTTTTTCCAGAGATGTACATTTAAGCCATTCCACGGAAAGACAGTAAGAGCTATTAAGGTTCACGCAGATATGTCTAAGGGATTCCACGAGAAATTACTTAAGTTTGCACAGAGTATTGGCATGGGTGGACTTGGTTACTTAGAAGTAATGGAAGACAAATCATACAAGGGACCAATCGATAAGTTTATTCCTGATGACATGAAGGAAGAAATCAGAGAAACAGCTGGTCTTGAAGTTGGAGACACAATCTTCTTTATTGCTGACAATGAAAAGAATGCTGCTTTATATGCAGGTCAGATTCGTACAGCATTAGGCGAAAGACTCGACCTTATTGAAAAGAACTCATTTAAGTTCTGTTATATCAATGATTTCCCAATGTATGAATATGACAAGGAAACAAAGAAGATGGAATTTACTCATAACCCATTCTCAATGCCACAGGGTGGACTGGAAGCTCTTGAAACAATGGATCCTGAAGAAATTCTTGCATACCAGTACGATATTGTATGTAATGGTGTAGAACTTTCATCAGGTGCTGTTAGAAACCATGATATGAAGATTATGGTTAAGGCATTTGAAATTGCAGGCTATACAGAAGAAGACTTAAAGGAAAAATTCGGAGCTTTATACAATGCATTCCAGTTTGGTGCACCACCACACGCAGGAATGGCACCTGGTGTTGACCGTATGATTATGCTTCTTCGTGATGAAGAAAACATTCGTGAAGTTATTCCATTCCCAATGAATGGTAATGCACAGGATCTTATGTGTGGAGCACCTGGAGAAGTAACCGAACAGCAGTTAAGAGAAGTTCACATTAAAGTAAGACAGTAGTATTGTTTAGCAGATAGATTAAAGAAAGACAATAATATTGTTTAGCAGAGAGGTTAAAGAAAGACAGTAATATTGTTTAGCAAGGAGATGGTTGAAATGAAAAAGTACAGTACAGTAGTTTTTGATTTGGATGGAACATTGTTAAACACATTAGAAGACTTGGCAGATGCAGTTAACTATGTGCTTAGAAAGTTTGGCTGGGAAGAACATACAATAGACAGAGTTAGAATGGATGTTGGAAATGGAATTAAGAAGCTTGTGGAGCGTTCCGTACCTGATGGCTTGAACAATCCTAAGTTTGAGGAAGCCTATGAAACTTTTATGGAATACTATCAGGCACATTGCCAGATAAAGACTGACGCATATCCCGGAATATTGGATTTGTTAAAAAGCCTAAAGGACAAGGGCTACAAGATGGCAATTGTTTCAAACAAGGCTCAGTGTGCAGTGTCAGAGTTAAATGAAATATATTTTAAGAAATATATCGACGTGGCAATTGGCGAAAACGAAGCCGGTGGCATTGGCAAGAAACCGGCACCTGATGAAGTAAACTTAGCACTTGAACAACTTGACAGCACAAAGGCTGAGTCAATATACGTGGGAGACTCCGACGTAGACAAAGCCACAGCAGACAACTCACAGCTTGACTGTGTACTATGCCAGTGGGGTTTTAGAGACTTAGAATTGCTGGAAAGCCTGAAGCCAAAGAGCATAATTGCAAAGCCGGAAGAACTTATAGAAGTATTAGAAGGCTAGACAAGTAAATAGAAAATAAAAGTGTAAAATAAAGAAACCACTGTGTGAGGAGCATGGTGGTTTCTTTTTTTACTTAATAAGATAATCCTTTGGAGTTTTTATTAAGCAAAAATTCGCCAAATTTATTATACAAATTTGATACATAAAAATGATAAGTTATGTGAAGATAAAAAACAGAAAACATATTTATAAAAGACTCGGAGGTTGAAGATGAAAAAGAGAATCTTATTATGTACAGCATTGTTGGCAATGTCTTGCATTATTTTTTCGTGTAAAAAAGAGAAGGGTGTAAATGATTCAGCAACTGAATCAAAGGTGATTGCTATAACTGAAACAAAAGAAGTTGACACCACAGTTGCTAAGAAAAATGTAGAGACAAAAAATCAAATTTATACAGATGAGCAGATTAGTGAGGCTGAAAAAGTTGCAAGTGATTATTATAAAAATTTTGCACATAAAGTAAAAGATTTAAAATTTAAGAAGATTAAAGGAAAAAAAGTGATATTCCAAATATATGATGAGACAAATGAGGCAACAAGATCTATATATTTAAAACTGCAAAATGGTAAATGGAAAGTTGTCAATGAGGGATATTAAAGTTAAAGGAATGTTCTACATATAAAAAAGACATGATACATAAAATATGTAAAACATTAAAAGAAGGAAAAATCAAAGCGCAAATGATAAATATGTCATATGTAGACAATATAATATAGGTTATTTACTATTTTTCAGGAGTTCCATTTTTAAAATATTCAGAAATGTACTGTGTAATAAGAGAAGGAAAGAGCAGATGGGTTATAAAACAAATTATTCATATCTTTATAATGTCATTTGTGTTCATGTTAATTGCGGAAGTGCAAGGGATGGAACGATCCTTATAAAAAAATCCTCCGGGAAGAATGAGAATACATTCTACTTGGAGGATTTTTATTTTAAAAATATAATAATTATAATCTACAGCACTCCGCAGGCTTTCTTTGCCAGCATATCAGCCATATCATTGTATTTGTCACCGGAATGACCTTTGACTTTTTCAAACTGTACGTTTACTTTGGTTTTGATTTTATTGTAATAATCTCTGTAGGCTATTGTGCCTTTCTTGTTGGCTTTCCATTCTCCGGTACACCATTTTGAGATTCCCATATAATCATAATAAATTGAAAGATTGGTGATGCCGTGGTTTACGGCATATTCCATTGCTGCCATTGAACCAAAAATCTCGCCTGCAACATTACGCATTGAAGCCATTTCCGCATCGGAGAAAGATTTTGACATATGAAGTTCTTCGCCATTGTGAAACATTACGACGCCGTAGCCGAATTCCTTGGTGGCAATATTGTAGCTTCCGTCAACATAGGCGGTGGCGCAGGAAGAATCAGAGGTAATGCTGCCATCAACGTCAATAGGGATTTCTGAATTGGAAGAACTTTCAATGCCTAAAAAAGCAAGAGCTTCATCTTTAGTTTTAAAGCTTTTGAAAACTGCGCCGGAATAGCCGTCAACGCTTTTCTTACATTCGTCCCACGTTTCAAAAATTCCGGGAGTCTTACCATTTTTAACAGCATAAAATTTTTTTGCCATAAAGAACCTCCTGTACATAAATCAAATAATTGCAAAATTATTGTGTTTATACTCCTAGCCGTCAAAAATCTGCCTATTGTTTGCTTATACAAATTTTGACTGCTAGGAGATTAAATAGTGTTTCGTAATTATTTGATTAAATTTATTCCAGAGAATTTGTTTCTTTAACAGCCTCCGTCACTTTTTCGGTTGCTTTGGCTGTTGGCTTTGTTGGAGCCTTTGTTATTTTTTCTGTTTTCTTCTCAGTTTGTTTTTCAGTATTCTTTTTTGTAGTATTTTTCTTGTTTGTTTCTTTTGTATTGTTTTTCTTTGTTGTGTTTTCTTTTTTCGTAGTTTTTTTAGTTGTCTTTGGTTTTGAGTTTTTCTTTGTTGTTGTTTTGTTGTTTGTGTTTTTGTTGTTTGTATAGCTTGATTTTGCTGTTGTTTCACGACCGATTGTTTCTCTGCCAATTGTTTCTTCTTCGCTGTCTGTGTTGCTGTAAGAAGTTGTTGTTTCTGTTTCTTTTTTCTTCTTTTTACGTTTCTTCTTAGAAGTTTTTGAATCGGTGTTCCATGGGTTATTTTCGTCAGGATCTGACGGGTCCCATGAGGAACGTGGATCGGATTCGTTTAGCTTCTGCATTTCAGGTAAAGGAAGCACAGGTTCTTCGTTAGCCTTTGAGTAGATTTTGACTTTTGTGCCTTCAGGGCAGTTGTCGTAAATCCATTTTATGTCAGCAACCTGAAATCTTACGCAGCCTAAAGAGGCAACATTGCCAAGTTTGTTGTATTCCCAGTATTCAAGGGCATCACTTTCAGGTGATGTGTAAGGCACTGAATGTAACATAATCTGTCCCTGAATTCTTACGGCGTACTGAGCATATGTGTTATCAACCATTAATCGCCAACGATATTTTTCTGAAACGGTAAAAGTACCATTAGGTGTAAAATCGTCCTCACGACCGGTTGAACAAACGAAAGCCTTGTAAGGAACTGAATATTTACCTTTCTTGTCAATGCCGTAAACAATGGCAAAGTTCTCTTTCTTGTTAACTTTTATATAGAAAGGATGCTCAGCCTTAAAATTAATCAGCTTCTTATAATTAACAGTTGTAGTTTCCGGAACGGTAGTCTGTGCCACAGTCGTTTCGGAATTAGTTGTTGTTTCCTTAGAATCAACGCTCTTGCTTGAACAGCCTACGGTAAAAATAGCAATATTTAGTAATAAAATGCCAGCACCAAGACGCCAGCATTTGTGAATCTTATTTTTTATCATTTAGTGTCTCCATACTTCATATATTTTTATCAATTAGTGCGACTAAAAAAATAGTCTACGCATATTCTATATTTTTAATAAACTAATTGCAATAGAAAAAATAGGAATATTGATAAAAAAACATTATTAATGAAAGTCCTATTTTGTTGACGTGAATTGTGGGATTTGATAAAATTTGTTATTAGTAGGAAAAAATATAGATTCCACAGAAAATTTCATTTTTGGAAGGAGAACAAAATGGGATACACAAAACAGAAAATATTAAATATGGCAGAGACAGAGGATGTAGAATTTATCCGTCTGCAGTTTACTGACCTTTTCGGAACATTGAAGAATGTTGCAATTACAAAGAGCCAGCTGGCTAAGGCATTAGACAACAAGATTATGTTCGACGGCTCTTCTATTGAAGGTTTTGCCAGAATTGAAGAATCAGATATGTATTTATATCCTGATTATGACACTTTTGAAATTTTACCTTTTAGACCACATCAGGGTAAAGTTGCCAGAATGATTTGTGATGTTTACAAACCTGACGGCACACAACTTGAAAATGATCCAAGATACATATTAAAGAAGGTTCTGAAAGAAGCAGAGGATATGGGATACGAATTTAACGTAGGACCGGAATGTGAATTCTTCCTTTTCCATACTGACGATTACGGAAACCCAACAACAATCAGCCATGAGAAAGGCAGCTATTTCGATTTGGGACCAACAGACTTAGGCGAAAATGCCCGTAGAGATATGGTTCTTAACCTTGAAGAAATGGGATTTGAAGTGGAAGCATCACATCATGAAGTTGCACCTGCACAGCATGAGATTGATTTTAAATACGGTGAAGCATTAGAAACTGCTGATAAGATTATGACATACAAACTTACAGTAAAGACTATTGCAAAGCGTCATGGATTATATGCATCATTTATGCCAAAGCCAAAATACGGAATGTGCGGTTCAGGAATGCATATTAATATGTCTTTATTTAACAAAGAAGGACAGAATATTTTCGTTGATGAAAATGACAAAAACGGACTTAGTAAAGAAGCCTACAACTTTATAGCAGGATTAATGAAGCATATGCGTTCAATGACAGCTATTATTAATCCTATTGTAAATTCATATAAGAGATTAGTTCCGGGATACGAAGCTCCAACATACATTGCATGGTCAGCAACAAACAGAAGCCCCCTTATTAGAGTGCCGGCAGCAAGAGGACTTGGTACAAGAGTTGAACTTAGAAGCCCTGATTGTGCTACTAACCCATATCTTGCAATTGCAGTATGTTTAGCAGCAGGACTTGACGGAATTAAGAATAACCTTCAGCCTGTTGACAGCATTCAGAGAGATATTTACTCAATGACTGATGAGGAAAGAGATGAAGCAGGAATTGAAAATCTTCCAAAGAATCTTTACGAAGCAATTCAGGAAATGAGAAAATCAGATTTTGTTAAGGGAGTTCTTGGCAAGGAAGTATTCAAGAAATACATTAAGGCTAAGGAAGAAGAATGGATGGAATACACATCACAGGTTACTGATTGGGAAATTGACAGGTATTTAGGACGAATCTAAGAATCATTAAGATTGAATAAAATTCGGAGGAAAAACATTGTCAGGAATAATAGTAGCATTTCCTAAAGCCCAAGATGGAACGGCCATAAAGAACCTTTTGGTTAGAAACGGATACGATGTTGTATCAAGTTGCACAACCGGGGCGCAGGCCATAAACCTGGCGGATAATTTAGGTGAAGGAATTATAATAAGCGGGTACAGACTCCCGGATATGTTGTATACCGGAATATTGGAGAATGTTGAAGGCAGATTCGAGATGCTTCTTGTAGCATCAAAACAGAGATTGCTTGAAGACGAAACCGGCATTGCAATGCTGGAGATGCCAATTAAGGTTAGGGATTTCCTTAATTCCATCGAAATGATGGAGAATAACTTATTTGAGAGAACCCGAAAGAAAAAGAGAAAGCCGGGACAGCGTACAAAAGAAGAACAGGCAGTGATTAATCAGGCCAAAGAAGTTCTAATGGACAAAAATAATATGTCGGAAAATGAGGCACACAGGTACATACAAAAATCAGCCATGGACAGTGGAAGAACTATGGTTGAAACAGCCGAAATGATTCTGGCAATTATGTATAAAGAATAAAAAGAAAGAAGGACAGAAAAAGATGTATAAGATTAATGAGAATTATTTAAAGTTACAGGGTAGTTATTTGTTTTCAACTATTGGAAAAAAAGTTGCAGCCTACAAAGAATCTAATCCTGACAGAGATGTAATCAGTTTAGGTATTGGGGACGTTACACAGCCATTGGCACCAGCAGTTATTGAAGCTTTACATAAGGCAGTTGATGAAATGGCAGTAGCAGAAACATTTCACGGATATGCACCTGATTTAGGATATGAATTTTTGAGAAGTGCTATTAGAGAGAATGATTATAAGGCAAGAGGAGTTGACATTGCTTTAGATGAAATTTTTATTAGTGATGGAGCAAAATCAGATTCAGGTAATATTGGTGATATTTTTGCAGAAAATAACAGAATTGCTGTATGTGACCCTGTTTATCCTGTATATGTTGACACAAACGTTATGGCAGGAAGAACAGGAGAATTCATTAAGGAAACTGAAAGCTGGAGCAATGTAATCTATATGCCATGTACAAAGGCTACTAATTTTGCACCAGAGATTCCAAAGGAAACACCTGACATTATTTATTTATGTTTCCCTAACAACCCAACAGGTTCAACAATTACTAAGGATCAGTTACAGGAATGGGTTGATTATGCTAACAAAGTTGGTGCAGTTATTATTTACGATGCTGCATATGAAGCATATATTTCAGAAGACAACGTACCTCACACAATTTATGAATGTGACGGTGCAAAGACTTGTGCCATTGAACTAAGAAGTTTCTCAAAGAACGCAGGTTTCACAGGTACACGTCTTGGATTTACAGTAATTCCTAAAGAATTAGAATCTAACGGAACAAAGCTTAATGCACTTTGGGCTAGAAGACATGGAACAAAGTTTAATGGTGCTCCATACATTATCCAGAGAGCCGGCGAAGCTGTATATTCAGAAGAAGGAAAGAAGCAGACAAAGGCACAGGTTGCTTACTACATGAACAATGCTAAGGTTATTATGGACGGACTTAAAAATGCAGGCTTCTCAGTAAGTGGTGGTGTTAACGCACCTTATGTATGGCTTGAAACACCAAAAGATATGACTTCATGGGAATTTTTCGATTACCTTCTTAACAATGCCAACATCGTAGGAACACCTGGTTCAGGATTTGGTCCAAGTGGTGAAGGATACTTCAGACTGACAGCATTTGGAACACATGAGAATACATTAAAGGCAATTGAGAGAATCAAGAATCTGTAGGGGTTAGAAATATTTTAGAACATAAAAATACTACTTTATCAAATGAGATTACATCTGATAAAGTAGTATTTTTTGTTAAGTAGAAAAGTCTTTGGAATTTCTACTAATATTTTATGCTAACAACATCTTCTATTGAACATTCTAAAATCTTACACAAATATGCCAGGGTAGAAATATTTCTAATGATTTTTTGCAAATAAATGCAATATAGTCCCAATTTGGTGTGTCTAATAAGTGAAAGGAGGGCAAATGTTTATGAAAAATGAGAAAGCAAAGTCTATAAGCGAAGACAAAAAGCTTGACGAAATGGAATTACAGTGTCCTTAATACAGACTATTTAAGACAAAAAATCTATTTATCTATATTTGAAAGTTAAATCTGAAGATAAAAAATTAAATAATGGAATGTCTTTTGTATGGGCAAAAATTAATATAAAAGGTTTTGGAAATATAGACGGTGTTGCAGGAGATTTAAATGTGACTTCTGATTATGAAGGCGTGTTTGAAGTCAGAATGGATGTTTTATCAGAATATAAAGAAAAAAACTTAGATATTGACGGAAAAGATATTGAATTAAATCTTAATTGTTTACGCCAGGTGTACAAAACATCAGCTGATTATAAAGTAAATGATGATATTGCCCAAGGTGAGTGGAAGATTAATTGGAAAGGCAAGAGCAATAATAGTAGCAAGGTAATTAAACCTAACCAAACTATTATTCATCACAAAAACAAGCTTACTGTAATTAAGATGGAAATTACACCGTTAACCGTTACTATTGATTTTGATTATCCTGCAAGAAAGGAATATGAGGAAATTTATATTCCATTTACTGTTGTTATGAAAGATGGAACAAAATATAAAACGACAGAAAGTGGTTTTAATACTATTTTTTACGGCAATGTAATGGGTAAAAATTTAGCCATGAATATTAGCAAACCGTTAGATATAGACGAAATTGACTATGTGGACATAGCCGGAAAACAGTACAAAGTGCAGTAGTTTTTTTCAAATATACGGGAGATTTGTGGAAACGTGAAGGACGCAACAATCCGTGAAATTAAATTTTTTGTGTTTTGAAAACTTAATTAAATATAAAAACTTGACCGTCGCAAACCGTTGTGGATTTTGCGGCGGTTGTTTACCTTATGGCAAAAATTTGTTATAATACAGTGGACTAATTGGGAAAGGAGGAGAACGTTGTTTAGCAATTTATTCAAAAAAAGCGATAAGCCTAGCGCAGCAGTATTTGTAGACTATGAACATTGGTACTATGGATACAATAATATTTTTTCAATGAAACCTAATGTGCAGGAATGGTATGATGAACTTACAGAAGAATATAATGTGAAAAAGTTAATGTTTTTTGGGGATTTTAATGGTAGTGCAATAGAAAAAGAATTACCTAAATTAGAAAAAATTACAAAAAATGTTGTGCACACCGCAAGCACTAAAGATGGTGTAGATAAGGATTTTACAGATTTTATTATATTAGATGCAATTTATCGTGAAGCGGCAAAAAAAGATTCGCCGGATGTATTTGTTATATTTACAGGTGATGCACATTTTAATTTGGCAATTAAGTATCTTCGTGAATTAAAGAAGAAAGTTATTATTTATGGCGTGAAGAGATCGTTAAGTAACAAGCTTAAATCTTCAGCTAACTCATATGTTGAAATGCCAAGAACAAATCAGGAACAGCACTATTATTACGATGCGATTTTGAAGTCATTATACATTTTAAAGAAAAGACGCAAAATGGCAACATATTATAAAACCATTGATAATGTTTCAGCACATAGTGGAGTTTCAAGAGAAAGAATACAGGCTGCACTTGACGACTTAATGAGTAATAAGTATTTGGCTGAAGAAGAGAAGCAATACAGAGGAAAGAAGCCAAAAGTACTTGTTGTAAACTGGGACAGACTTGAAGAAGAAGGTTTGTGGAGCAATAGCAATAGTTAGAGAATGTAGAAAAAAGCTCTAAAGATTGCAATAAGTGTAAATGATATGGTAGAAGAATTATAGGATTCTAAAGATTTACAATTTAAGAGAAAACATAACCACCACATTGGCAGAAATATGGGGCTGCCGGTGTGGTGGTTTTTTGGTAGCAAAAATTGTGTGTGTTTGAAGATTTCTCTTCTCATTTTTCGTACAAAGTCGTTCGGGGCGGTGTCCACACCCCCGGGGGCCGGCATTTTGGCTCACCGACACGTAATCGTAGCCGAAAATACAAAGTCATCCCCAAAAAACAACAGAAAGCACACCCTATGGGATGTGCTTTCTGCAATACACCTAAAAGTGTATCTTATTAAAATAAATTTCTCCAGAAAATACGGCTGTACAAATTAAAAATAAATCTAAAATAATTTCTAAATTGTATAAAACGAAATTAAATACTTCTATATCAAATAATCCTATATCTCACTATATCCATATCCGTTAACCAGTGCTTCTACAGGTTTGCCTTCCTTGCACATTGGACAATCACTGTGAGCAAATGCTTCATAGTTAGGAATATCATCTGCTCTAAATAGTGCATCAATTCTATGTCCGTTAATTGAATCAACTGCGCTAAAGATAGCTGAGATACCCTGAAGAATGCCACCGTAATATTCGATGCATTCAATGCTGTTGCGGACAGTCTTTCCTGTTGTTGCTGAAGCAAGAAGCAGAAGAACGTTCTTTCCATAGATTTCAGGTTTCAGGTTATCTCTGAAAATCATCTGTCCGTTGGAATTAAATTCAGGAGTGACGACGTAAATAGTCTTATGTGCGTTAGTTGATAAAACTCCTGATCTGCTAAGCTCACTTGCAAGAAAAGCACCGATAACTTCGCAACCGTCTAAACAAACAATTGTATCAATTGGCTTATCCATAACATTATAATAATCCTTCATGGCAATGGCGATTCGTTCAGCTTCGTTCTGACGTGTCTTCATAGTAGTCATGTCAAGATAATAATTAAGGTGTGAGTGATTAGTAACAAAATGCCCAGGAATAACTTTTAATGCAATGTTAGAGTCCTTTCTGGCATAGTATTTCACGATTTTGTTTTTAATCATAAAGGGCCTCCTTTCCGTAATCAATCTGGAAATTGATTACCTGCCAATATTCAATTTTTAGCCGTACAAACTTATAAAACAATTATACAATAATCTCTGCGGTTTTCAATGAAAAAATATTCCAAACTGTCAAAAAATTCCACCCCAATTAATAAAGTGAAAAACTAATTGTCTATAAGAAATAAGATGAATATGTGTTAAATTTTCACAAAAATGCATATAATACAGAAATTGGTAGAAAATTTAGTAAAAAACCATTGATAAAAAGCGTTTTTAAAAACTATCATATCCTACAATACCAATAGGAAAAGGGAGAGATGAAAAATGAGAGGTATTATTGAATTTTTAAAATATAGTTCAGTATGTATGTGCAATTCTCTTACATATTCACATAGCACAGTTAGAAAGCAGGTAGACTAATGGACTTTAATTTTATTAATGAGCATATACCCTTGTATGTGGAAGCAGCAAAGTTAACATTGATTATGGCATTTTGGGGGATTTTGCTTGCTATAGTTGTAGGCTTAATCGTAAGCCTGATTAGATATTTTAAGGTGCCGGTTTTAGACAAAATAGTTGGATTTTATATTGAATTGTCAAGAAACACACCGTTGTTGATTCAGTTATTTTTCTTATATTTTGGATTGCCAAAGGTTGGAATTGTACTTACATCGGAGCAGTGTGGTGTTATAGGATTGGCTTTCCTTGGAGGAAGTTATATGGCAGAGGCTTTTAGAAGCGGACTTGATAATGTGGAAAGCATTCAAATTCAGTCAGCATTAAGCCTTGGAATGAAAAAATCACAGACCTTTAGATATGTAATTCTTCCACAGGCAGTTTCAAATTCAATTCCGGCATTTTGTGCCAACATTATATTTTTAATAAAAGAAACATCAGTTTTTAGTGCTGTGGCATTGGCTGATTTAATGTTTATTACAAAAGATTTAATTGGAATTTATTACAAAACAGATGAAGCATTATTTATGTTGGTTATTGCTTACCTTATTATTTTGCTTCCGATTTCATTGATTTGCAGTTTGGTTGAAAGGAGGGTTCGCTATGCAGAATATGGGGATTAGTGTGTTGTTTAAAGGCAACAATTTTCTAAGGCTATGCCAGGGACTTTGGGTAACATTACGAATTGCTCTTATAGCAATGATTTTTTCAATTATACTGGGATTCATTTTGGGAATGATAATGACATCAAAAAACAAAGTAGTCAAATTGATTTGCAGAATTTATCTGGAAATTGTAAGAATTATGCCTCAACTAGTGTTACTTTTCCTTGTTTATTTTGGGGCAGCCAAGCACTTGGGAATGAACATGCCGGGAGAATTGGCGGCGGTCATAGTGTTCACATTTTGGGGCACGGCTGAAATGGGCGACCTTGTTAGAAGCGCACTTATTTCAATACCAAAGCACCAATATGAAAGCGGTTATGGGCTTGGTCTTACAAAATTGCAGGTATTTATTTATATTATTTTTCCACAGACTATAAGAAGGCTGCTTCCATCGGCAATCAATCTGCTTACACGTATGATTAAAACAACATCTTTGGTAGTGCTTATCGGCGTTGTGGAAGTAGTAAAGGTTGGAAAACAAATAATTGACGCATCAAGATATACCGCTAGCGACTCGGCACTTTGGGTATACGGTGCAATATTCCTTATGTATTTTGTAATATGCTTTCCTTTTTCAAGATTGTCAGCATTCTTGGAAAAAAAGTTAGCAGGATAGGAGAAAATCATGGCAGAAAAAATTTTGAAAGTTGAACATTTAAAGAAATCATATGATGGAAAAACAAATGTTTTAGACGATATATCTTTTGGAATCGAAAAAGGCGAGGTTGTGGTTATAGTCGGCCCGTCAGGTTGTGGAAAAAGTACTTTCTTAAGGTGTTTGAATAAGCTTGAAAGTATTAATGAGGGTGCACTCAAATTAGACGGACAAAATTATGAGAATGAAAAAAAGAACATTCATTTAATTAGAGAAAAAATAGGCATGGTTTTTCAAAGTTATGACTTATTTCCAAATATGTCAATTATGGATAACCTGACTTTGGCACCGGTTAAAGCTCAAAAAAGAAAAAAGAGCGATGTTGAAAAAGAAGCCGAAAAGTTGCTTGAAAGGGTTGGACTTTTGGAGAAAAAGGATAGTTACCCACGACAGCTTTCAGGCGGTCAGAAGCAGAGAGTTGCAATAGTAAGAGCTTTGCTTATGAATCCGGAGATTTTACTTCTTGATGAAATAACAGCGGCACTTGATCCGGAAATGGTAAGGGAGGTTTTGCAGGTGGTGCTTGAGCTTGCAAAATCAGGAATGACTATGATTATAGTAACCCACGAAATGGAGTTTGCGAAAGCAGTTGCAGACAGGGTTATTTTCTTAGATAAGGGAAAAATAGTAGAAGAATCTGAACCAAAAAGATTTTTCGAAAATCCAAAGACGCAAAGGGCAAAACAGTTTTTAAACAGTTTTCAATATGAAACTGTTTAGATATAAAGTTGGTTAAATCAGCAAAATTTTTTTAGGAGGGAATCAGGATGAAAAAGAAAATTTTAGGAGTTTTATTGGCAGTTGGTATTATTGCAGGAGTTATTGCAGGATGTGGAAACAGCAATACTACACAGAATGGAGCAGAAAATGCAAGTCAGGCATCAGCTACGGCAAAGGCTAGAACTCTTGACGAAATTAAGAAGTCAGGTAAAATCAAAATTGGTGTGTTTAGCGACAAGAATCCATTTGGTTATGTAGACGAAAATGGAAAAGTTCAGGGGTATGATGTTTATTTTGCAAAGAGAATTGCAAAGGATCTTCTTGGTAGTGAAGATGCAGTTGATTTTGTTTATGTAGAGGCAGCAAGCCGTGTTGAATATTTAAAATCAGCAAAAGTTGACATTACATTGGCAAACTTTACAGTAACTGATGAAAGAAAAGAACAGGTTGATTTCGCACTTCCATATATGAAGGTGGCACTTGGAATTGTTTCACCACAAAAGGCAGAAATAACAGATGTAAATCAGTTAAAGGGAAAGAAATTAATTGTTGTTAAGGGAACAACAGCAGAAACATATTTTTCAAAAAACTATCCTGATGTAACACTTGTAAAATTTGATGAATATCAGGAAGCATATGATGCTTTGTTAGATGGCCGTGGAGATGCATTCTCAACAGACAACACAGAAGTTCTTGCATGGGCAAAACAGAACAAAGGATTCGTAGTAGGAGTTGAATCACTTGGAGATATTGACACAATTGCACCTGCAGTACAGAAGGGTAACACAGAGTTGCTTAACTGGTTAAATGATGAAATTAAGACATTGGCTAAGGAAAAATTCTTCCATAAGGACTTTGATGAAACATTAAAGAGTGTTTACGGAGATAGTATCGATCCTGAAAACCTTGTAGTTGAAGGCGGAGTGGTTGAATAATAAATAAGGGCCATACTTTAAAAATATAGTATATAATATGAAAAAGGCTGTTGCACTACTGATATATAGTTAGTGCCACAGCTTCTTTTCTACGGACTTCCTTAAGCCCTAAGGCTTTTTCATAAAATTCCAAAGATTTTTTTAAGTCAAATACGTTATAATTTTCATGTACCATTTTAAAATTCATATAAATTTCCTCAAACATTAAAAATTTGTCCTTCATTATTAATCATCCGAATTTTTTCTTTATATTCAGGATGTTTATTAAGGAAAGAACTGATTATATCATACTTTCCCCAGCAGTGCATTGGAAATACAATTTGTGGATTAGTATGTTCCATAAATATTTCCAAACCTTCATATGCTGTTTCTTCAAGTCTGGGATCCAAAGGAACAAAGGCAACATCAATCTTTAAGTTATCCATTTTTTGAATTTCGCGGATATATAATTGAATCATATTATTTCTATAAGACTTAGGTTCTTCCTTCCAATACCAACAGTTTAAATCTCCTGCGTGATAATAAACCTTGTTATCATATTCTAACAGAAATGCCACACCTTCATCTGTAGACCTAAAAGTTGATATTTTTAAGTCCTTTCCGTTAGGCAGCTTAAGCATTGTTTCGATATTCTTTTTCGTTATCAAAATGTTTTTCGCTAGGTCTATCCCCTGGCTTTCATATTTTTTTAGATGTCTTTTAAGGGGAATATCATATGACAACACATAATGTATATCCGGATAAATTTTAATAAGTTCAAAAATTTCAGGATTAAAGTGATCGTGATGCCGGTGACTGGAAAAAACAATAATGCTTTTATTATTCTTTAATTCAGGAATTGTGCCTTCAAAATAATCGAAAAGAAAATATGCATCTTCAGTTTCCAGTAAAAAACCACTATGTCCGATATATGTTACAGTCAAGGTAAGTCCTCCTATATGTATTTGATACTATAATAAATAATGTAGCATAATGGGGTTAGCTCCATTTGAATTACATTATTAACTACAAGTTTATTTTTAAATATTTTAATTACAATCCATATGTAAGTCAAGTTATAAGGAAAGAACATTAATATGTTAATAATACAAAGTTTTTTACTGCTTTTTGTACGGAATAAAGCGTATTTCATTGATTTTTACACCGATATTTTGTAAGATATAGATTAAGTGTGGAAAAGTATGTAGATACTACAGAATAAAGAGGAGGTCATTATGGCTAATATTATTTCAGACGAAACAATAGAATACGTTGGAATTCTTGCAAAGCTTGAATTATCTGACGAAGAAAAAGAAAAGGCTAAAAGTGACATGGGAAGAATGCTTGACTACATTGATATGTTAAATCAGCTTGATACAAGCAATGTAGAACCTATGAGCCATGTATTTCCTGTAAACAATGTTTTCAGAGAAGATGTTGTTGTTAACGGGGATGATAGAGAGAATATATTGAAGAATGCACCGGAACAGAAGGATGGAGCTTTTGTAGTTCCAAAAACATTTGAAGAATAATAAGCTAAGATAAGAGAGGATATATTCATGAATTTGATGAGTTTGACAGCAGTAGAGCTGGGTAAAAAAATCAAGTCAGGCGAAGTCAGGGTTGTAGATGCAGTAAATGCAGCATTTGACCAGATTGAAGCTGTTGAGAAAGATATAAATAGTTATGTTACAGTTTATAAAAAAGAAGAAGTCTTAGAAAAGGCAGAACATATACAGAAATTAATTGATGAAGGACAGCTAACAGGTCCTTTGGCAGGTGTTCCTGTAGCAATAAAGGATAATATGTGTACAAGAGACAAGCTTACAACATGTAGCTCAAAAATCTTAGGAAACTTTTATCCAACATATTCAGCAGAAGCTGTTATTAATCTTGAAAAAGCAGGAGCAGTAATTATTGGGAAAACTAACATGGATGAGTTCGCCATGGGAAGTACAACAGAAACATCTTTCTATGGACCAACTAAGAATCCATGGAATAAAGAACATGTACCTGGTGGCTCATCAGGTGGTAGCTGTGCAGCAGTTGCAGCAGAAGAATGCTCATATGCATTGGGTTCAGATACAGGTGGATCAATTAGACAGCCAAGTTCATTTTGTGGCGTAACAGGAATTAAGCCAACTTACGGAACCGTATCCCGTTACGGTCTTATTGCCTATGGTTCATCACTTGATCAGATTGGACCTGTAGCAAAAGACGTTACAGACTGCGCAACAATTCTTGAAACTATTGCAAGCTACGATTCAAAAGATTCAACATCAGTAAAAAGAGATGATTACAACTTTACAGAAGCTTTAGTTGAGGATGTTAAGGGCTTAAAAATTGGTATTCCAAAAGACTATTTTGGCGAAGGTCTTGAACCTGAAGTTAAAGAAGCAATTCTTAAGGCAGTTGATGTATTAAAAGACAAAGGTGCAATTGTTGAAGAATTTGATTTAAGCCTTGTTGAGTATGCAATTCCTGCATATTATGTTATTGCGTCAGCAGAAGCAAGCTCAAACCTTTCAAGATTTGATGGTGTAAAATACGGATACAGAACAGAAGAATACAACGGACTTCACAACATGTATAAGAAGACACGTTCAGAAGGGTTTGGTGAAGAAGTTAAGAGAAGAATTATGTTAGGTTCTTTCGTTTTAAGTTCAGGATATTATGATGCTTACTATTTGAAAGCACTTAGAACAAAAGCACTTATAAAGAAAGCTTTTGATGAAGCTTTTGCAAAATACGACGTAATTATCGGACCGGCTGCACCAACTACAGCTCCTAAATTAGGAGACAGCCTTTCAGACCCAATTAAGATGTATCTTGGAGATATTTACACAATCTCAGTTAACCTTGCAGGACTTCCGGGAATTTCAGTTCCATGTGGACAGGACTCTAACGGACTTCCAATAGGAATGCAGATTATTGGTGACTGCTTTAAAGAAAAAAATATTATAAGAGCAGCATACACATTTGAGCAGGCAAAAAATAGCTATGACAGATGTGATGTAGCAAAAGAAAGAGATTAGGAGGAGCAGCAATGAAACAGTACGAAACAGTTATTGGACTTGAAGTTCATGTAGAATTAGCAACAAAAACAAAAATTTTCTGCTCCTGTTCAACAGAGTTTGGCGGAGCACCAAACACACATACATGTCCTGTTTGTACAGGAATGCCGGGATCCCTTCCTGTTTTAAACAAGCAGGTAGTTGAATATGCCATGGCTGTAGGACTTGCAACAAACTGTAGCATTACACAGAATTGCAAGTTTGACAGAAAGAACTATTTTTATCCTGATAACCCACAGAACTACCAGATTTCACAGCTTTACAAGCCTATTTGTACAAACGGTTATGTTGAAATCAAGGGTGATGATGGAGAAAAGAAACAGGTAAGAATCCACGAAATTCATATGGAAGAAGATGCAGGTAAGTTAGTACATGACGATTGGAATGATTGCTCATTAGTTGACTTAAACCGTTCAGGAGTTCCACTTATTGAAATCGTGTCAGAACCAGATATGCGTTCAAGCGATGAAGTTATAGCTTATCTTGAGAAACTTCGTCTTATAATTCAGTATCTTGGCGCATCAGACTGTAAGCTTAACGAAGGTTCAATGAGAGCCGATGTAAACCTTTCAGTTCGTGAATATGGTGCAAAAGAATTCGGTACAAGAACAGAAATGAAGAATCTTAACTCTTTTAAGGCTATTGCAAGAGCAATCGAAAATGAAAGAGAAAGACAGATTGATTTAATAGAAGCAGGAGAGGCAGTAATTCAGGAAACACGTAGATGGGATGATACAAAGGAATATTCTTATGCTATGCGTTCAAAAGAAGATGCTCAGGATTACAGATATTTCCCTGATCCTGACCTTGTTCCAATTATCATTAGTGACGAATGGATGGCTGAAGTTAAGTCAAAAGAACCTGAATTTAGAGATGAAAAGATGGCAAGATATATTTCAGAATTTAACCTTCCTGAATATGATGCTGACATTATTACATTATACAAACCATTGGCAGATCTTTTTGAAGCAGCAGTACAAAAGGGTAGCGCACCTAAGGAAGCAAGCAACTGGCTTATGGGTGAAACAATGCGTATAGTTAAGGACAAGGGTATTGAGCCTGATCAGGTAAAACTTACAGGTGAAAATTTTGCCAAGTTCCTTAAGTTAATCGAAAATGATGTAATTAACAAAACAGTTGCCAAGGAAGTTTTTGAAGCAATCTTTGATGGTGGCGTAAATCCTGAAGCATATGTTGAAGAACACGGATTAAAGATGGACAACGATACAGATGGTCTTAAGAAGATAATTGAAGAAGTTGTAGCCAACAATCCTAAGGCAGTTGCCGATTATCAGGGTGGAAACAAGAAAGCAATTGGAGCTTTGGTAGGCCAGACTATGAAGGCTACACAGGGCAAGGCTAATCCACAGATGATTAACAAAATCCTTAATGAAATATTGAATAAATAACTACAAAGTAGTAATATTATACTTGGTTAAAAAAATTGTTGCAGATGTAAAATTAAACATCTGCAATGATTTTTCTTAAGCGGTGCGTGGCTCAGTTTGGTAGAGCGCTGCGTTCGGGACGCAGAGGTCGCAGGTTCGAATCCTGTCGCACCGATTTTTTTGAGCTTAGAAATAGGCTCTTTTTTTGTGGCGTGAAAATATTTAATTAATTTGCACCCAAAGTTTGAAAGCAATCGTGTTTTATATAGAAAAATAAATTTTTCAAAAAAACAGAAGGAGGAGAGAGATGGATAAAACTTATGCCGGTATGAGTTATGAAGAAGTTGTTGAGAAATATTCTGATTACATAACAAGAATGTGTGTGGTATGGACACAAAATGAAGAAGCAGCTAAAGATTGTTTTCAAAATACATTTATAAAGCTTTACAAGAGTTCAAAAACTTTTAATGACAGTGAACATTTGAAAGCATGGTTACTTAGAGTAGCAAGAAATGAGTGCAATGATTACCATAGAACTTTTTGGAGTAAAAATGTATCAATTGGATTAGATAGAGAGAAATTGGAAAGAGTGAAAAATGATTCAGTAAATAAAATTCAATTTGACAGTGATACAGAAAATTTAGTTAAAGCATTGAGAAAACTATCTTTAAAGTATCGAGAAGTTTTAGTTCTTTATTATTATCAGGAATATAGTACAAAAGAAATTTCGGATATTCTTCAGTTAAGTGTTAATACCGTAAAATCAAGGTTACAACGTGGTAGAGAAAAGCTTGCAAAAATCATAAAAAAGCAGGTTTAAAATCAAAAATCATAAGGAATTGAAGAATGGAGGCAAATATGAATTTAAAAAAATTAGATACAATCAAAACTCCGGAAAATTGGAAAAGAGAATTACTTGAACAGCAAAAAATTACAAAAGAAAGTTCAAATACTGATTTTATGAAAATAAAAAGAATGAAATGGGCAATGGCAAGTCTGGTGTTAATAGTAGTATGTACAATGGGAATAACCGTTGGAGCAGACACTTCCAATCCGTTTGGAGAATTTTTACAAAGTGTGTTCGGAACAAAAAAGGTACAGGAGGTTCACTTAGAAACTACTTCCAATATTGGAGAAACTAATGCATATAAAGAGTATGAAGAACCGGGAGCAGAAATTCAATTAAGTAATAATATGGAAATTGTTGGAAGGAATGAAACTTTCATATTGGAGTACAATAAAGAGGATTCAGAAAAAGTTAAAAGTGTTTATTGTATAAAAAATAGTCAGTTGACAAGTGAACAGGTTAATAGATTCCAAGGTAAATATGATGGCAAAGATTTTTCTTTTGATTATGTTATAAAAAACAATGAAATTTGCGGATTCAATTATAATGGGGCAGTTAGTGAAGTTTTTCCGGTTATGGAAGAAAGGACAGTTTATGTGGCCTTGTATCAAACAAAAGAAGATACTGTAATAAAAGAGACAATTGCCAAAATTAATTTGGACACAAATGAAATTATAAAGCTTTCAAATGACAAAATGATTTGCAATTTTGTACTTTCGCCAAATGGAAAAACACTTCTTTGCAATTTTAGAACAAAGGGATATTGGTCAGTGTTTGATTTGAAAAACAAAACAGAAAAGAAAATCAAGAAAAGCGTAATAAACGGATATGCAACAACTGATGAAATAGTTTTTGTGGATGACTACCATATATTAACTCTAGGCAAGGCGTTTACAAAAAATAAAACTGAATATTACAGTAAGTATCTTGTGAATTTGAAAAGTGGGAAAGTTGAAAAGGAATATTTTAATACACAAATTGACATAAATTTTAATTGGACATATATGTTCAACAAAAATATTCTGACAATAGAAAATGTAATGAAAGGTTCTAAATTTCAGATTAACATTCAGGAAAGAAAAGTTGAACCAATTATTGCATCTGAAAAATATGCCATATTTGGTGATGCATCTAATAAAATTATATATTTAATAAATCTTGAAAAAGAAGAGTGGATGAAATTGAAAATTCCTAATAAGGAGTGGGAGAATATGGAATTTTATTTAATGAGTAAGGAAAATAAAATGTTAATTACACTTAATAAAAAGGCATATATAATAGACTTATCAAAGCTGAAAAAAGTTTAATGGATAATCTTATAACATTTGTTACTGATAAACAAATATTTCTTCCTTTTTCTACAATGGCACTGTCTAGAACGGCGAGGAGTTATAATAAAATCTCCACTATATATGAAGAAATGATGGCTTTATATATAGTGGAGATTTTTATGTATACATTAATTAATTTTATCAAAAAATATAACATAAGTATTAGAAGGAATGTGAATACGTTCTTTTTTGAGTAATGTTCTGGCACGTTGATTGGTTTCATAATCACGTTTTCCTTTTTCAAAAGTTGAACAACAAAGAAAATCACATTTCGATTCATTCTGTGAATTGGTATTAATTATAAATATAAAATTGTTTATGTTTGTATGACTTGATATTAAATAATCTGCCTTTATTGTAGTATAAAATGGATACATACGAGGCATAAATGAATATAGATTAAATTCATTATCAAGAGATTCTTTTAAATGAATTAGTGCCTCCAAACGAGGCTTAATCATATCTTTATATTGGGTAGCTTTTTTTAACGTATCAAAAGATATTTTGCCTTCAATTACACGGTCTGCTATTTTTGCAGATGAGTAGTTTGGGAGTGCAATATCTTTTGCATACTGAAAACCTGCAAGATGTGGATACTCATTTAAAGAAAAAATAAGATTAATTGGATATAATTGTTTTTTGTAGCCATAAACAAAGAGATATCTATATTCAATTATTTCTTTCCAGGCTCTGGCTGATTTTTGTAATAGATTCATATGATTTATCCCCCACGTTAAAAGTAAAGAGCCTTGCATATGCAAGACTCTTGTAAAGCGTTTTCTTTCGGTTTAGAAAAACCTATTCGGTTTGAGGTTATCGCATAACCCAAGGTCAGGCTCCACAATTGGCTGCATACCGAAACAGTCAACTGCTTCGAAGCCACGATAGCCGATCAACGTCGCTATCCTCTGATTTGATTATAACATAATAGTACTTGTAGTCAAGGGATTACAAGTATTTGATGAGCATTAAAATTATAATGCTCAAAATTATTATATGCAGAAAAAATCAGTTTGAATCAACATAAATAATTAAAAGATAAGTTGACATATTTAACGGTTAAAATTCACCTTCATCCTCATTTTCTACACCAATCTATATCAATAAAGGATTGAAATTATAACTCATACGTTCTATAATGAATTCAAAACTCGGCTTAAAATAATAAGTCGGAAACAAATAAATACTGTAAGATACAAATAGGAGAAGTTTATGAGTCACATGGATACTAGAATGTCTTGGGAACCGGACAAGCCTCATGAAGAATGTGGTGTCTTTGGAATGTATGATTTGGATGGCAACGATGTTGCATCATCAATTTACTACGGACTGTTTGCGTTACAGCATCGTGGACAGGAAAGCTGTGGTATTGCCGTATCAGATACTTTTGGACCTAGAAAGGTTGACCTTTTAAAAGGGATGGGATTGGTTAACGAAGTGTTTAACCAGGAGAACATAGCAAGCTTAAAAGGTAACATTGGTGTTGGTCATTGCCGTTATTCAACAGCAGGAGAAAGCATTCCAAGTAATGCACAGCCTTTGGTTATTAATTATGTTAAGGGAACTTTAATGTTAGCACATAATGGAAACCTTATTAATGCTAACGAATTGAGAGAGGAATTGGCATATACAGGTGCTATTTTCCAGACAACAATCGATTCAGAAGTTATAGCTTATCACATAGCAAGAGAGAGAATTAAGACTAAAACAGCCGAACAAGCAGTAGTAAATGCTATGAAGAAGATTAAAGGTGCGTACGCCCTTGTTGTTTCAAGTCCTAGAAAATTAATTGGAGCAAGAGATCCATATGGTTTTAAACCTCTTTGTATAGGTAAGCGTGATAATGCTTACATATTGGCTTCAGAAACTTGTGCATTGGATACAATTGATGCAGAGTTTGTCAGAGATGTGGAGCCGGGAGAAGTTGTTGTAATAGACAAGGATGGTATCAAATCAGACAAATCATTATGCTTAAAGCCTGAAGAACAGGCAAGATGTGTATTTGAATATATTTATTTTGCAAGACCTGACAGTAATTTTGACGGTACAAGTGTTTATCATTCAAGAATTATGGCAGGAAAGTTTTTAGCAATGGATAGTCCTGTTGATGCGGACATTGTTGTGGGGGTTCCTGAATCAGGTAATGCAGCAGCAATGGGATATGCAATGCAGTCAGGAATTCCTTACGGAACTGCTTTTGTCAAGAATGCATATGTTGGAAGAACATTTATTAAACCTCAGCAGAAGAGTAGAGAATCAAGCGTTCGAGTAAAATTAAATGTTTTGAAGGAAGCTGTTAACGGCAAGCGAGTTGTTATGATTGACGACTCAATTGTAAGAGGAACTACAAGTGACAGAATTGTACAGATGCTTAAAGATGCAGGTGCAACAGAAGTTCACGTAAGAATTAGTTCACCACCATTTATCAGTGAATGCTATTTTGGAACGGACGTGCCAAATAAGGAACAGCTTATAGCTCACAACCGTACTATAGAAGATATAAGACAAGTAATCGGTTCAGATTCATTGGCTTATCTTAGCATAGACAGACTAATCGAATTATCAGGTGGAAAGGCTATCTGTAAGGGATGCTTTACAGGTGAATATCCAATGGAACCACCAACGGAAGACATTCGTGGAGAGTATGACAAGTAAAAATAGTTACACGGATTGTTATGTGCTTAGCACTCTCGCAATCTGTAATCTTAATTAATAAAAAATTTTGGAGGTTTTTATGAACGACAGATACCAGAGCCCATTATCAGAAAGATATGCAAGTAAGGAAATGCAGTACATTTTTTCACCTGACATGAAATTTAAAACTTGGAGAAAGTTATGGATTGCATTAGCAGAGTCAGAAATGGAATTAGGACTTAACATTACTCAGGAACAGGTTGATGAATTAAAAGCTCACGCTGATGATATCAACTATGATGTTGCAAAAGAAAGAGAAAAATTAGTACGTCACGATGTTATGTCACATGTTTACGCATACGGAGTACAGTGTCCTAAGGCTAAAGGAATTATCCACCTTGGTGCAACATCATGCTATGTTGGAGATAATACAGATATTATCGTAATGACAGAAGCATTAAAGCTTGTAAGAAAGAAACTCATAAACGTAATTAATGAACTTGCAAAATTTGCAGATAAATATAAAAATCAGCCAACATTGGCGTTTACACATTTCCAGCCTGCTCAGCCTACAACAGTTGGTAAGAGAGCAACTTTATGGCTTATGGAATTAAAATTAGACTTAGATGATCTTGACTACATTATTGACAGTATGATGCTTTTAGGAAGCAAGGGTACAACAGGAACTCAGGCAAGCTTCTTAGAATTATTTGAAGGCGACCATGAAAAGATTAAAGAATTAGAAAACAAGATTGCTAAGAAGATGGGATACACAAAGTGCTTCCCTGTATCCGGACAGACATATTCAAGAAAGATGGACACAAGGGTTCTTAATGTATTAGCAGGTATTGCTGCAAGTGCTCACAAGTTTTCAAATGACATTAGACTTTTACAGCACCTTAAAGAAATTGAAGAACCATTCGAAAAGAATCAGATTGGTTCATCAGCTATGGCATATAAGAGAAACCCAATGCGTAGCGAAAGAATTGCATCATTAGCTAACTATGTAATGGTTACAGCTTTAAATCCTGCAATTACATCAGCAACACAGTGGTTTGAAAGAACATTAGATGACTCAGCTAATAAGCGTTTAAGCGTTCCTGAATCATTCCTTGCAATTGATGGTATTCTTGATTTATACCTTAATGTAGTAGACGGATTAGTAGTTTATGACAAGGTTATTGAAAAGAGACTTATGAGCGAACTTCCATTTATGGCAACAGAAAATATTATGATGGATGCTGTTAAGGCAGGCGGAGACAGACAGGAATTACACGAAAAGATTCGTGAATTATCAATGGAAGCAGGAAAAAATGTTAAGGAGAAAGGTTTAGATAACAACCTTCTTGAACTTATTGCAAATGATCCTGCATTTAATATGAGTCTTGAAGATCTTCAGAAGACAATGGATCCTTCAAAGTATGTTGGACGTTCACCTGAACAGGTTGACGAATTCCTTACAGAAGTTATTAATCCTATTTTGGAAGAAAACAAAGAGATTCTTGGAATGTCAGCAACAATCAATGTATAAATTGTGATTTTTTTGTGAAACAGTAGGCAGAATGCCAGTTAAATGAAATAAATACTTTAATTATTAAGGCAAGTGTGATAAAATCAGTTGTATGTTTGAGTCGGGAAGTATAGGATTTCCGAACATATGACTGATTTTATTTTTTTTCTTTAAGAATTAAAACGATTTAACAAAAATCACGTCATAATAAATAGTAGAGGAGAAATGAAAATGTTTAAGAAAGTTTTGGCAGTTGGTTTTTCTGCTGTATTAGCATTGTCATTAGTAGCATGCGGAGGCAGCAAAGACAACAAATCAAAGTCAAGTAAAGAGACAACAACAGCAAGCGAAAGCGAGGCAGCAACAGTTTATTCTGTAAAGGATGAGAAGATTAAAGTTGACAGCGGTGTTATTAAGCTTGCAGATTATTCACAGTTAACAGTATACGAAGATGATGTAAAGGTAACAGATGATAGTTATAAGTCACAGGTTGATTACATCTTAGAGCAGAGCGCAACATATAAAGATACTAAGAGTGCAAAGATTTCATCAGTAGACAAAGTTAAAGTTGACTACACAGGACAGATTAAGTATAAGGGTAAGAAAGTTACTTTTGAAGGCGGTACAGCTTCTGATCAGGAAATTGACCTTGGAAATAATAGTAGCGGATACATTGATGGATTTACTAAAGCATTAGAAGGACAGCACAAAGTTGGGGACAAGTTTACTAAGAAATTAAAATTCCCTGACACATACACAAACAACACAAAGATTGATGGGAAAGAAGTTAAACTTGCAGGAAAGACAGTTTGGTTTACTTTTACAATTAAGAGTATTTCAACTAAGTCAGTTCCAAAGTTAACAGACAAGTTTGTAAAAGAAAAATTCGGTGCATACGGTGTAACAGATGTTAAGTCATTTGAAAAATATGCAAGAGAACAGATGAGAACATCAAACATTATGAACAAAGTTTGGTCAAACTTTGTAGCTTCTTGTGAAGTTGTATCATACAGCTCAACAGAAAAAGAAAGCTTAAAGAAAGTTGCAGATGCAAACTACGAATCACAGCTTCAGTCACAGTATGGTGTAGATCTTGATTCATATCTTGAAGCAGCTTCAATGTCAAAAGAAGACTGGGATAACAACATCATGAGCCAGGTTGAATCATCATTAAAGACAAAGATGGTATACCAGGCATTAGCAAAGAAGGCAGATTTAGTTCCTTCAGATTCAGATTACAACAAAGAAGCTGAAACACTTGCACAGCAGAACTCATTATCAGTAAAAGAACTAGAATCAACATATGGTAAAAAAGAAGTTGAATATGCTGTAATTACACAGAGAGTTCAGAAATATATTGCTGAAAATGTAACAGTTAAGGAAGGTTCAGAACCTACAACAGCAGCAGAAACAACAGAAGCTGCAACAACAGCAAAATAATAAATACTTTGATTTTTGAAGACAGGTATTGATGGAATAAAAAGAGTGCTATTTTATCGGAATGATAAGATGGCATTCTTTTTTTGCTATAAGGTTGCATTACTATTTTAAATGTGCTAAATTATTCCACGGATGGTATTCGACAGAAACTATACCGAAGGAAAATGACTATATAAAAAACTGATGCGACGGTAGCTCATATCTTAGGAATGAGACTAACTATCCCGATTTTGAAAGAAGGAGGGATGCTCATGAAGTTTGGATTTATAGGAGCGGGAAAAGTTGGTTTTTCCCTTGGAAAATATTTGGCAGATAATAACCAGAATGTAGTTGGTTATTATAGCATAATCAATGAAGAAGCCATAGAAGCAGCAAAGTTTACCGGTTCTAAGTATTATGAGAACATGGAACAGTTGGTAGAGGATAGTGAAGTTTTATTTTTGACTGTCCCCGATGGACAGATTGAGAATCTATGGAATCAGTTAAAATCAAGTCATAAAAATTGGATGGCAAAGTATAATAAACCTTTGCTTAACAATAAAATAGTGTGCCATTGTAGTGGCGCATTATCCTCAGATATCTTTTCGAGTATAGCCGAATATGAAAGTTTTGGCTATTCTATCCATCCACTCTTTGCAGTGAGTAACAGATACGAATCTTACAAGGAATTATCAGATAGTTATTTCACAATAGAAGGAAATATTGAAAAAATCAATAAAATGAAAGAATTGTTTGAAAGTTTCGGAAACACTGTATGTATTATTTCAAAGGATGACAAAATTAAATACCACGGAGCGGCGGCTATTGCCAGCAATCTTGTTGTTGGTTTAATAGGTCTTAGTGAAGAACTGCTTAAACAGTGTGGGTTTGATGAAAAATCGGCTCATAATGCATTAGCACCAATTATTAAGGGAAATGTTAAGCACATTGTAGAAGAGGGCGTTGTAGAAGCACTTACGGGGCCCATTGAGCGTTGTGATGTGTCTACAGTAAGAAAACATATGAGCGTTTTTGATAAAAAAACCAATGAAATCTATAAAGCAGTGTCAAAAGAAGTATTGGAAATTGCAAAGATAAAAAACAAAGATAGAGATTATAGTAAGATGGAGGAAGTATTACAATGAAAAATACGGTAAGTACATTGTTAAAACAGAAGCAGGAAGGAAAGAAGATTTCAATGCTTACCTGCTATGACTATTCAACAGCAAAATTAATGGAAGAAGTTGGAGTAAACACAATTCTTGTAGGTGATTCACTTGGAAATACAATACTTGGATATGAAGATACAATTCAGGTAACAATGGAAGACATGATTCATCATTGTGCAGCAGTATCAAGAGGCTTAAAGAACACATTTTTAGTTTGTGATATGCCATTTATGTCATATCAGACATCACCATATGATGCAGTTGTTAATGCAGGCAGACTTATGAAAGAAGGTCATGCCAACATGGTTAAATTAGAAGGTGGAAAAGAAGTTTGCCCACAGATAGAAGCAATAGTAAAAGCATCAATTCCTGTCTGCGCCCATTTAGGACTTACACCACAGTCAATAAACGCACTTGGTGGTTACAAAGTTCAGGGAAAGACAGAAAGTGATGCTCAGAAATTAATAGACGATGCAAAGGCAGTACAGGAAGCAGGAGCTTCAATGTTAGTACTTGAATGTGTACCTGCAGACCTTGCAGCAAAAATAACAAAAACACTTCATATTCCAACAATCGGTATTGGAGCAGGAAACCAGTGCGACGGACAGGTACTTGTATATCAGGACATGTTAGGAATGTTTACAGACTACGTGCCAAAATTCGTAAAACAGTTTGCAGGTGTAGGCGAAACAATGAAAAAAGCATTCAAAGAATATATGGAAGAAATCCAGAGCGGAGCTTTCCCGGCAGAAGAACACTCATACAAAATAGATGACGAAGTAATAGAGAGACTGTACTTTTAATGATTACAATGGACGAAGGTCTGCTTCCACCTGTGCTTGCACAAAGGTGGAAGCATGAACTTAGGACATGCCCGGATAATGAGCATAAAAGCAAAGCGAAGCTTTGCGATATGCGAATTATGCGGTAGGATTGCGAGAGTGCGAAGCACGTAGCAATCCGGCAATCATAGAGAAAAACATTCAAGAATTATTCAAGAAAATAACAGCGAAGCGTAGCTTCAACAAACAGGAGGTCAACATGAAAGTTGTAACAACAATAAAAGAAGTAAGAGAAAACGTAAAACAGTGGAAAAAAGAAGGACAGACAGTAGGTTTTGTACCAACAATGGGATATTTGCATGAAGGACACGGAAGCCTTATCACAAAAGCAAGAGAGAACAATGACAAAGTAGTAGTAAGTATTTTTGTAAATCCAATGCAGTTTGGACCAACTGAAGATTTAGACAGTTATCCAAGAGACCTTGAAAAAGATTCAAAATATTGTGAAAGCTTAGGAGTAGATTTAATATTCCACCCGGAACCATCAGAAATGTATCATGACGATTTCAGTTCATATGTTGATATGTCAGTTTTAACAGAAGAACTTTGTGGATTAAGCAGACCTGTACATTTTAGAGGCGTTTGTACAGTAGTAAATAAACTTTTCAACATTGTACAGCCTGACAGAGCTTATTTTGGAGAAAAAGACGCACAGCAGCTTGCAATCATTAAGCATATGGTTCAGGACTTGAATATGGATATTGAAGTAGTAGGATGCCCAATTATCAGAGAAGAAGACGGTCTTGCAAAAAGTTCAAGAAATACATATCTTTCACCTGAAGAAAGAAAGGCAGCTTTAGTTTTAAGCCAGACAATCAACTTAGCTAAACAGCTTATTGTAGATGGAGAAAAGGACGCTGATGTATTAGTTGCAAAGATGAAAGAAAATATTGAAAAAGAACCTCTTGCAAAAATCGATTATGTTAAGGCAGTTAACGGACTAACAATGCAGCAACAGAAAGAAATTAAAGCACCTATGTTAATTGCAATGGCGGTATACATAGGAAAAACAAGATTAATAGATAATACAATTTTACACTAATTTATGGTAATAAATCAGACAGTAAAATTAGTAGGTTTTACTGTCTGAAATTATGATAATTAAGATATTTGGAAGTGATGAAAGGATAAAACAATGCAGATTAATATGTTAAAAAGTAAAATTCATAGAGCAACAGTAGTTCAGTCAGAGCTTGATTATGTGGGAAGCATAACAGTTGATGAGGATTTAATGGATGCATCAGGAATTTATGAATATGAAAAGGTACAGATAGCAGACGTAAACAACGGCAACAGATTTGAAACATACGTTATAGCAGGAGAGAGAGGTTCAGGAATGATTTGTCTTAATGGTGCAGCAGCTCATATGGTCAGCCTTGGGGACAAGATTATTATTATGAGTTATGCCCAGATGGAGCCTTCAGAAATTAAGGATAATAAGCCTAAAGTTGTTTTTGTTGATGATGAAAATAAGATTACAAGGGTAACTAATTACGAAAAACATGGAAAATTATTTGACTTAGAAAAGTAAAAATTATATCATATTTCTGTAGTAAAATTTGGAAAGGTGAAATTTTTATGTTAAAAGGAAAGACAGTTGTGCTTGGAGTTACAGGAAGCATTGCAGCATATAAGATAGCCAACCTTGCAAGTATGCTTGTAAAGAAGGGATGCAGTGTTCACGTAATAATGACAAGAAATGCAACAAATTTTATAAATCCTATTACATTTGAAACACTTACAGGTCATAAGTGCCTGGTTGATACATTTGATCGTAATTTTGAATTTAGCGTAGAACATGTATCATTGGCTAAACAGGCAGATATTTTTATGGTTGCACCGGCAAGTGCCAATGTTATTGGAAAGATTGCAGGGGGAATAGCAGATGATATGCTTACAACAACTATAATGGCGGCTAAATGCCCTAAGATTATATCTCCGGCAATGAATACTAATATGTTTGAAAATCCTATTGTACAGGACAATCTGACTAAGTTAAAGAGTTACGGATATGAGATTGTTGAACCGGCAAGCGGATATTTGGCATGTGGCGACACTGGCAAGGGTAAGATGCCTGAACCGGAAGTGCTTTATTCATATATTTTAAAGACTATCGGTTGTGAAAAGGACTTGTTAGGCAAGAAAGTTCTTATAACAGCAGGTCCAACACTTGAAAAGATTGATCCTGTAAGATTTATAAGTAATCATTCAACAGGGAAGATGGGATATGCCATTGCTGAAAATGCAATGCTTAGAGGGGCAGAAGTTACTTTGGTAACGGGAAGAACTTCAATTAAGAAACCTGATTTTGTTAAGATTATTGATGTTTTAAGTGCTCAGGATATGTTTGAAGCAGTAGATGAAAATTTCGACCAGCAGGATATTGTTATAATGAGTGCGGCAGTGGCTGATTACAGACCGAAAACTGTTGCTACAGAGAAGATTAAGAAGAAGGATGGGGAAGAGTCTATTCAGTTAGAAAGAACCACTGATATTCTTGGAACAATGTCTAAAAGGAAGAAGAACCAGTTTGTATGTGGTTTTTCAATGGAAACAGAGAATATGTTGGAGAACTCAAAAGCTAAGCTTGAAAAGAAGAATTTAGATATGATTTGTGCCAACAATTTGAAAGTTAAAGGTGCCGGTTTTGGTACAGACACTAATGTGGTAACACTTATAACTAAGGACAATGTAGTTGAGTTACCATTAGAATCTAAGGCAGAAGTGGCAGCGCAGATTTTAGATACTATTGTAAAGAAATAGGAGAATGATTAAGTAAGGAGTAGGGATGAGAAATAACTTAAAGAAGAAAGTTTGCAGTTTACTTGTTGCAACATTAATGACAACGGCAACATTTGCAAACGGATTTACATATGGTGGCATTACGGTATCGGCAGAAGAAAGCAACGTAACAGTTCAGAATAGTGGAAATGTTGAAATATCAGGAGAGAAAACATACTCAGATATTAATGATTCAACAGGCTCAGGTGTGAACACAGGAGATGTGGAAACATCGACAGTGAAAACTACTACAGGTGAAACAGTTGAGACATCAACTGATGAAACGACAATGCCTGAGACTACAGTGGAACCAACAACAGAAGAACCAACAACACCGCAACCTACAACAGTACCTGCTACAACAAAGCCTGCATCAACAAAGGTTGTTGCCTGGGGTAAGAATGCAGCAGGTCAGTTTGTTAATGGTAATAAGAAGGTAATTAAGGGCGCCACAATGAAAGGTGTAGATGTTAGTTACCACAATGGAACAATTAACTGGAAGAAAGTAGCTGCAAGTGATGTTGATTATGCAATTATCAGATGTGGTTACGGAGATAACATAAAGAGCCAGGATGATAAGAAATGGGCTGAAAATGTTGCAGGATGTGAAAAAAACAATATTCCATATGGAGTTTATATTTATTCATATGCTACTTCAGTTAAACAGGCTGAAAGCGAAGCAAATCATGTTTTAAGATTGATAAAGGGACATACATTAAACTTCCCAATTTATTATGATATGGAAGATGCGGTTCAGGCTAAGCTTTCAAAATCAATGAGAACAAAGATTGCAAACAAGTTTCTGGGAATAATTAGGAATGCAGGCTATGAATGTGGTATTTATGCAAACCTTAACTGGTGGAACAATTATCTTGATTCAAGCCTTGGCGGTGATAATACATGGAGAACATGGGTTGCACAGTACAATAATAATGGCTGTGATTACAAGAGCAACTACAGTATGTGGCAGAGCTCATCTACAGCTAAGGTAAGTGGTATAAGTGGAAAGGTAGATATTAATTTCTGGTTTGGAGAAGTGAGAGACAGAAGTTATGATATTACAGTAAAGAAGGGACCTTCAACGGTTAATACAGTGGCAACACCTAAACCGGTAAAAGCTCCTGCAAGAGTAAAAATAAGTTCAGTTAAGGTAGGTAAGAAGAAAGCCACAGTTAAGTGGAAGAAGATTTCATCTGTAAAAGGATACAGAATACAGTATTCTACATCAAAGAAATTTACTTCAAAAACAACAAAGTCTAAGTATACAACAAAGACAAGTATTAAAATAAAGAAGTTAAAATCAAAGAAAACTTATTATTTCAGAGTAAAAGCTTACAAAAAGAATGCAGCAAACAAGAAAGTGTATTCAAAGAGCTGGAGTAAGGTAAAACATAAAAAGATTAAATAATTACATAGATTAATCCGTGTAAGCACAGGTTTGGCAAGAAGATTTGAAACGGTAATTATGCAATAAGAAAAGCATGTATCAACGTAAAGGAGAACAAAAGAGTTGATACATGCTTTTTCTGTTAAAACTTATAAATGATATCTTTGTTATATGTGCATCCTGCCTTGCATACAGGGCTTACAAAGTTATCATGATTAATAGCATCGGGATAATACTGTGGTTCAAAACAAACAGCTTCTCTAACATTGTAAATGTGGTCTTTTTTACCTTTTACATTCTCAACAAAGTTGGCTGTGTACATCTGAACACCCGGACAATTAGTAGAAATCTTCATTTCTATTCCCGAAACATCACCTACAGCATCCACAATATTGTGAAGCTTAGAATCAGTAGGATCTGTAATCCAGTTATGGTCATATCCGTTAGCATATTTTAAAGGAATGTAGTCTTTATTAATATCTTGGCCAATAGTTTTAAAATTATTAAAATCCATTGGAGTGTCTTTTACAGCTTCAATCTCGCCTGTAGGAATTGATGTTTCGCCAGCAGGAGTAAAGCTGTCTGCATATATTTTTACACTGTGATTTAAAACAGTACCTGAACCTTCGCCATTTAAATTAAAATAAGAATGGTTAGTCACGTTAATAATAGTATCCTTGTCAGGAGTAGCATTGTAGTTAATCTTAAAGCCATCTTCCAACAATTCGTAAGTAACATACATCTTTAAGGCTCCAGGAAATCCCTGATCCATATGTGGGCTTTCAAGTGAAAAAGTAATTGAAGTGTCATTCTGATTTTCCACTGTCCATACACGTTTAGAATATGGATTAAGACCACTGTGAAGGTTATTTGGCCCGTTATTAATATCAAGATTGTATTCTGTGTTATTTAGCACGAAATGTCCTCTAGCTATTCTGTTGGCACATCTTCCAACATTACAACCAAAGTAATATCCGTCATCTGTTTCATAGCCTGATACATCATCATATCCTAAAACGATGTCTGTAGGCTTGTTATTTCTGTCAGGAACAACAATGCTTACAATAGTTGAACCAAAATCAGTTACACTAATTTCTAAATTATTATTTTTTAAGGTGTAAAGCTTAGTAGCAATACCATCTTTTGTAATTCCAAAATCTTTAACTGTCATTATAATCCTCCTAATTTTTAATAGGCAAAACTACGAGAAAATATGAAAAAGGGGAGGGAATGAAAAAGTAGTTTTGCCTATGTTAACAAATATAGAAATAAAACTATAAAGTTTTAATAAATCTCAAAAATGCTTCTAAGCCGTCAGGTGTACATTTGTAAACGCCTGCGTCTTCTAAAACTTTTACGAAAACTTTTCCAATTTCTGCCTGAATAATGTCCATAACATTATCTTTATTAACGTCATCATAGTTGGCAAGAAAATCGTATGCCCAATCGGCATGTTTCTCAATAGCTTCGTTTTCGCGAATATCTTTTCCTTCAAGAATATATTCAGCAAGTAAATTCATCTCGCCTTTTAATCTTGATGGAAGTACTGCAAGACCCATAACTTCAATTAAACCAATATTCTCTTTCTTAATATGGTGAAGTTCTTCGTGTGGGTGATATACACCTAAAGGATGTTCTTCTGTAGTAATGTTATTTCTTAATGCTAAATCAAGTTCAAACATACCATCCTTAAATCTTGCAATAGGAGTTATGGTATTGTGTGGTGTTCCGTCAGTTTCAGCATAAATAAATGCATCCTCATCAGTGTAGCCTCTCCAAGCCTTCAAAATATGGTCGGCAAGTTCAATTATTCTGTCACTGTCTTTTGACTGTAATCTGATAACTGATAAAGGCCATTTTACAATACCACATTTAACATCGTCAAAACCATCAACTGAAAATTCTTTGATAATATCAGCCTTTGCCATGGCAAAAGTATAATTACCCCCCTGGAAATGGTCGTGACTTAAAATTGAACCTCCAACAATTGGAAGGTCTGCATTTGAACCAAGAAAATAATGAGGAAAGAGCTTAACAAAATCAAATAATTTTCTAAAAGCTGCTTTATCTATCTTCATTGGTACATGCTGTCCGTTAAATACTATGCAATGTTCGTTATAATAAACATATGGAGAATACTGAAATCCCCAGTTTGAATCATTGATAGTAATAGGAATGATTCTATGGTTCTGTCTTGCAGGATGATTTACACGACCTGCATATCCTTCATTTTCCATACAAAGCTGACACTTCGGATAAGAAGATGAAGCAGCTTTTCCTGCGGCTGCAATAGCTTTAGGATCTTTTTCCGGCTTTGATAAATTAACAGTAATGTCAATTTCACCGTACTGTGAAGGAACAGTCCATTTTAAATCCTTTTCTACTCGTGATTTTCTAATGTAATTAGTTTTTGTAGAAAAATCATAGTAGAAATCGGTTGCTTCTTTTGGAGAATTGCTATATTTTTTCCAAAAGATTTCTGAAACCTGTGAAGGACGTGGCATTATGAAATTCATAAGCTTTGTATCAAAAAGGTCTCTGTAAGTAATAGAGTCTTCAATAAGCTTCATTTCACAGGCAATATCCAAAAGGTTATCTAATATATTGCCAAGATTAATCTCCTCACCTGAAATATCAGGATCAGAGTAATCATCTTTGCCAAAAGCATCCAAAATCATATTAGTTGAATAATTTCTTTCTGCTTCAGGAATTAAACCTGAATTAATACCATACTGTACTAATTTTTTTATGTTTTTATCTAATTTTGAGACGTTAATCATAATACTTTAACACCTCCATACTTTCTAATCTTTAATACATGACATGCACCTTCACCGAAAATACTTTCTGTAGCTTTCTTATACTCAGGTACAAAATCAGTTTTAACAAAAGCCTGTATAGTGCCGGCAAAACCACCACCGTGTACTCTGCATACACCATTGTTTCCTAAAACATTTTCGCTAATTGCAATACCTATTGAAACAGGCTGGTTCTGGAAATCATGGTTAGAATAAATATTCTGGAGACGCTTGTAAGAAGAATCTCCTGATTCCTTAATTAAAGATAAAAATGTGTCAAAGTCATCAGCTTTTAAAGCGTCAACTTCTTTCTGAACACGTTCATTGTCCTTAAAGAAATGCATAGCTCTCAAAATATTTCTGTCTCCAACTTTTCTGAAAATCTCAGGAAGTTTACTGAAAAATTCTTCAGCCGGAATATCATTTAAAAATTCTTTCCCAAATAAAGCTGCAACTTCTTTCATTTCTTTAGGAATGGCAGAGTAGTCATCTGTTAAGTCTGCGTGTGAACCTTTAGTATCAACGATACAAAGGCTGTAACCCTTATCTGCAATGTCGAAATCAACTTTTTCAACAATAGGATTAGCAGGATCTTTAAAATCAATATGTACAAATCCACCAACTGAGCAAGCCATCTGATCCATAAGACCACAAGGTTTTCCGAAGAATACATTCTCAGCATACTGACCAATAATTGCTATATCAATTGGAGAAACTTTCATATCGTTATATAAACCTGAAAGAATAGTTCCGATAATTGCTTCAAATGCTGCTGAAGAAGAAAGACCTGCACCATTTAAAACATCGCTTGTAACGTATGCCTTAAAAGGACCTGTTTTGTAACCGTGGTCGTTCATTCCTGCAATAACACCTTTAATTAAAGCAGAAGTAGTACCAAATTCTGATTCGTTAACAGCAATGTTGTCAAGACTAATGCTTAATGGTGAATAACCTTCAGAAAAAAGTTCAATAGTATTTTTGTCATTATTTCCAACAATTGCAATTGCATCTAAGTTAACAGAGGCGGCCAAAACCATACCGTGCTGATGGTCTGTATGATTACCACCTACTTCAGTTCTTCCCGGTGCACTATAAATGTCAACGTTCTCTTCACCGAAAAGCTCTATATATTTATCTAATGCATTAACATATCTTTCTTTCTGGTATTTAATCATTTCTACATCATCATAATATAAATCAGCCAATGTGCTATCGTGTTCATTATTCAAAAACTGATTCTTTAATGTTGTTACGTTTGTCATTGAAAACCTCCCGATACATAAAAATATTACTTCGTTTTTACTGTAAAATTTGTTTAACTAAAATGTATAACTTTTTTAGTAAAATATCAATAGTTTTTTGATAAAAAAATAAAGTTTGAATATATTGCACAAATAGTCGAATCAAAAACTGTAACAAGTGAATAAGGGGAAAATAAATAAAAACGATTCGGTAAAAGAAAAAGTAAAACTTTAGTAAAAAGTATTGCAAAATTTATGAAAGTTTATTACTATAGAATAGCATTAAATTTGAGCAGAAAATACCGAAAGTTTGATTACATGGATTGTAATCTTATATAGAATGGAAGAATGGAGAGAAGAAATGGCAACAATAAAAGATATTGCTGAAATGGCAGGAGTAAGTATTACAACAGTTTCAAGAATACTTAATAATGATTCATCTTTAAGTACAACGATGGAAACTAAGCAGAAAGTAATTGATGCTGCAAAAAAATTAAACTACAAAAAAGTAGGAAGAAGTACAAAGGCCACATTCAGATTGGGTATTGTTCAGTGGTTTTCAGCAGAGCAGGAACTTCAGGATACATATTATCTTTCAGTTCGTAATGGTATTGAAGATTTTTGTATAAAAAATTGTATTCAGATAGTAAGAGCTTTCAAGACAGATGTTAATTATATGGATTATCTTGAAAATATTAATGGACTTATCTGCATTGGAAAGTTTAGCAAAAAAGAAGTGAAAGAATTAAAGAGAATATCTAAAAATATTGTATTCTTAGATATGCCTGTAGCAGATTATAGTGTTACATCATTTACATTAGACTTTGAATATGCAGTAAATAAAGCAATGAGTTATCTTACAAAACTAGGTCATACAAAGATTGGATTTTTAGGCGGACGAGAAATTTTAGATACTGATGAAGTTTTTGATGATGAAAGAATTAAGGAATATGTAAAATATTGTTCAGAACATGGTCTTGATTATGACAAATATTTAAAAGAAGGACAATATTCCATTGAATCAGGATATAGTATGATGAGTGAATTTATTCAGTCCAAAGATATGCCAACAGCCGTATTTGCGGCAAGTGATTATATTGCATTTGGAGCAATGAAGGCTATTAAAGAAAACGGATTAAAGATTCCTGAAGATATTTCAGTTATTGGATTTGATGATGCACAGATTTGTAATTATACAACTCCAACATTGACAACCATACATGCACCTGCATATGATATGGGACAGTATGGTGCCAACTTCCTTTTTGGAGCTACTAACTGTAGCATAACAACTCCATTGAATGTAAAAATGCCTTGTGAGTTAGTTGAAAGAGAATCATGCGGACCTGTTAAAAATAAAGAGCCCCGCTAAAATCATAACGAAATTTGTTTGACAACACATCTCCGTATAAAGCATTATTGAAATTTTGAATTAAATAAACTGCTTCAGTCGCAGAGTTTTCAAACAATTCGTACAAGTAATCTAAGTGATGTTCACATTTAGGATTACTGTCAGGTTCAACAACGTGACCATATAAACTTTTATAATGAAAAGTGGCATGCATTAATAAATCAATGCATGTCCTTTTTGCTTTATGTGGCGCAACAAAGAACTTCTTGATTATATACATCCATTTAAGTGAAGCGTGAATTGTGTATGTTGAAATCTGATTATAAAAAGGTGACATACTTTCAGCAACACTTTCCTTAGTTGGAATTAAATGGTGCATAGGAAAACTTTCAGGAGCATATCCGTCTTCAACAAGAAGCTTATGCTCAAAAGCACCCTCAATTTCAATGTGCCCACAATCGGTTTCATCCATTGTTACATTAACATAAGGATGACAGTTTTTGTCCAATACATAGTGACAAATAAGTCCTAAAAGGTAACTGTACTGCGAACTGTTTTTTCCATATTTATTTACAATCTTAACGGCGTGTGTCATAAAAGGATAAAAATCTTTATGATGAATAGAAACGCCTATCTGATTAGTTTTATTTTTCGAAAAAGCCCTGTAATAAAATAGAAAATCTGGTCCCTGTAACCCTGCCTTAAACGGAGCGGGATATTTCTTAATAACGTTCTTTATATCTTTTGGTAATCCGGGAATTACCATTTTTCCAAATTTATAATGTGCATATGCAGATGGCATAAAAACACCTCCTATTTACAAATATTTTTATGATTGATTTGTATGTTTAATTTTAATATTTAATTTATTAGAACTTATACAATATATATTAACATATTTACCATTTTAAAGTGAGAATATTTTGTTAAATATAAGTAAAAGAACCATAATGTCATTATAGAAGAAAAATAACACAAAATAAGACAAAAAACTAAACAAAATATAAATTAAAAAATATAAAATTTTTTAAAGTTAGATAAATCTGTTATGGATTAAATGGGATAAAATATAAAAAACTTTCGTTTAATATATAACAAAACAAAATAGATGCAAATATGAAAGCATCGTATAGAAAACAAGGAGATACGGATATGAAGAAATTGTACAAAAAAATAGGAGTTATACTAGCATTAACAATGGTAATTGGTTTGATTCCGGCTCAGGGTGTTAATGCGGCAAAAGCAAAGAGTAATGTAACTTATTCTATTAAGAAGGGAACATTGGTTATTAAAGGAAAAGGAAAAATGCCGGCTAAAATGACCTTCAAAAATAACAAAAAAATTAAGAAGGTTGTAATAAGAAAGGGTGTGACATCAGTATCAGATAAAGCATTCTACAAATGTAAAAATCTGAAGAAGGTTACTATTTCAGGTACAGTAACAAAAATCGGAAAGTATAGTTTTTACGGAACAAAAATAAAGAATATAACTATACCTGAAAAGGTTAGGAAAATCGGTCAGAATGCTTTAGGAAAATGTAAAAAATTAAAGACAATAACAATGCCGGGAAATCTTAAAGTGATGTTAGATTCTAATGAAGATTATTCAGCAGCAGTATTAATGTCAGGCTCAAATGTTAAAACAGTAAAGTTTAATACAGCTTTTGAACCGGCAATGGCAAGCTATTGTGAAGCGGAAAATCTTCAGGTTATGGCAAAAGATAAAAAATATAAATCAATAAATGGAATGGTTTATACAAAGGACGGAAAAAAACTTGTAAGAGTTCCAATGAATCGAAAAACAGTTAATGTTAATGACGGTTGTGAAGAAATTTGCTTATCAGCATTACTTTATGAGAAAAAAATTCCGGATGATTTTCCACAGACCTGCGGTGATTTTTCAGAGATTACAATACCAAAATCAGTAACAAAAATAAATGATACTGAATATGCTACAAGTCAGGTGTACTATAGCTGGAACGGAAAGAAATACACTAAGACAAAGGTTAAAGGAGTATATGAATATATCCCTAATAACGAAAATTATAACCTGAAGATTACAATAAAGGATGGAAATGAAAACAACATTAGTATTTTGAATAAATACTTTAAAAAAGCAAACATAATTAAATAAAATATTTTAAGAATAGAGAAGCTGTTTCATGTAAAGTGGGCAGCTTCTTTTGGCTAAAAATATTAGCGTGATCTTTGAAATAAAAAGTTAAAAAAGTGGCATAATCTCCGATATAAAGTTAAAAAATGTTGGCTTAATATTTGATGAAAAAATTATAAAAAATTTAGGCTAAGAGTTGTTGATTTTTGAATATAAGTATGTTATTCTAATCACAGAACAAACGTTCGAAAAAGCATAAAGAAGGAGACAGGCTATGGGGATTACACAGAATATGACTATTTCAGAGAAGTTGAAGATATTAACTGATGCGGCTAAGTATGACGTAGCCTGTACAAGCAGTGGAGTTGACAGAAGCAATAAAGGGCAGGGCATTGGAGATACTCATGCTTGCGGAATCTGTCATACTTTTTCGGCAGATGGAAGATGTGTTTCATTGCTTAAAATATTATTTACCAACGAGTGCATTTTTGACTGTAAGTATTGCATTAACAGGAAGTCCAATGACGTACCTAGAGCTTCATTTACGCCGGATGAGGTTTGCAGGCTTACCATTGAATTTTACAGAAGAAATTATATAGAGGGATTGTTTTTAAGTTCGGGCATTTTAAAGAATCCGGACTATACAATGGGACTTATTTACGAAACTATTTGGAAGCTGCGTAATGAATATAAGTTTTTTGGATATATTCACGTTAAGGCTATTCCGGGGGCTTCAGAAGATATTATTGAGAAGGTTGGTTTTGTGGCTGACAGAATGAGCGTTAATTTGGAGCTTCCTACTAAGGAAGGTTTACAGCAACTTGCACCTAATAAGAATTATACTAATATTTTGAAACCGATGAAGCAGATTCAGATGGGTTCAGGCAGATTGATTTCAGATGGTAAGGAAGGATATCAGATTGTAACAAGAACAGGACGGAAGAATAATTCTAAGTTTGTTCCGGCAGGGCAGAGCACACAGATGATTATAGGAGCCACGCCTGAAACGGACTATCAGCTTATGTCAGTTACGGAGACTATGTATAAACAGTTTAATTTAAAAAGAGTGTTTTATTCGGCTTTTGTGGATGTGAATCATAATATTGATTCACCTGCATTAATAGGACCTAACCCTATGCTTAGAGAACATAGACTTTATCAGGCAGACTGGCTTTTGAGATATTATGGCTTTGCTGTTAAGGAATTGCTTAACAAGGAACATCCTAATTTTAATGTGGCTTTGGATCCTAAATGTGATTGGGCAGTTAATCATTTGGATAAGTTTCCTGTGGAAGTTATGAGAGCAGATTATTATACCTTATTAAGGGTGCCTGGAATTGGAGTAAAGTCGGCAAGAAGAATAACTGCGGCAAGACGTTATGGAATGCTTGATTTTAACAGCTTAAAGAAGATGGGCGTAGTTCTTAAAAGGGCAGCATATTTTATAACCTGTGGTGGAAAGACTATGATTCCATTGTCAATGAATCAGGATGCCTTGGCAAGAACATTGGCAGATACTGACAGAAAACAGGTTTACGCTATTGAGAATGACACAACTTATAAGCAGATGACGCTTATGGATTTGGGATTGAAACAGTAGGCTTAGGATAAACGGAGAGTAATATGAATGTTACGTTAGTTTGTGAAGACAATATAGAAGGAATAATGACAGCAATTTATGACGGGTGGGTGTACATGAATAAGGGATATTCTGTTAACATCCATCCGGGCAGTGATTATGCACCAACCTTTTTTTCTAAATTTATTAATATTGAAACTGACAATTCTAAGGCTGAAAGGGTTATTCGTTCAATAAAGATTAAGATTTCAGAAGAGGCATATATTGCAGTTTTTAGAACGTGTATGAATTTTGCAGAGGATAAGGGGGATGCGGTTTTTGAATTTCTGAGATATGGTTACAGATACGGTGCAAGAGTTATGAAGATGCTTCACGTTTCGGCAGTTATGAGAGTAATGGAACTTAGTAGAAAGACTTCCAACGAGGCACATTCATTTATAGAATTTATTAGATTTGAAGAGCTTAAAGGTAATGTTTTGTATAGTAGAATTGAGCCTAAGTGTGATGTGCTGTCACAGGTGTATGCACATTTTCAAAATAGGTTTCCTAATGAGAACTGGATTATATATGACCAGAGAAGAATAAAGGCAGCAGTTCATCAGAAAGGTATGGCAACTGTTTTGGTTGAAGGACAGAATATGGATCAGTTAGTGAAGAGCGTTCGAAAAGATGATGAATACGAAGAACTGTGGAAGGTATTTTTTAATACCATTGCCATAAATGAAAGATATAATCCTAAGTGCCAGTGTACGCATTTACCTAAGTGGTATAGAAAGAATATGCTAGAGCATGAATAGCTGGAAATATGCGGAAATATGAAAAATATAATATGTACTTTATTTTCAATCGGTGTTATACTAACGGAGTGAAATTAATGTAGTATACTGGGTCGAGCATTATTTCATAAAAATACAAATAATAGAAAAACTATTCAGGAGGAATTCATGAGTAAAGTTAAGAGAGTTTATGTAGAGAAAAAACAGCCTTTTGCTGTTACTGCAAAGGAACTTACAGAAGATATTAAGGGATATCTTGAAATTGATGCATTAAAGGATGTAAGAGTGCTTGTAAGATATGACGTTGAAAACACCTCAGATGAAACTTACAACAGAGCATTAACATCAGTATTTTCAGAACCACCGGTAGATAATGTATATGAGGAAACATTCCCATATGATGCGGATAATTCTAAGGTTTTCAGTGTGGAATTTTTGCCGGGACAGTTTGATCAGAGAGCTGATTCAGCAGTTCAGTGTGTTAAGTTTTTAAATGAAGATGAAGAGCCTGTTATTAAGACAGCAACTACTTATGTTTTAGAAGGCAATATATCTGATGAAGAGTTTGAACAGATTAAGAATTACTGCATTAACCCTGTAGATTCAAGAGAAACAGGATTGGAGAAACCTGAAACATTAGTTACAGAGTTTGAAGAGCCTGCAGATGTTATTATTTTCGATGGCTTTAAGGATATGGCTGAAGAACCTTTAAAGGAATTATATGATTCTCTTGGATTGGCTATGACTTTTAAGGATTTCTTACACATTCAGAATTACTATAAGAATGAAGAAAACAGAGACCCATCAATGACTGAAATCAGAGTATTAGATACTTATTGGTCAGATCATTGTCGTCATACTACATTTAATACGGAATTAACAGACGTTACTTTCGATGACGGATATTTCAAAGAACCTATTGAAAAATCATATCAGGAATATCTTGACACAAGAAAGGACGTTTTTGGAGAAAGAAAAGACAAGTTTGTATGTCTTATGGACCTTGCTCTTATTGCAATGCGTAAGCTTAAGAAGGAAGGCAAACTTGATGATCAGGAGAAGTCAGACGAAATCAATGCATGTAGTATTGTAGTTCCTGTAGAAGTAGATGGAAAAACAGAAGAATGGTTAGTAAACTTTAAGAATGAAACACACAACCATCCTACAGAAATCGAGCCTTTCGGTGGTGCTGCAACATGTCTTGGTGGAGCTATCAGAGATCCACTATCAGGACGTACTTATGTATATCAGGCTATGCGTGTTACAGGTGCAGCAGATCCTACTAAATCAATGTCAGAAACTCTTCCGGGTAAGTTACCACAGAAGAAACTTGTTCAGGGAGCAGCTAATGGATATAGCTCATATGGTAACCAGATTGGTTTGGCTACAGGTTTAGTTAAAGAGATTTATCATCCTGATTATGTAGCAAAGAGAATGGAAATCGGAGCAGTTATGGGTGCAGCACCAAGACGTGCAGTACAGAGACTTAACTCGGATCCGGGAGATATTATTATATTATTAGGTGGCCGTACAGGTCGTGACGGTTGTGGTGGAGCTACAGGTTCATCAAAGATTCATACAGAAGAATCTATTGAAACTTGTGGTGCAGAAGTTCAGAAAGGTAATGCACCTACAGAACGTAAATTGCAGCGTTTATTTAGAAGAGAAGAAGTTAGCCACATTATTAAGAAGTGTAATGACTTTGGTGCCGGCGGTGTTTCAGTTGCTATTGGTGAATTGGCAGACGGATTACACATTAACTTAGACAAGGTTCCAAAGAAGTATGCAGGTCTTGACGGAACAGAAATTGCTATTTCAGAATCACAGGAAAGAATGGCAGTTGTTGTTGATAAGAGTGACGTTGATCAGTTTTTAAAATATGCTAACGAAGAGAACCTTGAAGCTACAGTAGTAGCAGAAGTTACAGAAGAACCACGTTTAGTATTAGAATGGAGAGGTAAAGAAATCGTTAACCTTTCAAGAGCCTTCCTTGATACAAACGGTGCACATCAGGAAACAACAGTTGAAGTTGACATGCCTGATGAAAACAAGAACTTCTTCAACAAACAGCCTGTTAACAATGTAAAACAGAAATGGTTAGAAACATTGTCAGATTTAAATGTTTGCTCACAGAAGGGATTAGTTGAAAAGTTTGACGGTTCTATTGGAGCAGGTTCAGTATTTATGCCATTTGGTGGAAAATATCAGATGACAGAAACACAGACTATGGTAGCTAAGCTTCCTGTATTAAAGGGAGATTGCGATACAGTAACAATGATGTCATATGGATTTGATCCATATCTTTCAAGTTGGAGCCCATACCATGGAGCAATGTATGCAGTAGTTGACTCAATTGCTAAGATTGTTGCAACAGGTGGTGATTACAAGAAAGTACGTATGACATATCAGGAATACTTTAGAAGAATGACTGAAGATCCACGTCGTTGGAGCCAGCCATTTGCAGCACTTCTTGGTTCATTTGATGCACAGATGGGATTTGGTCTTCCATCAATTGGCGGTAAGGATAGTATGTCAGGAACATTTAATGATATTGATGTACCACCAACACTTGTATCATTTGCAGTAGATGTAGCTAAAGAAAAAGATATTATTACTCCTGAATTTAAGGCAGCAGGCAATAAGATTGTTAAGTTTGAAATTAGCAAGGATCAATATGACAAGCCTGTATATGATGAAATCATGAAGTTATATGATGAAATTCATGAAATGATTCAGAATGGAGTTATTATTTCAGCATATGCTGTTGAAGGAAAGGGTGTTATCCCAGCCGTAAGTAAGATGGCATTTGGTAATAAGATTGGTGTAAGCATTAGTGGAAGAATCCCTGGAGCAGATTTATTTGCACCTGGATTTGGTGATATTATTGCTGAAGTACCTGCAGACAGACTTGACGATATTACATCAAGCTATGTTCTTATCGGTGAAACAAACGATAAGGAAGTATTTGAATATGGTTATGATTCAATTCCTATGGACGAAGCAATTAAGGTTTGGGAGAAACCATTAGAAAAGGTATTCCCAACAAGAAGCCATAAGGATACATCATTACTTGATACACCAATTTATGATAAGGGCAGCGTATATGTTTGCAAGAACAAAGTTGCAAAACCTACAGTATTTATCCCTGTATTCCCAGGTACAAACTGTGAATATGATAGTGCTAAGGCTTTTGAAAAAGCTGGTGCAAATGTTATTACTAAGGTATTCAAGAACTTAACACCTGAAGACATTAGAGACTCAGTTAAGATTTTTGAAGAAAGCATTGCACAGTCACAGATTATTATGTTCCCAGGTGGATTTAGTGCAGGTGATGAACCTGATGGTTCAGCTAAATTCTTCGCAACAGCATTTAGAAATGCTAAGATTGAAGAAGCAGTTCACAAACTATTAAATGAAAGAGATGGTCTTGCACTTGGTATTTGTAATGGTTTCCAGGCATTAATCAAGTTAGGATTAGTACCAAACGGCAAGATTACAGGACAGGATGTAAATGCACCAACTTTAACATATAATACAATTAACCGTCATATCTCAAAGATGGTTTATACAAAGGTTGTATCAAACAAGTCACCTTGGTTACAGAATGCAGAACTTGGTGGAGTTTATGTAAACCCAGCATCACACGGAGAAGGAAGATTTGTAGCACCTGAAGAATGCATTAAGGAATTATTTGCAAACGGTCAGGTTGCAACACAGTATGTAAACCAGCAGGGACAGCCTACAATGGATGAAGAATGGAACGTAAACGGTTCATACTATGCTATTGAAGGTATTACAAGTCCTGACGGCAGATGCTTTGGTAAGATGGCTCATATCGAAAGAAAGGGTCGTTCAGTAGCAACAAATATCTACGGAGAACAGGATCTTAAGGTATTTGAATCAGGTGTAAACTACTTTAAATAATAAGTAAAACATACAAGAACATAACAAGAAGCTTTCACAGGGATAGTTGTCTAACACTATCTCTGAAAGGCTTCTTGATTTAGTTTTGGAAAGGAGGACCATATTGAGCTATTTAAAGAATCTAAAATGGGAAATGGTTTTGTATTCAATTCTTTCTATAGCAATAGGAGTTTTAATGTTTTTGTATCCAACTAAAACATTAAATGCTGTTTGTATAATACTTGCAGTAATGTTATTTGCTTTAGGAATAAGATACTTAATAGAATACAGAAAAAAGAATCTGATTAATGATTTTTATAGATATGAATTTGTGGCAGGAATTGCTTTAATATTACTTGGGATAGTAGTGCTTGCATGCATGAATCTAATACTTTCAATTATTACTTATGTAATTGCATTAATAATAATAGTCAGTGGACTTATGAAAATAGAGAATGCGTTAGACCTTAGAAGAATGGGATGCCATTGGATTCCACTACTTGTATTTGCCATTATTTGTATAATACTTGGCATATCAGTTTTAACAATGCCAATGAATCACAATGACGATGGCACAAGAACAGCCGGAGATTTCTTAATCCAGTGTTCAGGAGCAATATTTGCGGTAACTGGATTGATTGATTTAATCACAACATTATCTGTTTCAGGAAAGATAAAGAAATGGATAGATTCACAGATGAACTAAATATATAAGAAAAGCCCTATGGATTTAGAGTGAACAACTTTGAAATCTGTAGGGCTTTTCTTGTATGAGGGAAGATTGAATTATCGGGAAAATTATCGGGGAAAATTGCTAATAAATGCGTTGTGTACCCCGATATTTCAAAAGCCGCTATTTTGGGGGTACATTTACCAAAATTATTTATCAAACAATACAACATATAATTTGAGTTTGCAGCAAAAATACCCCGATATATGAAATATCTTGTTTTTCGGGGTACGCACACTAAAATCATTATCAAAATTACGCAACAAATAGTTTGAACCCACGACGAATGTACCCCAATATTTCAAATATTTCTAATATCGGGGTACAGACATCTAGATTTGCTCCATGCAACACTAGACTAAAATCAATTTGTCACATATTGACTTGCTATAACAAAAAAATAGGAGCATAACCAACAAACGGTATGCTCCTAAATCTTATTTCAAATTATATTTCAGTCTTATTTCAAGAATCAATTCTTAACTTATTTCAATGTTTCGTATTTCTGGATAACTCCAATTCCTATTGCATGTGGTCCTGTATGAACTGCTGTAATAACACCGATTTCTACATTAGTGTCACCGTTGAGTTTGACACCAAGTCCGGCTTCAACTTCATCCTTGAATGCTACGCCTTCTATGGCATCATAGCCATATCCGATTGAAACAACGAAGTTGTCTTTACCGTTTTCTGTTAAATATTTGTCTGCAATCTGGATAAGGTTCTTTTTAAGCTTGCCACGGTTTCTTCCTACACCACCAAGATTTACTTCACCATCTTTCAAGATAATGATAGGTTTGATTCCAAGCTTTCCTGTGGCTGAAATTGCCATTTTTCCAATTCGACCGCCGATTCTTAAGTAATCAAGTGAACCTACAGTGAAGAAAATACGTGCTGTGCCCATAAGTTTCTTAGTGTTTTCAATCATTGTATCAAATGGAATGCCGTCGTTTTGCATTCTTACAACTTGGTCAATTATAAGAGCCTGACTGACTGTGTCCTGCTGTGAATCTAATACAACAATCTTTGCATCAGGATAATCTTCTTCAACAACATCCTTAGCCATTGAAGCAGAATTATATGAACCACTTAGATGAATTGAGATTGTAAAACATACAACAGGAATGTTCTGTTCTGCATACTTTCTAAAAACTGTCTCATAACTTTCAACACTTGGAAGAGAAGTCTTTGGAAAAATATCAGGGTTCTCAACCATTGTAGTATAAAAGTCTTTTCTATTAATTTCTGTTTTGTCCTTTAAATATGTTTCTCCATCAAGAGAAGCAGTAAGAGGGACAATTTCTATATTGTGTTTTTTAACATAAAGCTCTGTTAAATCACAGGCACTATCACTAATAATCTGGTACATAAAATCAAGTCCTTTCCGATAAATACTCTATATCCTATGTTTAGAGTGTATCATAAAAGTAATAATATTAAAACAAAAATACAACAGAAAAGAGATATAGTAGTATATATAAACAATAAAAATAAAATGTAAGCAAAAATATGCAAAAATTTAAAGTTACAATTATTTGAAATCATAACTTTAAATTAGTACATTAATATAAAAAATAGTGATTTTATTTAAAAAAATATATTTTGCATTTATTTTAAATAAATTATAATGTTTCGTATTTTCTAATTACACCAAGACCTATAGGGTAAGGTCCTGTATGTACAGCTGAAACAATACCGATTGCAACATTAGTTTCAGAATCAAGCTTTACATCAAGAGTCGATTCAACTTCCTTCATAAATTCAAAGCCTTCTTCTTTATCATAACCATAACCTACAGATACAATAAAATTATCTTTGTTATTTTCGTCTAAATACTTCTTTGCAACCTGTAAAACACTGTTCTTAAGCTTATTGCGGTTTCTGCCAATTCCACCTAGACCAATATCTCCGTCTTTCATAATAATAACAGGTTTAACCCCAAGCTTGCCTGTTGCAGCTGTGGCAACCTTGCCAATACGACCACCCATCTTAAGATAATCAAGTGAACCTACTGTAAAGAAGATTCTGGCTGAGGCCATTAAAGCATCTAACTTAGACATAGCCTGTTCAAAAGAAAGACCATCTTCAAGCATTCTGACAAACTGGTCAATTAACAATGCCTGAGTTACAGTATTCTGTTTTGAGTCAATAACACAAATATTTGCGTCAGGGTAATCCTCTAACACTAAAGATTTGGCATTAATAGCAGAGTTATAAGAACCGCTAAAAAGAGTTGTTATGGTAAAACATACAACAGGAAAACCCTGTTCCACAAAGCTTCTAAAAACATCTGCATAGCTTTCCACACTTGGAAGTGAGGTTTTTGGAAAAAGTTTAGGATCATCAACCATTCTCTGGTAGCATTCATCCCTTGTTATGTCAACTCCATCTCTATAATAAGTTTCGCCATCGAAAGATACTGATAATGGTACGATGGTAACGTCGTGTTTTTCTAAATATTCTTTTGACAAGTCACATGCGCTGTCGCTTACAATTTTATACATAGTTTTTTATAACCTTTCTACGTAGTATTTAATACTACATAAGTATAACACTTATAGAATAATAATCAATAGATTTTGCGGTTTTACAAAAAAACATTTACAAATAGTTCACAATATTTAGGGTTGTATGGTAAAATATCATGTAAATGAAAACAAAAGGGAGTAAAAAGGTGGACACATTAAAAAAATTTACAAAATATGAAAAAGAAATACTTGAAGGTATTATTATAAGCATTGTAGGCGGATGGGCATTAACATCTATATTAAGAGGTGCTTATAAGCAGATTAGTAATATTCAGTTTCCGGCTGATGGAAATTTTACTAAGGCATTTATAATGACTATAATTTTTAGCATTATATTAGGAATTATATATTACAAAAACAAAAAGATTGCAGGAGGATTAATGTTTGTTTTTACATATATATTCCTATTGTTATGTGCTTTTATTGGATATTCAAATGATTGGATAACAAACGCCGGTAATCCAATAGGCGGACCATGTTATCAGGCAATACTTGCTTTTATAGCAGCGATCGCTTTTTTGTATGTTAAAGAAGACATTTATCAGTTTATATCAGAATTAAAAATAAAAAGAATACATACTAATATTATAGTTGCAATAATAGGTGTGTTATTGTTTGGATTTGTTGGAATAGTTACAGTATTAAGATATAAGTCATATCTTAATTCAACATTTGATTTTGGAATATTTACTCAGATGTATGAAAATATGAGACAGACAGGTTCTGTTGCAACAACCCTTGAGAGAAACAGACTTCTTTCTCATTTTGGTGTTCATTTTTCACCAATATATTATATTGCACTTCCTATATATTTTATTTTTCCAAGTCCGGTAACAGTACAGCTAATACAGGCATTAATGATAGCTTTGCCGGTTATACCAATAGTTCTTATTGCCAGGGAATACAGATTGTCTAATTGGATGACAGTAGGATTTACTTTACTTTATGCATTGTATCCGGCAACATCAGGCGGGGCAGTGTATGATATGCATGAGAACTGTTTTCTTACATTCTTTTTGCTGATGACAATATGGACAGCAGAAAAGAAGAAAACATACATTATGATATTAATGATGCTTTTTGCATTTTTTGTGAAAGAGGACGCGGCAATATATGTATTGGTTCTTGGAACATTCTATTTGCTTTCAAGAAAAGACAAAAAAAGAGGACTAATATTAATGGTTTGCGCAGCGGTTTATTTCCTAATTGCAATTTCTGTGGTTAACAGCTATGGACTTGGAATTATGGATAACAGATTTAGCAATTTGTATTTTGATGCAGATGGAGGATTAAGCCAGGTATTCAAAAGCATTATTGCAAATCCGGGATATGTAATTGCACAGATGATTACAAATTCCAGCGCAGACAGTGTAGAAAAGATTGCTTATTTTATACTAATGTTTGGACCAATGGCAACTGTTATTTTTACAACGGGAAAGAAATATACAAGATATATATTACTTTCACCACTTATTATAATTAATATATTTACAACATATGTGTATATGCATGATATAAACTTCCAGTATAATTTTGGAGTTATTGCATTAATAATGTATCTTGCAATTATGAATATGGCTGATGTTAAAGCAGAAAAGGCGAAAACATACGTAAGCATAGCAGTGCTTTGTGCAGGAATAATGTTTGTAGGCAATCAGTTTCCTAAAATGCCTAATTATTACAAAACATATACAGAAAACAAATCAACCTATGAGAAAATAGACAAAGCATTAGAGCTTGTTCCTACTAATGCTTCAGTTTGTGCATCAGGATTTTTTACACCACATTTGTTTAAAAATCTTGTAATGTATGATCAGAACCATTTAGAACAGCCTGTTTATACAGATTATCTTGTGGTAGATGAGAGATTTGACAATGAGAAACAGAAATTTGATCAGGTTTTAAGCTCAGGCAGATATGAGATTGCATATCAGGAACAAGGACTTATTAGCATATACAAGAAAAAGTAAAATAAGGCACGCCCTTTTTATTGAAAGGGGTGTGCTTTTTTGATATACTTTTAGATGGCTTATTGTATAATTTTACAAAGTGAGACAGTAATACTACTGAATCATGGAAAGAGGTAAATAGTGACAATATTAATTAAAAACGGACGGCTAATTAATCCGTCAGAGAATTTAGACAAAGTAATGGACATCTTTGTTGAAGATGGAATTATTAAGGAAAAGGCAGAATCAATTGAAAAGCAGGCTGACACTGTAATTGATGCAGCAGGCTGTTATGTAATGCCGGGATTAATTGATTTGCACGTACATTTCAGAGATCCGGGACTTACATACAAAGAAGATATTGAAACAGGAAGCAAGGCTGCTGCAAAAGGCGGATTTACAACTGTTTGCTGTATGCCTAACACTAAACCGGTAGTAGATAATGTAGAAACAGTTAAGTACATTATTGAAAAAGGTGAAAAAACGGGACTTACCAATGTACTTCCTGTTGGTGCAGTTACAAAGAATATGGCAGGAGTTGAAATTACTGATGTGGAAGAGCTTAAAAAGGCAGGAATTTGTGCCATAAGCGAAGACGGCAAGTCAGTAATGAACTCAGGTGTTTATAGAAAAGCAATGAAGAATGCCGCAAAGGCTAATGTGCCGGTACTTGCTCATTGTGAGGACATTAATTTAGTTGAAGGCGGCGTTATTAACTTAGGAGACAAGTCAAGTGAGCTTGGAGTTAAGGGAATAAGCAATGCAGTTGAAGACGTTATTGCGATGCGTGATATTATGTTGGCTAAGGAAACAGGGGCAACATTACATTTGTGCCATTGCTCAACTAAGGATAGTGTTGAAATGGTTAAAAGAGCAAAGGAAGAAGGCATAAAAGTAACAGCAGAAGTTTGTCCACATCATTTTTCTATGTGTTCAGATGATATAACAAGTAACGACGGTAATTTTAAAATGAATCCACCTTTACGTGCAAGAGAGGATATGGAAGCTCTTATTAAAGGATTACAGGATGACATTATGGATGTTATTTCAACAGACCATGCCCCACATAGTGCAGAGGAAAAGGCTAAAGACTTAGAACATGCACCATTTGGAATAGTAGGACTTGAAACATCCGTTGCGTTAACAGTTACAAACCTTGTAAAAAAAGGATATTTAACACCGATGCAGATGGCTGCAAAAATGAGCTACAATCCTGCGAAAGTTTTAGGCATTCCAAAGGGAACTTTAGATGAGGGCAAGATTGCGGACATTACAATTATTGATCCTGATAAAGAATACACTATAGACGTAAACACTTTTGAATCAAAGGGTAAGAATACACCTTTTGACGGTTACAAAGTTTCAGGAGAGGTTGAATATACAATTCTTAACGGAAAAGTTGTTTACTCAAACAAATAAAATTTAGCAAATAAATATTAAAACACAAAATAGATTTTGAGAATAACAGATTAAAAATCAAAATATAACCAAAATCCAATAAGGAAGGAAGAAAGCAATGATAAACAAATTAGTAGACAAAATCAAAAAAACAAACGCACCTGTTGTAGTAGGACTTGATCCAATGATGAGTTACATTCCTGAACACATTACAAAGAAAGCTTTTGATGAGTTCGGCGAAACATTAGAGGGAGCAGCAGAGGCAATTTGGCAGTACAACAAAGGAATTATCGATAATACATATGATTTGATTCCTGCAGTAAAGCCACAGATAGCAATGTATGAACAGTTTGGAGTACCGGGACTTGTTGCTTTCGATAAGACAGTAAAATATGCAAAGGAAAAAGACCTTGTTGTAATCGGCGATGTTAAGCGTGGAGATATCGGCTCAACATCAGCAGCATATGCTACAGGTCATCTTGGAAAAGTACAGGTTGGAAGCAAAAAATATTCATTATTTGATGAAGACTTTGCAACAGTAAATCCTTATCTTGGAACAGATGGAATTAAGCCATTTATTGATGTATGTAAAGAAGAAAATAAAGGTCTTTTCATTTTAGTTAAAACATCTAATCCTTCAAGTGGAGAATTTCAGGACAGATTAATTGATGGCAGACCACTTTATGAATGGGTTGGCGAAAAGGTAGCAAAATGGGGAGAAGAACATATGGGTAACGACTACAGCTATATTGGTGCAGTAGTTGGTGCAACATATCCTGAAATGGGAAAAGTTCTTAGAAAAGTAATGCCAAAGAGCTACATTCTTGTACCTGGTTACGGTGCACAGGGTGGTACAGCAGATGGACTTAAGCCATACTTTAACGAAGACGGACTTGGTGCAATTGTTAACTCTTCAAGAGGAATTATTTGTGCATACAAGCAGGACAAGTATGCTAAGTTTGGCAGCTTAAATTATGCAGATGCATCAAGACAGGCTGTAATTGACATGATTGAAGATATTAACTCAATTTTCTAATAAACAGGGAAGATTGTTAATAACTCATAAAAATAAAACAAGAAATGATAATAAAACAATTATTAAACAAATAGGAGCGAATATGAGAAGTAAAGAACTTGCAAAAGTAATTTCACAGGAATGTATTGGAACCGGTGTGTATAGTATGTGGATTAAAACAAAGGCAGCAGACACAGCAGTTGCAGGACAGTTTATTTCAGTTTACTGTAATGACAAAACTAAATTATTGCCTAGACCTATTAGTATTTGTCAGGTAGACAAGGCTAATGGAAGCCTTCGTATTGTTTACAGAGTTGTTGGAGGTGGCACAACTGAAATGTCAGCGTATAAGGCAGGAGACAGTGTGGCAATTATTGGACCACTTGGAAACGGCTTTATGCAGAGAGAAGGAAAGAAGGCTATATTAATAGGTGGTGGCATTGGAATTCCTCCTATGGTTCAGCTTGCAGCAGAATTGAAAAATAAGGCAGAGATACAGATTGTTGCAGGATATCGTGATGAATTATTTCTTACTGAAGAATTAGAAAATAACGGGAAATTATATATAGCAACTGAAGACGGAAGCACAGGTTCAAAGGGTACAGTTATTGATGCCATAAAGGAGCAGGCAGTTGAAGGAGATGTAATTTATGCATGTGGTCCTACACCAATGCTTAAGGCTATTAAGGAATATGCACTTGAAAAAGGAATTGAATGTCAGCTTTCTTTAGAAGAAAGAATGGCCTGTGGAATTGGTGCATGTCTTGCCTGTGTATGTCAGTCTAAGGAAAAAGATCATCACTCAAATGTTAATAATAAGAGAATATGCAAAGACGGACCGGTATTTTTGGCAGAGGAGGTAGAGCTTTAATGAATACAAAAGTTAATATTGCAGGAGTTGAATTTAAGAATCCGGTAATGGTGGCCTCCGGAACATTTGGATCAGGAGCAGAATATGGTGAATTTGTAGATTTAAACAGATTAGGTGCAGTAGTAACAAAAGGTGTTGCCAATGTACCTTGGGAGGGAAATCCTACACCACGTATTGCCGAAACATATGGAGGAATGCTTAATGCGGTAGGACTTCAGAATCCGGGATATGATTTGTTTGCAAAGCGTGACATCCCATATCTTCAGGATTATGATACAAATATTATTGTTAATGTTTGTGGAAGAACTACAGAGGATTATATTGATGTAGTTGAAAAATTAGGCCATGAAAAGGTAGACATGTTAGAAATTAACATCTCATGTCCCAATGTAAAGCATGGCGGAATAGCTTTCGGACAGGATCCTAAAGCAGTAGAAGCCATTACAAAAGCAGTAAAGGCAGTAGCAAAACAGCCTGTAATAATGAAGTTAAGCCCTAATGTTACAGATATAACAGAGATGGCAAAGGCTGCAGAAGCAGGTGGTGCAGATGCTTTATCACTTATAAATACGTTAACAGGTATGCAGATTGATGTGGAAAGACAGAAGTTCGTATTAGCAAACAAGACAGGCGGACTTTCAGGTCCTGCAATTAAGCCTGTGGCAGTAAGAATGGTATATCAGGTGGCTAATGCCGTAAAGGTTCCAATAATAGGAATGGGCGGAATTGCAAATGCAAGTGATGCAATGGAATTTATTCTTGCCGGAGCTACAGCAGTATCAGTGGGAACTGCAAACTTTAATAACCCTAACACAACAATAGAGGTGGTTGAAGGAATTGAGGACTACATGAGAAGACATAATGTGGAAGATATTAACAGTCTAATTGGATTAGTAAAATAAAGGAGATATTAAAAAATGGAAGCATATAAGAAGGAATTTATTGATTTTATGGTAGAAAGTGATGTTTTAAAGTTTGGAGAATTTACACTTAAAAGCGGACGTAAATCACCTTTCTTTATGAATGCCGGTGCATACGTAACAGGTTCACAGCTTAAGAGATTAGGCGAATATTATGCAAAGGCAATCCATGATACATATGGAGATGATTTTGATGTTTTATTTGGACCTGCATACAAGGGTATTCCAATCAGTGTTGTAACAGCTATTGCTTACAGTGAATTATATGGAAAAGAAATCCGTTACTGTTCAGACCGTAAGGAAGAAAAAGACCACGGTGCAGATAAGGGAAGCTTCCTTGGAAGTAAGTTAAAAGACGGCGATAGAGTTGTTATGATTGAAGATGTAACTACATCAGGAAAGTCCATGGAAGAAACTGTACCAAAGGTAAGAAGTGCAGCAGATGTTGAAATCGTAGGCTTAATGGTCTCACTAAACAGAATGGAAGTTGGAAAAGGCGGAGAAAAGAGCGCTCTTGATGAAATTCAGGAAGAATATGGATTTAAGGCTAACGCAATTGTTTCAATGGCAGATGTTGTTGAATATCTTTACAATAAGGAATGTAATGGAAAAGTTGTTATTGATGATACAATCAAGACAGCAATTGATGAATATTATAAACAGTATGGTGCTAAATAGTTAATGACAGCTAATTAAGCTATCATATTGGAGGCAAAGTTGAATTGAGAAAATCAGATAAAAAGATGCGTATGTTTGGAAAAATATTGTTCATCCTATATCTGGTGGTAACTTTATATGCCATGTTTTTTTCAGAAAGTTTAGACAGAACCATGGTTAGCGATGAATACAGATATAACCTGGTTCTGTTTAAAGAAATAAACAGATTTTGGCGAATGAAACATACATATGGGTGGCAGATTACAATAATGAATCTGGCAGGAAATGTAGCATTCTTTATGCCATTCGGCTTTTTGTTACCAAGTATGTCAAGGGAGAAAATCGTAAACAATTTTGTAAGTGTAACATTGCTTACAATGGTTTTCAGCATGCTTATTGAAACAGCCCAGCTTGTTTTAAAAGTGGGAGCCTTTGACGTGGATGATATTTTTCTTAATACAGTTGGGGGACTGTTGGGGTATATTGTTTTAAAAATCATGAAATTATTCATGAAAAATAGAAATAAGTGAGAATAACAAAGTGAAGAAGAGAAGCAAAGAAGAAAAAAGAGAAGAAAAAGAAGAGAAAAAAGGACGAAAGATACCTTTAAGGAATTATACAAAAGGTGGCAGAAAGTCATCAGTTATTGCCGGCGTAAATATATTGTTATTTATACTGGCAGTGGTTATTTCAATACTTAAAAAAGGCAATGCAGGAATTTATGTGGGCCTTTTAATGTTGTTGGTTATGGTGTCAGCTATAGCAGGATTTGTTATTGGAATTAATAGTTTTAAAGAAGAAAATAAATTTTTAAAATATACATATATAGGCACAATAACTAATGCAGTTATTTGGATTTTTATATTAGGCATGTATTTGGCATATGTATAAAAAGTGTGTATAGATTTTAAAGAAAGAGAGTGGAGCATTTGGATATTATTTTTGAAAGATATGAGATTGCAACTTCACGAATAAGAGAAATAATAAATGAAGATACAGTGTCAGAGCCTTTTAAGAGCTTTTTCTGTAAGGCATCTGAGTTTATTTGTAAAATAGATGATTTAAACAGCATTATAAAGTCAGGAGAGATAAATGATTTCTCATTAGACCGGTTGAAAGAACTTAATAAAAGTTTATTTGAAGAAATTTATAGTGAAAACTATGAAGAAAGTTTCGCCAATCCTGAGTATGCAGTGAAAACTTTAGGAGAAGAATACGGAAAGATACTTTGCTATATTTACACAAAAAATCGTGGAATGATTAGAAATGTATATATGGGGAGATTAGAAGAAGTAGTTCTTCAAATGGAATTGTTTACACAGATTTATAATTATTTTGAAGATGTGGAACAATTAGAATATGACAATGTTTATGAAACGGTTTATTCATATGAAAAAGATAACACAGAGATTTTTACAGACCTTATGATTGAGGACAGGATTAATCCTGACAATAAGTTTGCTGTTGATATTGTTATGAACAGCGATTTAAATGACTTAAGATATCTTTACAAATATGGTGAGCACGTAGGTTTTAATGAACTTAAGATGGCAGAGTTTCTTAACAGTTTAAGTCAGGAAGAAATAGACAGACTTGCAAAGGTTTATACAGAAGGCTACAGAATTGGTTTTATAAACACAGGAAAAGATATTTCTAAGAAAGGCACTGTTGATATTAGATATTCATTGGGCTTTGAAAGAATTATCAGATCTGCAATATTTAATTTTAAGAAAATGGGACTTGAACCTGTAATTTATCAGGTAGGTTATACAACAACAAGTCCTAACAGGCAGTATGCTTACGATCACAGATACGATGATGCATTGTATTTGGACAAGGCATATATTAAGAGAAAATTAGAAGTTTCAAGACATGCTTATGAAAGCAGAAAACAGTTGGCAGGAAAGATGGCAGGCCCTGCAGTAATCGAGATTTTCGGAGAGACACCTTTTGAACCGGAAAATAAGAAACAGGCATATGCACTTTCAGAAGAACAGCAGAAACTTAAGTCAGAATATATTACTGAATACCAGACAATGGTTCAAGAGTATATTAAGGGAGACGAAAGAAGCTTTACAATTATTGCTTTTCCAATACCTGAGTTTGGGGACGACTTTGAACAGATGTTTAAGGAAACTGTAAAGATTAACACTCTTGATTCTGAAATATACGGAAAGGTTCAGCAGAACATAATTGATGCACTGGACCAGGCAGAATATGTAAAGGTTCTTGGAAAAGGCGACAACAAAACTAACATGAAAGTTCAGATGCATGACCTTAAGAATCCTTTAAAGGAAACTAATTTTGAAAACTGTCTTGCAGATGTAAACATTCCTTTGGGAGAAGTTTTTACTTCACCTAAGTTAAAGGGAACAGAGGGAATCCTTCACGTAAGTCAGGTATATTTAAATGACTTAAAGTATAATGATTTGCAGATTACATTTGAAGATGGAAAAATAAAAGATTACACTTGTAAGAATTTTGACACTGAGGAAGAGAATAAGAAATTTATTAAGCAGAATGTAATGTTTAATCATGAAACACTTCCTATTGGAGAGTTTGCCATAGGTACTAACACAACAGCTTATATGGTTGCAAAGAAGTACCATGTGGTTTACAAACTTCCTATTCTTATTGTTGAAAAAATGGGACCACATTTTGCAGTGGGTGATACCTGCTATAGCTTTGAGGAGGATATTAAAACATATAATCCTGACGGCAAGGAAATAGTGGCAAGAGAGAATGAAGTGTCAGCTCTTAGAAAGACAGACATAAAGAAAGCATATTTTGGTTGTCATACCGATATTACAATGCCTTATGATGAACTTGGTGAAATAACGGCAGTAAGAAAAGATGGCAGCAAAATTACTATAATAAAAGACGGACGTTTCGTATTGGAAGGAACAGAACTTCTAAATGAACCGTTGGAAGAAATCTAATGTTGACTACAGTTATTTTTATGGGTACAATGTAGAATATGTTAAATTTATAACGCTTTAAGATGAATTTATGTGAAAAGGAGAACAAAATGGCAAAAGTAGCAATTGTAATGGGCAGCGATTCAGATATGCCTGTAATGAGCAAAGCAGCAGATTTTCTTGATCAGATGGGAATCGATTATGAGATGACCATAATTTCAGCACACAGAGAGCCTGATATTTTCTTTGAATGGGCTAAAGGAGCTGAAGAAAGAGGAGTTAAAGTTATTATTGCAGGAGCAGGAAAGGCAGCACACCTTCCGGGTATGTGCGCAGCATTATTCCCAATGCCTGTTATTGGAATACCAATGAAGACTTCAGATTTAGGTGGAGTAGATTCACTTTACTCAATCGTTCAGATGCCTTCAGGAATCCCGGTTGCAACTGTAGCTATTAATGGCGGTCAGAATGCAGGTATCCTTGCAGCAAAGATTCTTGCTACATCAGATGCTGAATTACTTGCAAAACTTAAAGATTTCAGCAAGGAAATGAAAGATTCAGTAGTTGAAAAAGATGCAAGACTTAAAGAAGTAGGTTACAAGAACTACTAAGAATTAAAAAGTGTAAAAGATGTTTAAGCATCATATAAAATAATATAAAAGCAATAGAAAAGTACATATAGAATTAAGGAGATTATACTATGGATTACAAGAAGGCAGGCGTTGATATTGAAGCAGGTTACAGATCAGTAGAGCTTATGAAGAAGCATGTTAAGGAAACAATGAGACCGGAAGTTTTAGGTGGTCTTGGCGGTTTCGCAGGTGCTTTTAGCTTAGATTCAATTAAGAAGATGGAAGAACCTGTATTATTATCAGGAACAGACGGATGTGGTACAAAAGTACAGTTAGCATATATTATGGATAAGCATGACACAATCGGTATTGACTGTGTTGCCATGTGTGTAAATGACATTGCATGTTCAGGTGGAGAACCTCTTTTCTTCCTTGACTACATTGCATGTGGAAAGAACTATCCTGAAAAGATTGCAACAATCGTTAGTGGTGTAGCTGAAGGATGTAAGCAGTCAGGAGCTGCATTAGTTGGTGGTGAAACAGCAGAACATCCGGGACTTATGCCTGTTGACGAATATGATCTTGCCGGATTTGCAGTAGGCGTTGTAGATAAGAAAGACCTTATTACAGGTGAAAACATTAAGCCTGGCGATAAGTTAATCGGTATTGCATCTTCAGGTGTTCATAGCAACGGATTTTCTTTAGTAAGAAAAGTATTCGAAATGACAGAAGAATCTCTTAATACATATTATGATGAGTTAGGAAAGACTTTAGGTGAAGCGTTACTTGCACCTACAAGAATTTATGTTAAGGCGTTAAAGAAAGTAAAAGAAGCAGGAGTAACAATCAAGGGATGCAGCCACATTACAGGTGGTGGTTTTTACGAAAACATTCCAAGAATGCTTCCTGACGGAGTAAAGGCAGTAGTTAAGAAAGACAGCTACGAAGTACCTGCAATCTTCAAACTTCTTGCAAAGACAGGAGATATTGAAGAAGAAATGATGTACAATACTTACAACATGGGTATCGGCATGGTATTGGCAATTGATCCTGCAGACGTAGACAAGACAATGGAAGCTTTAAAGGCAGCAGGAGAAACATGCTACGAATTAGGACAGGTAGAAGCCGGAGAAAAGTGTGCAGAATTAGTATAGTAAATATTTAAATGAAAAGGCTAGTTTTTCAACTAGCCTATATGCTTTTCTAAAGAAAATAAATACTGCTTAGTATCAATAACTTTTTTGGTACTTAATAGGAGGAATTATGTTAAAGGTAGGAGTAATGGTTTCAGGTGGTGGAACTAATTTACAGGCTATTATAGACGGTGTACATAGTGGAGTAATTACAAATGCTAAGTTAGAAGTTGTAATTAGCAATAAGAAAGATGCATATGCTTTAACCAGAGCAAAAGACAACGGAATTAAGGCAGAAAGCGTATGTATTAAGGATTATGCTACAAGAGATGAATTTAATAAGGCGTTAATCAGAACAATAGATTCATACAATCTTGACCTGATTGTACTTGCAGGTTTTCTTGTGGTTTTACCGGAAGAATTAATTAATAAATATAGAAACAGAATTATAAATATACATCCATCATTAATCCCATCTTTCTGCGGAAACGGATTTTATGGATTACACGTTCACGAAAAAGCGTTGGAGCGTGGAGTTAAAATTACAGGAGCTACAGTTCATTTCGTAGATGAAGGAACAGATACAGGTCCTATTATATACCAGAAGGCTGTTGAGGTATTAGAAGGTGATACACCTGAAATTCTTCAGAAGAGAGTTATGGAGCAGGCAGAGTGGAAGATTTTACCACAGGCAATTAACGATATTGCCAATGGCAAAATAGCAATTGGAGAATAATTTTATTGAATAGAATCTATTAAGGATAGTAAGACAAGGAGATATAAAATGAAAGTACTTATTGTTGGAAGTGGCGGAAGAGAACATGCAATTGCAACAGCAGTGGCAAAAAGCCCTAAGGTTGACAAAATCTATTGTGCACCGGGAAATGCAGGAATCGGTCAGGTTGCTGAATGTGTAAACATTGGAGCAATGGAATTTGATAAATTAGTTGATTTTGCAAAGGAAAAAGAAATCGACTTAACAGTTATAGGTATGGATGATCCATTGGTAGGCGGTATTGTTGATAAGTTTGAAGAATCAGGACTTAGGGTATTCGGACCAAGAAAGAATGCAGCCATTCTTGAAGGTTCAAAAGCTTTCTCAAAAGACTTAATGAAGAAATATAATATTCCTACAGCAGGATACGAGAACTTTGATTCACCTGAAGAAGCAATGAAGTATCTTGAAACATCTAAATATCCTATTGTATTAAAAGCAGACGGACTTGCTCTTGGAAAAGGTGTTTTGATTTGCAATACTAAGGAAGAAGCAATGGATGGCGTTAAGGAATTAATGCTTGATAAGAAGTTTGGTAATGCAGGAAATACTATTGTAATAGAAGAATTTATGACAGGTCGTGAAGTTTCAGTACTTTCATTTGTTGATGGAAAAACTATAAAGATTATGACATCAGCACAGGATCACAAAAGAGCAAAAGATGGTGATCAGGGTCTTAATACAGGAGGAATGGGAACATTTTCACCTAGTCCTTTTTATACAGAAGAAGTTGATGAATTTTGCAAGAAGTATGTTTACCAGGCAACAGTTGATGCCATGGCAGCAGAAGGAAGAGAGTTTAAGGGAGTTATTTTCTTTGGCTTAATGTTAACAGAAGACGGACCAAAGGTTCTTGAATACAATGCAAGATTCGGTGATCCTGAAGCTCAGGTAGTTCTTCCAAGAATGAAGAATGATATTATTGATGTTTTTGAAGCATGTGTTGACGGAACCTTAGATCAGATAGATTTACAGTTTGAAGACAATGCAGCAGTATGTGTTGTATTGGCAAGTGACGGATATCCTGTTTCATATGAAAAAGGCTTTGAAATCAAAGGCCTTGAAAACTTTGAAAACAAAGAAGGATATTATGTTTTCCACGCAGGCACAAAGGCTGAAGGTGACAAGATTGTTACTAACGGTGGACGTGTACTTGGGGTAACTGCAAAAGGAAAAGATTTAAAGGAAGCCAGAGCAAATGCCTATGAAGCTACAAAATTAATTCAGTTCGAAAATAAATATATGAGAAATGATATTGGCAAGGCTATTGATGAGGCATAGTTATATACTTAAAATATCAAAATAAGGAAGGTATTTAAATGAAAAATTTAAGAAAGATGGTTATGCTGATTTTAACTTTGGCAATGCTTACAACAGGCGTTCAGGTAAGTGTTTTGGCTGACCAGACAACAGATTTACAGTCTATGAAAGTTTATGCTGTAAATGCAGCAGGAAAGAAGACAAAGGCAGAACTTAATTTTAGCTCAACAACTTATACATATGACATAACAGTTATGTCAGATACAGAATCTATTGAGATTGTTGCAAGTCCTGCAACTTCAGGTTCAACATGGGCTATAGAGAAAGATGGAATTAATACTAAAATGGATTTTGGTAAAAACTACACAGCAGTAGTTGTTACATCAAGTACAGGCGCAAAAAACAAATATGAAATTAATACTACAAAGCTTACAGAGGCTGAACAGGCAACATACAAAGCCGGAAGTTCAACAGATGAAACAACTGCTAAAGACAGCAGTTCAACAAGCAGTAAGAAATCAAAGAAGGCTTCTAAGTCAGACATTATAGTTGGCAAAGGTGAATACAAGATAGTAGAAGATTTTAAGGATGATCTTATTCCTGAAGGTTTTTCAAGAACAAAAGCTGAGTATGACGGTAAGCAGTATGAAGTAATCAAAGGTGACAAGAAAGACATTACAGCTTTCTATTTAAAGAAGGGAAGCACTAAAGGATTTTACATCTATGATTATGAAACAAAGAAGTTTTCTTCATTAAGAAATATTAAGATTGCCAGCAGAATGTATACGGTAGTTAATCCTTCTGAAAAGGCATCTTGCTTAAAGAAGTACACAAAGAAACAGATTACTGTAATTGATCAGGAAGTTAATGCCTGGGTTTTAAATGAAGAAGAGGGGTTATATCTTCTATATGCAATGAACTGGAATGGCGATACAAACCTTTATTGCTACGATGACAATGAAAAATGTTTCCAGAGATATATTGCAGAAGATGATGTAAATACTCAGATTGAAGCAGCAAATAAGGCATACAACAATGTAAAGAACAAATATAATACATTAGTATCAAAATACAATATGCTTCTTAAGATTGCATGCGGACTTGTAATTGTTATAATTATTCTTATTTTTGTTATTATAAATATTAAGCTTAACAGAAAAGAAAAAAGACTTGCCAAGCAGAAAAAATATGATGACAAAAACAATGGCAATGGAAAAGACAAGAAAGATGCAGAAGATTCAACAGAATCAAATGACGTGGAAGAATCAGATGAAATTGAACCTATGGAAGAACAGGTTGAAGAAATAGAAGAACCTGAAGATGTTTCAATTCCTGAAACTGTTGAAGAACCAGAAGCTTTAGATGAGGTTGTTGAAGATTTCCCTGAAGCAGATGATGTGGAAATTCCACAGGTTGAAGAAGCTACTGATTTGAATCAGGATGTTGTATTAGATTTAGATGACATAGAAGATGCGGCAGAAACAACTGAAGATGAAATAGAGAAAGAATCTGAAAAAGCTCAGTTAGAAGCGGAAGAAGATATGAAAGAAACATTAAAAGACATGCTTCCGGATGACGATGAGGATGATGAAGATTTTGAATTTATTGATTTAGATTAATTAGGAATACCCCAGACTTCGGTCTGGGGTATGTTAGCAGAAAAATATGGAGGAAAGGTAATGGAAAGAGGTAATTTTACCAGACAGGCTATTGAAGCTATGGAATATGCTAAAGAAGTGGCTATAAGTTTTGGTATGAATTATATCGGCACGGAACATTTATTGGCAGGCATTTCCAAAGTATCAGAAGGTGTGGCAGCAAATATTTTGTATAACTATAATCTTGTTTATGCAGATATAATGAAAGCCATTAGTGAGGACATGGGAATAGAAGGCAGAGTGCGTACAAGGTCCAGAAGCAGAAATCTGGAAACAACAGCAAGGGCCAAGGCAATATTGGAAAGAGCTTATGTAGAGGCGTCAAAACAGGGATTGCCTCAGATTGGAACAGAGCATATTCTTCTTGCCATAGTTGCAGATCCTGATTGTGAGGCACATTGTATTCTTACAAGTTTTCGGGTAAATATTAAAAAGATTTGTGCAGATATTTTAAAACTTACAAATAGAGATCCAAGAGAGATAAGACAGTACATCCAGACAGAAAAGCGTCAAAGAGATGACAACGTTTCTGCAACACCAACATTAGACCAGTTCGGAAGAGATTTGACTAAGGCAGCAAAGGCAGGTCAGCTTGACCCTGTAGTTGGAAGAGATGTTGAAATAAGAAGAATTATTCAGATTTTAAGCAGAAGAACAAAGAATAATCCTTGTCTTATAGGAGAGCCGGGTGTTGGTAAGACAGCAATAGTTGAGGCAATAGCCCAGAAGATTGTACAGGGACTTGTTCCTGAAACAATGGAAGGAAAAAGATTAATAAGTCTTGATCTTTCAGGTACTGTTGCAGGCTCAAAATATAGGGGCGAGTTTGAGGAAAGATTAAAAAGAATAATGGATGAAGTTGAAAATTCAGGAAACATTATTCTTTTTATTGATGAAATTCATACAATTATCGGTGCCGGTGGCGCAGAAGGTTCAATGGATGCCTCAAATATTTTGAAACCATCATTAACAAAAGGACGTCTTCAGGTTATAGGGGCAACAACAATTGCAGAATACAGAAAGTATTTTGAAAAAGATGCAGCCCTTGAGAGAAGATTTCAGCCGGTTACTGTTGAGGAGCCTACAGAAGCCCAGACTATTGAGATTTTGCATGGATTAAAAAGTGCTTATGAAGAATTTCACAAGGTTAATATTTCAGATGAAGCAGTGGAAGCTGCAGTAAAACTTTCAACAAGATATATTAATGACAGAAATCTTCCGGACAAGGCAATTGACTTAATAGATGAGGCATGTTCAAAAGTAAGAATTAAGGAAAAACCAAAGCCAAAGTCAGTAACAAATAAAGAACTTGATGTAGCTGAATTAAATCTTGAACTTGAAATGTGCGTAAGACACGGAGATTTCAAAGGAGCAGCAGTGCGCAAAAAGGATTTAGACAAAGCACAGACAGCTCTTGATAAGGCTATTGCAAAGTGGCAGGGAACAGAGAAAGAATACAGACCTGTTATTGATGAAAATACAATAGAAGAAATAGTATCAATGTGGACAGGAATCCCGGTAACAAAAATGGGAAAGAACGAACAGCAGAGATTATTAAAGTTAGAATCAATATTGCATAAGCGTGTTGTAGGCCAGACAGAAGCTGTAACTGCCGTGGCAAAGGCTGTACGAAGAGGAAGAGTGGGACTAAAAAGTGCCAATAGACCAATTGGTTCATTTCTGTTTTTGGGACCTACAGGTGTAGGAAAAACAGAACTTTCAAAAACATTGGCAGAAGCAGTTTTCGGTTCAGAAGATGCAATGATTCGTGTTGATATGTCAGAATATATGGAAAAACACAGTGTATCAAAACTTATTGGTTCACCTCCGGGATATGTTGGATATGAAGAAGGCGGACAGCTTAGTGATAAGGTTAGAAGAAATCCATATTCAGTAGTTCTTTTTGATGAAATCGAAAAAGCTCATCCTGATGTGTTTAACATATTGTTACAGGTTCTTGATGACGGCCAGATTACAGATTCAAAGGGTAGAAAAGTTAGCTTTAAAAATACAATTATTATTATGACATCAAATGCAGGAGCAAACAGAATAATAGACCCTAAACATTTAGGTTTTAGCAGAGACATAACAGAGAAGCAGGATTATGAAAAGATGAAAGCAAGTGTTATGGAAGAAGTTAAGTTAATGTTTAAACCTGAGTTTATTAATCGAATTGATGAAATTATAGTATTCCATGCTTTAACTGAAAAAGAAGTAAAGAGCATAGTTAACATTATGCTTAGAAATCTTGCAAAACAGGTTAAGGAACAGATGAATATTGAGCTTAAATATACTGAAACACTGAAGAGTGCCCTTGCAAAGGAAAGCTACGATAAGAAGTATGGTGCAAGACCTTTAAGAAGGATGATTCAGAACAAAATAGAAGACAATCTGGCAGAGGAAATACTTGCAGAAAAAGTTAAGCAGGGAGATAAAGTTACAGTGTCATATAAGAACAAATCCGTAACTTTTTCTGTGGCAGAATAGTTTAAAATGTATTATACTAGAACTACCAAAAAAAATAGATAAAGTCACATTAGATGATTTAATAACAGGAGGACAAAATGGCAGTAATTAAGGAATTAATCAGAAAAGAAAATAATGGTTCAATCAGCTTCGGTAATTATGAATTACCACAGAAAACAAAGTTAGCAGACTTTGAAGTTAATGGAGATTTATATAAAGTAAAAACATTTAAGGAAATTACAAAACTTGAAAAGAACGGAACTTTTGTTTATGAATCAATTCCGGGAACAGCAGTAAGCGTTTTTAAGGAAACAGCAGATGAAGTAAGCTTTTTCGTAGACGGAAAAGGTCAGACACAGATTACATTAGAATTAGAATCTAACAAGGAATACAGAGTTTTTGTTGGAGACAGAGACCTTGGAGTATCTAAGACAGACGTTGGCGGAAAGATTACATTAGATGTAGATTTAGAAAACGGAAATCTTACTACTGTAAAAGTTGTAACAGCATAATAAGTAAGATTTTAAATTAAGATGTAAAATAAAGCTACAAAACAAAATAGGAGAGCCATGGCAAAATCAAAAAAGACGGTTTTCTTTTGCAAAGAGTGCGGTTACGAGTCAAGTAAATGGTTAGGACAGTGTCCGGGATGTAAAGAGGTAGGAACTTTTGTAGAAGAACCGATGGGGGCAAAGACCAACAATAACATTAGAAGGGGATTAATTAATAATAAACCGGTAACAATAAATCAGGTTACGGCAGATGATGAGGAGAGAATCACAACAGGTTTTGGAGAACTGGACAGAGTATTAGGAGGGGGAGTAGTTCCCGGCGGGCTAATACTTGTAGGCGGTGATCCGGGAATAGGAAAGTCCACATTACTTCTTCAGGTATGTAGAAATATGTCAAATAATGGCAAGAAGATTTTATATATTTCAGGAGAAGAATCCCTTAAGCAGATTAAGCTTAGAGCAAACAGAATGGGACAGTTTTCTGATAATTTAAGTCTTTTGTCAGAGACAAGCCTTGATATAATAGAGTCAGTTATTTTAGAAACAAAACCTGATGCAGTAGTAATAGACTCAATACAGACTATGGTAAGAGAGGATATAGGCTCAGCTCCAGGCAGTGTAAGTCAGGTTAGGGAGTCAACTAACTTTCTTATGCAGTTAGCTAAAGGTAATACCATTCCAATATTTATTGTAGGTCACGTAACCAAAGAAGGGGTTGTTGCAGGACCTAGGGTTTTGGAACATATGGTTGACACGGTTTTATATTTTGAAGGTGACAGACATGCAGCATATAGAATAATCCGAGGAGTTAAGAACCGTTTTGGTTCAACTAATGAAATTGGAGTATTTGAAATGAGTTCAGAAGGACTTAGGGAAGTATTAAATCCGTCAGAATTTATGTTAGATGGAAGACCTGAGGATGCTTCAGGTTCAGTTGTGGCATGTTTAATGGAAGGAACAAGACCGATTCTTGTAGAAATACAGGCATTAATATCCCACACCAACTTTGGAATGCCGAGACGAACGGCGGTGGGAACAGACTATAACAGAGTTAATCTTTTAATGGCAGTTATCGAAAAAAGAATTGGAGTTCAGATGTGCGATTATGATGCATATGTTAATATAGCAGGTGGAATGAAAATCAATGAACCTGCATTAGACCTTGCATTAGTAATGGCATTAATCAGTAGCTTTAAGAACAGAGTAATAGACCCAAAGACAATAGTTTTCGGTGAAGTAGGGCTTGCAGGAGAAGTAAGAGCGGTATCACAGGCAGACAAAAGAGTACAGGAAGCTAAGAAACTTGGTTTTACAACGTGCATAATGCCTGCTGTATCCAAGAAAAATCTTACAGAAATCACTGGAATCAATATAATTGGGGTAAATAATATAAAAGAAGCTGAAGAACTTATTTAAAAAAGTTGACAACTGATATTCGTTAGATTAGAATAACAAGGTAAGAAAAAGTCCAAAAGGACAATAAAATAATAAAAGCGTTGATAGAGACAGTAGTTGCCTTGCATAAATAATGCATAGTGAACGTTATAGAGAGTTCGGATAAGGTGGAAGCCGAATACAAGTAGCAGGTATATGAACATCACTCTGGAGTTGCAGCCCAAAGAACGTATAAAGTTTAGTAGGCGCTGACGGTATCCACCGTTAAAGGGAACACATATTAAAGGAGAAATCCTGCGTATGCTGTAAAAGGTGGTTAACGAAAATACAGGCTTTCGTCCTTTACAGGGCGGGAGCCTTTTTATTTAGTGCTTACACACTAAATAAAAAGTGCTCCATAGTGGACGCACAATAAAATAAATACACAGATATCATTGGATGTTTTCGAAAACAATGCAAGTATATTCGATGCCGCAGAACTTTTTTCTGGCAAACAATAGGTAGTAATTCGCAATTTTGCGAGCATAGTGTACAGCGATAAAACTACTGTCCAAGCGGAGCGAGTTTAGTTTTTCGCTGTACCATAGACGGCGGAGCAAAATAAGAAGTACAACGTGTTTGCAGCAAAAAGTTCTGCGGCATCGATACAAACATTATTTTCGCAAACATCTGATGACAAAAAAGAAAGGAGATTGAAATGTACAAGAAGGTATCAACCAATTTGAACTTTGTTGACAGAGAAAAAGAAACAGAAAAATTCTGGGATGACAATCACATCTTTGAAAAAAGTATGGAAAATAGAAAAGAAGGACCAACATATACTTTTTATGATGGACCTCCAACAGCTAACGGAAAACCACATATCGGACACGTATTAACACGTGTAATTAAAGATATGATCCCTAGATACAGAACAATGAAGGGATATATGGTTCCAAGAAAGGCAGGATGGGACACACACGGACTTCCTGTAGAACTTGAAGTAGAAAAATTATTAGGTTTAAATGGAAAAGAACAGATTGAAGAATACGGTATGGAACCTTTCATTAAGAAATGTAAGGAATCTGTATGGAAATACAAGGGAATGTGGGAAGACTTCTCAGGAACAGTTGGTTTCTGGGCAGATATGGATAACCCATATGTAACTTATGATGATAATTTTATTGAATCTGAATGGTGGGCTTTAAAGACTATCTGGGATAAGAAATTATTATACAAAGGTTTTAAGATTGTACCTTATTGCCCAAGATGTGGAACACCTCTTTCATCACAGGAAGTTGCACAGGGATACAAGGCAGTTAAGGAACGTTCAGCTATCGTAAGATTTAAAGTTGTTGGTGAAGATGCATATTTCCTTGCATGGACAACAACACCTTGGACTCTTCCATCTAACGTAGCTCTTTGTGTTAACCCTAATGACACATACTGCAAGGTTAAAGCAGCTGACGGATATACTTATTATATGGCAGAAGCTTTACTTGACACAGTATTAGGAAAGCTTGCAACAGAAGACGAAAAAGCTTATGAAGTATTAGAAACAATGAAGGGTGCTGACCTTGAACATAAAGAATATGAACCATTATATGAATGTGCAAAGGCTATTGCTGATAAGCAGAGAAAGAAAGGTTTCTTTGTAACATGTGACACATACGTTACTATGAGTGATGGTACAGGTATTGTTCATATTGCTCCTGCTTTCGGTGAAGATGATGCTAATGTAGGACGTAACTATGACCTTCCTTTTGTACAGCTTGTAAATGACAAGGGTGAACTTACAGAAGACACACCTTATGCAGGTTTATTTGTAAAGGATGCTGATCCTAAGGTATTAGTAGACCTTGACAAGAGAGGACAGTTATTTGATGCACCTAAGTTTGAACATGATTATCCACATTGCTGGAGATGTGATACACCATTAATCTATTATGCAAGAGAATCATGGTTTATTAAGATGACAGAAGTTAAGGATAAACTTGTTGCAAATAATAACACAGTAAACTGGATTCCAAAATCAATCGGTGAAGGACGTTTTGGAAACTGGCTTGAAAATGTACAGGATTGGGGTATTTCAAGAAACCGTTATTGGGGTACACCACTTAATATCTGGGAATGTTGCGATTGCGGATGTCAGGAATCAATTGGCAGCCGTGCAGAATTAGCAGAAAGAAGTGGAAATCCTGATAATGCTAAGGTTGAATTACACAGACCTTACATTGATGAAGTAACATTTAAGTGTAAAGAGTGTGGTGGCACAATGAAGAGAGTACCTGAAGTTATTGACTGCTGGTTCGACTCAGGAGCAATGCCATTTGCACAGCATCATTATCCATTTGAAAATAAAGATTTATTTGAAAAACAGTTCCCTGCTGATTTTATCTCAGAAGCTGTTGACCAGACAAGAGGATGGTTCTATTCATTAATGGCTGAATCAACATTATTGTTTGATAAGGCTCCATACAAGAACGTAATCGTACTTGGTCACGTTCAGGACGAAAACGGACAGAAGATGAGTAAGTCAAAGGGTAACGCAGTAGATCCTTTTGAAGCATTAGGACAGTACGGTGCCGATGCCATCAGATGGTATTTCTACACTAACTCAGCTCCATGGCTTCCAAACCGTTTCCATGGTAAAGCAGTTCAGGAAGGACAGCGTAAGTTTATGGGAACACTTTGGAACACGTATGCGTTCTATGTCTTATATGCTGAAATTGATCAGTTTGACCCAACAAAATACACACTTGATTATGATAAATTAAGTGTTATGGATAAATGGTTATTATCAAAACTTAACTCTATGGTTAAGGCAGTAGATGAAAACCTTGGTAACTACAGAATCCCTGAAGCTGCAAGAGCATTAGATGATTTTGTAGATGATATGAGTAACTGGTATGTAAGACGTTCAAGAGAACGTTTCTGGGCAAAAGACATGCCACAGGATAAGATTAATGCTTACATGACATTATATACAGCACTTGTTACAGTATCAAAGGCTGCTGCACCAATGATTCCATTTATGACAGAAGATATTTATCAGAATATCGTAAGAAGCGTAGATGAAACAGCACCTGAAAGTATTCATTTATGTGACTTCCCAGAAGTTAATGAATCTTACATTGACAAAGAATTGGAAGAAAACATGGAAAGAGTACTTGATATTGTAGTACTTGGTCGTGCATGTAGAAATGCATCTGCAATTAAGAATAGACAGCCAATTGGAAAGATGTTCGTTAAGGCAGGATTTGAATTATCTGATTTCTACAAAGAAATCATTGAAGAAGAATTAAATGTTAAGGAAGTTGAGTTTACAGATGATGTAAGAGCATTTACTTCATATTCATTTAAGCCACAGCTTAGAACAGTTGGACCTAAATATGGTAAATTCTTAGGCAAGATTAAAGAAGCATTATCATCATTAGACGGAAATGCAGCTATGGATAAGATTAATGCCGGAGAACCTTTAACATTCGATTTTGACGGCAACGAAGTAGTTCTTGAAAAAGAAGATTTACTTATTGATATGGCTCAGGTTGAGGGATATGTATCAGAAAGCGATAATAATATTACTGTAGTACTTGATACAAAACTTTCAGATGAACTTATTGAAGAAGGATTTGTTAGAGAAATAATCAGTAAGATTCAGACAATGAGAAAAGAAGCTGATTTCCAGGTAATGGACAAAATTGTGGTAAATGTGGATAAAAACGATACAATAAAAGCTATAATTGAGAACAATCTTGACGAAATTAAGTCTGAAGTGTTGGCAGATAATGTCATATTTGGTAAAATAAACGGGTATGAAAAAGAGTGGAATATTAACGGTGAAAAGGTAACTTTTGGTGTAGAAAAAGCTCTTTAGAATTTGACTTGAAATATTTGGCTATAAAATTTATTAAAAAGAGAGAAGCAATGCCTGTCATTGTTTCTCTCTAATAGCATAAAAAAGGAGATTTAATATGGCTAAGAACGAAGGTATGGAAAAGCATGAAGAATTCAAGGCAGAATTCAAGAAGCGTGTGAAAGAACAGGCTAAAATGCTTTACAGAAAAAGCCTTGATGAAATAAGTGACAGACATAAGTTTGTATGTGTTGCTTATGCAGTAAAGGATATTGTGATCGATCAGTGGATAGCAACTCAGAAAGCATATGATGAGAAGGATGCTAAGATTGTATACTATTTATCAATGGAATTTCTTATGGGCCGTGCTCTTGGAAATATGATTATCAATCTTTCAAGCAGAGATGAAATCAAGGAGGCTATTGAAGAATTAGGACTTGATCTTAATGTAATCGAAGATCAGGAACCTGATGCAGCTTTAGGTAATGGTGGTCTTGGTAGATTGGCAGCATGTTTCTTAGATAGTTTGTCAACACTTAACTATCCTGCTTATGGATGTGGTATCAGATACAAATACGGTATGTTCCAGCAGAAGATTGAAAACGGATATCAGAAAGAAATACCTGAAGACTGGTTAAGACATGCTAATCCATTAGAAATCAAGCGTGAAGAATATGCTTGTGAAGTTAAGTTTGGCGGATATGTAAGAGTAGAAAATAGAGACGGACGTAATTATTTTATTCAGGAAGGCTATCAGTCAGTTAATGCTATTCCATATGATATGCCAATCGTTGGTTACGGAAACAACATAGTTAATACATTAAGAATTTGGGACGCTGAACCTGTAGTACACTTTAATCTTGATGAATTTGACAAGGGTTCATATATGGCTGCAGTTGAACAGGAGAACCTTGCAAAGACTATTACAGAAGTTCTTTATCCTAATGACAATCATTATGCAGGTAAGGAATTAAGATTAAAACAGCAGTATTTCTTTGTTTCAGCAAGTTTACAGACAGCAATTAAGAAATACTTAAAGAATCATGATGATATTAGAAAATTACCTGAAAAGGTAGTATTCCAGATGAACGATACTCATCCGACACTTACAGTTGCAGAACTTATGAGATTATTAATGGATGAATATAACTTAGAATGGGATGAAGCTTGGGATATTACAACACATGCATGCGCATACACTAACCATACAATCATGAGCGAAGCTCTTGAAAAATGGCCAATTGAACTATTCTCAAGATTACTTCCAAGATGTTACCAGATTATTGAAGAAATCAACAGAAGATTTTGTATTGAAATCGAAAACAAATACCCTGGAAATCATGATAAAGTTGCTAAGATGGCAATTATCTATGATGGTCAGGTTAAGATGGCTCATCTTGCAATTTGTGCAGGTTTCTCAGTTAACGGTGTAGCAAAACTTCATACAGAAATTTTAAAACATCAGGAATTAAAAGATTTCTATGAAATGATGCCGGAGAAGTTTAACAATAAGACTAACGGTATTACACAGAGAAGATTCCTTCTCCATGCTAATCCACTTCTTTCAGAATGGGTTACAGGAAAGGTTGGAGATGACTGGATTACAGACCTTCCAAAGATTAAGGGAATAGAAGTATACGCAGATGACAAGAAAGCTCAGGCTGAATTTATGAATATTAAATATCAGAACAAAGTACGTCTTGCAAAATACATTAAAGAACATAATGGTATTGATGTAGACCCACGTTCTATTTTTGATGTTCAGGTTAAGAGACTTCATGAATATAAGCGTCAGTTATTAAATATTTTACATGTAATGTATTTATACAACCAGATTAAGGAACATCCTGAAATGGAATTTTATCCAAGAACATTTATCTTTGGTGCAAAAGCAGCAGCAGGTTACAAGATTGCTAAGCTTACAATCAAGTTAATCAATAGCGTTGCTGATGTAATTAACAATGATGAATCAATTAATGGAAAGATTAAAGTTGTATTTATTGAAAACTACCGTGTATCAAATGCTGAAATCATTTTTGCGGCAGCAGATGTTTCAGAACAGATTTCAACAGCATCAAAAGAAGCTTCAGGCACAGGTAATATGAAGTTTATGTTAAATGGTGCTTTAACACTTGGAACAATGGATGGTGCTAACGTAGAAATAGTTGATGAAGTTGGCGAAGAAAATGCATTTATCTTTGGTTTATCTTCAGATGAAGTTATTAACTACGAAAACAATGGCGGATATAATCCAATGGATATTTTCAACTCAGATATGGATATTAGAAAAGTTCTTATGCAGTTGATTAACGGATTCTATTCTCCAGATGATCCTGAAAGATTCAGACCAATTTACAACTCATTACTTAACACTCAGGAAACAGATGTTGCTGACAGATACTTTATTCTTAAAGATTTCAAGTCATATGCAGCAGCTCAGAAGAGAGTTGAAGAAGCTTACAGAAACGAAGAAGGCTGGGCTAAGTCAGCTATGTTAAATGTAGCTAATGTTGGTAAGTTTACATCTGACAGAACAATCGAAGAATACGTACAGGATATTTGGCATCTTGAAAAAGTAAAAGTTAAAATGGACGTATAGATTACAGAAAATTGTGAAAGTGTCACAATAGATATAATCAAATATAATTAAAATGAAACCCCAAAAAGTTAGAATGTAATGTCTGTTTTTTTGGGGTTTTTGTATGCACTACAATCATATAAATGATTTTTGAAAAATAAGTTAGTATAAGGGATTTTTAGGAATAACCAAATGACAGATAGAAAAAAGTTTATTATGCTAATATTATTTTCGATTTTTTTCCCGTTAGTTATAGGTAGTGTATGTGTTCTTGTAAACGGAAACAAAATATCTAAGACTAAGCCCTCAGGGAAAACAATATTAGTGGATAATAAAAACTACAGCTTTGAAATGGATATGGAGAACTTCATATCTTACGTTCTTATGGCGCAGATGGACGAAAGTGAGCCGGAGGAGCTTTTGAAAGCTAAGTCTGTTATTATTAGAACTTATATTTTGTACAAAATGAAGGATAAAGCTCAAATAGCAGCTTCAGCTTTGGGAATGGAATATAGAAATTATGTGGAGTTAAAAAACAGCAGATTTCAGGATTTTTGCAGGGAAAACATTAAAAGCCCCAAAGGAATGGCTGCATATTTTACAGGTATAGGTTCTTATAAAATATATAATGAGAAAAATAAAAAAATTAAAAGAATAGTAGACAAAACAAAAGGCAAAATAATAAAGAAACAGGGGGAGACTATTTTGCCACTGTTTCATAATATAAGTAATGGGAAAACCAGGTTAGGGGAGGAAATTATTGGAAAGGAATATAGTTATCTAAAAAGTGTTATATGCCAGAATGACATAAAGGAGAAGGAATATCTTTGCACAAGGTATTTAACGGTTAATGAGTTTAAGGAAAAACTGTCAGCTAATGGTATTGTTGTATTTAAAGATGGGAAGGAAATTCTAAAAAATATAAAAGATAAGAAGGAAATTATTAATCTGATAACTGTTGAAAAAGACAAAGAAGGCTATGCTTTAAAAATAAGAATTGGGGATACTGTTGTTCTGGCAGATGATTTTTCAAAAGCCCTCGGTCTTAATTCTACAGATATGAGCATAGAAGAATATGAAAAGGGAATAAGAATTACAACTAAAGGCAACGGTCACGGTTTTGGAATGAGTATAAGCTATGCCAGATACCTTGCAGGTCACGGTAAGCCATGGCAGGAGATTCTTAGCACTTTCTATGATGGAAAAATTGTGGAATATTAAAATTAATTTTTTTGTATAAATCTTCAATTAATGGTACATACTGTTATTGAGGTGATGAGAATGGATAAGAAATTTATAGCAGCAGTTGCAGTTTGCTTTGTTGCATTAGTAGGCGTAGCCACGGGAACTTATTTTCTTGGGCAAAAAAGCGACGAAAACATTGTAAAATTAGGAAAAGCAAACATAACTGAAACAACAGCGGCAGATAAAAATATTGAAGCAGCGGGAAATGTTGTGGAAAAAGAAACACAAAAAGAAACAGCAATGGAATCTGAAACACCGAAAGACAGAGAAGTTGAACCGGGAGGTTATTTAACAGAAGAAACAACTAAGGAAAAAGCCGTAAATAACGTAGTGGAAGAAAACACTCAGTCTAATGTAAGCAAAAAAGATTACTTGTATGGACTTTCATCAGAGGCAGCAGCCCAGATTAAAACATTAAAGTTTAACAAGAACAGCAAACTTATCTGGCCTGTTGAGGGTAGCATTATTATGCCATATGATGTGAAAAATACAGTATATTACGCAACATTAGATGAATACAAAACCAATCCCGGAATTGTAATCCAAAGTAGCAAAGGCACTGCAATAAAGGCAGCGGCAGATGGTGTTATTACAAAAATAACACAAGATGACGAACTTGGCGTTGTTATCAGTCAGGCAGTGGGAAATGATTATATCGTAAACTACGGTCAGACCATAAATCCTGAAGTAAAAGAAGGAAGCTTCGTTGAAGCAGGCCAGACTATCGCCTATGTTAACCAGCCAACTAAATATTACTCCAAGGAAGGGGATAATATTTACTTCTCAGTAGAAAGAAATGGAAAAACAAAAGATCCTTTAAATTATATTGATTACGAGGACTAATCACAAAACCGGAATAAGTGCATACAATAAGGTATACAAAAGAAAATATTAAAAGCTGCTCACTTTTGTGACAGCAGGCAACAGGGTTAAAAAAGGAAAATCATAAACAATTATTCTAATGATTTTCTAAAATCCGTACCTGTTGTTTATAATAGATTGTGCTATCATGTACCTGAAAAATACGTGGTAGCACTTTTTTTGATATTTTCAATCAGATGTTATAATTCCACGCAGAAATTTTTACAGCAAACACGTTGAGATTTCTTATTTTGCTCTGCCGTCTATTGTAAGTGCAAAAGTAAAACTCGCCTATGGCTCAAACAGTTACTTTTGCACTTACACTATGCTCGCAAAATTTCGAATCTCTGCCTATTGTTTGCTTATAAAAATTTCTGCGTGGAATTTAAAACAGTGCCATTGAAAATATACAAACTATATTATAAGATAAAGGATAGAATGAAGGCTAAAGATAGTATTTAGTTATGTACGGAGGAAGAAACTATGGGTAAGTATATTATGGCATTAGATCAGGGAACTACCAGTTCCAGAACTATTTTATTTGATAAGAAGGGAAATATTGTTTGTCAGGCAAATAAGGAGTTTGAGCAGATTTTTCCAAAGCCGGGCTGGGTTGAACATAATCCTGAGGAGATTTGGATGACACAGCTTCTTACAATGGAAGATGTTATGAGACAGGCAGGAATTACAGGCAAGGATATTGAAGCCATTGGCATTACTAATCAGCGAGAAACAACGGTTATATGGGACAAGAATACGGGAAAACCTATTTATAATGCCATTGTTTGGCAGTGTAGAAGAACTTCTGATATTGTAGACGGACTTGTTAAGGACGGTCTTAGGGATTTTATTAGAAATAAGACTGGATTGGTTCCTGATGCTTATTTTTCAGGAACTAAGATTAAGTGGATTCTTGATAATGTGCCGGGAGCGAGAAATAAGGCAGAAAATGGTCAATTGCTTTTTGGAACAATTGACTCATGGCTTATGTGGAAGTTAAGTGGTGGAAGCATACACGCTACGGATTACACTAATGCGGGAAGAACTATGATTTATAACATATTTGATTTGGAGTGGGATCAGGAATTACTGGATATACTAGATATTCCCAAGTCTATGTTGCCTAAGGTAAATCCTTCAAGTGGAATTTTTGGATATACTATGCCGGAACTGTTAGGAGAACGAATACCTATAAGTGGTGTTGCAGGAGACCAACAGGCGGCATTATTTGGTCAGTGTTGTTTTGAAAAAGGTGATGTAAAGAATACATATGGAACAGGTTGTTTTCTTTTAATGAATATAGGAAATAAGCCGGTTATATCAGACAATGGTTTGATTACTACTATTGCAGCAGGCACAGGCAAGGTTGAATATGCATTGGAAGGCAGTGTTTTTGTGGCAGGAGCGGCAATACAGTGGCTTAGAGATCAGATGAAGTTAGTTAACAGTGCACCGGAAAGTGAAGAGATTGCAGAAAAGGTTAGTGATACTAATGGAGTATATGTTGTGCCGGCTTTTACAGGAATGGGAGCACCTTATTGGAAGCAGAATGCCAGAGGCATGGTAGTTGGCATAACAAGAGGAACTGCAAGAGAGCATTTTGTAAGAGCTACCCTTGAATCACTTGCTTATCAGACATATGATGTTTTGAAGGTAATGGAGCAGGATGCGGCAATGGAAATTAAGTCTATCAGAGTTGACGGTGGGGCAAGTGCCAATAATCTTTTAATGCAGTTTCAGGCAGATATTACTGAAAAACAGGTTGTGCGACCATCAGTAATTGAAACCACAGGGCTTGGGGCAGCATATTTGGCAGGTCTTGCAACAGGTTATTGGAAAGACAAAAAAGACATTATAAAAAATTCAACAATAGAGAGAAAGTTTGAAAACAAAATGGATTCTGAAAAGGTGCAGAAATATATCAAGGGATGGCACAGAGCTGTAAAATGTGCCCTTGTTTATGCAGATGAGGAGTAAATAATATCCTATGAATCTGGTATTGTGTTTATTACGTAAATTGGATATATAAATAATACCACATACTGATATACTATACTTTAATAAGTTACAGTGTCAGATTGAGATAATGCAACTTAGATTAAGTAATAATACACTTATGATAAAAGATAGGTGTTAATATCAGGAGGAGAATTATGGATTCAACTAAACAGAACGTAGGAAAGATTGTTATTACAGCTTTATTTGCAGCGTTAGCATGTGTAGCAACAATGATTATTAAAGTACCTACAGTAGGAACAAACGGTTATGTAAATATTGGTGATACTATTGTATTACTTTCAGCTTGGATGATTGGTGGCGTTTATGGTGCCCTTGCAGCAGGTATCGGTTCAGCCCTTTCAGATTTTATCAGCAGTTACGGAAGTTATGTACCGGGAACATTTGTAATTAAGTTTTTAATGGCTTTAGTTGCATATTTAGTATTTGTAACAATTAAGAAAGCAAACACTAAGGACAGCAAGGGAATGAATGTAGTAGCTTATATTGTAAGTGGTGTAGTTGCAGAAGTTATTATGGTTTTAGGATATTTCTTATATGAAAGTACTTTATTAGGATATGGACTTGGAGCAGTGCCTTCAATTGGAAGCAACAGCATCCAGGGTGTTACATGCTTGGTATTAGGATTTATTGCTATTTTCGCATTAGAAGAAGCAAAGGTTACAAAATTAGTTAAAAAATTTGTATAAAAATATAAAATAATATGTAAAAGGAAAGAGTTGTGTGATAAAATTGTAGGCGGTAAAAAGAGCAGGCTACAAATATCATACAGCTCTCTTTTGCATTATGTTGTTTGAAAGGAGCGATTCAAATGTACGAAGAATTAAAAGAACAGGCAAAAAAAACAACAGAAGAAATTTGCGATAAAGCAGGATTAAAGGAAGGCAATATTCTTGTAGTTGGTTGTTCTTCAAGTGAAATATGTGGAGATAAGATTGGAAGCAATTCTAACCTTGAAGTGGCTAAGGCAGTTTTCTCAGGAATATATGAAGTCCTTGAAAGCAGAAAGATATATCTTGCAGCTCAGTGTTGTGAACATCTTAACAGAGCAATAATAGTTGAACGTGCAGCAGTTCCGTTTTCAGAAATAGTTAACGTTGTACCACAGCCTAAGGCAGGTGGTTCATTTGGAACAACAGCATATAAGACATTTAAAGATCCTGTTGCTGTGGAAGAAATTAAGGCAGACGGTGGAATTGACATTGGCGGAACTCTTATTGGAATGCACATTAAGAAAGTTGCAGTTCCGGTAAGACTTGAAAATAACAAAATCGGCGAGGCAAACGTACTTGCAGCAAGAACAAGACCTAAGTTTATAGGAGGTTGCAGAGCTGTATATGACGAAAGCATTGAATAGAAAAATAAAATTATAAAAAGATAATAAAAACAGTTTTAAAAACAATAAAACCCCTGATTACAAGTCATGTGATCGGGGGGTGGTTTTTTTTGCTAAAATATAGATTGAAACATTATTTTTGATGAAAATGATAAAAGTGTTTTTATTTCAAAAAAAATATTGTGCAAAATAACTAAATATGTTAGGATAAAAACGTATTTATTGACCGCAATAATTATTTTTAAAAGCGGAAGGGAATGAAAACATTTTTAGGAGGAGATTTATGAACAAAATGAAGCGAATTTTGACAATTGTTTTAACATTGGCATTAATAGTAACAATGATGCCTATGAATTTAACAAATGTTAATGCAAGGACTACAACAAGACTAAGCTCAAAGAAGATAGTTTTGCAAGTAGGGAAAACAAAAAAACTCAAAGTGAAAAACAAACCGGCAGGAGTCAAGGTAACTTGGAAATCCTCAAAGAAGAAAGTGGCAACAGTTTCTAAAAAAGGAAAAGTAAAAGCAAAGAAAGCCGGAAAAACAACAATTACAGCAAAAGTTGGAAAGAAGAAATATAAATGCAGGGTTATTGTAAGAAACAAAACAAATAATGTTAGCCAGAATGTTACTAAACCGGCAAATGATAATCAGAATGTAACAAATAAGGTAACAGTAACAAAGCCGGAAGGAACAACAGTAAGACTAATAACTACAACAAAGCCGGAAGGAACAACAGTAAGACCAATAACTACAACAAAGCCGGAAGGAACAACAGTAAGACCAACAACTACAACAAAACCGGAAGGAACAACAGTAAGACCGACAACTACAACAAAACCGGAAGGAACAACAGTAAGACCAACAACTACAACAAAGCCGGAAGGAACAACAGTAAGACCGACTGAACCTAATGTTGATAATGATATTCAGGCACCGGTAGGACTTATTCATGCACCGGGAGAGGGATTGCCATATCATTTCGCATGGGCAGCAGTTGATGGAGCTGACGGATATAATGTTTATATAGATGGAGTGTATGTAACAAAAGTTACAGAAAATGTTGCAGACTTGGATGCCTCAATGTTTACAAAGGGAGCTGTAGAATACACAGTTGGAATTGCAACAGTAAAAGGAGACAAGATATCAGCAATAACATCAGTTAAGTATACATATGATGGAAATGGAGCACAAGCAACAACAAATGTATCTGTAACAACAACGGTAGCTTCTGTAACAACACCATCAGTACCGGGTCAGGATGTAGATGAAAGCATAAAAGCCCCTGAAGGACTTGTATGGGCAGGAAATACAGATTTACCATATTATTTTGCATGGGCTAAGGCAGATGGTATAGACTCATATAATGTATATGTTGATGGAACTTTAGTAGCTAACGTAGTTGATGGCTCAGTTAATTTAAATGAATCTGTATTCACAAAGGGTTCAGGCGAATATGCAATTGGAATTGC
>OFMO01000038.1_pt1 | contig 123367 bp, 108 predicted proteins | sample 1541821 | NCBI WGS metagenome assembly OFMO01 (sample SAMN04209253, study PRJEB22552) | human gut metagenome | biome: gut; material: feces | host: Homo sapiens | place: USA: Oklahoma | reverse complement strand
CTTTGAAAAGGCTTCTTGCCATTTCGTGTTTCTTACTTAATCCGAAATCCATTTTTTACTTTTCCTCCATAGTTATTATAGTTTCGTGATCGTCTCTTAGAATTACGTCCTGCATTCATGCGGAGCTTTATCATAGTACCCAACCCCCCATTTGAGCTTAAAAAAAGCCCGATGAATCGCTTAGGTTTCCAAGAGGTTACCTAATACATTGCAATAATCGTGCCAACTTTTAAAAGCCTTGATTTATGCGGTTTACGCAAAAACACTGTTTATTTTTTAACACAATCAGCGTTTATACATGTTTAATTTTCCTACACTTTTCTACATTTTATTTGCTTTTTCCACACATATGTGTCATACTGATTCTGAAAAATATGTCATGCATTGCATGACTTGCATCTCACAGCAAGAATGCCAATGCATTCTTGAATTTAACCTTTCTCACTACCCAAAAGAGGATTTTAAATGAAACTTTCAAGATTATTATTAGACGCACTGGAAACTTTTCCAAATTTTATCATTATAGATAAAAATGCAACCATTGTTTATCTGAATGAATCCTATGCCAGTCTCCTTGGTATTCCGCGGGAACAGGCCATCGGACAGCCTGTCACCGATGTGATTCCCAAGACCCGCATGGTTGAAGTATTGAAATCCGGCAAACCGGACATCGGACACCTGATGACTCTTTATGACCATTCCCAGAAGAAAAATGTGACAGTTGCCTGCAATCGCATGCCGATTTTTCAAAATGGCCAGGTCATTGGCGCTGCTGCCGTAACAATCATGCAGGATGTCCTTCCCACAGTCACACAACTGAATCGTGAACTTTCTGCTGTCCGCAAAGAAAATGAATTCTACCGGCATGAATTAAATATGTTGCAGAATCATTTTGACAGCCTAAACCGCATCATCGGTCATTCTCCTGCCTTGCTTGAGATCAAACAGATCATTTCAGATTATGCTGCATCAGATCTGCCAATCCTGATCACAGGAGAGACCGGTGTCGGCAAGGAATTATTTGCAAAAGCAATCCATGAAATGAGTCCGCGCAAATTCCATCCTTATATAAAAATCAACTGTGCCGCTATTCCTACCGAACTGCTGGAATCAGAATTATTCGGATACGAACCGGGTGCTTTTTCCGGTGCGTCCAAAAACGGAAAGCCCGGTAAATTCGAGTTAGCCAACCACGGTACGATCCTGTTGGATGAAATCGGTGAAATGCCACAGACACTCCAGAGCAAATTGCTGCGCGTCCTTCAGGAACAGGAATTTGAACGAATCGGCGGTATCAATACGATCAAGGTCAATGTAAGAATCATCTGCTGTACAAACCAGGATCTGCAACAGCTGATACAGACAAAACATTTTCGCAGCGACCTTTATTATCGTATCAACACCGTAGAATTAAAAATTCCGCCACTCCGAAACCGAAAAAAAGATATTGCTGAACTGACCGATTATTTTATTCAAAAATATAATGCCGAACATGATACACACGTCATTTCCATTGACACGGATGTTCTGCAACTCTTCCAGACTTACGACTGGCCGGGAAATGTCCGGGAACTGGAGCACATTGTAGAACGCCTGTGCACCATCAACAACAACCGTACCATTACGATGAAAAGCTGCGGTTTCTTAAAAGAGCTGGTTCAGCAGTCTGTTCATGCAAATCCGGATGGTTCCGCTTCTGCTTTGACCCCATCCGGTTTACAGACACCATTGTCGACAGTACCGAATATTTCTGCCGCACAGTCAAAAGTACCGATCAGCACTTCCTCTCAGACCAGTGAACTGTCCTGGAATGATCTGTCCCGTAAGATACAGAATACAGAAAAGGAAGCTATTATTCAGGCACTGTTACAGACTAACGGAAACAAGGCAAAGGCGGCCCGGCTGCTGAATATCGACCGGTCATCACTGTATTATAAATTAAAAAAATACAATATTACGGAATAAAGTCAGAAAACGCAAGTAAAGAAAATGTGGTATTTTTCCTAAGCAGGCGATTGTTAGCTGCGAAGGTAAAATACCACATTTTCGTTTCATATATTAAAGTTATGAAAGTAATTTTTATGACACTTTTCCAATACGTTTCAGATAAATCTTTGTCTCACTGACAACCACACCACTCAGTGCCACCAGTGCGATCAGGTTCGGGATCGCCATCAGTCCATTAAAGATATCCGCAATGGTCCATACAGCAGAAACTGTCATGTACGGTCCGATAAATACTGCCAAAATGTATAACCAACGATAACCTTTGACTACTTTCTGATTTCCATTGGATAAATACTCCAGACATTTTTCACTGTAATAATCCCATCCGAGAATCGTCGTAAATGCAAAGAACACCAGACAGATCATCAAAATAAAGGATGAAAACTGTTCCGGGAACGGTAATGTCATCTGGAATGCTTTTGTAGTAACTGCCACACCTTCCAGACCGATATTCCATGTACCTGCAATTACGATAGAAAGACCAGTCATTGTACAGATTACGATTGTATCGATGAATGTTCCCAGCATAGAAATCAGACCCTGCTGTCCCGGAGAATCGGTCAGTGCAGCGGCTGCTGCGATCGGTGCACTACCAAGGCCTGCCTCATTGGAGAAAATACCACGAGCAATACCTTTCTGCATTGCTATCAATACAGCTCCCAGCGCTCCACCTGCTGCTGCCCGCAGACCAAACGCACTCTCAATAATTGTCCTGAACGCTCCCGGAATCTCTCCGAGATGTGTTAACAGAATGATTAATACAACTACTACATATGCAACCGCCATAAACGGTACGACAACCTGCGAAACACTGGAAATACGTTTGATACCACCGATAACTACCAGTGCGACACAGATAGATAACAATACGCCTGCGATTACAACTGTCCAGGAATAATCCATTCCAAACATATGCACAGTCCATGTTTTATCCGGATCAAAAAATGTCTGTACAGCATTTGTGATACCATTGATCTGTGTAAATGTTCCGATACCAAACAAACCTACACAAACACCGAAAAATGCAAAAATCTTTGCCAGCCATCTCCATTTTGTTCCCATACCTTTTTCAATGTAGTAGAACGGGCCACCCACAATATGACCATCCTCTGCAACGGTACGATATTTCACTGCCAGCAGACACTCCGCATATTTGGTAGCCATACCTACAAATGCAGCTACCCACATCCAAAATAACGCACCCGGACCTCCGGCTACCAACGCGGTTGCAACACCGACGATATTACCGGTACCGATGGTTGCGGACAATGCAGTACATAATGCTGCGAAACTGGATACTTCTCCGCTGTCACCACTTTTTTCATTTACAAAAAGTTCCTTGATTGCACGTGGCAGAAGCCGGATCTGCAGACCTTTGACTCTTATGGTCAAAAATACACCGACTGCCAGAATGAGGACGATCAGGGGAACGCCCCATACAAAACCGTCGATTGATGTAAGAATTTGATTAAATAATTTTGCCATTTTCTTCTCTCCCTTTTTATATAAAAAATAAGGCTGATAAACTATCAGCCTCTAAAGAGTAGAACATGCATATATTGTGGTATGCTCTGTCCTTTTGCCTGAGAGATAAGCGGTTATAACCTGAAAGGAGCGATCCATACGATACGCACAGATCATCCGATCACTTAACCGCGACACCTTCGGCGCTTCGCATATGCGAAGACTCTCCAGAGTGAACTTGTCTGCGATGCCAAAAATATGCATCTGATTGCAACAACAAATCCGTATAAGAGCATATCACAGGTTTTTGCAATATGCAAGCTTTTTTCTTTATACAACGTACATTTGTCTTTGCTTGATGAGCATTCGATACATCTTATGCTTTTCAGATCTTATAAACAGGTTCGACTTGAACTTGCATCATGCTTCCTGTCAGTATACAATATCTGTAACTGATAATATCTTCTGAATAAAATAATAAAAAATTTCAAAATAAAAAATAGTTATTTATGAGGTGAAACATTATGAAACAAATTACATTAGGATCCACCGGCATCCAGACACCACAAAATGCCTTTGGTGCATTACCAATCCAGCGTGTATCCACGGAAGAAGCAGTCAAAATCCTGCATCGTGCTTACGAAGGCGGCATGACATTTTTTGACACTGCCCGTGCCTACAGCGACAGCGAAGAAAAAATGGGAGAAGCGTTCGGACACATGCGCAATAAAATTTATATTGCCACCAAAACAGCCGCAACGACTCCGGATGAATTCTGGCGTCAGTTAGAAACATCCCTGCACTTACTTCGGACAGACTATCTGGATCTGTACCAGTTCCACAGTGTCAACCAGTGTTACCGCCCGGAAGACGGAACAGGAATGTATGAATGTATGCTGAAAGCAAAAGAACAAGGGATGATCCGCCACATCGGTGTCACTGCACACAAAATCGGTATCGCAGAAGAATGTGTCGCTTCCGGTCTGTACGAAACCATGCAGTTCCCGTTCAGCTATCTTTCCTCTGTACAGGAACTTCATCTGGTAGAAGCCTGTTCCAGACAGAACATGGGATTTATTGCCATGAAAGGACTTGCTGGAGGGCTGATCCACAACTCCAAAGCTGCCATGGCTTACATGACACAGTTTGATAATGTTCTGCCAATCTGGGGAATCCAGAAAATATCCGAACTGGAAGAATGGCTCTCTTATATGGAAAATACCCCTTCCATGGATGAAGAAATTTCTGCTTATATCGAAAAAGAAAAACTGGAACTGACCGGTGATTTCTGCCGTGGCTGCGGTTACTGTATGCCATGTCCTGCTGGCATTATGATCAATCAGTGTGCCCGCATGTCCCTCATGCTGCGCCGCGCACCGAGTGCCGGCTGGCTGACTCCGCAGATGCAGGAAGAAATGAAAAAAATTGAGAACTGTCTGGAATGTGGCCAGTGCATAAAAAAATGTCCATATGAACTGAATACCCCGGAACTTCTGAAGAAGAATTATGAGGATTACAAAAAAGTCCTTGCCGGAGAAGTATCTGTAAATTAGGAAATGAGATTCCGAATGTAAACCGCATTCGGAATCTCGTTTTTTATCTCCGGCAGGATTGCAGAGACATTCTTGAATTTGCGAATGGCACGAGTAAACTATAGCATATAGTTTTTTGCTTTAAAGTTTCGCGCTTTAAAGTGTTGATGTTTTCAGAGATATATGCTATACTTGCCTTTATCATTTACTAATTACAGATATGAAACAAAATCCGAACAGCGGATTTTCCGATGAAATACAAAACCGATTCATTATTTATCTGTAAAACTAAGGGGGACATTATGACAACAATTATTGAACTTGTGTACAACTTTTTATGGGGTGATCTGGTCACGCTTCCATTGCCCGGAGGCGGAACATTAGGTCTTCCGCTTCTCGTTATTTTACTGATTCCAACCGGAATCTATTTTACCATTCGGACAAAATTCCTGCCGATCCGCCTTTTTCCGGATATGGTTCGTGCCTTAAATGAAAAAAAAGACAAACACGGCGGTCTGTCTTCGTTTCAGACACTGATCGTCTCCACGGCTACCCGCGTCGGCATGGGTAATCTGGTAGGTGTTGTGGCAGCTATCTCAGCCGGAGGTGCCGGTGCTGTATTCTGGATGTGGATCACCGCACTGCTTGGTTCTTCTACTGCTTTTATTGAAGGTACCCTGGCACAACTCCACAAAGAAAAAGATCCGCTCTATGGTGGATACCATGGCGGACCTGCTTATTATATGCATCATTTTTTTGCAAAAAGAAAAGACGGTACTTATCGCAAATACTCCGTACTTGCTGTACTTTTTGCAATTTCCGGCCTTATCTGCTGGTGCGGCATCAGTCAGGTAATCAGCAATTCTGTTACCTCTGCCTTTGAAAATGCATTTTCCATCCCGCCACTGGCAACGACCATCATCCTTGTTGTTCTTGCTGCAATTATTGTACTTCGGAAAAATGCAACTGTAAAAGTTTTGGATATCATGGTTCCGATTATGGCATGTGCATACTTTATTTTTACTGTCATTATCATTCTTACACACCTCGGACAGATGCCGGACGTTTTTGCACGTATTTTTCAGGAAGCATTCGGTTTCCGCCAGATTGCAGCCGGCGGTTTCGGTGCTGTATTAATGAATGGTGTAAAACGAGGACTGTTTTCCAATGAAGCCGGTTCCGGTTCTGCACCATGTGCGGCAGCTGCTGCAAAAAGCGATGACGCTGTTAAAATTGGTCTGGTACAGTCACTGGGCGTATTTATTGATACCATTGTGATTTGTACCTGTACTGCAATGATCCTGCTTCTCGTACCACAGGAACTCACCAACGGACTTGTCGGCATGGATCTGCTGCAGACTGCTATGCAGTACCACCTTGGAACATTTGGAACAATCTTTATTGCAGCTACTCTGGCAATGTTCAGTTTTTCCACCTTCATCGGAATTCTGTTCTATGCCCGCTCCAACGTAGCCTACCTGTTCGGAAATAAATGGTGTTACCAGACTGCCTACAAAATCGTGGCTCTTGTAATGCTCTTCATCGGAGGACTTGCAGCCTACACCACAGTATGGGATCTCGGTGACGTAGGTGTTGGCCTTATGACCATCTTCAACCTGATCGCACTCTACCCGATGGGAGGACAGGCACTGAACGCCCTTCGGGACGCCGAAAAATAATAAATGGCTGTTGTACTTTTATTTTAAACGAAAGGTGTCGTATTTTGTCTCCCCCGCTAACAATCGCTTGGGAAGAAAAAATACGACACCTTTCGCTATTTACATATCATATGTTGTACAACAAACAATCGTTCATTCTGCGTGATACAGCCCACAAGGTCTATCTGCGGCTGCTCATTAACTGACATTAAAAAAAGAGTGAGAATTTCATCAAAGCGAACGTCTTAGTTCGCGTGATGCAATTCTCACTCTTTTTTTATTCGCAGCCTACATGCAGCCGCTTCATCGCCACCTTAATGCAGCCCTTCTTCCCCGGTATACCGCAAAATATATAATCCGTCCTGTTGTGTTGAAATATATATATTTTCTCTGTCATCTACCAGAACATCTTCTGTAATTGCGATTGGCGATCCCGGCATCAGATTGTGTTCTTTATTGTCAAACAACATTTTCTCTGGATCCGGCGGTAGAAAATATGCCACTTCTTTTGGTACAAACGGATCTGACACATCGAAAATACGCAATCCAGCATGAAAATAACAGCACAGCACTTTCTGATCCAGTTTCTGATATACATCTACCCCAAATGCATCAAATAAATTATGCGGTCCAAATGGAACTCTTACACTATCTACAAAATTGAAATTCGTTCCATGTGTGTATCCTTCCGGAACTTCCGGATATGGAAATACCGCAATCACACGGGGTTGTTTCACCACACCTGTTTCAACCATCAGGATCGTATTCATTGCCTGATATTCTACTTTTTTTCCAAATCCATTTTCCTTGATACCATCAAAGTAGCGGCTTCTTTCCCCTTCTGTCGACACGATTGCAAAAGGACGGTCTCCCAGAGGATAAGCGGTATGAACCGGTGCACCACCCGCATCTCCGCCAAATACAGGATTTATTGGCAATTTGCTGATCATTTTCGGATTACTTTTATCATGGACATCCACCATTACAAAACCAACATTTGAATATGCAAGATACGCAATATCATCTTTTACGGTTACCGCATGAACAAATGGATGAAACAGATGATCCCCGAATTTTACATCATCCGCGTCTTTTTCAATCTGTTCCGGTACATAAAAGTGGCCTGCCTCCACCGGATTGGTCGGATCCTGTAAATCAATAATTCGCAAAAAGAAACTTGCAAATCCTTCATCGCATCCGGTAATGTATGCATACCGTCCGCCACTGTAAAAAGATCTGTGTACGCCCTGCCCTCCCGGACATTCAAATTTCCCCAGATATTTTGGTGTTTCCGGATCTGTTTTCACATCCCAGATCATAATTCCACCCCAGCTCGGACAGTTTTCCTCACATCCCATCAGGAAACTTGCCTGACTTCCATGCGCAGTAATCATCAATCCATCTGCCACCTGAATTTTCATGGTAGCCTGTCCATCCTTAATATCATAAAACCAGGGGCCTTCGATCCATTTCACATTCCTTGGATTTTCCGGATCTGTAACTTCTACAATATTCCAACCATTATGTGCAAAGGATGCCGTATATAAATAATACCTGTCATCAACTTTTTGCATTGCCATCTGGAATGCCGGCTTCCCGTTTAAATCATCAAATCCGATCTGCCTGATGTTCTTCATCAATGGTTCTTTTCTTAAAATCACAAATATGTCCTCCTCCCTCAGGATCATTCTGTCTCTCTCAAAATATCATGACCTAAAAATTTATCATAATCAATCTGACTTACAAAAATCATAGAAATTACACAGGCAATGATCAAACCGATATAAGCTCCTGCATATTTCTGTCCGAAAATATCATTTACATATTTTGTAAAGAATCCTACAAATGCAAATGCCATGGTACGAATCACACTGAAAATCGGATAAATAATACCGTATGCAGCATCAAAATCCCGTCGTCCGAAAATTCTTGTGGTCATAGACACCAAGAAGTTTGCAGTACCGCCAAGATCTCCACCGATCATAACAATAGATATCCAGAGTGTGATCGTATTATTTGGAATCAGATTCATAACAACGGAAATAATAAACCAGATCAGCATAACAAATGACGCTTTTTTTGTTCCGATTTTTGTATCCAACCAGCCCCAGGCAATACTCAGTACAATACCGCATAAGGAAGCAACGGAAAACATGACCGTAGCCATTCCGGCTGTATACCCTTTGTCCACTGTGATCCTTGGTACCAGCTGACTGATCACACCCGTATTCGCCAACATCATGAAACCATATGCGCATGCGATGCACCATACGACTTTATTTTTAAGTAATTTTTTTGCAGTCCATGGACTTACATAATTTTCACTCTCTTCTTTTAAAGCCTTCTTTGCTTCTTCTGTCATCGGCATATTATCCGGAAGCATTCCGGCTTCCTCCGGTGTATTTTTAATAGAGAACATACCAATGATGCCTAAAACGATTGTCATAATACCGGTAATTGCGATACCATTCTGAAAACCGAAGGTAGCGATCAGCCAGTTTAACAGATACAGGAATGTAGCTGATGCCAGTGGCATAAACGCAGTCACATATCCCATAACGATTCCACGTTTTCTCGGGAACCATTTTGCAATGACCGGACCGGTTGCCTGAAAACTGTATACATACGCAAAACCACAGGCAAAACAAATCGTAACCAGATACATTGCCATAGAAGATGAATATCCATATAAAATGAATGCTGCACCAGCGATAATACAGGATAAAACAATCACAAATTTTGCACCTTTTTTCGTAATTAACCGCGCTGTCAGAAATGCAATTATCATTCCAACCAGACCGGCAATGGTAGAAAACGAAAGCAGCGTAGAATAGTCCCATCCCTTTAACTCACAAAAACCCGGTACCATAACATTCAGACCATCAGCCGACGTACCCGTCATCATATAGTACAGCAGGCCACAGAAAATAATCGTCCACCAGCCCTTAATCCCAAAACTGTGTTTTTCTTTTTTCTTCATATCAGATTTCCTCCCTTATCTGTCAGAAATGACTTCCCCCATTTGCGGTAATTCGCTGTCCGTTGATCCATTCTGCCTTTGGTGAACACAACAATACAACCGCCTGTGCCACATCCTTCGGTAATCCAACTTTCTTTAACGGAGTGCCCTCTTTTACCTCCTGAATAAATTCCGGAGATAAAACATCTTTTGCCATATGCGTCAGAGTAACTCCAGGAGCCACACTGTTTACAGTAATTCCTCTCACACCATATTCCAGCGCTGCATCATGCGCCAGCATCTCTACCGCAGCTTTTGTCGGTGAATATACAGAATGTCCATCTACCGGATATGGTACCGAACTGGATGAGATCAATACAATCCGACCATTATCATTCATGCGAAGACCACATTCCTTTACGCAGAAATAAGTACCCTTAAAGTTTACTCCGCAGACACGGTCAAAATCGGCCTCTGAATGCTCGAAAATTGGTTTTCTCGGAATATTTGCCCCTGCATTTGCAATAAAAATATCCAATTTTCCTAATTCTTTTTCACAATAATCAAACAGTCTTTCAATTTCAGCGACTTTGGAAATATCTACATGCAAACCCTCTATCCGGACCTGATATTCCTCTGCTTTCTGACGCAGTTCTTTCATTGCCAGAACCGCTTCCTCTTCTGCCTCAAAATACGCTGCCAGAACGGAAGCTCCTTCCTGCATTAATTCTTCCGTGATACCTCTTCCGATTCCCCGTATTCCACCTGTTACAATTGCAATTTTTCCTTCAAGTTCTCTCATGTATCGTATCTCCCCTCTTATTTTTCCGGATACTGTTCTTCCGGTGGTAATGGATGAAAATCATCCGGTCTGTCATTCAGTTCTATAAAGCATCCCAATTGCTTACACAGATTATAATATGCAAATTCCTGCCCCATAGGATCTTTTCCGCCCTGCGCATGTTCGATTCCTTTTCTCTCAAGCATTTCTTTAGCAACATTAAACGTTCCGTGCGGTGTCACAAAAGCAATGTGATGTATTCCCGGACCATGCTCTCTCAAAAATTCTGCATAAATACTCCGGTCATCTTTCGGTGCGATCAATTCAATTTCAATATTCGGATACATATTACATAATGCAATGTCCATAGCATATGGAACATTTTTTCCGTGAACTGACATTGATGTCATATTTTCTTCTGTAAAATGAAGAAATCCCCAGGGACCGATACCATACTCGTCATTCCAGATTTTTGCAGTTTCCATCACATCTTCTACAACCATACTGATCTGTCCCAGCTGCTTAAATACCGATGCCATTTTTACTTCCCTCCTCTTATAATTCCTGTTATATTTGATAAATTTATTATAAAAATTTATGCATTTTTTGTCCAATTCTTATAATTGCATCATTTCATAGCCAAATGGCTATAAAAAGGTTATATACATTACGCTATAAAGCTGTTACACTAATTTTAAGAAGGAGGTCTCTATCCATGAACACATTACAGATGCAATGCTTTTTATCCATTGCCGAGAACAGATCATTTTCCAGAACCGCCAGAGAACTGTATGTCTCACAACCTACTTTAACGAAACATATCCAGCATCTGGAAAATGAATTACAGGTTTTACTCTTTGACCGCTCCAAACATCCCATTGAACTTACCGGTTACGGAGAATTATACTATCAGGCATTTTCTGACTTTTTCGGAGAGCTGAAACGCATCCGTCAGATTTCACTGAAACATAATGACTCTTTTAAAGGCACTTTAAATATCGGTATTTTATCCGGTTGGAAGCTTCCTGCCATTGTCCAGCAAACCCTTACCGCATTTTGTGAAATATATCCGGATATTCAGCTTACATTTGAAAACCACAATATAAAACGGATTTTATCTCTCCTACACAAAGAAAAACTGGATGCCTGTTTTATCATGAAAGATTTTATTCCGGAATCTGAAGACACCAACTATTTACCTTTATTTGATGTACCCAAATATTTAATATATTCACCAAAACTATTTCCATCAGAAAAACAAGATATCACAGTTGCAGACATGAAAAATGAAGTCTTTTTTTCTTTATATGAAGATGACACAGACTATACCAGACCTCTGATTCAAAAATACTGCCAGCAATATAACTTTACCCCAATTACCAGAAGTCTCCCGAACATTGAATCCGTTATATCAAACATTGAATTTGGAAAAGGCATCGCCATACTGGATGGATTGACAACTTTAACGACAGCCGAAAAAATCGAAAAACTCACACTGTCTCCGCCACATACCCTTTGCCTTGCATGGCAGAAAACACCAAAATCCTCCTTATTACCTTTACTGGCCCAGGAATTTCAACTTACTTTTGCCAAGGAATAAATTTCATTCGAACGGGCGTCTTAACTCGAAGGATGTGGCTCATAGGGTTCTTCCTTGCGGCTGCTCAAAAACTGACATTGAAAAAAGAGTGAGAATTTCATCTGAACGGGCGTCTTAGCCCGAAGGATGCAATTCTCACTCTTTTTTTACTCATAGCCTACATGCAGCCGCTCAAAAAACCCTATTTCGCATTGGCCGGCTCCACATTAATGCTCTTTCCTTTGATCTTAGCATTTTTCATTGCTTTCAATACAGCTGCGCCATACTCTCTCGGAACTTCCACAAATGTATAGCTGTCAAACATATCAATAGCTCCTACCAGATCACCCGGCATTCCGGATTCTCCGGCAACGGCTCCAAGGATATCTCCCGGACGCACGCGCTGCTTTTTACCAATATTGATAAAGAGACGAACCATACCATCTTCTGCACCGGTATCAGAGAAATCGAAATTATCCTGTTTTACGCCTTCACGCTCTGCTTTTCCAAGTGCCTGATATAAAAAGGCTGCTGCCAGATCCATTGCTGTATAATCACCGTTATTGATCTGAGATTCGATCATATTTACCATCTTGGTCAGATCTTCATTTTCGATGATCTGGTCTAACTGATCCATGATTTTTTCGCATTTGGCTTCCTCTACGTCACGCATGGACGGAATCGGCTGTGCATAGATCTTGGTCTTGCAATAACGCATGATCTCTTTTAACTTGTAAACTTCTTTTCCTTTTACAAAAGAAAATGCTCTACCCGTTCTGCCTGCACGGCCGGTACGACCGATACGATGAACATAATACTCGTCATCCTGCGGCAGATCGTAGTTAAACACTGCCTCAACGTCATCCACGTCGATACCACGGGCAGCGACATCCGTTGCCACCAGAATCTCTGTCTTGCCATTACGGAAGTTTCTCATAACACGGTCACGCTGCTGCTGTTTCATATCACCATGCAGTCCTTCTGCAAAATAACCGCGGTTCTGAAGCTCGTTTGCCAGCTCATCTACCATATGTTTTGTATTACAGAATACAAGGGAAAGCTTCGGATCATAAACATCCAGAAGTCTTGTTAAAATATCCAGTTTATCTTTTCTTCTGACATCATAGTAATACTGCTCAATATTTTTCACCGTCAGTTCTTTTTTTACAACTTTGATGGTCAGTGCATCTTTCTGATACTGTTTTGTGATCTCCATGATCTCTTTCGGCATCGTTGCGGAAAAAAGAACGGTCTGGCGATCTTCCGGAAGATATTTTAACACTTCTTCGATATCCTCACGGAATCCCATATTCAGCATTTCATCTGCTTCATCCAGAATGATCGTATGGATGAAATCACAGCGGATGGTTTTTCTTCTTAAATGGTCCATCACACGGCCCGGAGTACCAACGATAATCTGTACGCCGCCTTTTAAAGAACGGATCTGTTTTCCGATCTCCTGTCCGCCGTAGATTGGAAGAATTTTAATACCATGCATGTATTTTGCCAGGTTGTGTAACTCATTGGATACCTGGATTGCAAGCTCACGGGTCGGGCATAAGATCAGTGCCTGTGTCTTCTTCAGCTTCGGATCCACTTTGTGAAGCAGCGGAATACCGAAGGATGCCGTTTTTCCTGTTCCTGTCTGCGCCTGTCCGATGACATCTCTGCCACTCATAACAGCCGGAATGGACTGTGCCTGGATTGGGGTTGCCTCCTCAAATCCCATTTCTTTGATGGCCCGCAGAATCTGCGGATTTAAATCTAAATCTTCAAATAAAACTGTACTCATATAGTTCCTTTCCAAATAAAAAGTTGTTATTCAGAGTTTTCTATATTTATCTTATTTATAGCAACTCTATACGGATCTGCTTTTTTAAGTATTCCAAAAATTTTATAAAATACGTTTCAATATATGCTCTGAATAAATTTGCAGAAAAAAAGTGTGCTTTGCACACTGAATTCAATGATAACAAAGCACACTTTAAAAGTCAATGCAGAGATTTCTACAAAACATGTATTTACTCTTTTATGAGCGAATTATTCCTATGTAATTACACTTTTATGAGGGAATTATTACCATGTAGTTACACTTTTATGAGGGAATCGTCGGTTCGATCTTCTTTTTCCAAACTCCGCTCAGATATCGCAAACCGCCCAGACCTGCTGCACACCACCAGGTGATCGGAGATACCCACCAGAGTCCCCAATATCCCCACAGACAGGAAAACAAAAATGCAAAACCAATACGGGTAATGACCTCACTGATGCCCATCCAGATCGTGATTTTTACGTCTCCCACTGCACGAAGCATGTTATGAAACAGATTTAATGTTCCGACACCGATCAAAAACGGTGCAAAGATATGCATATACTCCACACCATAACCAATCGCTTCCTGACTTTCAGTAAACATCCGCATGATCACTGGTGCCAGCAGGAAGATCAATGGTGATACAACCGCATATCCAATGGCATTCAACAAAAACGTAGTGCGAAATCCGGCTTTGATCCGCTCGATGTTCTTCGCCCCCGTATTTTGCCCGGTAAAGGTTCCCAGTGCCGTTCCGAGAGCATCGCCCACCTGCATCCCAATCCCTTCCACTTTGATACACACACCATACGCTACAACCAATGTCGTTCCATATGTATTTACCACTGCCTGTAATGTCATGTCTGAAATAGAAATAATACTCATCTGCAATGCAGCCGGCAGACCATACACCAGCATTTGTTTTCCGATATAAGTATCCAGTTTCAGTTTATCTCTGCGGATCCGCAGCATCGGCAAAATCTTCCATGCATAAAGCAGGCAGGCCACGCCGGATATAACCTGCGCCAGTACGGTTGCAAACGCAGCACCGCCAACTCCCATAGGAATCACAGCCACAAATAAAATATCAAATACAATATTCAACAAACTGGAGATACCAAGAAAAATCAGCGGAACTACCGAATTACCCAGAGACCGCAATACCGCAGAAATCCAGTTGTACAGCATTGTTCCGACAGAACCGGCACAAATGATCCGCAAGTACAAAACAGCCGCATCCAGCACCTCTGCCGGAGTCTGCAGCACGATCAGCAACGGCCTTGTCATAAGCAATCCGATCACCGTCACAAGTATCGTCATGCCTAGTGCAATAAAAATAGAGGAAAAGAATGTCTTTACTACTTTATCCTCTTCCTTTGCGCCATAATATTGTGACATAACAACCGTTACACCCGTCGTCAGACCGATGATCAACGAAAATACCAGATACATACCGACGCCTGCCACACTGACCGCTGCCAGCGCATTATCCCCTAAAAAATGCCCTACAATATATGAATCTGCAAAATTGTAGATTCTCTGAAAAACCAGCCCCAGCAACACAGGCATCGCAAATCTCAAAATCTGCGGTGCGATACGTCCGGAAGTCATATCCACCATTACTTCTTTTTTCATACTCATTTCTTCCCCTTTCGCTTCTTGTTTTTCTATACTTCCGCATCGAATGAACGTCAAATCAAATGCACATGAAACCAAATCTATGTTTTCGCTCAACTCTTTCATGGCACTTCTTAACTATGTTTGTATTGTATCTCATACCATTTTGAAAAAATAGTCATTTTCTTCCCCAAAACTGTAAAATCGTATCAAAAACAGTATCTTTTTCACATGATATAAAAGGAACAAATGGTTTGGGGAAAACATTGATTTATTATTAATTTTTAAGTATAATATCTCTATTATTACTAATTTATAGAGATATAGGTGTTAATTAATGAAATTATTAATTGAAAAATCCGATTTAGAACTGTTGCTTGAAAAAAAACGAGATTTGATTGGTAATAAAGTTACTATAGATACTATTATTGCAGGAATTTCTTTTTTATTATCTGTTTTTACAGCAAGTTATAGCGATATATTTGGGATTTCAGGAACGGTATTGAAAACAGTATTTTGCCTGATTGGAATTGGATATACAGTCAAAATTATTTATGATTTGTTTCAGGCAAACAGGCATCCTTACAATCATGAATTACTCTTAAATGATATAGAAAATTTAGATAAAATACAGCATGATCACTCTCTGGTTATAATTTATAATAGAGATATGGTTGGAACTAAACGATTTTTAGTTTATGACGATGAACGTTGGGACTGCAAATTATTTTTGAACTACAAAACACAGGCACGAAATAATGAAGCTGCATTGCTCGAAAAAGTTTCGGCTGATTTGCAGATTGATAAAAGTCAAATACATTGCAGATATATTACTTCACGGATTCAGGAAAAGTATTCTGTCAGCCATAAAGAAAATCGGGTATATAATCATAGATTATACGAAATCTGTATTGATAATTTATCAGAGATTTCTCAAAAAAATGATTTTCTCAAAAATGGGAAACATTTTTATTGGATGACCTTGGGTGAAATGGCGAAAGATGACAACATTGCAAAAAAGAATTTAGATGTTATTGATTTTGTAAAAGAAGTGTTTGGATAAAATTTGGTTAATACCATGTTAAAGTAACGGAAGGAAGCTGCAAAAGCTTCCTTCTTTCACATTATGATACAACACCATTAATACAAAACCAGAGAAAAAATAAAAGGAAACCGCTATGAAACTAAACTATAATGAAAAAGAACTGCATCAACTTCTACAGGACTTCCACGACTTAACAAAGCTGACACTGACCCTCTACGATCCCGAAGGAGAATGGATTCTCAGTTATCCGACAAAAGAAAACTGTTTCTGCCATTATATCAAAACTTCCCCGGAAGGAGCCGCCCTCTGTGACGCTTCCGACCGTGCTTCCTTTGAAGCAGCAAAAGCATCCGGCGAATGTGTCATTTACAAATGTCATGCCGGTTTGATCGAAGCCACCGCCCCCATCGTCAGCGACGGATTTACCATCGGCTACCTTATGATGGGGCAGGTTGCAAATGCAAACTCCCCGAAGCAGTTACAGTCACTAATTGAACATGCATTACATAAATATCACCTGAGTACCACAGAAACCAATATTGCTAACTCAACCTCACCCGATACAAACGAAGCAAACAAATTCGTCGAATATGACAATTGGAAACAATATGCTAATGCAATCCCTTGCATCTTCGACACACAGATTCACGCCGCCGCAAGCATCATGGAAGCATGTATTTCTTCCATCCTGTACAAAAAATTGATTTCTACCGAAAAACAACAGTTTGAACAAAACATCAACACTTACATTCTAAATCACCTGACCGAAGATCTATCCGTAGACCGCCTCTGCGAACACCTGCATTTAAGCCGCCGCAAGATCTACGAATACTCGGAAGAATTTTTACATTGCAGCATCGCCAAATACATAAAAAAAATGCGCCTGCAGTATGCGCAGACACTATTAACCAAAACAATTTTACCAATTTCTACCATTTCCGAACAATGCGGATTTTCCGACTACAACTATTTCTGTCGGGTTTTCAAGCAGGAAAATGGCATGTCCGCACGAAGTTATCGTACAGCACAGCAGACATAATTTTCTGTGATCCTATATTTTTTTGCAATACATACACTGTATATAGCACTTTATGCATTAGACACACATACTGTATTTACCATTTACGTTAACTCTCGCTTTGTGTCGTGGTGATTTCACGCACTTTTTGTTATGGTTTTTCCTGAAAGGAGGCAAAAGCAACAACATGGATCAGAAAAAGATCGGTCTTTTTTTAAAAGAACTCAGAAAAGAAAAAACACTTACACAAAGTCAGCTTGCAGAACAGCTCAACGTATCTGACCGAACCGTATCCCGCTGGGAAACCGGAACGAATTTACCAGATCTGTCTATATTAGTTGAACTTGCAGATTTTTATGATATTGATATCTGCGAAATCATCGACGGAGAAAGGAAAAGCGAGAATATGAATGTAGAAATGAAAGACACTTTAATGAAAGCGGCACAATATGCCACAGAAGACAAACATATACAAATGAAAAAACTGACCGGATATATCCTGTCAGCATTCGGATGCTTCCTGATTTTATCCGGATTTACCGTATTTCCAAGTGAAAGCGGCTGGGCAGCAAAATTTGCCATTTTAGGAGCCATTATCGTAACCATTGGAATCTTCCAGTTACTCAAAAAAAGCAAATTAGTGAAATCTATAATTATTTTTATTGCGATCCTGTTTGGCATGATCTGGCTTGACTTCGCCAGTGTATGCTATATCCGGCAGGCACCACGATTCGCCTATTCCGTAGAATACAGCGATGAAACTGTCATCTATCATGCTCCGTTTTATTCCGTATACAAATACGGCCGGGACACCTTGGGCGAATACTATCAAGTTTATATTGGATTTGATAATTTATAAAATTGATTTTCATAATTTACCAGTACAATACATATATTTAAAAGAACTCTGAAAATGCCAGTTTCCAGAGTTCTAAAGTTCATTCCGGAGAACTACACCGTCAGGCTAGTGCTGCCGTTTGTCTCTGTCTAACCATTTGCAAATATAATAACCCGCTATAGATGCCAATACAGAGATAAGAAAAGCAAGTATGTATTCCATTAGGCTCACCTCCTTCCTACTGGAAAGAGTCGACAGCAATAACATAATAGCACGAAACTTTGTTCGATTCAATTAAAAATATTGTTCATTTAGATATTGATTTTTTCAAAGGAAAGGTTTATTATAGTGGTGAGTAAGAAAAGTATGTATTCCATTAGAATACAAAAACCCTCGAAGTGCCAGCTTCGGGGGTTTTATTTCATTCATATTATTTTTGCGTACAAACAAACGAATGTTTTAACATTACTTATGTGCACGCACGGCTGGAGCCACCGTGTAAATGGAACAAAACTGAAAATGAAATCCAAGACAAGACGATAGGGTGATTTTCGTTACCGAAGTGAGCATAGCCCGCCTCCGTGAGTGTGTCTGAGGCTGCTGATTTTGCAGCCGAGTTCACGGAAGGAGGCGGAGATAAGCGGCACAACGGAGGTAGAAAATCATCCGTGTCTGTCTGGATTTCATTTTCAGTTTGTTCTTTTCACCACACCTAGTGGCGATATTTATTTGCTTCTTTCAGACGTGCCATCGCTCTTGCCAGCGATGTGGTATTACGATAATATTCCATCCGGCTCTTATGCTGCAGTAACCGTTCTTCTGCACGCTCTTTTGCCTCTTTCGCACGACGTATATCGATTTCCTCCGGGCGTTCGATCGTATCCACCAGAATTTCCACCTGATTATCAGAAGTAACTTCTGCAAAGCCACTTCCGCAAACTGCCGGAATCATTTCACCTTTCGGTGTTCCGATACGAACCTCACCCGTCTTCAATGCAACGACACATTCCTCATGATTTGTCAGGATCTGAACTTCCCCGTCAATTGCAGGTAATACAACAGATGCTGCCTCCTCATCATAAAAAATCTTATCATATGCAATAATTTTTAAATGAAATGTACTCATAGTCACACCTCACTAATGATTGCCGTTCTTTGCTTTTTCAATGACATCGTCAATGGTTCCCACATTGAAAAATGCCCATTCCGGATACTCATCCATCTCACCGTCAATAATTTTTTTGAAACCTTTGACGGTCTCTTCCAACGGTACATATTTACCTGGAATTCCGGTAAATGTCTCAGCCACATGGAACGGCTGTGACAGGAAACGTTGGATTTTTCTTGCACGGTACACCGTTGTCTTATCCTCTTCGGAAAGTTCTTCCATACCAAGGATAGCAATGATATCCTGCAGTTCTTTGTAACTTTGCAGGATTTCCTGTACACGACGTGCAACCTCATAATGCTCTTCACCGACGATATCCGGCTCCAGAATACGTGAATTCGACTCCAGCGGATCAACGGCCGGATAAATACCCTGTTCAACGATCTTTCTGGAAAGTACCGTTGTTGCATCCAGATGTGCGAATGTGGTTGCCGGAGCCGGGTCAGTTAAGTCATCCGCCGGTACATAAATTGCCTGTACCGAGGTAACGGAACCTTCTTTTGTGGAAGCGATACGCTCCTGCAATTCACCGACTTCATTTGCCAGAGTCGGCTGATAACCTACCGCAGAAGGCATACGTCCAAGCAATGCGGAAACCTCTGAACCAGCCTGTACATAACGGAAAATGTTATCGATAAATAACAGTACATCCTGGTGTTCTTTGTCACGGAAATACTCTGCCATAGTCAGACCGGTCTCAGCTACACGCATACGAGCTCCTGGTGGCTCATTCATCTGTCCGAACACTAAGGCTGTTTTTTCCAGAACGCCGGATTCTTTCATCTCTGTCCACAGATCATTACCCTCACGGGAACGCTCTCCGACACCGGTGAAAATAGAATATCCACCGTGCTCTGTTGCAATATTACGGATCAGCTCCTGGATCAGAACGGTTTTACCGACACCTGCACCACCGAACAGACCGATCTTACCACCTTTGGAGTATGGAGCCAGAAGGTCAATAACTTTGATACCCGTCTCCAGAACTTCGACAACCGGACTCTGCTCTTCAAAGGATGGCGGTTCTCTGTGGATACACCAGTTTTCTTTTGACTCTACCGGTTTTCCATCATCGATCGCCTCACCCAGAACATTGAACAGTCGTCCCAGCGTTGCTTTTCCTACCGGAACTGTGATACCTGCGCCGGTTGCTGTTACTTCCATATCACGATGAAGCCCTTCACTGGAAGCAAGCATGATACATCTTACGGTATCATTTCCAATATGCTGTGCCACTTCCATGACACATGTTTTTCCATTATTATCAACTTCGAGTGCATCTTTGATGCATGGAAGGTTATGGTCGGAAAACTCTACGTCTACAACAGGTCCCATGACCTGAACGATTTTTCCTTTATTCATATCGCTTCACCTCTCTTACTTTTTCTTACTCTTCTGTGCCTTGGCACCTGCAATGACCTCAGTAATTTCCTGAGTGATCGCTGCCTGACGCACACGGTTGTATTCAATTTCCAGATCATGCAGCATCTGCTTTGCACTATCGGTAGCGGTCTGCATCGCCATCATTCTGGAATTATGTTCACTGGCATAAGATTCTACCAGCGCACCATATACAAAACCACACACAACGTTTGGAATCAGGCTGTTCAGCACCGATTCCACAGAAGGATGAAAGGTCATTCTGTCACTGTATCCTTTCAGATTTTTGTGTGTATATTCTTCTCTCTGCAACGGAAGCAATTGAAACATATCCGCTTCCATCTTGAACGCATTGATCATTTTTGTATAGATAATATAAACCTCATCCAGTTCCTCACGTACATATTCATCAATCAGCTGCAGACCGATGTGACGCGCCCTGTAAAGGGTCGGATTCTGCACGGTATAACTGAATTCTCCGTCAATATTTACATCTTTTTTCATGAAATACTGCCGGCCTAACTCACCGACCACAAACAGTTTGTTCTGTCCGCCCTTTTCCAGCTGTTCCGATGCAAGCTTCAGAACATTGTGATTGTAAGCTCCTGCCAGACCCTTGTCGGCAGTGATCACAAGGTAACCGCGCTTTTTCCGGTCATCCGGGATATCTCTTCCGAAAAAAATATTGTTTGTGTCCGGAACAGACTTCATAAAACGCGCGACTGCATTCTGCTGCGCAAAGAAAAACGGCTCCGTATCTGCCAGACTTTTCTTTGCCTTCTGCATCTTTGACGAAGAAATCATATACATGGCACTGGTGATTTTCATCGTATCTTTGATACTCTGCATTCTGCTCTGTATCTCTCTAGCACTTGCCATGATAGACCTCCTATTTTACATACTCCCTGGCGGCAGCGAGGATCTTTTCTCCAAGTTCATCGGACAGAGCTTTTGCCTCATTCAGCTCAGCGATGATCTCAGGATGTGCATTTTTGAAATATTCCAGCATACCCTTCTGGGTCTCTTTGATTTTTTTAACTTCCACATTCAGGAAAATCTTGTGTGTGGCGGTCCACAGTGTAATAACCTGCTCTGCCATATCCAACGGCTGGCAAAGCGGCTGTTTTAACAGTTCCATCAGACCTTTTCCGTACTGTAACTGCTCTTTGGTATCATCATCCAAGTCAGAACTGAACTGGGTAAATACTTCCATCTCACGATACTGCGCCAGATCAATACGAATACTTCCGGCTGCTTTTTTCATCGCTTTTGTCTGTGCGGCACCACCGACACGGGACACAGACAGACCTACGTTTACCGCCGGTCGCATACCGGAGAAGAATAAGTTACTCTCCAGGAAGATCTGACCGTCTGTGATGGAAATTACGTTGGTCGGAATATATGCAGATACATCGCCGGCCTGAGTCTCGATAATTGGCAGGGCTGTGATGGAACCGCCGCCCAGTTTGTCACTCAGACGACTGGAACGCTCCAGCAGTCTGGAATGCAGGTAGAAAACATCACCCGGATAAGCCTCACGTCCCGGAGAACGCTCCAGCAACAGGGACAATGCACGATAAGCTACCGCATGTTTTGACAGATCATCATAAACGATGAGCACGTCTTTTCCCTGATACATAAAATATTCTGCCATAGCAGTTCCCGCATACGGTGCAATATACTGCAGCGGAGCCGGGTCACTGGCTGTTGCTGCTACAATGATAGAATAATCCATAGCACCGTGCTTTTTCAATGTGGATACAATTTTTGCAATTGTAGATGCTTTCTGTCCAATTGCGACATAAATACAGATGACATCTTTTCCCTTCTGGTTGATCATAGCATCCGTTGCAATGGATGTCTTACCTGTCTGACGGTCACCGATGATCAGCTCTCTCTGTCCACGTCCGATTGGGAACATAGAATCGATGGAAAGAATTCCTGTCTCCATTGGTACGCTGACCGATTTACGATCCACGATACCCGGTGCTTCATTTTCAATCGGCCGGTAATCATCTTCTTCGATATCGCCCTCTCCATCGATTGGAGCACCCAGGGCATTGATGATTCTTCCGACAAATTTATCTCCAACCGGAATTCCGGCTTTCTTTTTGGTTCTTGTTACTTTGGTTCCTTCCTTGATCCCTGTATCACGGCCAAACAGAATGACACCAATCTCATTTCTTCTGACATCCTGTACCATACCTTTTACGCCGTTCTCAAAGACAACGATCTCACCATACATCGCCTGGTCAATTCCATAGACAGTGGCAATTCCGTCACCAACCCAGATGACATGACCAATTTCCCGATCCTTCGCCTCGAAATCGTAATTCTCGATTTCTTCTTTCAGGATGGAAATAATATCCTGTGAACTGATAGCGCTCATTGTCCTATCACCTCTTTCTTTTACCTTTTACTTCTTACTCTGCCAGTTATAATTCAGCCTGATTCTGAATCATACCGAGCTGCTCCTGCATGCCGCGGATCCGTCCGCTGATGCTCCAGTCCCATTCACGGCCATTGGCAGCGAGGACAAAACCTCCCACCAGACGTTCATCCCGGATCATCTCAAGCTCAACCTGATGCGCATCAAACTCTTCCATCAGGAATTTTTTAATTCCTTCCAGCTGATTATCATCCGGTGCTGTCACATAACGTAATGTTGCGTTTACGATTGACTGATGTTCATTTGCATACATTTTGTATTCCTCCACGATCTCTTCCAGATATTCCACGTCAGAATAATCACAGAGAATCTTCATAAAATTCTGTAACTTTTTTCCCGGGAAAATACGGTCAACCACCGCATGTTTTTCCTCTTTGTAAACACTTGGGTCTGTCAGCACACGCTGTAATTCGGGACTCTCCCGATAAATCTGTACTGCAGTTTCAAGATCTTCTACCGGAGCCTTCAGCTCCCACAAAACTCTTACATATTTAGCCGTTGTTGCTGTCATGTTTGTCACCCGTTTTACTTAAAAACTCATTGTAAAGCTGTTCATCCGTGACTTTACTGCTATTCTCTCCGATAATCTTGATCGCTGCAGCCATAGCCAGCGTACTGATCTCTTTCTGTACACTCTGCAGTGCTCTGTCACGTTCTTTTTCCATATCCTGATTTGTTTTTTCAAGCAAAGCTTCGGATCGTTTTTCCGCATCGGAAACAATCTGCTTGTACTGCACATCTGCCCGTTCTCTGGCATCTGCCACAATCTGGACTGCCTCCTCTTTTGCACCCTGTAAAGATGCCTCATACTGAGTTTTCAACTCTAAAGCCTCTGCATTTACCGTATCTGCTTTTTCAAACTGTTCCGCTACCATCTGTTTTCTCTTTTCGATGATATTTAAAACCGGTTTGAACAGAAACTTTCTGATCAGGAAATAGAAGATCAACAGGTTCACAATGATCCATATAAGGTTTGAATCAATTCTCAGCATCCTGAAATCCTCCTTCTAAAGACAAAATCTCACGTCTTTGTTTTTATTTGCAAAGGAAAATGATCAGAATAGCGACAACCATACCATAAATAGCAGTTGCCTCTGCCAGTGCACAACCAAGTAATAAGTTCTTGCTGATCTTGCTGTCAGCTTCCGGCTGTCTTGCTACGGCATCTACTGCTTTACCTGTTGCGATTCCAATACCTACACCTGCTCCAATTCCTGCTAATGCTGCGATACCAGCTCCGAGTGCGATCATCATAATAATTATCTCCTTTTCTCACTTCAAATTTTTTATTCTGCCTGTAATTCAATAGCTTCCTTGATGTATAACGATGTCAGGAACACAAATACATATGCCTGGATCAATCCATCAAAAATATCAAAATAGAAACTAAATACCAGCGGTACAACCATCGGCACAACCGCCTTGATCAGCTCCATGATAACGAACGCTCCGAGTACATTTCCGAACAGTCGTAAACATAACGAAAACGGTCGGATAAAAATCTCCAGAATGTTGATCGGTGTAATGATCGCGACAGGCTGTGTAAATCCTTTCGCCCACTTCTTTACACCTTTTGCACGGATACCGGCGGCTTCCACCAGTATGATACTCATCAACGCAAGAGCGATCGTACAATTCAGGTCCTTTGTCGGAGGCTTAAATCCAAATAAGCCAATTACATTTGCAATACCGATAAACAGACCGACGCTCATCAGATAAGGAATATAACATTTTCCTTCCTCTCCGAGCAGCCCTTCGAAAAATCCATAAAATTTTCCGATACATACTTCCAGAAACAACTGCCTCTTTCCCGGATTCTCCACGCTCAATTTCCGCGTCAGGAAAATCGATGCCACTATGACAATTGCCATAATGATCCACATAACGACAACTGATTCCGCGATTTTGATTCCACCAAAAATGGGTATCGTGAACACCGTCTTGACACTCAGTTGGTCAATCAACTCATCTACCAGTCCGTTCGTAGCGGTCACCTCCTTCTTTTCTCTTTCTTCTGTTTTTTGAACGCAGATCACGAAGCGACTGCGTTCATGAGCAAGGAGCGAAGCGGATTGCGAATGTCCGCTTTATTTCTCCTGAAACATGTTTCCCAATCATCACAGTTTCAGCATCGTTGTTGCATCTCGTAATTGATACTGTTTTCTCATAATTGGTACTACCATTACCAAGGAAAAATAAAAGACCGGTGGTTGTCCCAAAACTCCTTACCCCCGTTGGTCTTTTCGTGTATTCATATTAATACAATTTCCAAATTTTGCAATCGGCAAATTTTCCTAACTTGTTTTTTTATAAAAATATTTTTTCAGCAAAATCACGATTGACAATTTTCCATTTAACAGATTATTTCCTGATTATGTACTTTTTTATTTCTATTTTCGGCAATTTTACCTGCTTTACGAAAAACGAATCTTACAAATGAGCTGGTCTGGAACATTTATAAGAACAGTGCCATCTGGATTTTTCCCCTTGATGTCTGTAACCGGAAAAACCAGAAATATGTCTGACTTCTATTTGACTTGTCAGTCTTTTTACTACATAATAAATGCAGGGGCTTTTTATATTGGAGGAGTTTTTTTTATGGCAGCACAAATCACGGCCGTCATTATTTTCCTGGTTATGTTTGCATTCATTATCACGGAAAAAATTCCACGGCACATTGCGACAACACTCTGCAGTGTTGCAACGCTCATTCTCGTGTTTGGTGTCTGTATGCACAGTTCCACTGCGTTATTCGAGACACTGAACTTTCAGTCTTTTACATCTGTTGATTTTTGGCGTGCAGGCGCCGAAGCCACAGAAAGTACAAAAGGAATCAACTGGCAGACAATTATTTTCATCTTTGGCATGATGATCATGGTCGAAGGAATGGCAATTTCCGGATTTTTCTCCTGGCTTTGCCTGACCATTGCAAAAGCAGTCAGATATAATACCACAAAAATTTTTGTGATGTTTATGGTTCTGGCATTCGTACTGTCTATGTTTATCGACAGTATCACCGTTATTCTGTTTCTGACCGCAATCACCATCACACAAGGCAAACTGTTGAAATTTGATCCGATTCCGGTAATCATTGCAGAAATATTCTGTTCGAACCTTGGAGGTTCTTCCACAATGTGCGGTGATCCGCCAAATATCATTATCGGAACCGCATTGCACTACACATTTACCGATTTTCTGTTCAATACCGGCGTGATCGCCATCCTGAGTCTGGTGCTGATGATCTTTTTCTTCTATCTATGTTTCCGCAAAAAACTGAACACAAATAATCTTTCAAAAGAAGATATTGCAAAAATGCCATCACCGGACAGTGCGATTACCAACAAACGTTCTTTTATCATCAGCTGCATTATTTTTCTCTGTGCAGTTGTACTGCTTGTGACACATGGACAGACTGGATTGACAGTTTCCACCATTGGCATAATTGCCGCTATCGCAACCTACGCAACCGCAGGGAAAAAGGCAAAACACATTTTACGTCGTATTGATTATCCGACCCTTATTTTCTTCATCGGATTATTCATCGTAGTCGGCGGTCTGGAAGAGACAGGAATTTTGGAACTGATTGCGAACTTTATCCACAGAATCAGCGGAGGAAATGTAACCTTTATTGTAATCATTATTATATGGGTATCTGCAGTGGCCAGCGCTATTATAGACAATATCCCATTTTCCGCTACAATGATTCCGATCATCAAAAACCTTGCAGCGGCATCCGGAGCAGATTTATCCGTTCTGGCATGGACACTGGCACTGGGCACCGATATCGGTGGAAGTGCTACCCCGATCGGTGCATCTGCCAACGTAGTTGGTATCGCCGTTGCATCAAAAAACGGTCATCATATTTCCTGGAAACAGTATTGTACCTACGCGATTCCGGCAACACTGATCGTAATTGCAGTATCAATGCTATATATCATTTTCAGATATATATAATTCAGAACTCAGAATTGATTTCTGATGCGAAATCCGGGTCTGCATTGCAGACATATACTTATCTGGATTTCTGCTAAAATAAAAAAGATGCCTTTTGCACAATCAAATAGGACAATCCCATCCCTTATACAAAAGGCATCTTTTACTCCTGCTGCCTCTCCCGACTTTTCTCATTCTTTCGGGAGAGGCGTTTTTATTTGGTAATTTTCTTTGTCCAAAACCATCAAACTTTCTGTTTTGGTATAAATTCAATCTTTAACACCATCCCCATTCCTTCTGCTAATCTTTTTAGTAAGCTAACAGATGGATTCCTTGTTCCATTTTCCAGTTTGCTGATATCTGCCTGATTAATTCCTGTACGTTCTGACAATTCCTTCTGAGTCAAATTCTGAGAAGTACGCGCATCTACAATTGCTCTAATCACATCAAACTCTGGTTGCATTTCTTCATAATATTTATAAAGTGCAGCCAGTATATAACGCCCTTTTCCACTCGTCAATGCCCTTTTTTATCTCCAAATTTTACCTAAGCAAATTGCACAATACCAGTCAAGTTCTCTGTCGATCCCGTATTTTCTGATCATACAAAAAATCAAGAGTTGAAAAACTCATTTTTCAACTCCTGAAATAATATCATTTTTGTTTATTTTGCCATATATCAATTCTACCCTATTTCTTCAAATAAATCGCCGTTACCGCACAGTCTCGGGCTGCATTTTTTGCAGTCTCTTCCAGTTCCGCCGGAATCTCATCATATTTGACATCAATACAGTCTTTTTCAAAATTGTGGGCAAATAACTGCGGATATAATCCCACACAAATGCCACAACGAATACAATACTCTTTGATTTCTGCTTTCATTTTACTTTTCCTCCTGTTTTCGAATAAACCTCATCCAAATCAGATGTGTGTTTTTTAACAATTTCACCATCTGTAAACCAGATTTACGGTATATGGGTATATCTTACCTTCATTTTTATTTCGCAAACATCAGTTATGCATGTTTCTCCATATAATCACACGCACTGTCTCCTGCTGCAAACCCAAACGGCATCGCAAAATAAGCACCGGCGCTGCCGCCTGTCGGAGGATTTCCATAAAACTCGCTCATCATATTATCCCCGGCTGCATAAAGTCCCGGAATTGCTTTTCCATCTTCTTTCACGACCTGCATTTTTCCATTAACTTTGATACCACCGATAGTATCATAACCGGCACAGAATACACGCATTGCATAAAATGGTCCTTTTCGCACAGGACGGAGATATTTTGCATTTTTTCCAAACTCTTCGTCCTCACCATTATCGCAATATCCATTGTAACGATCCAGTGTTTCCTCCAAACCTGCCTGATCAATTCCGGACTGTGCGCACAGCTCTTCAATGGTATCTTTCATAAATACATGTTTGTTTCCTTTTTCCTCAATCAGTGTCCTGAACTGTCCCGGAATATCTGTCAGTTTCTCCACCGGGAAGATAAAGTACATGTAATCCACACCCTCTTCTTCCAAATGGCGTCTAGTATCTTCATCGAATACGATATAACTTTCCCCATTTGGCTGATTTGCGATACCTGTGCTGATTGCCATATGGTTATTGGAAATGCTCTCGTCAATAAAACGCTCACCATTTTTGTTTACCCACAGATATGGCTGCTCCTGAATGGTACGTGTCTCGTTGTATACAATCCACGGAGAACTTGCCACGATTCCCGGTCCCGGAACCAGATTGTGACCAGATACTGCGATGGCACTCTGGGCACCGCCAAGCTTCCATGCCAGTTTCTGTCCATCTCCGGTCTGATCGGAATTCGGATAACAGTTAAACAGTACGTTTCCGTCTCCGGAACAATTATAATCCGTAAAAGTAAAGCCGGTATATTTTTTCATCATTTCACGATCTTCCATAATACCGCCGCTGGCAATGATCACTGCTTCACATTCCACTTCGATTTCTTCTTTTGTTTCATTGTTGACAGCTTTTACACCGGTTACTTTTCCATTTTCGTCCACCAGAATATCTGTGATCGGTGTATTCAGCATATACTGTCCACCACGTTTGATAATATCCTTCATGGCATTCAGACAGATCAGTGCACCGCCATGGCCTTTGCCTCGTCCCGGAACCAGATAAAAATCTCCATGTGCCATTACTGCAGGGGGAAATCCATCCGCATATTTCGGATCTCCGATATCCTCCAGCTCCAACTGCTGTGTCGGAATCATTTTAATGCCAAGACGCTCAATATATTCTTTTGTTCTCCAGGAATTGTTTACATACTGACGAATTACAGACGGATTTGCATTGTAATTCGAATACTCATATAACAAATGAAATGCTGCGTTCTGAAATGCCCTGTCTTTTCGAATGCTGACATATGCGATCGGGCAGTTGGAAACTGCTCCGCCCTGATATGGTTTCTTTTCAAATACGATGACTTTCTTTCCACGGGCAAGTGCTGCATCTGCCGCCGAAATACCTGCCATGCCACTTCCCATAATTACCAGATCTGTTTTTAACTTCATAAAAAATAAAACCTCCTTCACCTGTTGCTCTTTTTCAAACACCTGTTGAGGAGATTTTATCAATATTTCTATGTACTTTAACCTTTCATCTGGCCTAAATCGCATGTATTTTACTGCATATAATTGTGCAGAATGCACTTTGACTTACGATTGTATTTATCAAAATTTCAAAACACCGCAGACTTCTCTGATTCGTTTTTCTACATTAACTTTGGAATCAACATTATTCTATACACATTATATACTCCTGAATCTGTTCCGATAAAATATAACGCATTTTTTCTTCGGAATCATCCAGCGAAACCGCATACCGTTCTTCCACCATCGAAATTATATTTCGCACGGTATTTCGATGTATTCCAAGCTCTGCTGCTGTGCGCGTTGCACTGCAGTCATTTTTCAGGTAACAAAGTACTGTCCTGCCATACGAAGTGTGATGCTCTCTGTCATATACGGCCAGTTCCCTGTAAAATTCCGACTGCATCGAAACCGGTTCCATCTCTGACTCCATTCTGGAAAACAAATGATACATCACCACATCTTTGTACTGACACAATACCTCTGTATTCTGCTCCGTTTTCTGATTCCACTGTAACGTAAACACTGCCTGTGCATAAGCATCTTTCATTCGTTTCAGCTCCGTAAAAATATTGCTGACTCCAATCCGATACTCATATTGTTCTAACAACTGCTCTAAAATATGCAGTTCCTTTTCATCAAATGACAAATTCTGATGTATCGCTGTTTTACTATACTTCAACAGGCAGATATGATTTTCATATAAAAACGGTTTCATTTTCCATGACTGCCGCTCCAACAGACGCGCCAGAAATTTCAGCGGCACATGCTCCTGATTGGCAAAATCAAGAATTCCCAGTACCAGATATCCCGTCTTTTCCAGTCCGTCAATCATATTTACCTGCTCCGTAATCCGGTCTTCCGGAATTTCAGCGCTTCCAAGCAGGTTTGCCAGAAATGTTTCATACATCATACGCCCGTGCCTTCGATTTTCATAATTGCGCTGCAGACAGAAAGACATATTTTTCATAAACATATGAATCAGATCCAAATATCCACTTTCCGGTGTTTCTTCTCCACAGAAAATGGACGTATATCCAAGTAACGTCTGTCCACTGAAAAACTGCAGGTAAATATTTGTTCCGGATTTTTCATCTGCTGCCGGTGCAATCAGAAGTTCTCCTTCTTTGATCTGGGAAAAAATCTGCTTCTTTTTCAGTTGTTCCATGGTATGCGCATCCGTATATCCCTGCGCCACTGTTTCCTGAAAAATCTTGTAATGAGAAGAACTGTGCCTTGTGTAAGCCAACACATCAAAACTTGCATCAAAGGCAATCATTGGATGTTCCAGAATTTCTTCGCTGATATCGATCAGATCCTGCACATCTTTTCCCTCCAATGCCGCGATATGCATGTTTTTATCCCATTCCACCAGACGACAAAAAATTTCCACCAGGTCATTCATCACTTCCGGTACCGTTTTTTCTGTCTGCATAAAAATCAGATTTTCGTGAAAAGCTTTCCATTTCCGAATCATGTTCTGACGGATTTCCGTATCCTGATCATTTGGAAAAATAACAAGCAGACAGATATCTTTATCTAATTTTTCTTCTATATCCGGCACACGGTTGCCATCACAGAGATACAGATACTCTCTTTTTAATTTCCGGACATCTGCTATCCAGTGCTGAATTCCGGAAAACTCCTGTTTCTGCGTGATTTCCGACTGCTCATCCAATTTCCTGTCTCTGATAAAATATAATAAAAGATCTTTTGTAATCGTCATGACAATTCCCCCATCATTTTCTGCAATTTTTTCAACTGCTCAGATATATGTTTTGGGTTATATACCAGATTTAACGAAATCGGCATTGCATCCGTGATTGGAATCAGTGTGATATTTTCCAGCGATGCTGCACAATAATCCCGCGCGATAAAAGCCACTCCCCGGTTCGCCCGCACCAGAGAAACTACCGTCTCCATATTTGGCAGATACTCAATCCTGTTATTATAATCCCTGTGATTTCCATGCAGGAAAAACGGTAGTAAGGCATGCTGCACCGGTGCTTCCTGCTCACTGAGATACAAAAGTGTCTCATCCGATATATCATGGAATGAAATCTCACGGTAATCCTCATATTTATGGCCCTTTGGAACTGCCAAGGACAGCTGAGCTTCATGTAATGTCTGCATTTTCAAAGGCTCCGGACATGTAGTCGTCGTTGCCAGAATAAATCCTGCATCGATTTTTCCATTCAGTAAATTTGAAAAAATCTGACTTGGAAGGCTTCCGATCAGATTTAGCCTGATTTCCGGATACTTCTCCTGAAACTGTGCCAAGATATCAGCCACATGATAATTCAACGCTCCCGGCATATGACACAAGCGCAGCGCATCTTCCGATACGTTACCTGCTGCCCGCACCCGCTGCCGCAGTTCATCCTGCTTTTTAAACAGTTCATTTGTCTCGGACAACAGCACTTCCCCCGCATGTGTCAATTTCAAAGAATGTTTTGTACGATCAAACAGGCTAACACCAAGTTCTGCTTCCAACTGACTGATCTGTTTACTCAAGGCCGGCTGACTGATAAAAAGCTCCTTTGCTGCCTTTGAAATATTTAAATGTTTTACAACTACCAGAAAGTATTCTAATGATTTTGTGGTCATATTCTTCTCCTTTTGTTCCCTGTCACATACTATATATACCATACTTGGGGAACATTTAGGAAGTCTCTGTAAAATTGTATAAAGCAATAACCCAAACAAGCTTTTTACATTAATTTTACCTAAAAGTGGTGTTTATAAATTATAATATATGTTATATTTTCAGCACAAGATCTTGAAAACTATACAAGGAGATATATTTTAATGAAAAAAAAGAAACATTTTCTATCAATGATTTTAGGTTTAGCATTAAGTTTAACAATACTATTTCCATCTTTCGCACAAGCTTCAGAAATTCTAGTGTAGTATACTATCGTCTCATACGAAATACTCGCATTAGTCCTAAAAATAACTTTGTTGTTGATGAAACGAACTATACTACTTTCTATTTAGATTCAACACATAAATATTCACTTGGAAGCACTTATGTTGAATACATTTTTTAATACTATAAATGAGATAGTTCGTAAGCACCTTAATTTCGATAGCATAGATTTCAAAAGGAACAATCATATAACAATATAATTGTTCCTTTTGAGACAAATATTTTATTTTGAGTATGTTAGAACAATCTTTTTACATCAGGCTATGTATTTACTATATTCTGTTATTTTGTACAAATGGTTTTAAAACGAAATTAAAAATAGGGCTTTGGGCATGGCGAATAGGGATTTTCTATATCATTTTTGATACCTTAGCATCCTTTTTCTACTCAGAAAATATTGCAAATAAATTGTTTCTTCTATTGTCACTTATACATTGTTTGATTATAATGCCCTTTTTTCACAAAACAGTACCTGTCGTAACTGCGGACAACGCAATTATTATCAGCCATTACTTTTTAACAAATGTTGTCATTGTAACATGAAATATTAATTATCACTCTATCTTCTTTAAGATTACACTAAACTATAGCACACTTTTGCATAACATAAAAGTTATACTTATATCCAATAAAATAGTGTCTTTTCTTTTTCCTATCGGTTAAAATAAAATCATCAAATACACGAAGGTTCCCATTCAGGTCGAACCTTACCTATTATGGAGGAGGATTTTAATATGAGCACACCAGGTGTTAAAGTCGGAGTTTCCGAAGAAGAGAAAAAACTTTCTTACTACAAATATTATGAGCAGGATTTAGCTCCGGTACCGGCTGAGAAAATCGCTATTTTACAGGGCGGACCGATCGCACCGGAAAAATGCATCCCGTTTGATGAGAGAAATAAATTCCTGAAAGGTGAAGATGATGAATATGCAAATATCGGTTTCGGCGTAGCTGCAGACGGAACTGCGCTTGTATGTAATACAACTTACATGCCGGGTGTTACAGGCGAAATGCTTGACTGGTGGTTCCCATGGCATTCTGTAGGATCTGATCTGCGTTACAAAATCTGGGACCCGGAAGATCACTATTTTGCAAGAGCATATCCGGCATCTTATGTCGTAGACCCGAACGTACCAATGAACCAGAAAACATGGGGTGTTGATCACTACATCATGGAAGACGTCGGACCGGGACCGGAGTTCTTAAAACTCTGCTTCAAGAGACCAGCCGATTTTGGTTATGACGAAAGCATTATCGGTACCGAAAAATGTGAATCTCTCGTATGTGCAATCGGCGAAAGCAGCTGTGCGGCAGCAATGACTCACAAATGGCATCCATACAAAGACGGCGTATTATTTGAGTCCCGTTTCTGGATCGGATACCGCATCGATGAAGAAGGAAACATCGTAAAAGCAATTCCGGAAGGCGTATCTATCCCACCATTTGTACCACAGGGATTATTCGCTCACAACATCAAAGAGTTTACAAACCTGGCAGCAATTCTGCCTACATTATATGAAGAAGAGAAAGGTACTTTCTAAATACATATAGTATAAATACTTTCAACTTCAGACTAATATAAAAATACACGTGGACTGATTGTAATTAATCAATTCACGTGTACTTTTCTTTTATTAAGTTACTTTATCAATTCCACTAATTTCTGCAATCCTGCCGGTGTTTGTGACATTGCCTTCACCGACTGTCCTGCCAGCGCATCCGCATCTGCTTCCGTTACCGTCAATGTTGTACTTCCATCCGAATTTTCTGTTCCATCCACACAATACTCAAAGCTGACATAGCCCAGATTGTCCGTTACTGCGATGAGCAGACACCCAAGCTGTTTCATCTCCTGCTGCAACCGTTCCACATTATCAGACGAAGAAATTTGTACATTCAAAAATGTCCATCCGTAAGGTTCCTCTGACGTCTGCAGCTGTGTACCATAACAAAGTAGCGCCTCGTCGTTGATTCCAAGTACCGCCCGGGCAGCCTGCACAGACCGCCCATCCGCAGAAATATCCCCCACATATGGATTTCTGCTCTGATACAGATCTGAAACCGTTCCGTCAATCAAAATCCCATCATCCCACAAAATCCGATTTTCCAGAACAACCCTCTTTACCTCTCCGGAACTTTCATACTCCGCCTGAAACTCATTTGTGTGAAACGATGACTTTCGCGTTTCCCGCAGAAATACTGTCACAATTCCATCCTGCTCCTGAAACGCCACATCTGCCACACCTTTTGTCTGATCCAGCAACACCCCCTGCACCGACACTTTATGATCTTTCATTACCACATCTGCCTGCACAAACTCTGCCTGCTCCACCTTCTGCCCAATGAGATATGCCTTGCACCAGATTCCTACGCCGGCTGCAATCACAACAGTCAGTACCGCTGCCAGAATCCGCATCCTGTTTTTCTTTCGAATCTTTTTCAGATAATCTATTTCAGATGGCACTTTGAAATCAGCCTTTTGTTCATTATTTATCTCAGACACCTCATCCCCATTCATCGGTTCTCTCATCTCACGATATAATTTTCGACAGTTCTCGCAAATCTTCATATGCTGTTCCACCGCCTGATTGCTCACATCATTTGTCAGTCCATCCACATAAGATGGAAGCAGATCTCGCACAACTTCACACGTCAGATCATTTTTCATCCTTTTCCAACTCCTTCCTAAGATTCGTGCGCGCCCGGAAAAAAGTCACCCGCGCCCAGTTCTCCGTCTTTCCCATAACCTCACCGATTTCCCGGAAAGACAGATTTCCAAACATTCTCAAATAAAGCACTTTTCTGCCCGGTTCGGGAAACACATGCAGTTTCTTCAACAGTTCCATCTGCCCGACCTGCTGCATCACTTCCTGCTCTGCCGACATCGCGGCTTCTGTTATTCCTGCATCGGCAACCATTCGGTCCACGTCTGAACCAGCTTGCATCCGCACATGTTTTTTCATATAGGAAAAATACTGATTTTTTGCAATGGCACACAGCCACGTCGTGATCTTGCAGCTTTCATCAAACCGGTCAATGCTTCGTACCGCCTGATAAAACGTCTCCTGCGTCAGTTCTTCCGCCAGATCCGCATCATGTGTCAACAACATCAGATATTTAAACACCGTCTGCGCATGCTGGCGGTATACAGCATCCATATCCTGCACCTGCGTTTTTCCCTCCTTTCCGTTCAAAGTTATTTTATTTGTTAAAAAGCTCACTCAAACAATCTGTATTTTTGTTGTTCTATCTATTAATAGCCATTTTTCCACTTTCGTTACAGCAACTTCTGAATTTCCTGCAAAAAACATGAAAACGCCGGATTTTTATTCTCCTTCCGCCATGCCAGAACCGCCTCATTACAGGAATCCAACACAATATGTTGCAGCGAAGTATTTTTCATTTCTGCCAGTTTTACCCAGTAAAACGGACATTCGCAATCCGCTTTCGCTACTTGCGTTCAAACTCTACATTTTTTACAGAATCTCTGATTGTAAAAATCAGATCTAACTTCCCCGATTCTGCCGCTTTTGTAAAATTTCCTGTTTCCGCCACTGCCAGAAAACTCTCAATCATCTCACATCTGATATATTTACATTTTATTATAATTTTCTAGCTATTGACCATAAAACCTAAATCTGCCGCATGGATTCAAATATATGAATTCCATGCGGCAGATTTATTTGTATAAGAAAATATGTTATCACATAATCTTTTGCCTTTGTTCTCTTTATGCAAGACCTGGGAAGATTGTCAGGATCAAAGCAACGATCAAAGCTGTAATGGTTGTATTTAATACGGTTGTGATAAATACATATTTGTAAGAATCTTTGATCTCAACTTCTGCAATACCTGTTGCAATGATAAATCCAGGGTTTGTCGGTAAAGTATCCAGTGTCTGGGAAGCAAATACAGATACACGGTGCAAAGCACTCATATTAATACCCATGCTTGCAAATGTCTCAGACATGTACGGTAAGGTTGCGGACAGACCGGCAGGACCAGATCCGGAAGCACCTGTCAGTAATGCGATTGCAAGTACTACCTTGAATAATGCAGGACCGCCCATATGTAACAATCCGTTTGTCAGTACCGGGAAAGCCGGAGATGCTGCTACGACACCACCGATAGCTCCAAGCAAACCAACCTGAAGAACCAGCATAGTTGTCTGCTCTCCAACCGGTTTGATCAGTTCTTTCAGACCTGAGAATTTTCCATAGTATGGGAAGAAGAAAATCAGGGAAAGGATGATATTGAGCATCATACTTACCAAAATGTTCCATCCAAGACCATTGAAGCAGATCAGTGTAACAGCGATTGGGATAATAGACATTACCCAATGTGGTGTCTTCTGTCCTTCCGGGCGTTTTGGTGCGTTTGGTGCAGCATCATATACATGTCCTTTTGCAATCTCTTTTTTAGAGATAACATTCATCATAACGATGTTCATGATCAGAACAACGGCACCGCCGATAAATCCAGGAACAGCTGCTGCCATCGGAGATGTACCAAGCATCTGAACAGCGATAACGTTCTGATCGGAAGTTGTACCCGGCATGGAACATGCAGCGGTTGCAAGTGCTCCTAATACAACACCGGGTCCCATTGCTCTTGGCATTTTTGCTTTTTCAAATAAGTCCATAGCAATCGGGAATAAAATAAACATAAGTACAACCGGGTTCATTCCACTGTAAGCAAGTACAGTACCAATTACATAAATTGTAAGAATTGCAAGAACCGGTTTCATAACAACCTGCTGACCTGCGGCAGCCTGTTTTCTTGCTTTGATTGTGAATAAATCATATAATGCGTTTGCGATGGATAATGCCGCACCACTTGCATTGTACAATGCAGCGATAACACATCCCATCAATACTGGTCCAAGCATTGCAGTTACATAATTGCATACGCTTGGTAACATTGTGTCTGTAAATGTTGTCAGCAGATTCATTCCGTTGAACAACGCGATCAGCAATGCACACAACGGTGCAAGAATAATTGTGCTGATTCCTTTGTATGCGCCGTAGATCAGTACAGCGACACCAACGATAATGCCTATAATACCTAATGCAGCCATTTTTCTTTCTCCTCCTTCAATATTTGAAATTCTCTTTATGACTGCTTATATTATATTTTATAAACTTTTTATAATCCAATACTTAATTTTTTATAAAATCATATCAAAACTGATATATGACTTCCACCTTCAAGTCGAACGCACGTGAGACTTGGTGCGTGATTCTGGTCAGCGAAAGCTGACATATTCTTTTCAGAATCACTGCACATCCACGCGGAGCGTTTATCTCAGTCGGAGATTGTACTCCCACTGAGAAAGACTTGTTTTTACTCACCACTTGCAGAAGTGGGAGTCTTCTCGACTGAGATAAAAATTCACTTTACGGTCTGACCTTCCGGTTCACCGGCGTCTCACCTTCAAATACAAAAAATTGATAATCCGTGATTTTCTGACCTTTCTGCCATCGAAAATCACTCTGGATACCTTCCAGAAATTCAGAATTATAAAACCACTGCACCACATCCGCATTTCCGATAAATTCTTCATAGTTTTCGCTTGTAATCCCAAACTCCTCATAACACTTACAGATTGCCTGGACCGCATCATAATAATCCGCCACCGGACTTGGCATCTGTTCCGCACTTCCGGCATTTAATGTGTCTTTTTCATAATCTTTCAACAGCTGCTGCCACTCTGTTCCTGAATAAAAGGGATCAAATTTATTCCAGATAGACACTCCATCCAGCATATTCCCTGCAATTTCAAAAAATTCACTTCCATAAGCAGAAAAAGAAACAGATATTCTTCGGCCTTCCTCTATGCCATGCTGTCGCAGCTTTACCAGAATATTGGCACACTCCCGGCCGCGGATCAGAAATACATAGCCGTCTGCATTCTCATTCAGCCCCTGGATTGCATAATAGGAATCATCCATTTCATCCGCTCCGGGCTTCACATCCACGATTTTCAAAATATTCAGACCAAGATCCGACAGCGTATCCTCAAACATCTTTGTGGTATTTTTCTTGGATTCATCCTGTGACATGGTATACAGTACAATATTTTTGATATCAGGGTTCTGCTGTCCCCACATCCGCACTTCCTCCAGCTCACCATCCTCTGAATCACTCATATAAGAGATTCCATACGGTGCCATAAGTTGTCGGGATTCCTCATATGAATAAGCGGCCAGATGGACCGTCCCATTTTTTTCTGCATTTTGTGCAATATACACTGTCTCCGGTGCATCCACCGGGCCAAGCACTGCAAAAGCAGTCCTGCTGGCACCCTGGTACAGACTCAATGCTTTGCTGTTATCCGAACTGGTATTTTCTGACACGATCCGCACATTACAGCCATTTACTCCACCATTTTTATTAACCTGAGCTGCAGCATATTCTGCCGCCCAAAGTGCTGATTTTCCAATAGATTCATACTCGCCACTCTCCTGTGAAAGCACCACGACCGGAAGTTCTCCTGCTTTCAGACACTGCTCAATTTTTTCCTGAAATGCACTCGCCTGTAGATCCCGCTGCACTGCAGTCCTCGAAAGAAACAGCATCAGCCCCGCCACAACAAATGCCTGCCATATTTTACGTTTCATCTTCACAAGCCTCCAACATGAACCAGAAACAGGTTCCTTCATTTGGTGTACTTTCTGCCCCAAACGGTGCATGATGCAGCCGCAGGATCTCACTTGCGATATTCAGTCCCACACCCATGCCTGATTTCTGCCGGTCATTCGGTTTTGCCTGATAAAACCGGTTCCATATATACGGCAGCTTATCCTTTTCAATTCCGATGCCATAATCAATGACTTCCACACGGACACTGCCCTGATACCGCCGTATCAGAATACGTGCCTCCTGTCTTTCCCCGGAAAATTTTACCGCATTGGATGCAAAATTATAAATGACCCGATAAATCAGTTTGCGGTCCGCATATACCAACATAGACTCAGGACAATCCATCTTAAATTGAAACTCCGGCTTGTTTGCACACACACTGGACAATACTTCCTCTGCCACATCTTGAATCGCAAATACAGATGGATGCATTTCCATAGTTCCCGACTGCAGTTTTGCCAGATCCAGTGTGTCACTGATAAAATTCGTCAGCCGGTCTGTCTCATCCAGGATCATCCGTACGTGTTCTTCCCGCTTTTCCGGAATTTCCCCGGAAAATGCCTCCAGCATCTCCGCATACATTCGGATTACGGTCAACGGAGTCTTCATATCGTGACTTACATTTGCTACAAAATCCCGGCGCAAAGCCTCTGTCTTGTTAAACTCCTGTTCCGCCAGCTCCAACGTATCTGCCAGCTGTCGGGCTTCCAGCGGGCCTTCCCGCATGAACTCTGTCTCATAATCTCCTGCTGCCATCTGTAATGCGCTTTTATTCAGATGACGAAATGGCCGTGCAAAATATTCTGCCAGGCAAACCGATAGAATCAATGCCAGGATCAGCACAGTCACCGTTACCAGCAGATAACGGCTGGTGAGCAGCTTCATCAGTGCATCCATGTTCGCCTGGGATCTGCTCACCACCAGTACCTGCCGGGAACCGTTGAGATTTGCCAGTACCACCGCCTGCACCGCCCAGCGGGACGCATGCACCTGATCCTCCACATAATACTGACAAATACCATCGGAATCATTCAACCGTTCAAACATCGTTTCATCTGCAATATCCGCCTGTTGCGGTGCTGTCTTCTCTCCCTGGTTATTAACAGAAAAGACCACCTGCATCGAATTTTCCGACACGATCTGCACAAAATAATCATTCGACTTTGCCAGAAGTGCGATATTCGCCTCAAAATCCGCATCTCCATACATATCCCAGATAGACTGTGCTGCCATTTTCAGATCATTTTCCGTCTGTTCCTGATATTTATTTTTTACAGAAAAATGAAGCACCATCCAAAACAACAGCGCCATCGCCCCTGCAAGTCCCATAAATCCAAGCCAGAGGCCAAACATCATTTTATGCCTTTTCTTCTGCTTCAAATTTGTACCCCGCTCCTCTGTATGTCACAATATATGTCCGATAATCTCCCAGCACATGCCGCAGCATCTTAATCTGTGCATCCACCGTGCGGTCATCTCCCATAAAATCAAAGCCCCATACTTTTTCCAGCAGGGCATCCCTTGAAAACACAATGCCTCTATTCCGCACCAGAAAAAACAGCAGATCATACTCCTTAGGGCGCAATTCCACATGCACTCCGTCTACAAAAACTTCCCTGGCGGAAATATTTACCGTCAGTCCCTGAAATTCATAAATTTCACCCTGTGGTTTCTCTTCCCTTGGTTCATGTCTCATCAGGATTACATTTACCCTGGCCATCAGTTCCTTAATAGAAAAAGGTTTTACCACATAATCATCAATGCCAGCTTCAAATCCCTGGAGTTTGTCATATTCTTCTCCTTTTGCAGACAGCATCAGCGCCGGAATATCCTTTATCTCCCGTATTCTCCGATATGCTTCATAACCATCCATCTCCGGCATCATAATGTCCATAATAATCAGGTCAAAATCCTGCTGCCGGCACAATTCCAGTGCCTCCCGCCCATTGGCTGCACCTGTCACATCATACCCCTGATATTCCGCAAATTCCCGGATCCCCATCCGGATTGATATTTCATCATCCACAACCAGTATTCTCTTTTTCATATCTCCTGTCCACCTAAATAAAAGCAGCCGACTGTTTTCCAGCCAACTGCCTCTGATTTTCACAGTAGCACACGGCTTGTTCACTGCCATATCTGCTATCTGTACTATATCGTTTATGCGCTGATTTTGCAACTGCTCAAGTTCTTTTCTGTCATATATCCGAGTAAAATCTGAAGCGCAGAATTCTCCTGTCCCTGCTTCCATGCCACTGCAATTTCTGTGGAATGTTCTAACGGACAGCACTGAAATCCAGGTTCATACACATTTCGTACCCATGAATTGCACACAGTTACACCCAGTCCATTTTCCACATTCATCAAAATGGATTCCATACTGTTCACACTGCATATATTCGGCACAAATCCATACTTGCTGCCGATGGCACGCACACAATCCAACTGCATTTCTTCTCTGTCATCTGCCAGAACGAAAAACGTTTCCTGACGAAATTCCTCTGGTTTCCAGTTTTTCTTTCTTGTCCGAAATAAAGTATTGGAAAAAAGAATCATTTCCTGCGCTGTGTCGATGAGCATCGACTCCGCATCATACATTTTTGCAGTACGATCCTGCAGTGTAATGATCAAATCCATCTGCCCCATCTGAAAACGTGCAGACAGCTCCTGCAGCGTATATGCTTCCAGAGAAATCCTAATACCCGGATATTCCAGACGCATTTCTCTCAGCACCGGCTGCATATAAGTACCGATATTCCATCCATTCACATATCCGATACGGATCATTCCCCTGTCCATATCATTCAGCTGCTGTACCTGCTCTTTCGCTTCTGCAAAACACTGTTTCATCTTCTGAAATGCTTTTTCATAAATCCGGCCAGCTTCCGTCAATGCAATATGTTTTCCGCTTCTGTCAAAAAGCTGCGTATCCAGTTCCTTTTCCAAGCGTGCGATATTCCGGCTCAGATTAGGCTGAGAAATATAGATTTTCTCTGCCGCTTTACAAAAACTTCCTTCTTCTGCTACCGACAAAAAACTCTGTATTAACGTATCATTCATCCTATTTCTCCTATGTTATCCAGTGCTGATATCCGTGTACCTTTTTTTCTATATTGATAACATAACAGAGAAATATGATAGCTACATGAAATCTGCTTTCACAAATCCTGTCTTTTCATCTATTCCGGCAAAAAATACGTAAAACGTTCTCACTGTCAAACTTTCTCCCATTGATACAGGGAATATCCGTTTTTACCCGCACGTTTCGTCTGATACAATGCATGATCCGCCTTTCGATAAAGATCCATAAAAGAACTTCCATGCTGGGGTGCAAAAGCAATCCCCACACTGATTGTCATCTTCTGCTCTCCCATCTCCTCCACGCGTATACTGCCAACCTGTTTCAAAAGATTTTGAATCTTTATTTCAACCACATCTGTATTCGCTAAATTGCACATTAAAATAACAAACTCGTCTCCACCAATACGTCCTACTACATCATACTCCCGAAATTGAGACTGTAAAAATCTGCCAAATGTCTGCAGTACTTTATCTCCTACGATATGTCCAAAATTATCATTCACAGACTTAAAATAATCGATATCTAAAATGATAAAAGCATGCTGCCCGGCTTCTTCCTGTACAATATTTTGAATCAACCTCTGTGTAGTATCTTTATTATACAATCCGGTCAGTGCATCTCTCTGTGTATAACGTAATAATTCCGCTTTGTCTGCACTATTTTTGCGGACAATATATATTATAAGCACTGTTACCAGAACACAGAATGCCAGCATAAATATCGCCTCATATTTTCTGATAAAAGAATAGGATTTCTGCGCTGCTTTCATCGGTACAATATAACAGATCATCCAGTCATTCATTCCAAGCGGTGTATATGCCAGATAATAATCTGATTTGCTAGTATCATCCAGGTCAAGCTGTACCAATCCTTCCTTTCCCTCTTTAAAGTCTGATTTCAGCATATTCAATGTCTGTGTTTGATTTATATTTTTCTCTTCATAGTAATTAAGTAAATTTCCTCCATACGAAATTTCCCTTTTCTGCTGCGAATCTCCCTCTTCCTGAGCAATAATCGTACCATCTTGTTTTACCACAAGTGTATCACCTTCTCCATAAAACAAATCATCAAACAGCATATGGCTTAGTAATGTTACATTACAAGACCCACCAAGAATTCCGATTATTTCATTATCAGAATTATAAATAGGTACTCCCAAAACCACACGTGTCTGCTGATCCACACTGCTTTCCAATGGATCACTCAACGTCTCTTTCCCACTCATGGCTTCCTTAAAATATCTTCGGTAAGCCAAATCCTTTACTACACCATTATCATAGTGTGCGGTTCCATCAGGTTCAATCAATGCAACACGTTCTAAATCCGTCTTTTCTACAATAGCTTCTAAACGATCTATACTATTCTGCGAAATCAATGGTTCTGATTTTCCAATCTGACATGCAATTTCATTCAGGTACTGATAATTAATATTAAATATTGTCCGCAAATGTTCACTCTGGCGTGACACATTTGTAGAAATTCGCTCCTGAGAATTTTTTGCGATCGAATGCTGTACACCGGAATAAAAAATAAAAATACCAACAACTAATGCAATTAGAAATATGCTGATCGCCATAATATAATCTTTTAACGTAACTGTCTTTTTTTCATATTTAATATCCTCTTTGCCTGATCTAATTGCTTCTGCGGTTGTAATACAAATTATTTTAAGTTTTATATCACATCGCCAACTTTTCATTTATATTATATCATGAACAAAAACAGTTCATGATTGGCATTCACCACTCGTCAATCATACAAGTATGTTGACTCGTTTGCGTTCATTATATCGTGATTTCATCACTCAATAATTTCGCCGTTCGCCAATAGTGAGCAAGCTCCCTATGGCTCTCTTTCGCTCATTATATCATACCTTTTTAGTTTGTGGTAGCGAAATTTACTCGCAGTATACACCGCCGCATTTTTCAATGCATGCCTTTGCCACCACATTCATGGCATCAATATAGAAATCCGGATTCAGACTGTAATTCACATTCAATACCGACAATTCTGTACATGCAAGGATCACTGCATCACAGCCCTGCGCCCGCAGTTCATGTACCACGTTCATAAACTGATGCCTGTCTCCTTTTTCTCCACGCTTGATCTGCTCATAGATCAGGGACATAACATCTTCCTGCCGTTCCTTGGAGGGATAAACAACTTCAATTCCCTGCGCCTCCATGGCCTTCTTGTACATACCACCTTGCACAGTACCATCTGTCGCCATAACACCGACTTTCTTACGCCCGCGCTCCGCTGCATAACGGGCAGTTTCCTCAATCATGTTGATGAACTTTCCATTCGTCAGTTCCTGCAGCCGATCTGCAAAATAATGGCAGGTATTGCACGGAATGGCAAAATATTCACAACCCAGCTGCTCCATTCCACGGATATCATTTGCAATGATATCCCAGAGATAGTCCTGCTTGCCGCACAAAATACATTCGGTCCGGTCTGGGATCGACGCATGGTTGTAAATGAGGATATCCAAATGTTCCCGGTCATTGTTGACAGATGTATTGTCAATGATTTTTTTATAAAAAAGAACCGTTGCTTCGGAACCCATTCCTCCTAATATTCCTAACTTTTTTTTCTCCATATTTTTATGGTTTCCTTTCCTATAAAGGGCATACCTTTGCACTTTATTCCTTTCGAATATATCAAATCTGTTTCACAGTGTCAACCGCGTCTTGTTTCAGCATATCTGTTTTATTCTGCGAATCGCCCAGGATTCTACTGTCCGCCCCGTTTTACAATTTTTCAGCGAATTAAACTTGTATAAATGATATATCTGGTATAAAATAATGCAGGAATATGGGCGCATATTGCTTCCTGTTCCAAACAAACTAGCAGTGATCATATTAAACTGGAGGATTATAAATATGGACTTTAAAGATCAGCCATTCATACCAATGCTCTTTGGCGGTGACATCAATACCTACAGTGTTGCCCGTGCATTTTATGAAGAATATCAGGTAAAAACTTATGTATTCGGAAAATTTCCAAGCGGTCCGAGTTATAACAGCAATATTATTGAGTACCATGCAGATTTAAAAATTGATACGGATGATGTATTTATGAAAACCGTCTGCGATTTTGCTGCCGCACATGCAGACAAAACGGTTTTGACCATCGGATGCGGCGATTCCTATGTAGCGCTGTGCAGCCGCCACAAAGACGAAATGCCGGAAAATGTCGTTGCCCCATATATTGATTTTGAACTTATGGACAGACTGCAACAAAAAGAATTATTCTACCGCCTCTGCCGGGAACACGATATCGATTTTCCGGATACTCTTGTATTCCGCTATGGAATGGATTTGGATTTTGAACTGCCGTTTTCTTTCCCGGTTATTTTAAAACCATCCAACTCTGTAATGTACTGGGAGCATGAATTCCCGACCCAGGAAAAAGTATATAAGATTGACAACGACCAAAAATTAAAAGATACCATTCGTCAGATTTACGATGCCGGATACACCGACTCCCTGATCATTCAGGACACAATCCCGGGAAATGATGAGTTCATGCGTGTACTGACCTGTTTCTCCGGCAAGGACAAAAAAGTAAAAATGATGTGCCTCGGACACGTTCTGTTAGAGGAACACACTCCACACGGATCCGGCAACCATGCAGTCATCATCACAGAACCTCAGGAAGAGCTGATGACAAAAGTCAAGAATCTGCTGGAAACCATCGGTTATGTAGGATTTTCCAACTTTGATATCAAATATGATGTCCGCGACAACCGCTACAAATTCTTTGAGATCAACACACGACAGGGACGTTCCAACTACTATGTAACCGGTTCCGGTTTCAACGTAGCCCGTTACTTCGTAGAAGAATTTGTATATAATAAAGAAATTCCTTTCGAGATTGCAAAAGAAGAGCATCTCTGGATGGTTGTACCAAAAGCCGTTGCCCGCAAATATGTACACCAGCCAGAAAACAAAGAGAAATTAAACCGTCTGATCCGGGAAGGTAAGGTTGTAAATCCAGTATTCATGAAAGGCGATTTTAACTTCAACCGTTGGCTGCGTATGGTAAAGAACCATTTCAGCCACTTCCGCAAATTTAAAACATACTACCATTAAAAATAGAGAGGAATACTTATGATTACTTATACACAGCAGGATTATCTCAACACACTGACTAAGGCAGGTCTTGTCATCGACAGCAATCTGTACGGACATGACTCTGATGCCATTCAGGGACTGACTTACAATTCCAAAGAAGCTACAGCAGGCACATTATTTGTCTGTAAAGGAGCTGCTTTCCACCCACAGTATCTGGCAGATGCAGTTTTTTCCGGTGCTACACTGTATGTCAGTGAGCAGAAATATGAACTGGATACAAAAGTTCCTTACATCCTTGTCTCTGATATCAGAAAAGCAATGCCATACCTGGGAAAACTCTTTTTTAACGATCCATCTAAAGAGCTGAATCTCATCGGTGTTGGCGGAACAAAAGGGAAATCCACGACTGCTTACTATGTAAAAGCGATTGTGGATGATTATCTGGCAAGTATCGGAAAAAAAGAAAGTGCCGTTATCTCTTCCATCGATGTATATGATGGCGTGACAAAAGTGGAATCACATATCACCACACCGGAGAACATTGAACTGCTGCAGCATTTCCGCAATGCGGTAGATTCTGATATTGATTTTCTGGAAATGGAAGTATCCAGCCAGGCATTAAAGTACAACCGTGTGGATCAGATTACATTTGATGCAGCAATCTTCCTGAACATCTCCGAAGATCACATCAGCCCAATTGAACACCCGGATTTTGAAGATTACTTTTCTTCCAAATTAAAAATGTTCGCACAAACGAAACATGCACTGATCAACACAAACTCCGATTATTTTGAGCGTGTTGCCGAATCTGCCAAAGATGCAGAAAATGTTATCACTTTCGGCACAAAGCCGGGCAGCGATATCTTAGGTTACGATATCAAAAAAATTGATCACGAGATTCATTTCCGTGTATCATGTGACCGCTTTGATGAAGATTTTGCACTGACCATGCCGGGTCTGTTCAATGTGGAAAATGCACTGGCAGCGATTGCAGCCGCATATGTATTCAACATCCCGGTGAAATTTATGAAATCCGGTCTGTACCGTGCCCGTTCTTCAGGAAGAATGGAAACCTATATGTCCGCAGATAAAAATGTTATTGCCGTAGTAGATTACGCCCACAATAAACTGAGTTTTGATAAACTCTTCTCTTCCACCCGCAAAGAGTATCCGGATTATGACATCATCTCCATCTTTGGATGTCCGGGCAAAAAAGCAGTAATCCGCCGCCATGATCTCGGAACTATTGCCGGTATGTATTCTAAAAAAGTATACATTGTTGCAGAAGATCCAGGCGCAGAACCGGTGGAACAGATTTCAAAAGATATTGCACAATATGTGGAAGCTCAGCATTGTCCGTATGAAATGATCGAAGATCGTGGAGAAGCTATCCACAAAGCCATTATGACTTCCGAAGGAAAATCCATCCTTCTGATCACCGGAAAAGGCAATGAGACCCGGCAAAAATACGGAAGTGAATATCTTGACTGCCCTTCTGATGTGGAATATACAAAAAAATACCTGGCAGAATACGACGCTTCACACCAGGCATAACAGAATCTGTTCGCTTCTCATAACAGATATCTGCATTTCTGAATAAGTTACTGAAAAAAAGCAACTGACACTCTTTTGATTTGTCAGTTGCTTTTTTATTTTTCATTGTAGCAATCAGATTCCATTCGATGGATAATAAATATAATTGCATTTTAACACTTCACTGGACAGACCATTCTCATCCACTGCAATCAGTGACAAAATATTATTTCCCTCCGGAATTTCAATCGGACCTGTATATTTACTGGATTTTTTACTTGGTGCTGTATCATTCCAGGTATAATATACAGTAACTCCCTTCGGTACAGTCACAGTTACACTGGATGCTTCTGTGAACCTTCCTCCATCCGGTGACACCACAGGGGCATCCGGAGCGTCCAGTTCAATATCATACTGCGCGGAAACCGGTTCACTGTAACGTCCGTTTTTGTCCATTGCAACGGCTGTCAGCGTTGTCTTTCCCTGTTTTTCAATAGACACCACATCTTCGTACAGTGTATCCTTCTTCGTCGGAATCGAACCATCCAATGTATAATAGATTTCCAGACTTTTTCCTTTCACCGACAGCTTTACTTCCTGAAATTCTTTATACGTTCCGCTCTTTACATCAATAACCGGTGTCTCTACCAGATAAGTGTCAAACAGAGACAAAATCTCTGGATTTGTCGTCTTTTCCTTCAGTGCAAGGATCTGTTCATAAGAGCCATTTTCATCATATAATTCCAACAGACTCTCATATGCCTCTGTGCAGTCCGGATTCTGATCGATCACTTTCAGCAATATTGTCTCCGCCTGATCATCTTCCTTCATCATCTGATAAATCTGACCCTGCAGAAGTAAAGCATCTTCACTGCCGTCCTCCAGCTGCAATGCACGATTTACATAATCGAGCGCACTGGTATAATTTTTTTGATCAAAAGCTTCCTGCGCGCGTTTCAACTGATACGCAGCAGAATTTGCCCGCTGATACCGCAGTATCCCGCCCGCTGTCAGACAGGCAGCTGCAAGCACTATCAACAGAATGATCAGCATACGCAGCTGCTTTTTCTTCTGCTGTCTGCTTTTTTTCTGCTTCCGCCCGCGCTCCGCCTGCTTTGTATCCGATGATTCCGAAGATTTTCTGCATTTGTCTTCTGCTGAAACCGTTTCTTTTGTTTTCTCACTTTCTTCATCCAGCATGGAACGAAGCAGATCATCTTCCAAAATATTGATTTCGGTCACGATCTGTGCCTCCTGCCCGCAATTGGAACAGTATACACAGCCTGGACGAATCTCAGCACCACACTTTGCACATTTCATAGTTTATCCTCTTAACGCATTGTCTCCACACAGTTATTCATCAGCATTGCAATGGTCATTGGTCCTACACCACCAGGTACCGGAGTGATTGCGCTGACATGAGGCTCCACAGCCTCAAAATCCACATCGCCACAAAGCTTCTTCCCTTCCAGACGATGAATGCCCACATCAATGACTGCCGCACCTTCTTTGATATACTCTTCTGTAATAAATTTGGGTTTTCCAATCGCAACAATCAGGATATCTGCCTGTCTGCACAGTTCCTTCAGATCTTTTGTTCTGGAATGAGCCACTGTCACCGTTGCATTTTCCCGCAGCATCAGCATAGCCATCGGTTTTCCCACGATATTGCTTCTTCCGAGAACCACGCAGTTTTTTCCTTCTATCTCAATATCGGATCTTTTCAACAGCTGAATCACGCCTGCCGGTGTACACGGCAAAAATCCTTTGCTTCCGATCATCAGTGCCCCTGCACTCTGCGGATGAAAACCATCGACATCCTTGGCCGGATCAATGGCCAGAATTACTTTCTCCTCATTGATATGTGCCGGCAGTGGAAGCTGCACGAGAATTCCACGTACTTCCTCTTTGTGGTTCAGCTCTGCGATCAGTGCCAGCAGTTCTTCTTCTGACGTTTCTTCCGGTAATTCATAGGACTCAGAACCAATTCCGATATACGCACATGCATTTTTCTTATTTCTCACATATACGCTGGATGCAGGATCTGCCCCAACCTGGATTACTGCCAGAGAAGCTGTTTTTCCCTGTCGTACAAGTTCTGCCACCTCTGCCTTCAACTCATCCTTTATTTCCTGGGAAATCTTCTTTCCATCGATCAAATTTGCCATTCCTTTTTGTTGCCTCCAAATCACTTTTATTACATCTGCTTTGTTAATTATGCCCTTTTTAGAATAATCCTGTGATGGCACCTTCTTCATTCACATCAATATTGTTTGCTGCTGGCTGTTTTGGCAGTCCCGGCATGGTCATGATTGCACCGGTAACTACGACTACGAATCCCGCACCTGCGTTTACATATACTTCACGCACATTAATGCTAAATCCGCTCGGACGTCCCAGCTTATGCTGATCATCAGACAGAGAATACTGTGTCTTTGCCATACATACCGGGAAATCTCCCATGCCCAGATCTTCGATACGTTTTAATTCTTTATTCGCTGCATTAGAGTAAGTCACTCCGTCTGCACCGTAAATTTCTTTTGCGATGGTTTCAATCTTCTCTTTCAGAGATAACTCGTCATCGTACAATACTTTGAAATTGCTTTCTCTGTTTTCCAAAGCATCCAGTACTTTTTCTGCCAGAGCGATTCCTCCCTCACCGCCTTTCTCCCAGACTTCAGAGATTGCAAACTCACATCCGCGTTCTTTACAGAACTGCTCGACATAGTCAAGCTCTGCCTGTGTATCCGTAGCAAATGCATTTAAAGTTACCACTACCGGCACACCAAACTTCTGGAGATTCTCAATATGTTTTTCCAGATTTACAATACCAGCTTTGACTGCATCCAGATTCTCCTGTGCAAGATCTGCTTTTGCCACACCACCGTTGTACTTTAATGCGCGGACAGTTGCCACCAAAACAACAGCATCCGGTTTGAGACCAGCCATACGGCATTTAATATCAAAGAACTTCTCAGCACCCAGATCTGCACCAAATCCCGCTTCTGTAATAGTAATATCTGCCAGTTTCATCGCTGTCTTTGTAGCACGTACACTGTTACATCCATGCGCAATATTTGCAAACGGTCCACCATGTACGATAGCCGGTGTATGTTCCAGTGTCTGAACCAGATTTGGTTTCAGAGCATCTTTCAGCAGGGCTGCCATGGCACCTGTTGCATGCAGATCATCTGCAGTTACCGGTTTTCCTTCAAAAGAATATGCCACGATCATGCGGCCCAGTCTGCGCTTCAGATCCTCCATATCATCCGCCAGACATAAAACTGCCATGATCTCAGATGCTACGGTGATCACGAAATGATCTTCCCTTACCATTCCGTCCATTTTGCTTCCAAGACCGACTACGATATTACGAAGCACACGGTCATTCATATCCAGACAACGTTTCCATACCACCTGACGAGGATCGATACCAAGCTCATTTCCCTGCTGAATATGATTGTCCAGCATTGCTGCCAGCAGATTGTTAGCAGATGTGATAGCATGAAAATCTCCGGTGAAATGCAGGTTCAGATCTTCCATCGGTACCACCTGGGAATATCCGCCGCCAGCCGCACCACCTTTGATACCAAAGCACGGTCCGAGTGATGGCTCACGCAGTGCAAGAATAGCTTTCTTTCCCATCTTGCAGAATGCCTGTGCCAGTCCGATACTTGTAGTAGTCTTACCCTCTCCTGCCGGTGTCGGATTGATTGCTGTCATCAGTACAAGTTTGCCGTCCGGACGCTCCTCTACTCTTTTGATAAGCTCATTACTTAATTTTGCTTTGTACTTTCCGTACAGTTCCAGATCGTCCTCTCCGATTCCGATCTTCTCAGCCACCTTCCCAATTGGTTCCATTACAGCTTCCTGTGCGATTTCAATGTCTGTTTTCATTGGTATACCCTCCTATTATTGTATTATTGAACTTAAAAAAGCTTCAAACAACTATGATGCTCAAATATTCAAGAATACGCTCGGCATTCTTGTGATGATGATTCACCGCTTATAATGAAAAGTCCATCTCTCAGCGATATATCATGGTTCTATGCCTCATTTCCGTTCAGCACCTGCTGAAATTCTTCCAGATTCATCAGTACACGCCGTGGCTTTGTACCTTCCTCCGGACCGACTACCCCGGCTTCCTCCAACTGATCCATAATCCGTGCCGCACGGTTAAATCCGATTTTAAACATCCGCTGCAGCATACCGATGGAGCCTTTTTCTTTTTCTATGATAAACTTTCCGGCATCGGCAAAATATGCATCCCTGTCATCGGCAGAATTGGTAAATCCGCTGCCATTTCCAATACTGTTTTCCGAGGTATTGACTTTCTCTTCAACCTCTGCATTATAAGCTACCTGACCATTTTTTTCAATAATATATTCTACCACATCAGATACCTCTTTGTCAGTCACAAAAGCACCCTGCACACGAAGCGGTTTCTGATAATTCTGCGGATAGAACAACATATCTCCTTTTCCAAGCAATTTTTCTGCTCCGTTCATATCAAGGATTGTCCTGGAATCCACACCGGAAGTAACGGCAAATGCAATGCGGGACGGCATGTTTGCTTTGATCAGACCGGTAATAACATTCACGGAAGGACGCTGTGTAGCAATGACCAGATGCATACCGGCTGCACGCGCCAGCTGTGCCAGACGGCAGATAGCATCCTCTACATCATTGGAAGCCACCATCATCAGATCTGCCAGCTCATCTACGATAATAACGATCTGCGGCATCTTTTTCGGTTTGTCTTCTCCCGGAATCTCCTGGATGGATTCTACTTTCTTATTATAGCCTTTCATGTCACGGACACCGTATTTCTGGAAGGCCTGATAGCGCTCCATCATCTCTGAAACCGCCCAGTGCAATGCACCGGCAGCCTTTTTAGGATCCGTTACAACCGGAATCAAAAGATGTGGAATCCCGTTGTACACACTTAATTCCACTACTTTCGGATCGATCATGATCAGCTTGACTTCATCCGGTTTTGCCTTGTACAGGATACTCATGATAATCGTATTGATACACACGGACTTACCGGATCCGGTCGCGCCGGCAATCAGCAGATGCGGCATCTTGGCAATATCTGCTACGATCACATGACCGGCAATATCCTTGCCGGTACAGAAGGAAATTTTTGATGCGTGATCCTGAAATTCTCTGGATTCAACCAGATCCCGAAATGCTATGGTGACATTCTCTTTGTTCGGTACTTCTATACCTATGGCAGATTTTCCCGGAATCGGCGCTTCAAAACGAATGTCCGGAACAGCCAGATTTAGTTTGATATCATCGGCCAGACTGAGAATCTTACTTACTTTTACCCCCATCTCCGGCTGAATCTCATACTGGGTGACCGTCGGTCCACAGATGACATTGGTCACTCTGGCATTGACACCGAAATTTGTCAACGTCATCTGTAATTTTGCTGACATCTCCTGCAAATGCTGTCTGGAATCACCGGTCATGTTCGGATCCCCTTTTTGCAGCAGCCGTATCTCCGGAAAGACATATTTTCTCACCGCCGCATCTGCATGCTCTGCAATCTCCTCCCGGACATCTGCAATTTCCTGTTCTACCTGCTCAACGGACTGCTTCGGCTGACCGGTGCGATGAGCTTTCTTTTTTGCTTCACCTTCCGTCTGATCTTTCGCACCACGCTCCGGTTCCATTGTCATAACAGCTGATCCGGTATTTCTGTTTTCTTTTGTTCCTGTCTCAGACGTCACGGGCTGCATCAACGTTTCCGCCTGATAAGATGCTCCCTCTCCGGACATATGTATCTCCGGCTGCGGATGCCGTGCCCAGAAATCATCAGACTGCGTCTGCGTAATATCTGATGACTCCTGCAACGGTATATCCTGAATTACCGGGGCTTGTGCTTTTGCCCGCTTTATATTTTTTTTCACTGGCTGCTGTCCAGCATCCAGCGCAAGTTCTCTTAACTCCGCGTTTTCCCCCACGGCTGACTCCGGCTGAATCTTTGTATCCAGAGATACCCCTGTCACCTTCCGGTTCATACGGCGATTCTCTCGTTCTGCCGCCTTGCGTTCTCTCTGGGCAGTTCTCAGTTCCCCTCTGGTCCGGCTGCGTTCCTGTGCTCTGGTCTTTCTGCGTACCGCATCTGCCCGGGCAGATTCATATACTTTGTGTCCGCCTCTGGATACCCCTTTGAAAAAGGATTGCTCCGTGAGCAATACCACACAGACAATCAGAATCAGAAGATCCAGCAGAATTGCTCCCATCATTCCAAAGCTTTTGGAAAACAAAATCCCAAGCAAACCGCCAATCAAACCACCACCGCTGTGTTTTGCCGCACACTGCACATACAGATCCGTTACTTTTCCCGGTATCTGATCCCAGAAACATACGATATGCGCAAATACACATAAAAAAAGGAACAGCAAAATTCCGGCTGTCACTTTCATGATCACACGTCCGGAATATGCAGATCCCTGCCTGGAATCCTGTCTGTTTGAGATCAGGAATGCCGGTACCAAGAACACCGGTACTGGAAACACGTACGCCAGCATACCAAACAATCCAAAGGCGCCGTTACTCAATGCATTGCCTACAATCCCACCTTTTCCGATATTTCCGATAAAAAGCAGAATTGCAGCTGCCAGACACGCAAAAAGCAACAATTCTGTGCGCCAGGTAAATGTCTGCACAGAACTGTTCTGCTTTTTTCTTCCTGTTGTCGTTTTTTTACCGGAATTTTTCTTCCGGGCAGATGAAGTTTTTTTCTTTGTTGCCATATAAAACCTTTCTAACTTAACGCCACACTTTCCCACAATCTGTATTCTACGCTGTCACAAAATATCCGATAATAGAAAGAATACCGACTACCAGACAGTATATGGAAAAATATGTAAATTTTCTTTTTTTCACGATTACAAGCATCGTCTTGATACAGATATATCCCACCACTGCTGCCACCAGCATACCAACTGCATAAATACCAAGCTGGGAGCTGCCAATGGCCGCACTTCCAATATCTTTCAATTGAAGCACCATAGCTCCGAGAATTGCCGGAATAGACATAATAAAGGAATACTTTACAGCAAACTTCCGGTCAAATCCGCTGAGTGCACACGCGGTGATCGTCGTTCCTGAACGGGAAATACCAGGCAACGTCGCGATGCCCTGGCAGATACCGATGATAAACGCATTTGCATACCCTACCTGTTTCGGTCTCTTGTGTCCTTCCGGCACCCGGTCACAGATAAAGAGCAATCCTGCTGTAATGATCAGGCAGATACCCGGAACGAACAGAATCTCGGAGGCAGCTGTCACAAGGTCGGAAGCGACAAACCCAAGGATTCCCGTTGGAATTGTCGATACGATCACAAGCATGACAAATTTCCGATATCCATTGTAAACCACATGCCGGTAGACACCATCTCCGTTCTTCCCGATCAGGACCGTCAGATTGTAGATACAATCAATGACTATGCCGATGAATTCTTTCACCAGATGAAAGATATCTTTGTAATACACAATACAGACCGCCAACAATGTTCCCACATGAAGCATGATATCGAACAAAAGTCCCGTGTCTGTATTTACATTAAATAATATTTTAAAAAGTGCCAGATGACCAGAGCTGCTTACCGGCAGAAATTCCGTCAGTCCCTGAATCAGTCCCATGATCACAGATTGTACCATTGACATCCGATTATCCCTCTTCTTTCGTACATGATTATTGTTAGCATACCACATTTTTTCACGGATGTCATCTGTGATTTTCCGCTGCTCTTTTTTTCAGATGCTGCTTTCATTGATCATAAAATGCAGACGCTGTACCGCATCGCTGATACCCCCAACTTCATTGATGATACCTTCCTCCACCGCCTGATGCCCCACCAGGATGGTTCCAAGATCTTTTGTCAGCATCCCCGTATTCAGCATCAGTTCTTCCATACGTTCCCGGTTCGTCTGACTGTGGGATGCAATAAATCCGGTAATCCGATCCTGCATCTGCTGAAAATAATCATATGTCTGTGGTGCTCCGATCACGGTACCGCTCATACGCACAGGATGGATTACCATGGTTCCTGTAGGAACGATAAAAGAGTAGTCCGCAGCAACTGCCAGCGGCACACCTATAGAATGGCTTCCGCCCAATACCAACGATACCACCGGCTTACTTAAAGAAGCAATCATCTCCGCAATGGCCAGACCGGATTCCACATCTCCACCAACCGTATTCAGAAGCACCAACAATCCGTCAATCTCCCGGTCATCCTCCACCTGAGCCAGTTTGGGCAGCACATGCTCATATTTTGTTGTCTTTGTATTTGCTGACAGGCATTCATGTCCCTCCACTTCACCAATAATGGATAACAGATGCAGTTTATGCTGCTGCCGGTTGTCTGCCAGTTCCATCTGTCCATACTCTTTTATTTCCTGATTTTTTACTTCTTTTTGTTCTGACATTACACCATTCCTCCATGTTTTTCAAAAGTATGTGCAGATAAAAAAAAAATATGCCCGTACAGTTCATAAAAACTGTACGGGCATATTGCATCTTTTATCCAATCAGATAACTGTATAAGCCTGCATAACGTCCGGCAGAAACTTTCCATGAGAAATCCTTTGCCATACCGCGGTCTACAATCTGATTCCACTGACGTTTCCGTTCAAAAAATACGGTCTTGGAATAGTTGATCACATTCAACATATCCTCACCATTATAATTGGTAAAGGAAAATCCTGTTCCGGTATTCTCATACTCATTGTATGGCTCCACCGTATCTTTCAATCCACCTGTCTCACGTACGATCGGCACAGTTCCGTAACGAAATGCCATCAGCTGTGTCAGACCACATGGTTCAAACCGGGACGGCATCAGAAACGCATCGGCAGATGCATACAATTTCTGAGCCAGATCAGAATCATAACAGATATTGGCCGATACCCGGTCTCCATATTTCCATGCAAAGTGCCGGAACATATTTTCATAACGCTCTTCACCTGTTCCAATCACAACAAACTGTGTATTATCATCCAGGATACGTTCAAAAACATAATCTATCAGATCCAGCCCCTTCTGATCTGTCAGACGGGAGATCAGACCGATCATGTATTTCTTCTTATCTACAGTCAATCCCAGCATCTCCTGCAATTTCACTTTATTCTCAGATTTCTTCTTGCGGAAATTATCACGGTTATAATTTACAAACAGCTTCGGATCCGTCTCCGGATTATAAATATCATAATCAATCCCATTCACAATCCCCTGCATATCAAAATGCCGTGCAGAGAGCAGACCATCCAGTCCTTCTCCATAATACGGTGTCTGAATCTCCTGCGCATAAGTATCGCTGACTGTCGTGATATAATCAGCGTAAACAAGTCCGCCTTTGAGCATATTTGCATCTTTCTGGAACTCCAGCTTATCCGGTGTAAACAATTCCTTCGGGAATCCGGTGAGTCCCATCATAGTCTTCACATCCCAGATACCTTGAAATTTCAGGTTGTGGATCGTCATGATTGTTTTCATGCCCCAAAAGAACATATCGCCCTGGAACTCTGTTTTCAAAAATACCGGGATCAAACCTGCCTGCCAGTCATGACAGTGAATCAGATCCGGCTGAAAACCAATCTGCGGCAGCATAGATAATACCGCTTTATCAAAAAATGTAAATTTCTCAATATCATAACGGATATCTCCATATGGAAGAAAACAGTCGAAATATTCCTGGTTGTCAATGAAATAATAAGTAATCCCATCCAGCTCATATTTCAGAACACCTACATATTTACTCGGCACATACGGACCGGTTCCCATATAAAAATGTGTGACATATTCAAACTGATTCCGATATTTTTCCGGAATGCAGGAATAATTCGGAATTACAACCCGAACGTCCCATTCTTCTTTATCAAACTGTTTTGGAAGTGCGCCGCACACGTCGGCAAGTCCTCCGGTTTTGATAAACGGTACACACTCTGAAGCAGCAAATAAAACCTTTTTCATTTTGAACCCCCTGACTTTCATTCCCGGATGCAGATCCGGATTGCATTCAAATTTATTGATTTCATTATACCATAGGAACGCTGCAATGTAAAAGGTCACTTATCAAATCCCAACAAAAAATGACCGGTGTCTTCGCTTTGTAACACCGGCCATTTTTGTTTTCCTATGATTTCATTGTAATGGAAAGCGATTACTCGTCCCAGTTATGATATACCTGCTGTACATCATCATCTGCATCCAGCAGATCCAGAATCTTGTTAATGCAATATAAATCCTGCTCATCTGTCAGTTCTACATAAGTCTGCGGAATCATAGTAACTTCAGCACTTGCCATTTCAATTCCCGCATCCTCTAATGCCTGTCTTACTTCACTGAAAGAATCCGGATCAGTGATGATTTCAAAACTATCCTCTTCCTCACTGAAATCCTCTGCACCTGCATCCAGTGCTGCCATCATCAGATCATCTGCATCCATATCACAGTTCTCTTTATCAATGATGATCTGACCTTTTTTATCAAACATATAAGATACACAGCCCGGTGTTCCTACATTTCCTTTTCCTTTTGTAAAAGCATTTCTTACATTTGCTGCTGTACGGTTCTTGTTATCTGTCAGTGCGTCAACAATGATCGCTGTACCGCTCGGACCATACCCTTCATAAGAAACATACTCATAATTTACGGAATTTGCATCTCCGGCAGCCTTTTTGATACCACGGTCAATCGTATCATTCGGCATATTATTTGCTTTTGCTTTTGCGATAACATCACGGAGTCTGCTATTATTTGCAGGATCCGGTCCACCCTCTTTTACTGCAACTGCAATCTCACGTCCGATAATGGTAAAAATTTTTCCTTTTGCAGCATCATTTTTTTCTTTTTTATGTTTAATATTTGCAAACTTTGAATGTCCTGACATTTTTATCTCTCCCTATCTTTTTTCGAAACTATCCGCTATTATAGCACACTATCTCTATTCTGACAAGATTTGTTTCTCTTCCTTCAGCGGTTCTTTTGTTACACGAACAGTCCTTATCACCCTATGTTCCACCAGCAGCACATCAAACCGGTAACCGTACGCAGAGACCTGATAGTGTTCCCCGTTCACCGGGATCTTGTTGATCCGGGAGATCAGAAATCCACTCAGTGTATCAAAATCCTCCAGTTCTTCCCCCTGGATTTCCAGAAGTTCGCACACATCATCAAAATCCGTCATTCCATCAATGACATAACTGCCGTCTGCTTCCTCCACAATCTGCTCTTCTTCCGCATCATGTTCATCAAAAATATTTCCGACGATCTCCTCCAGAATATCTTCCATCGTCACAAGACCGGAAGTTTGACCGTATTCGTCCACCACGATTACCATATGGATTTTCTGGGACTGCATGTTCTTAAACAACACATCAATATTTCGTGTCTCCGGAATAAAAGATGCCGGGCGGATCAGATCATTGATCTTCGTCAGCTGCTGCTCCATATTCGTCTGATCCAGCATCTGGTTCAAAATATCCTTAATATGTATGATACCGATAATATTATCAACATCATCCAGATATACCGGATAACGGGAATATCCCATATCCCGGATCTCTGCCAGCACTTCCTGCAGAGAGCAGGTGCCGTCCAGTGCCATGATCTGCTTGCGATGAGTCATAATATCCTTCGCCTCTTTCTGATCCAGGGTAAAAATATTATTGATCATCTCCGCTTCACTTTCCTGCAGCACACCATTCTCATGCCCTTCATTTACCATGGACATAATTTCCTGCTCTGTCAGATCTTCTCCGGCCGTCCACCGTCCCTTTCCAAATATTCGCTTAAAACCTTTTCCGAATGTATTAAACGGACTACTGTCATCCTCCATTGTCTCATACTCCTCCTATGTAATTTACAATTCCAGACTGATTCGCAGCGCCTTTCCTACTTTTTCCATAATTTCACTGTCCAGATGACAGATTTTATCTTTCAGGCGCACTTTATCTATGGTTCGCAGCTGCTCCAGCAGAATCACAGAATCTTTCACCATATGATAGCGGACTGCATTCAGCTCGATATGGGTCGGTAATTTTGCTTTATTCATCCGTGATGTGATTGCTGCACAAATCACGGTAGGGCTGTGCCGGTTGCCGATATCATTCTGAATGATCAGCACTGGTCGCACACCCCCCTGCTCCGATCCAACCACCGGTCGCAGATCTGCATAATAAATATCTCCTCTTCGAATCAACATGTCACACACTCCATCTGTTCAGGTTGTTTTCATTCTTCCCATTTTCAGCGTGCGTATTCTGTTTTCATCGAAATTTTTTCAGCATCTGTCCGGGTTATTTCTGTTTTACATAAACCCGTGGGATTCTCTTGTTGAGATCGCAGACAAATTCATAATTAAACCGGCCGGACAGATCTCCAAGTTCCTCTAGCGTGATACACTCTGCACCATCTCTTCCAATGAGAGTTACTTCATCTCCCGGACATACATCTGCAATATCTGTCACATCCACCATCATCTGATCCATGCAGACTCTTCCACAAATTGCTGCACGTTTGCCATGAATCAGCACATAACCCTGATTGGACAGGCTGCGCGGATAACCGTCCGCATATCCTACCGGCACCGTTGCGATCCGCATCGGATGCTCCACCTCAAATGTTCCACCATAACTGATGATTCGTCCCGGTTCCAGTTCTTTGACATGCACCACATGACTTTTCAGGGAAAGCAATGGCTGCAGATCAATATTTTCTTTATTCACTTCATCCGACGGCCACAGACCATATAAAATAATACCAGCCCGGACAATATCTTTGTTATATTCCGGCAGATCCACAATACCTGCACTATTTGATACATGATGGACCGGAATAGACACCTGCCGTTCCTTCAGCCAGGTGATCATCTGCTCATAAGCAGCTTCCTGTTTCTTTGTAAATGCTTTATCTGTTTCATCTGCCTTGGAAAAATGAGTAAAGATTCCTTCTATCATAATATGCGGCAGCTTTGCAATCTGTGCGATCTCATCTGCAGACTGCTCCGTCACCTGAAAACCGATACGGCTCATGCCGGTATCCAGTTTGATATGGATCTTACAGATCTTATCCTGTCTCATTGCTTCCTCAGACAGCTGTTTTGCACGTATCAGAGAAAAAACTGCCGGACGCAGATTTTCCTGTACGATCTGTGCATCGTATTCCGGAAACGTATAGCCCAGGATCAGAATCGGTTTTTTGATTCCGTTCGTATACAATTCCTCCGCTTCTTCCGGCGTTGCAACTGCGTAACCCCAGACATCCTCCCGTTTTTCCATGACTTCTGCAAGTGGAACGGCACCGTGTCCGTAACCATCTGCCTTCACCACGGCAATAATCTTCGTTTCCTTTCTGATACAGCGATGTATTTCATCCAAATTATGTGTTAATGCATCCAGATCAATGTCTGCACATATTCTCCGATATTCTTTCATTGTCTTTTTGTGTCCTCCTGTTTCCGCAACACATCCATAAGTCCATCCACAATATCACTGGCCATCATAGCACAATGTCCCACACGTTCTGCCGCTGCATCTCCTGCCAATCCATGGATAAAGACACCAAGGGCTGCCGCCAGATGCATATCCAGTTTCTGCGCCAGCAGCGCTCCGACCACACCGCTGAGCACATCTCCGGCTCCTGCTGTTGCCATACCGTGATTGCCACTGACATTAATATAACTTTGTCCATCCGGCTGTGCTGTGATCGTTCTTGCATCTTTTAAAACTACAGTAATCTGATGCTCCATTGCAAACTCCTGTGCTGTCTGTACCAGCCGGTCCCTGATTTCAGTGATTGGCCGGCCGGTCAGTCTCGCCATCTCGCCCAGATGCGGTGTGATCACCAGAGGAGACTGTACCAGTTTCCACCAGTCCGGATGCTTTGAGAGAAGATTCAGGGCATCCGCATCACACAGGCACGGAACCTGTATCCGTTTTAACAGTTCATACAACATACGTTCCGACAAATCCGACTGACTGATTCCGGGACCTGCCACTACAGCATCTGCCCAGTGCAATTGTGTTTCTACAAATTCTACCACATCTGTCCCGTTATTGTAAACTGCCAGAACTGCCTCCGGCACCTGTTCCTGCAAAATTATCCGGTTTTCTTCCACCGTTGCCACCCTTACCAGACCACAGCCCATGCGATAAGCTGCTTTTGCCGCAAAAACAGCTGCTCCTGCCATCTGTTTCGATCCCGCCAAAATCAATAGTTTTCCGTAGCTTCCCTTATTCGAACGGTTCACACGCCGCGGCAATCGGTTCAGATCCGATGTCTCCAGCACCTTCAGTTCCGGTTTGAGCTCATACAAACTCTGCTCATCAATGCCAATATCAGCAACTTTCAGCTCACCGGTATATTCTGCTCCCGGATACAACAGCTGACCGGCTTTGATAAATCCAAAGGTCACCGTCAGATCTGCTACAAACGCTGTTCCCATAACAGCACCGGTATCAGCAGAAATGCCGGATGCGATATCCACTGCCACTTTATATCCATCCTGTTCCGTCATTTTCTGAAGAATTTCCGCATATTTTCCCGTTACCTCACGGCTGAGCCCGATGCCAAACAAAGCATCTACGATCACGTCCACGATGTCTTTTGGATACTCATCAGAAATTTCCACTCCATACTGTTCTGCAATAAACATCTGCCGTTTTGTTTCCTCCGTCGCTTTTTCCCGGTTTCCGGCAAAATAAATTGTCACATTGTATCCCTTCAGATAAAGCAGCCGTGCAACCGCCACGCCATCTCCTCCGTTGTTCCCAGACCCGCATACTACCAGCACTTTTGTCGCCGGATCTGGATAACGCTTTACAATCTCCTGCATCGTTGCCAGGGCAGCCCGCTCCATCAGAACTGCTGAGAGCATTCCCCGTCGCCGCATCGTATTTTCATCACACTGCTTCATTTCACGACTGTTCAAAATATATTTCATGACAGTTCCTTCCCTTCTATAACAAAACGCAATTTCCTATCATCATATGCTAAAAGCGCCCTGTCCTTACAACAAAGCGCTTTTTATTCCCTACCTATTTATCATCCTGTCTGCGAACAATGTTATAAGACAGCTGCATTAAACTATCCGATAAATGAACATTTTCTACAACGACATCATCCGGAAGTTCCAAATCCAGATGTGCAAAATTCCAGATCGCATGGATGCCAAGTTCTACCAGCTTTTCCGCTGCCTGTTCTGCTTTTTCCTTCGGAAGTGTCAGAACTGCAATATCCACACGCTGTGTCTTTAAAAACTCCGGAAGTTCATCCATCATATGTATCTCAATTCCACGTACTGACAATCCAGCCAATGCCGGATTTACATCAAATAATCCTGTAATCACAAATCCACGTTTTTCAAATTTTACATAATTTGCCAGTGCCTGTCCCATATTACCGGCTCCGACAACAATAATATTATGCTGTCTGTCAAGACCAAGAATTTTACCGATTTCCTCATACAGATACTGTACATTATAACCATATCCCTGCTGACCAAATCCGCCAAAATTATTCAGATCCTGCCGAATCTGTGATGCTGTAACTTTCATGCGGACACTGAGTTCATTGGATGAAATCCGTTCGACTCCATCATCCAATAATTCTCCCAGATATCGATAATATCGAGGCATGCGCCGTATGACAGCCTGTGAAATTTCCTTCTGCATTGTTTCTATACTCCTTCAACCATCTGCAACGTTCTGCAGTTATCTATGGTTATTATATACAGTTCATTTCTTTTTGTCAATTTTTTATCAATCCGATGCAAGTGCTTCCCACTCTTCATACAGACCATCCAGTTTTTCCTGGACTTCCACCTGCTCACTGTGCAGTTTTCCTAGTTTGGCTGAATTAGTAGCCACTGCCGGATCCTGGAACTGTTCCTCCAGCTCCGACAGTTTTTCCTCCAGAGATTCAATTTCTTCCTCAATCTTTTTCACACGGTTCTGGATTTTGCGCTTTTTTGCCTGCTCTTCTTTCTGAGACTGCCAGTCTGTTTTCCCCTCAGAAACATCTTCTTTCACAACTTCCACCGTTTCACCGGTATTCAGATAGGCCCGTTCATTTGTTTCTTTTTTCTCCAGATAATAATCATAATTGCCAATGTAATTGACAATCTTCTGTTCTGTCAGATTCAGAATCCGGGTCGCTGTCCGGTTAATAAAATAACGGTCATGAGATACAAACAACACCGTTCCTTCATAACGGTTCAGAGCCGATTCCAGAATCTCTTTGGAAGCGATATCCAGATGATTCGTAGGCTCATCCAAAATCAGGAAGTTTGCCTCAGAGAGCATCAGTTTTGCCAGTGACAGACGACCACGCTCACCACCACTTAAATCACTGACCCTTTTAAACACATCGTCCTCGGTAAATAAAAATGCAGCAAGAATATTTCGAATCCTGGTCTGGGTCAGTTTTGGATAATCGTCCGCAATCTCCTCCATCAATGTCTTCTCCATATGAAGAACCTGCTGCTCCTGGTCGTAATATCCGATTTTCACATTCGTTCCCAGTGTGAATGAACCTGCATCTGCATCCACTTTTTCATTTAATATTTTTAAAATCGTTGTTTTTCCGGTTCCGTTCTGACCGATGAGAGCCACCCGTTCGCCACGCTTGATTTCAAAAGAAATGTCCTGAAACAGTTTCTTTTGATCATAAGCTTTGGACAGACCTTCCACCCGCAGTACATCGTTTCCGCTAATAACAGAAGGCGTCAGTGTCATATGCATCTCAGATTTTTCTTCCTGCGGTTTTTCCAGTACATCTATTTTTGCCAGCTGTTTTTCACGACTCTCCGCACGCTTTATCGATTTTTCACGATTGAAAGATTTCAATTTTTCGATAACTGCTTCCTGATGTTTGATTTCCCGCTGCTGATTGTAATAGGCACGCAGTGCTTCCTCCCGGGCAAATGCTGCTTTCTTCGCATACTCCGTATAATTGCCGTCAAAAACCGCAGATTTATGCATACTGATCTCCACTACTTTTGTGACAATCCGATCCAGAAAATACCGGTCATGGGCAACAATCACAACAGCACCTTTGTAATTCATCAGAAATGTCTCCAGCCACTGAATAGATTCGATATCCAGGTGGTTCGTCGGCTCATCCAACAGGATGATATCCGGATGAGTCACCAGCAGACGCGCCAGAGACACACGTGTCTTCTGTCCACCGGACAGTTCGTTGCAGTGTTTCTCAAAATCATCCTCGGAAAATCCAAGACCTTTTAACACACCGGAAACCTCACTGCGGTATGAATAACCATCCCTGGCTTCAAACTCATGCAGCAGCTTATGATAGCTCTCCATATAAGATTCCATCTCTTCTTTTGATACAGACTGCATTCCTTCTTCCAGTTCACGGATTTTCTGCTCCATATCAATGAGCTGGCGTTTTCCTTCCAGTACTGTCTCATAGATTGTCCGTGCATTGTCCATATCCTGATGCTGTGCCAGATACCCCAGTGTCTTTCCTTTTGCCAGGGTCACCGTACCTTCATCTGCCGGCAGTTCCCCAACAATAATTTTCAACAGCGTGGATTTTCCGGCACCGTTGATTCCTACAATCGCCACTTTTTCCTGATCTTCCACATGAAAACTCACATTTCGGATCACCGGTTCCACACCAAATGATTTGCTGATATTTTGACATGCTAAAATCATATATTTTCTTCCTCACCTTAAAAATGGAATCCTGCAGTCCGCAGGATTCCTGTTTTTCATTTTTCTTTATCGAATCAGTGTCCATTTATGCCGGATAGATCTGAGTCTTTCTGTTCTATCTGACTCTGAACCATGCTTCGTATTTGGCAGCTTGCAGAATCAGCGATTAAAGCAGCACTGCTTTTTGTGTACTTCTTATGCGTACAGTTTCTCCAGTGTCTCACGGATTGCTTTGATAAAATCAAGGCTGTTCAATACAACCGGGTTTTCTAATTCTGTAATTAATGCCAAATCTTTTGTCATTTTACCAGATTCTATTGTATCAATACAAGCTTTTTCCAGATTATCTGCAAATTTTACTAATTCCGGCAGACGATCCAGTTCTCCACGTTTGCGCAATGCACCGGTCCATGCAAAAATCGTTGCTACAGAGTTGGTAGATGTCTCCTCGCCAGCCAGATGTTTGTAATAATGTCTCATAACGGTTCCGTGTGCAGCTTCATACTCGTATACGCCACTTGGGGAAACCAGTACAGAAGTCATCATAGCCAGAGATCCGCATGCAGAGGAGATCATATCACTCATAACATCACCGTCATAGTTTTTGCAGGCCCAGATAAATCCGCCTTCCGCTTTCATGACACGGGCAACCGCATCATCGATCAGTGTGTAGAAATACTCGATGCCTGCAGCCTCAAATTTTTCTTTGTACTCTGCATCATAGATATCCTGGAAAATATCTTTGAATGTATGATCGTATTTTTTGGAAATCGTATCTTTTGTTGCAAACCAGAGATCCTGCTTCAAATCCAGTGCGTAGTTGAAGCAGCTTCTTGCAAAACTCTCGATGGATTTGCAGATATTATGCTGTCCCTGAACGACACCTGCACCTGTAAAGTTGTGTACAAGTTCTCTTACCTCTGTTCCGTCCTCAGCAGTATAAACCAGTTCAACTTTTCCCGGTCCCGGGATTTTCATCTCAGAAGCTTTGTATACATCACCGTAAGCGTGACGGGCAATGGTGATCGGTTTTTTCCAGTTCTTTACGCATGGCTCAATGCCTTTTACCTTGATTGGTGTACGAAAAACTGTTCCATCAAGGATCGCACGAATGGTTCCGTTCGGGCTCTTCCACATTTCTTTTAAATTATACTCTTTTACGCGGGCTGCATTTGGTGTGATAGTTGCACATTTTACAGCTACACCGTATTTCTGTGTGGCATAAGCAGAATCGAAAGTTACCTTGTCGTCTGTTTCATTTCTGTACTCCAGTCCCAGATCGTAATACTCTGTCTTCAGATCTACAAATGGAAGTAATAACTCGTCTTTGATATATTGCCAGAGAATTCTGGTCATTTCGTCTCCATCCATTTCAACTAACGGTGTGGTCATTTTAATTTTTTCCATGGTAATTATCCTCCGATCCTTATTTCCCGTTTTTCTGATTCTCTACACTTGATTCCTGCAGCAGATTATCCCAGCCACAGTGATCGATATTTTCAATGGTTCTCATGATATGTTGATTTGCCAGCATTTGTGCTTTCTCCGGATCATGATCATGAATGGCCTGTGCAATCATGCGGTGCTCGTCATTTGATTTTTCAGAACGCTCTTTTGATTTCAAAGTCATCTTACGTACCCGCTGCACATAATTATGAAAATCTGTCAAAACCCCGGCCAGCACTTTGCTTCCGGATGCCTGATATAATGTCTCATGAAACTTATTATCCAATTCAAATACCTGACCACTATGTCCCTTCGACACATGAAACTCTGTCAGGTATACAATTTCTTCCAGTTCCTCAATCTGCTCCGGAGTGGCTTTTTTCGCTGCCCACTTGGCACACAAACCTTCCATCACAGATCGTATCTCATAAATATCATTCAGATCTTCCTTGGAAAATCCGGTCACATGTGCGCCTTTGTTCGGTGTGATAGTCACCAGCCCCTGAAGTTCCAGCTGACGCAATGCCTCACGTACCGGAGTCCGGCTGACCCCCAACTCATCGCCTATCGTTTTTTCCTTCAATTCCTCATCCACTGCATATTTGCCGGACAAAATGTCTTCCTGCAGTTTATGAAATACTTTTTCACTAAGCGAATGGTTATCTCCCATCCTGTTTTGCCCCCTTATTATAAAATAATACCCAGTTCCTGGCAACACTCTGTAATTTTAACAACCAGCTCGTTATCTGTCAGAACAGTCACACGGCCTTCATCATACTGCTCATCTACCCAGTCTTTCAGTTTATGCACCAATTCTGAGTTTTTGTCCAGATGACGCTCCTGCGGCAGTCTGTAATAGCTGTTGATCCAGTGTGCGATTCCAGCCAGACCGGAAGTATTGGAAATAGATACCAGTGCCGGTCTCTTTAAGAATTTTTCTGTATCAAAAATATTGTAGATTTCTTCGTTTTTCAACAATCCGTCTGCATGGATTCCGGCTCTTGTTACATTGAAGTTCTTGCCGGCAAACGGTGTTCTGCTCGGAAGTGTGTAATCCAGATCCTTTTCAAAATAATCAACCAGGTCTGTGATCACGGTAGTATCCATGCCATCCAGTGTTCCTTTCAGCTGTGCATACTCAAATACCATTGCCTCCAGTGGTGTGTTACCGGTACGTTCACCGATACCAAACAGAGAACAGTTGACACCACAGGCGCCATACAGCCATGCTGTGGTAGAATTGGTAACCGCTTTATAAAAATCATTGTGTCCATGCCACTCGATCAGTTCAGACGGTACACCGGCATGTGTGGTCAGACCGTAAATGATACCCGGTACGCTTCGCGGAATAACAGCACCCGGGAAGTTAACACCATATCCCATCGTATCGCAGGCACGCACTTTGATCGGAATCTTGTATTCATCCATCAGTTTCATCAGTTCCACACAAAACGGAATCACAAATCCGTAAATATCAGATCTTGTGATATCTTCCAAATGACAACGTGGGCTGATACCTGTCTCCAGACATTCACGGATGACACTCAAATAATGATTCATGGCCTCACGTCTGGTCATTTTCATTTTATAGAAAATATGGTAATCGGAACAGCTGACCAGGATACCTGTCTCACGCAGTCCGATATCTTTTACTAATTCAAAATCCTGTTTGCTTGCTCTGATCCAGCTTGTAACTTCCGGAAACTTATATCCGCGTTCCATACATTTGTAAACTGCATCACGGTCTTTTTTGCTGTACAGGAAAAACTCACTCTGGCGGACAATTCCCTTCGGACCACCCAGTTTATGCAAATAATCGTAAATCGTTACAATCTGATCGGTAGTGTACGGAGCTCTTGACTGCTGTCCGTCACGGAATGTCGTATCTGTGATCCAGATATCGTCCGGCATATTATGCGGTACAATTCGGTCATTGAACGCAATTTTCGGAATCTCTTCATATGGGAACAGATTTCTAAATGTATTTGGTTCATCTACATCTACCAGCTGATAAAAATGCTCTTCCAACTGCAACAGATTATTATGCTTATTCATTACTACTTTACGCATGTTATTCGCTCCTCACCTTATATACTTGTATACAATCATATGTATTGTATGCAATTAAACTTATTGCATACAATCATACATTCTCTTTTTCACTTTGTCAAGTTAAAGCAAAAAATTTTTTATAAAAAAACAGAAAACAGAAAAACAAACAAAAATCAGAACGAATAAACAGAAAATACAATCAATGATAAAAAATACGCGTTTTTTTCAGGAAACACTGACAAGCCACATACATACTATGAATTGTAAATAAAAATCTGGAGGCTATCAACATGAGTGATTTAGCTGCTACAAACTGTGGATGCTCTAACGACAACGGATGCGGATGCAATAACATTATCTGGATTATCTTACTTTTGTGCTGCTGCGGCGGCGGATGTGGAAATGGCAACGGCTCTTTCCTGGGTGGAAATGGCTGCAGTGAAGCAATCTGGATCATCCTGCTTCTGTGCTGCTGCGGCGGATACGGTGGAAACAACAATGGAAACGGCTGTGGCTGCTTCTAAACCTCAAGAACCGGAGGCGTCAACGCCTCCGGTTCTTATTCTTCTCAGATTCTTTTCTCTGCCACTCCATCTCCTTCTGCCGTTCCCGTTCTTCCTTTTTCCGCAGGCAGTCTTCATCTATCTCATATACACTTTTACCATCATAAACTAATTTTCCCATATGCGATATCCTCCATAATCAGGCAATGAATTCTCTATTATTATATGAAATAAACTTATTTTCGCCTGTTTTATTTATACTCTTCTCTTTTATTCCTTTCCTTTCATGGATTATAATTTTCTACTCATAATCGCATACTTTTTTCATACATTATAGAAAACATCAGATATGGACGTGATATCTCCTATGAATGAACACGAACACGAAAACGAACATACACCACCTGTACTGGATACTCTGATACAAAACCGGCCGATCCAGATGCTGAAAGCCATTGTGCCCTATCTCTACGAACCGCAGCAGCGCATGGTCTCCATGATGGTCCGGATGATCGAACTGCAGCGCACGATGCAGTTATTTGATGCAGCCCCGGAAATGCAGGCACAGGAATTGCGAATTTGTTCCAACGATTCTCCCACAGAACGTACTCATCAGATTCTGAATGTCCTGCGGGAATATTGCACACCACAGGAAAGAGACCAGATTGATATGATTTTAAATCTTCTCGACATTACCTCTGTGACAGGCATTCTGAATATGTAAAAATGATTCTTTTTATTGCCATCACGCTCATACATATCTCGCATATGTAGTCTATTTCAATTTGAAAATAATACTATCAGGAGGACTTATTTATGGATCAGAACTTTTTTTCACAAAATCCGGCTTTTCAGAACATATCTCCAGAAAAACTTGCTTTTCTCATGAATTTCATGAATCAGGAAAAACCATCATCCTCAAGAGATATGATGACATTTCTTATGACTTTTACAACCAAAGCCCGCCGGCAGAATATTTCATTCACCACAGATGAAACCGATTTTATTATTCAGCACTTGAAACAGAATCTGTCCCAGGCAGACCAGCAACGGGTTGATCAGGTACTGCGGCTGTTGAAGAGAAAATCTTCTTGAATGTCAACGCATTTGTTTTTACCTCACATTGCAAAAGTCCGCTCCGAAACATCAGATTGTTTGTTTCAGAGCGGACTTTGGATAACTTATTTCGTTTTCTGCTTATCACATATTCACATTTTTATCTTACATCTTCCATTAACCCTTTCATCTGTTCAAAATCATATGTTCTGATCACTTCAGTTCCGTCAGTACACTTGATTTCATGATCTGTCACAACCACATCCGCTTCCATCGCATCTTCAACAATTTCTTCTGCCATCAGAGCAAAGAAATCATACACATTCATTACTTCAGTCAGATGGAAATACTCTGGTAAAAAGGAAACATCTGTATCACCGGCCACTCTGGAACGACTGTTTCTCGCTACATTTAACCAGATAAATTCATTCGTAAAAAGATCGATTCCAAACAAATAGGCAAATGTACTCTCACAATTGATCAGATACGATGATTTTACGGTTTTAGGTTCATATACTTCTCCGCTGTCATCCCAGTCTCTTAACATATATCCGGCTTTACAGAGACATTTATCAAAGTTGATACCAGAATAAACGTTGTCACAAAAAATCAGATATCGATAATCTGGATACAATGCTTTAAATTCCGGAATGTTAACGTCAAAATATTCGGAACCTCCATAATAACCACTTGTTTCATCGCCAGAATAAGTAATAGCTCCTGACTGCTGCCTTGCCATCGTTCTCCATGAAAATTCCATCTGTCTACCATCTTCCTGCAGAGCAAAAACAGAAAGATCAATGTCATTTACCTGTTCCCAATAAGTAAAAGCACGCAGTTTTTTCCCCTCGGCTATCGGAATTCTGGATCCCTTTGGCAAAACACCCAGACCACCCTGTGAAGTGTTTTCTGAAATCGGTAACGCATAGTTTTTCATGGAAGGTTCGATATATACCTTGCCAAGTCGATTTTTAAGTTTTACGGCAAGTTTTGAACGGATCATTGCCCCGACTTCTTTCAGTTGTTCTTCCGTAAGCCTGCTTTGGCATCTCTCCCTCTCCTCTGGGGTTTCATAATGAACTTTCATAAGATTATGACGCGTAAACTTAAAAATACGTCCATCCTTTTGCAGTTCTGCTTCGTATCGGAAAAGCAACTGCAACAAGAGCAATGTACTGCAATCCTCCGGAAATTCTGAAAAGAATGTTTTTACTTCCTCTCGGGTCATACGGCTGATGATGTAATCCATATTTCGAAGTAATGCGGAAGTTCCCTTCTTTTCCCGCAACAGCGTTGCTGCTTCCTGACACTTTTTCTCCTGCATCAGTCTTTCAAACTGACTGTATACAGATTCATTACCATTCTCCCGCATGGCGCAGACAAACTTTTCTGCCACTTCATTTTTCGGTTGATAATGAATATGATGCAAAAATCCATTCCACAATTGTTTCTTTTCATAGCAGGTGCAAATATCACATTTTTCATTCTTAAACATTCTGTCTAAAACTGCAGTCAAAAATTTTCTGTCCTGATTTTTAAGATTTAATTTTTTAGGGTTGAAATTATCATAATTACAGTAATTCAACTCATCAACAAGTTTTATAACATCAGACAGATTCAGCCTGTCTGCCAGCGTAAGTTTTTTCGTATCGATCAGAAGTCTGATCAATGTATTTTTTGATGCAACATCCGGAAGGTCACAAACATCATCACAAACAAAAGCGTGTACAAGAGCATACTGTCTCTCACTCAGTGGACGTGAACCAGATAACAACTGCTTTACAATTGTCCGTATTGTATCTTCTGCCTCAGTTTCCGTCTGTATCATAAATTCCTGTACATCGGTATTTTCCCGAAAAGCCGTACGTTCAAACGCTCTTTCAAATACAGAATGTCCTGCTTCGTCAAAATTTCCAAGTCCGTATGTGTGAAAATAATGCAAAAGCTGATCCAGCAATAATTCATCCGTCGAAAGATTTCGAACACTTTCCGGAAATCCTCTGTAAAACGGTTCTGGAACATTTTCTCCCAATCTTTTTGAAAGTTCCCTGATCATCTCACAATGCACAAGTTCTTTTCCTTTTGTAATTCTTACCCCAAAGAAATGTGCCATTGCAAACAATACTTCAAACACATGCTTTTCTTCCGTCGTCTCTTCACTTACCAGAATATGTTTTTCAAACAAATAGTCCTTGTATATATCTCTCATGACACACCTCTTTCTGTTATAGTTCAAATGATGCCGACGTATCTTGCCACTCATACCTAGAATTAACTGTTCTTCATTTGAAGTAAGTGACAATAGCTGTCGGCATCCATTTGGCGATATCATCGGATTAAATCTGTGCTCTACCAACTGAGCTACGGAACCTGTTCAAGTTCCGGTGGGATTCGAACCCACGACAACACACTCCCAAACGAAGTAAATCCGATTAGCTGCCAATTCATATCAGAAATTATTTATCTCCAGTATAAGTTAATGTAAATGCAATATCAATTAACTGCTGGTTTACTTTCACCACTAACATTTTTCTTCTTTAAAATAAAAAACTTTCCCTTTCGGTTGAAACGGAAGCTTATCTCCTTTCAACAACAAAAAAGCATGTTCCCGCTTCACTTTCAAATTGTTTTCTATCATTCCGTCCGTGATAATCAAAATCGGACCATTTACAGGAAAATCTTTTGCTTTTTCGAGACAGTCAATTCCAGGCTGCAAGACCGTTCCGCCTCTGCCCGTCACCTTTACCCTCCCGGCAATTTCCTCCGGTGCCAGATAGCCTGCATCCGTAGCCCCCGCATCACAGAAAATAATTCTTACAAAATGGACTTCTTTTGCAGATGCATAGCTGGCAATAGACCCCAATGCCATTCCAAGCTGTTTACTGGACATAGATCCCGACGTGTCTACTACAACTCCAAATGTTCTGCTTTCCAGTTCCTGACTGCGCAATGTATAACTTGGTCTTGGAATATCCGGTGTCGCCCCCTGCCGCCTGCTTGGTCTTGCATAGGTACGATACTTTTCCAATGTTGGAAACTGTACATCAAACCATTGTGCCAATTCCACATCCCATGGAATTACCGACATAGTCAATGCCCGTATTTCTTCCACTAAGCCAGCAGGAAGATATCCTCGTCCACCTGCCATGTGATAATCCAGACCTTCCCGCAGTGCATTTTTAAAAAATTCATCCAAGGAGACACCTTTTCCCATCTCTTCAAAATGAGGGCCACTTCCTCTGAAAATATCTCCTTTTCCAAATCCACGAAAAGTATCCAGCTTTTTAAATATCCGCATTTCTTTGATGATCCGATCATAAATACTTTCTGCCGACATATTATGAAGCGTTTCATCATATAACAGCCCCTCCGATGGCATCACTCCGATTTGCATCTCATGCAGCCAATCATTAATCACATAATCGCAGGCAACATTCCACAGATAGGGATTTCTCCCTTTACACCTTTTATAGTGCTCCAATCCTGCATGTAAATATTCATGCGCCAGCACAAAAATCCATTCTTCTTTTGAAAAACACCAAGAGGGATTGGCATAGATTACACCTTCCTGTGCATCTACTGCTGCAATGTGAATCTCATATTTGTGACAAATTGTCACATCCTCTACAATCTTAAAAGATGCTGCCACACCTCCAAGCAGCGGATAATGTGCCAAAAACCAGGCCGCCGCATCCGTCACTACCGTATCCTTTTTCTCGTTATATATATAGCCACCCGCATCACTGATTGCAGATTTGATGGAATGCGTAATTGCATAGGAAAAACGTTCCACGTAGCTGTTCTTCTCACCTTTTTTATAAACACTCGGACGCTCCGCCCCTATCATATCTTTTTGTTTATCTGAATTCGTTCCATACAACTGCAGATCAGGCTCCGGATGTGTGAGAAGATATTCATAAATTTTCTGTTCATCGTTTAATTTTATCTCATATTTTTCCGCCGGATCCTCGCAGACAGGTTCCCCCAGACGAATATCATACAAAAATCTTGTAATGTAAATATCGCAGGCCTTATTCCAAATGGCCGGAGAATATTCCATTTTTTGCGGAATCTTTTCCAGGTCAAAATGTCCAAAAGCCAGATGTAACAGGTTATGTGCAAGCACGTAACACCATTGTTTTGGGGTAAGGATCACATTCATATTTACATGGATATCTCCATTTTTTGAAACACAGGCCATACTCCTCTTTCCATTCAGATGCGATGTTTTCACCATAATCGTACCATCTAACTGTTCAAAAAGAGAATTTTTCATCAGCAACGCATAGCCATCCTGCAAATTACGATATCTTAGCGGCATTTCTTCATCTCTGTAATATTTTCGCATAAAATATGGCATCACTTACACCTCTTCCCGTCAGGAATGCACTAAGCGTGGCAAATCCCGGATAACTTCCATCATAAACCAATCCGGAAGTACCTCTCCTTCATCAGCTGCTACTGTCATCTGTGCAATTTCAAAATTAATCACGGATAATTCCCTGATCATGCCTTTTGCCCGGTAAACAAAAGAAAGCATATTTCCTGAAATATCCTGCTTACTTTTTGGAAGTTCTGCAAGCAATCTTGCACGGAACGACTGTGCCAGAAAGTAAAGTACATCGCGATCCTCTAGTTTTCCCGGCCATTTTGCTTTCTGTGCAATGATTTCATCCAGAAGATGCGTATTGCGCAAAGTCTTTGTGTAAGCAAGAAACATCCCCGCATGGGAATCAGAAAGACAGGCATAAGCCAGCATCTTCAACGTATCAATGGATATTTCCCTTTTTCCGGATCCATATTCTGTCAACGCATCGCTTAACATATGCCAGGATCTTGGTGTGGAAAATGGTTCTTCTGTTTTTGGCGGTTCTGAGAAAAGATGATCTGGTCTCTGTATAATATAATCAATCACCCATGGATGAAGACCTTCTGCCTGTGCCCATTTGATCCACTGACCCGAATCTGCTTTTAACTGCACATGAAACATACGGTTAATCAGTGCTGATGACATAGTCTTTACAATTGCACTGTCCTGCGCTCGATTGCCAGCTCCCACTACGATGCTGCCTTCCGGCAGATGATACTCCCCAATTCTTCTCTCATGAATCAGCGAATAAAAAGCCTTCTGTACCTCCTGCGTACAGGCATTTAGTTCATCCAGAAATAGTACATATGGTTCTTTCCTCGCAATCATTTTCGGTGGAAGAAATTCTGAAGTATCCCCTTTGATTTGTGGAATACCGATAATATCCTCCGGAGCAAGCTGGCTACCAAGAAGTGATACACATGGCAGTTCCACCTCCTCTGCGAATTGTTCCACCAGGGCTGATTTACCTATTCCAGGAGCTCCCCAGATAAATACCGGTCTAACCGGTGCTATATTAATCAAAATTTCCAATAAATCTTTCTGTGTCACACTAATCGGTAAATTCATCTGGTATTTCCCCTTCCTAAATATCAAGTCCTAAATCAATGATGTTTTCTCAAACAGTTCTGCTATCTATAGGAAATTGGTTGTACTGTAGTTGTTTCAGCAGTTCCTCATCCTCTATAGAAAAGAAATCACAATTACCACACACATTCAACAAAAGTTGTCCCAATCTCATATCCGGATATTGTCGCCATACAATTTCCAATTTTGAAAGAATTTCTCTTATCCGTTCCGCTTTTCTTTCTTCACACGAAAACAATGTATTTGTTTTATGTTCATATAATACTTGTCTGATATATTCCAGAAATCCTTTTCGCGGATCTTCATCATCAAATACAGCATATTCCAGATTGGTAGGTTGGATATGGTCATGAGCAAAAACAGATAAAAATTTATCTCCGTCAAACATCAAATTGACCGCCACCTGAAAATCTGAATAATCACCTTTTTTCGCCATATTCCGATATTTTTCTTCTTCTGTATCATCTGTCGGTTCATTCACTATACCGATGTACTCTGTACCTATAACATGTACAATATCTCCCCGTCGATAAAATAATGGCAAATCCACATACCTCTCCTCAAAACGTTCCGACTCATCGTTTTCCTTACGTTTAAAATCTGACTCCTGATTTCTTTCATACATCCACAGTGTTTTTTGAATATATCCCTGTTCATTAAATTCTACCATTCCAAATACGCCATCTGTATCACCTGACTGTTTCTTACATGCAAACAATTCTTTCTCAATTCGAAATTTCGCTCCTGTTTTTTTGCCATCTGCATAAGCATCTTCAAACCGAAGATAAATATCTCCAGCATCATATCTGCCATTAAAAAACTCTGACAATCTGTAATAAGCATTTCCATTGCATTTCTTATACTCTTCATAAAGCCTGTGATCTCTGTCCAGTCGTTCCTCGATTTGAACCTGTAAACACTGATCTCCTGTCTGTTTTTTTATTTCTAATAAGGCTAAAATCTTGTCATAATGTGACATCCCAGGTGCTTGATAAATTAGCGTAGCCTTGTCCCAATCTGACAACACTATGTGATTTTCTTCTAAAAATTTTCGATAATCTTTTGACTGTATATAATCCTTCATCATCTTTCGCTTTTCTCCTTGTCATCGTGAATAAAAACATTCTCCCGTTTCCAGACATCCTTCCACTCCCGCCAAGATTTCTTCTAAAGTACGTGGTATATAATCCATATAAGGAAGCATACAACCCACATTACATGCCCGTAATTTCTGATTATATACATGCCGACAGTCTTTCTCCTGCATCTGTCTCAGACAATTTTGATAAAATTTGTCCTCTTCACTTTCATGTGTATGACCATACAACAGAATTTTCCCTCGTCCCATATTCCTCCATGAAAAAATCGGGTAATGGGATAATACAAGACCATATTTTTCTTTTCCAATGGAATCATATATTTCTTTATAATCACAAATTTCTGTAAATAACTGCTGATATCTGTAATCCGACACATCATCATGATTGCCTCTAATCAGCACTTTTCTTCCTTTGAGACATGCCACGAAAGCAATCAGATCTTCATTTTTTCCACGCAGGCTCACATCACCCAATATGTATACAAAATCGCCATTTGTCACCCGATCATTCCAGTTTTTCAGGATCACCTCATGCATTTCCTGTATGGATGCAAAAGGCCGATGGTCAAATTTGATTGCATTTTCATGAAACAAATGCAGATCACTGATATAATATTTCATCTACTGTAACCTTCTTTCAATGTCTTTATATAAAACTATGATATATATTCATCACTTTCACCTTTCATTCAGTCATCAGTTCATTAATGCTTTCCACAACCGATTCCCGAATGTTTTTAAATCTCCTTTTCTGCTCCGGATTTCCACAAATAATCCCTTCTATACAGTAGGATACTTCCCTGTACTGTTCTTCCGTTCCATATTCATATACCTTCTTAATGATGCCATATCCATCTTCTGTATCAGATACGGAAAACAGTACATATTCTCCTGTTCTGTATTTTGGTCTTCCTACCTTTTGAAGATATCCAACACTTCCCAATTCCTTTATTGCTTCATAAAGCAACTCTGCATCATTATAAGACAGATTGTCGTGGTAATGGCCAAAATACCAGCCGGAATAAATTAGCTTAGCCGCAATCTCATCCAGCCATTGTTCTGTTGATTCATCAATCTCCTTTGTATCAAGGATATCCTGGTATTTCTCTCTTGGTTTGTACATAAGAGGACAAGTATGAGAGAACACATAATCAACTTTCCAATTTTCCTGTTCTAACTGCTTTTCCACAAATATTTTGCTGGCTTTTGAAGGTTGTTCGTCCGGAAACCAGGGAAGCCCTAACATGATCCGAAATTGCTTATCTCCACTATATGCTCCTCCTATGGCAACAGCCTTTTTCCCATTCAGATCATATATTTCACCATCTTTTGCAAACAAAAGTGTTGGATGTGCATCTTCATAATAAACAATTCCCCCATGCCATAATTTTTCCCGATATGTTGGAATGTTAAATGGCCGTTCTTCATGATTACCATGAATACACAAAAAACTGAGTGGTAACCTGTCCAGTCGATTTTTTAATTTTTCATCCCGGCTGTCCATGCAGAAATTAATTCCGGCATCACCAAGAATGATCATGTAATCGTCCCTGGAGGTTTGCCGATGTCGGCAAAAAAATTCTATTTTTTCAAATTCACCATGGCAATCGCCTGTCAGGAAAAATCTCGACATCTTATGTCACCCCCCTCGTATTTTCTACTGTAAAACTGAGTATATTACCGTTTCCCTCTTCTGTCACTCAACCTGCAGTTGACTTTTGTTCCAAAGCTTTTCTTGAGGAATATCATAGATCCAATGTCCAGCTTCACCATGATAAGCATGGATTTTTATCTTTTCGTTTGACATTGCATATTTCGCTATTTTTTTACAGTGCTCCAGCCTTTTCGCATGCTCTGCGTTCAATTCTTCCACAGCCTGCACATAAGCTGCACGCAGTTTTTGAAGATCCTCATAAATTCCAATCCATTCATATCCATCATGAAAATCTTCATATCCTTGCATCAAAAAATAATAAATGTGCTCTCCCTGCAGTTCTTTTTCAAACTCTCTTTGTTTATTTTCCAGCATTCTAAATCCCCTACTAACTTTCATTTCATGCATCTGCATACGCTTCATTTTCTTCTAAATATCTGATGATTCCCTCTTTTATCTCAGTAAGTAATTTCTTTTCCTTTTCATTTGCGCCCCAAGCCTTTCGGCATACGGGACTAAACAGCAAATCCATGAAATTGGGGATATAATCGCTTCCATCATTAATCAGCAGATAATTAAACTGATCAACACATTCTATTTCTTTTAAACATTGATGCAATTTTTTGCACACATTCGCTCTGCTTTCACCGACACAAACTTTATTTAACAACTCTTCAAATGACTGTGGAAGTATAAAAAAGGAAAATATAGAGGGATGTTTTTCCCTGAGCATCATTGTCCCTTGAACAGTAGTGTCAATAATAATTCCTTTTCCCTGAAAGCAATGTTTAAATACTTTTCTTGACAAAATTATATTTTTTTCTCCAGTTTCTGCATTTCTATGTATAAGCGGTTTGTATACCATGTATTTTTCAGGTTTTACATCTACTAGTTTACTTATAATTTCTTCGTTTCCAATTCCTGAAAATCCTGATACAACACGCATCTGTCCTACTGCTTCCATTAAATCATTCTCATCTATGTGTTTATATAAATAGTCTTTTTTTAAATTGATATAATTCGGTCCACAGATATCATATGTAATCTCTTCGATTTTTCCACGTATACGATAGATATCTCTTCCGGAAACTACACCATCACACCGCATTCGTCCCTTTCCATTCTGAAAATAAAACGTCACCAAATCACCTTTCTCATATAGCGGAGTTCTCAGTTCGTGACTCCAATTGATATCTTCTATCTCCTTCTCCGTAGTGGCATGCAAAAGTAAAAGTGCTTTGATACATGCTTCTTCCCATTTATGATCTTCATAACCAATGCCACGTCCTTGTGTAGCTCTGTTTTCCATAAATGTATCGTATATATCTGCACGCACATATACTTTATCGCACCATGTATTTTTGACAAATTTCCATTTTGAACTTTTAGTTTCTTTCAAAACAGGAAACAAATCCGACCACTCCATATAATAATTTCGCTTATCCAGTTCTGATCCATGAAACTGATATGATTTTCCCGCTTCCGATATCATGAGGACACAGCCTGGTCCGGAAAATCTGGAAGGTTTACAAAATCCATACGCTACAATTGTTTCAAAAAATGCATCTGTTAACTCCCATAAATTTACTTGTATTCTGTCCTCAAATCTCATGTTCCTGCATTCCTCTTTCGTTTTTATGAACTAATCAACATAAAATTCTTCTTTTGTTTCCAAGCACAGGCATCCTAATTTACCACTGCGATATCCGCACCCGCAATCACACATTATAAGATTTTCTCTTTCATTTCTCCATATCCGGTGGTTTTCTGTATTTCGATGGCCACAGACAGAAATAAAATGATCGACTCCATTCTTTAAATACGCTTCACTCATAGCATATCCCATTAAATAATAGTTCTTATCTCTAGATATTTCCGGTATGGATGTCATCGCATGCGCCAGAAGATAGTTTTCATTCTTTACCTGTATCTTTATCTGTAACGGCCAGCTCAGGATGTTCTCCGCCAGTTTTTGAATATCAATCGGAGGCATCCGTCTGGTAAGACAGCGAAATGTATTGTAAGCATATGGTTTTTCCTTTTTTCTTCTCCATTCCGGCAGCTTATAATAGTTTAAAATATAAGATGCCAGCCATTCATCATGATTACCTCTGATTATCGCACATCGACTTCCTAAACTCAGTATTTTAAAATACAAGTCTACTGGATTTGGATCATAATCACACCAATCAAACAAATCGCCCAGAACATATAACCTGTCCGTTTCAGAAAAATGGATTACATGTAGCATCTCACAGAATTTTTTATAATCATTATGAATATCACTTAATACATAATTCATTGCTTCACCTTTTTCGAAAGCTATTCCCATTTTGGAATAGCAACCAATTTACCTGTCTCATATATTTCAAGCAAATAACTCCTATTATCCTGATACCAGGACTTCAAAGTTTCCTGTAGATAGTTATATGCTCCAACACAGGTTCCGCTTTCTATATTCATCTGAATCCAACAGTAATCATCAGCATCTCCACCAGTATATTCCAAATCTATATAAGCACCATCTTTGAAATGCAAATCGCAATATACATTTATTCCGTAAAAACTCGCAATTTTTACATGTGATTTAACTTCATCAATCGTAAGCTCTTCAATATTATCATTTTCATAAAAATATGGTTCTTCATCGATAGACACCCATGGCACTTTCTTTCCCAGAAATTTATTTAACGGGATTTTATATATTTCAGGAATTGCAGGATATTTTATATCTGAGCATCGTGCATCTTCCTGCATAAGTTTTTCATATGCCTCTATCAGCATTTGTTTACTTGTATAAATTCCCATGATATGAAGTTCCCCGAAAGGATATATGATACCGATTAAATATATAAAATTCTCCCTGTTTGCTAAACACATCTGTTTTTCCCTTCTGGCAATATTTATTCTACCTTTTCCTGAAACAGTTCCAATTTTCTGTATAGTAATAGTCGCCTGCTTTTTCCAGTAGTCTTAATTATCTTCCGCATAAGGAAGAACTAGACGATCACCTGTCTCTGTAACCTGATAGTATCGATCTATAAGCTGTGTCAACCATCAATATCGGAAGCCTTCCGCTTTTTAATACCTGTCCATCAATGTAATAATGTGATGTTCCATCATAATAGACCTCATGGAAGCACGGATCTCCGGAAATTTCCGCCGTTGAAACATGGCCTGCAACTACTTTCATGTCCAAACCTTCGATTTTTCCCGTTTCTGCCGGGTACTTTCCGATAAACACTTCTTCACTTGTTCCCCATTCCCAGTAATCTCCTATTTCTTCATCAATACCGGCATGAACGAATATTGTATTACCTGCTGTATAATATCTCGGAAGATTTTCCATCCAGCGAAGATATTTGTCATCATCCACATTGTCATCTTCAAATTCTACCTCAAAAGTTTTAATCATATGATTGATGGTAGATTCACCTGTCAGGACAAAATCTTCATGATTTCCCATCAGCGCTACTATTTTTTCTGCTCCAAACTGATATTGCAGATTCATAATTTTATCCAGTACTTTATAACTGTCGGCTCCACCATGTATATAGTCTCCTAACAGACAAAACATTGTATCTGGTTCTTCCAGATGTTCCATAATCAATGACAACGCTTCCTCAAACTCAGCCAGACAACCATGAATATCACTCAAACAATAAATTCGCAATAGCTTATCTCCTTTTTCTCTGTTTTCCCTATTTCAGGTATGTTTTGAACAAAAACTTTTTACTATCTGTCCTCTTTATGTTAAAATTTGAGACTGCTTCCACTCTTTCAATTCATACCCTTTGAACATTTGTTCTTTGCTGCAAATCCCTTTACTTGTGTTTTGCAATTCAAGAACACACACTACCGGACAGGTCCGACTGTCTGTATGCTCATATTTTTTCAACAATTCTTTTAACTGTTTTTTTGAATTTATCCAGCAATAATCCGAAACAATATCATCCTCACAGATTGGTTTCAGATAAAATACTGCATTCATTTCATCTTCATTATATGGATCCTCCGGAAGCAAATTATCTGAAAGCAATTGATTTTTCCCGTGTAAGGATTGCTCAAATTTTCTAATCTGCTGATCAACATAGCTATCATGCTCATATCTGCATGCTATTACATCTGACAGATACTGATTCTTTTGTAATACAATATGCTTTACAAAGCTATTTTTTCTCTCTTCCAGACTCTTTAATCGTTCATCCCATTGTCCGATAAAAATACCTCTAAATGATTCTGAATTTCCTCTGTCTTTATAACATCTGATATACTCCTCTTTTAGACACTTATCCGGATAAACAACCGTATATGGAATCTGATCCGTATCCAGAAAATCCAAAATCGGACCTATCGTAGGAATCACAATCTCCCGTTCCGGACAATAGGAAAGCAGATATTTAATCATCCAGTAATAATACAAAATCCAGTTTTTCCTGAGTTCTAAATCCAGGCTGGCTTTTACCTGTTCTCCATTGTCTGCTTGTGAATCTGGCATATCAAATAAATTGGTATATTTAAACGGCATACACACCAGATCAATAGCATTTGGATTTTGATTGCAAAAATATGTTTTTCCTACACCTGCATAAGCTGCTATAATCATGATTCATTCTCCTTCCTGCTGTTATGCACATGATTGTATATAATCGTAAAACAAAATTGTTTCAATAGCAGGTGTATCAGATGCAATTCTTGCACTTTCAATACCATTTGTAAGCAACAATCGCTCCCAAATTTTTTCACAATCTTGAAAATCAAACCTGTTGTCATCCAGAATTACATATTCTTCAATTTCTGAATGTTCTTTCAAATATTGTTTTATTCCATTACCACGATTATGTTTTTCGTCTCTTGTCTTTCCAGATATTTTCAAATTGTGACCAGACAACTTCGAAACCAGGTATTTATAATCTTCATGATCAGGTTTTAAATCTTTCCAATCTGATGAAAGTACGATATCAGCACCACCACATTTTCTGATAACCTGCTCCAACAGTTCAACTCTGCTATCATCAATACCTATGTATCCAGACGGAGCCTTTTTTACAGTTGTCATCGTATTTAACACACCATCAACATCCAAAAATATCACAAACGTATTATGCATTCTAATCTCCTGTACTCCTGCAATCCATTTTCTTTCATTCATGTTACTTTGCTTCTTACTTAATGCATATTATAGTCATCAGTTCATGCAATATATCGCATATCTCAATATTTATTCTTCTAAAATTATCTTTTTATGCGTTTACAGCAAAACCAATTTTTATCTTTTTTGATACTTCCTGTGGTACTGCCTCCGGTATATCCTGCTCCACAATCCTTATCATCATTTCTGTTGTAATTTCAACTTTTCCCAGTGAAAATATTCTTTCTGCCAGATTCATTTCCGCCTCTTCTAATATTTTTCTCACATATCTGCCATTCCCAAAATCAGTATTTTTTCTTGCATACTCATAATTATGTTTCAGCTTTTCCATTGCTCCATCTGTAATAGTCAGTTGTTTTTTCGAAAGCATGAGCTTAGTAATCTCACAAAGTTCTTCTGTAGAATAGTCTTCAAACGGAATCTGAAATGCTATTCTTGAACGCATACCCGGATTTCGATTCAGGAACTGTTGCGTTGGTTCTGAATATCCTGCAAAAATCACAATAACATCCTCTCGATGATTTTCCATCTCCTGCACAATGGTATTAATAGCTTCATCCCCAAAACCATTTTTGTAACCGTCACACAACGAATATGCTTCATCTATGAAAAGAATTCCTCCCTGTGCTTCTCTGAACTTTTTCTTCACCAGTAATGCGGTAGCTCCCACATGGTCTCCTACCAGATCTGCACGACCAACCTCTACAAAAACGCCTGTTGATAACACATTTTCTTCTTTTAAAATTCTGGCTAATAATCTTGCTATCGTTGTCTTAGCTGTTCCCGGATTTCCTGTAAATACCATATGTAAGGAAATATTTTCCTGATGAATTCCTTTTTCCATACACAGTTTATTGAATTTATATTTTGCAAGTGCTTTGTAAATAACCTGTTTCACCGATGATAAGCCAATCATCTCATCCAGTTCTGTCCTTGCATTTTCCTCTTTCACTCCTGACGGCTCTTGTTTTTCATCAGCTAATGCCTGAATATCCGGTTTTGTGATCATAAAAAGTGTTTCACTTGCAATTGCATCGGTGTTTTTATTTGCGGAAAACAGGCGAACTGACTGCTCTTTGATTGCCAAATCCAATAAATTACGCACATATCTTCCATTACCAAAGTTATCAATCCTCCGCGCTTTATCAAAGATATACGATGCTTCTGTCAACGCATCTTCTGTCGCACAAAATCCTCGCTCCTGCAGCATCAGTGTAAAAATATCTGTCAGTTCTTTTGTTGTGTAATCCGGGAAATCAATCCAATATGGGATTCTGCTTTTTAAACCTTCATTCAATTCCATGAACGCCTTCATACGTTCATTATATCCGGCAAGGATCACGATTACATGCTCTCTCTGATTTTCCATTTCCTGTAAGAGAACCGTAATGGCCACAGAACTAGTCATGGCATATGCCTCATCAATAAACAACACGCCACCTCTTGCAGCAATAAACGCTTCTCTGATTTCTCTCACACATCCAAAACCTCCCAGATCCATTCCTCCTCGTTCCACAAAAGCACCACTTTTTAAAATTCCTTTTTCTTTTGCAATTCCTGCAAAATATTTTGCGACTGTTGTTTTGGCCGTTCCCGGATTTCCGGCAAAGATCATATGCATTGTACTGGATGCATAATGATTTCCCTGACGTTTTTTTCGCTCCTTCTCCACAATATCCGCTGCAATAATACTATCAATCTGTTCTTTTACCTTATTTAACCCAACCATTTTCTGTAACTTTCCATAGGCAGATTCTTCATTTTCATCTCGATCTAACATAAAATCTTCTGAAATATCATAATCATAAGCCTGAAGTACATTTTTATTCAGGCACCATGCTTCAAACTTTTCATGAGCCATAAGCACATCTGTCTGGCTGAACTCATTCTCCGGATATGATGCAAAGAATTCCTTCGCCTGTCCGGTATAATTTGAATACTCAGATTTTCGGATTAATGCTTCCATATATTCAATTGCTGCTTTTCTGTCACCTTTTCCTTCTTTGATCGTAACAGGCAGAATATACTTTTTCAGTTCTGGCAGTAGATAGTATGCAAATCCTGGTTTTTCCATGTTATAAACAAATATAAACAGACACTGATTCCGATATTTTTTTAGCAGCTTTTCCAGATATTTACATACCATGATGTAATCTGTAGATTCATACCCAAATTTTTCAGACAAATCAAAGACAATCATACCACCATAATTATTTTCAATAATATCCTCAAGATATTCATCTCTGTTGTGCATATTGGGCTTTATCTCGCGAATAATTTCCATTCGTCTGCTCTTAATTCGATTCGCCTGTAACAGTTTTTGTGCAAGTACTTCTGCCATTTCCATAGCCGCCTCAATACTGTGACCTGATATGATATAATGCACCAGATTTCCACTGTATTGAGTTCTGTTCACATGCGATACTATATTAGATAACTCATTAACAAACTTTTTATCATAAATAGACGGTATTGGATTCTCTTTTTTTGGAACTATACACTCCTGAAAATCATATGATATATTATTGATGCCATTACAGTAATAATTATAAAAACAGAGATTTGATTCCTCGACAATTTTACCTGCTCCATAGACAATGTCTCTTCTTTTTGCCTCCTGTAAACAGTCAAAGAACTCGCACATGGTCAGTTCTTCCAACTCTTTCTGAACCCTATTAATACCAAAGGTATCCTTCAGCAGACATAACAAATTATCACTGGCAGTCTGAAATGATACCTTTCTTTCATTATAAGAAAATATTGCTAAAATCAGATTTTTCTCTTCTCTATAAATAAGAAATGTAACATCATTTTGCATATGACTGTACACATAAGAATTTACAGATTCCAGTATGCCATTGTAACCATATTCACGAAGTTCTATTTTCGAATGCTCTTTAATTGTTTCAGAAGTTGCTTTAAATTTAATAGCGTAATATCTCATAATCGCTCCTCTTTCTCCTTGATGGAATCTGAAAATTCAGGTTGTTATTTCTTGCATATTACTGATTATATAATCTATATCATGCGATATATCGCATATATTTTATCCGTAACATGTTTTCCGGAAATAATCATCGATTTATCATTCCCGTTGACAATAGAAATTGTATCTTACACAACTCTATTGATAAAGGATAAAAGTGTTGTGAGCATACCTCTAATACGAAACAAAACGGACAAGTCCACTTCAAACTCTTTGAATCCCTCAACTCCCCGGGACTTGCTCCGCTTTGCGCGCCAGATACTGTCTGCTCTTGCAGACATTTTTCCTATTGCATCTGGTCGCATCCTCGCGGAGCGTTTTTGTATCATAGGAAATTTGACGAAATTTCCTATGATACAAAAAAACCGTTGTAAACACTCAAACAGGTTCACAACGGTTCTGCATTTCTAATTTTCTTTTTATCTTCTTTATAAAATTCGATGGAGCAATTACTTTTACCCCCGGTCCAAAAGATAACACTTTGATCAAAATATCGGATTCATCTTCTGCTTCATACTCCAAGCGCACTTTATATGTATGATGTTCTATACATTCTGTTTCTCTTTTATAAATAGAAAACTGTATCAGTAATCGTTCCAGGATACGTCCGGTGTCTTTTACCAGTAATTCCACAGATCTTTTATTATGAAATTCTGTTTTACATTCTTCTGGTGAATACGGTTCTCCCGGTAAACATTCCAGAATTTTTGCCACATTAAAAACAGCACTCTTACCATTTACCGAAGACAACACTCTGAATTTATCATCCCTCTGGGAATACTCCATTCTGATTGGATGACATATTCTCCATTCATCCCTGCCATCTTTCAACTGATATCGTATCTTCATTGAGGTATGCGTCTTGATTGCCCGTAAAAGACTTCGAAAAATCTGAATATACTGTTCATTCAAAAAGGGATCTCCATCCTGGAACTGATCAAAATATACAAAGTCATCTGTCTGAAATAAAGATTCTACCTCTTCTAATCCTGCCACATCCGGTTCAAACAATTGTATTCTGGGATCCGAAAGCAAAGATTTCATCCATTCTTTTTCCAGCTTAGTAAGTGGTCTGTTTGTTTCATTTTTCAGAACGGATTTACCATCTCCGTCTAACAACTGCCACTTGCCTCCTGCAGATATTGCACGCGTTACTTGTAAAGGCATATCATCAAAAGTATTTTTTCCAATAATTTTTGCCACATCATTTTGTGATAATCCATTCTCTAAACGTGCTTTTTGTAAGGCTGCATCTAATACCTCTGACACGGCGTAATAATAAAGGCCATAAATCTCATTCACCAGCATAATTATCTCCTCCAATATACATGGCATACATCTGTTTCATATCTTCTTCAAATTTTTCTTTCAACAACTGATTACTGCTTTCTAAATTTGTAATTCTTCCTGTAAATGTCCGAATCCACGGCAATAACTCCATGGCATTGTAAGTATCTACTACATACTTATACTGCGTTTCACTAACCTGTTCAATATGACCATTTCTTTTTTCCCGCTCAAGCCTTTGTAACATATATCCTTCATCCTGCCCGACAAAAACCGTCATTTCCACATGTGAAACCTTTTTCGTATCTCCGGTTTCCACACCCCAGAGATATTGTTTTCTATTTTCATAATTTTTTTCAAATGCTTCATATACCTCTTCTTCACAGGAATCCTTTACTACTACATTCTGCATCGTATCAACTCTCAAAAATAACAGAGAATCCTTATTTCTTTTAAAACAAGCCAGATAAGCTCTTCCATTTTGCGTACTGACATATATTTTGACCGGAAAAACTTCCAATATATTTTTCTGCCGTCTCCGGCTCCATACCGTTATTTCCAGATAACATTTTTTCCGTATTCCCTGCAGTAGCGTCAACACTACTTCACTGTCTAATGCATGCAACAGATAATGATGCTTAAAATAAAAAACAGACTCTTTCTTTCTGAATTCTTTTTTATCCAACAGGAAAGAGCCGATCACCCCCAATTGATTCACTTCGGAAAAGAAAGAAATTGCATCCATCCAGGAAGATAACTCCATTTTATTCTCAGCAAGTGCATAAACTTCGCCCTTCTTTCCATGTGCTTTTCCCTGATCTGTTTTCAAAATCCCAAAATTAACATAATGTCTAAGTTTCTCACGTACTTTTTTCTCACTCCATTTCACATTGTTGAGATTGTAACCACTTAACAGCGATGTTATCTCACTGACCGACAGCCATTCTACAGTCATACAATCCATTAGACAGAAATACGTTAAAATATCATTTTTTAAAAATCTTCCTGTTTTAAACGTTCTGTATAACGGATTGTGAACAATTTCTCTACTGTCAATAGAAATATATGGTACATAACCATCTACATATTTTTTATCCTCGATATAACCTAACAGCCAGCTTCGAATCTGCCTTTTTTTATCTTCATAACTTCGGTTTGAAGTCCCTTTATTCTCCTGTGTATGTTTTCTGGACTGTTTTGACACAGTCTCCTCCTTCGTACGATATCCGTAAATATAGAATTCTCTCAGATAATCGCGCACAAATTCATAATCATTGATCAATTCATTATATGGCATCCGACCGTCACCCCTTTTCTCTACTAATTGTCTCTTTTCCAAGCGAGTTCAACACCATTAATTCTCATATGTAACAGAAAATGCAGTGTATCCGTGTGTCGTCCAAAGTTTATTCCAAACCATCTCACTTCAGGCGCTGTATCTGCGTGTCAATCCATGTACATATACTCCGGTTATTTCCAAGTCTCTCCCTGATCAGATTCATTCTGTCCATATAGTTTTCTTTTAATGCTTCCAATTGTACAATCGAATCCGGTACTAGCTGAGTCAATACAAACAAACTTCTGGTATTTCCGTCCATCCTATTATAATTAGTAAATGCATCCGGTTCCATTGAGAGCTGTTGCATATCCCTTTTCAGATGATTCCATCGAATCGCATATTCTTCCTTCAAGACCTCGTACAATTCCTGACTACTTCTAGCGTCTTTTCCGTTCAAGCTTCGTTCATAACGTATTGTCAACCAGTAAATATAATACAGACTTTCTGTCATCAATGTCTTTCCATCCAAATCCAATGCTGTAAAATGGTATTTCTGACAGGTATGTTCGATCTCTCTGTTAAGTGCATCATAGGCATCCATATCGTCCTTTGCAAACAGTTCCTGTAAAAGTCTGATGATTCCTCTATATAAGCCATATTCAATTTCATCTGTATTGTAAGAAATAAAAGAACATTCACACCAACCACAATATAAAATATAACATTTCTCCCATTTTTCCAGAGTTTCATTTTTCGAAAATTCTTCTCCAACGTACTCCGTACCCACTCCAGATAGCATTCCAATATCCGTCGGATGTTCTTTCATCTGTCGATCATAATGATCTACTACTGTATAAAATGCAAATTGAAGCTGTCTTAATCCCTGAATATTTTGCCTGTCCTTAAGCCTTCCGGCATCCATACAATATTGAAATAACCATTTTGTAAAATCATCTTTTTCTGCCTTTCCATACATTCGAAGTAAGGAAACCAGTGTTTGGTTGCAAAGGATCTCATGCACACGTTCATACTGCTGGTTCTCATCAAAAGATTCAATCTGCACCAAAAGTTTTGTTGCAATCTGCTGACATATCTCAGGATAAGACTGAACCACATCATTTTCTTCAAACTCCAACTGATATCGTTTCAACACCACTGGGGCAAGCTCTGTCAGTACTTCTTCCGGTTCCATATTCACCATACATTTTTCACATTCCTGTAATGCAGACAAGGCCATATGAAACGCATAATTTTTCTCCAGCTTTTCTCCGATAAATGTAAGCTCGTCGGTTTGAAAAACACCTTTTCTTCTGGCTCTTTCCAACACTCTCAACATCTTTTTCTTACGATTTTCTTCAAATAGCAGATGGAAAGAATCTTTTTCATGTATTTCCATATACATACGATATACTTTCAACAGGCATCTGAGCACCTGTTCTTGTAAATCCGCATCTTCCAAATGCTCTAGCAGAATTTCCAGATAAACTGCGTAAGTATTAGCTTTTTCTTCCTTTAAATCTGCCTCTACTGACTCTGTCAGATAATCGATCAGCTTTTTATCATGCCATTCGACTGCAATTTGTTCAAAACAATATAAATTTATATATTCTCCACGCAAACTTGTTTTACTTAATACTAAGGAACAAAACCATTCATCGATTTCCTGACATTTAATATAATGTTGAATTAACTCATTGATAAACTGGCGTCTACACACTAACAACTCGTCTTTTTCCGAACTCTTCCATATGCGAAGATCCTGCAAATTCATGCCAATCCAATGCATTTCGCGTTCATTCATGTATTTTTGGCTTGCAAAATGCATAGAACTAACCAGGTTTAACACATGAATATTTAACGAATCCTCTATCCAATCTGCATATAGTGTCTGTGGGCGGTATATTTCCATATCCAATACTGTTTTGACATATTCCTCATCAGACTCCATAGCCAGACATTCGGCATACTGATCTGCCAGAAAAAGCTTCTCTACATAAAATGACCATTGCCTTTTATAAGAATCTGCCGTTCGGTCTGCATTCTTATACCAACTGTTCAGACTCATCCGAAATCTGATAATAACTTCCTTCATTGCCTGCTGACAAAAGCCGCATGCCACTTTTTTAAACTCTGTATTTGCCAATTCATACCTATCTGCACCATCCGTTCTTTTCACCGTCAGCAATGGCATCAGATCATTCATACATCCAATCACATCATAAGACAAATCCCGGAATAAAATCTGATGACAGATTTCCTCCAATCGAATTCCATCAAACACCGTTACCGCAGCAAGGATCAGATACAATGTATTTTTACTTACACCCCAGTATCGTCTGAATAACTCTCGGATATAATTTTCTGCGACCATAGCTGTTGTGATTTTTTCATAAGATTCAAAAATAATGTTTCCCATGGCAATATATGGAGCCACATACAGAAATTTGTGCTGTGCTCTGTCCACAATTTCTCTGCATCGTTGTTCTGTAACTCCCGGGAAATTTGCTTTGATATATCTTTTTAATAGCGCATTATATTGTTTATTGCTTCCATCTACAATCACGGTTTGTCCTGCACTTATTTTTTCACACTTCTGAATACAGTCGATTGCAATCGGTGTCAGCGATTCTTCTGTTTTTAACCTGGATAACAATATGATGTAGATATGATCCACATCATCCAGTTGCTGAAGCTGCTCGTTCGTTGGCAGGCAATTTAATATTTCCTTCGTATCACTGTTCAGTTCATCAATTCCATCAATGATATAAATCAGTTTCAAATCATCCTGCGAAGCTTCCAGTTCTTCTTCATATCTGCATCTGAATAATTCCAGATATTCTGCAAATGCGATGCCGCCGGCTTTTCCACTCTTTCGAATTTCCTGTCTGAGATTGCGTCCATCTGTCATCTCATATTCTTCCTCATCGACCTCCAGTTGTCTTCCCCGGTTATAATTTTTCAGATTATTATCCAGTGCTGTATAAAAATCTGTTACACGATTTTCAGCACGCAATAATGTATCTCTGATATGATAAACTCTTACCACCGCGTCAAGATCTTTCTGCAAAATATTCTTATGATATCGACCATCCACATAATGAGCCAATGCAGATTTTCCCATTCCCTGTTCCATCTGGAGATATAAAATTCCTTTTGAATGTTGATCTGTAAAATCACGAATTTCGTCCAGCAAAAACACCGGCTTCTCATAACACTTTGTGCGATTCAGACACGCCAGCATCTCCCGCTCCTGACTATTTGAAATTTTCTTTTTACTTTTTCTGCTACTATTTGTTGTATCAGAAAAACATTTTGCATATCTGGACGGAAAATATGTATTTCCTTTTATCTGTCTGATATCACTCAGATAATTCGTGATTTCTACTGATTTCTGATCATTAAAATAAGAATCAAAGAAAAACTCTTCCCCGTCCATTTCACAGACATACGCTGAATTTTCATATCGTTTTCCTTCTACATTCAGAAATACAGCACCTTCTTTTTCAAAATAAATATGCTGATATAATACATCCAATGATGTACCTGTACCATTTTCCCTAAAATAATACTGCAAACCACAAACCAATTCGTATGCCTGTATCCAATAAATATCATGGTCGATCAGTAAAGTACCATGACCAATTACCTTGTTTCTCCAATTTGACACATTTTCGTATCTGTCCTCTCCAATTGGATGTTTCAAAGGTGTTATCTTCTGTAAGGCTACCGTTTTTTCCAGAAGTTCTTCCAAATAATCATTAAAATGAAATTCTTTGATGCACCGATGAACGGACTTTAACAATTCAAACCAAGTACCTGACGATAACGGCTTTTTGAGCATTCGGCTCATAATGTTTTGAAATTCTGTCAACAGTTTACTGTCTTTGGATATATCCTCCCCTAAAAACTTCGCATGATTTTTCCCAGATAACTGATGTTCTTTCTCCTGCTGCAACTGTTCTCTTGATGCTTCCGTAAAACCATCATTTTTCTCAACTGCAGAATTAAGTACGATAATCCCCATAATTACCGGAATCTTCATACATGTTTCATAGATATCCTTCAATCGGAAGATAGCTCCCCAGATATCATCTCTGCCAATATTTTCCCGTAAAAGTTCATACTCTTTTTGAATCACTCCTGGCAAATGTCTGATCTCAGAAGCATTCACCCACACCTTATCCTGTTTTAATTTATCTTTAAAATCAACTGTCTTTTCCATAACTGCCTCAAAACCATTAAAATACAAAAAAATTCTCCTGAACTGATATTTATTTTAACACCAATTCAAGAGAATTTATAGTTGCTTTATTCTATTGTTTGCAAATTTCTATTATGAGGTAGTTTTCTTTGTCTCCATTTTATTCTGTTGTGATTACAGGTAGCCTTTAAAATCATTTTCAAATACAAGTGTTAAAGTTCTCAGAAGTTCATTTTGAAAAACTCTGTCCTCACTATACTGAAAATTTCCATTCTCGATTTTTCTCTTTGCCTCTGCAAAATATTTGTTTCTTTTCTCGACTAATGCATCATCTGGATAGCAGGCCAAATGCAGATCCGTAAGCCCCAAACTTATTTCTTTATACATATCCGGGTTGTTTTCCAACAGTTCAAACGCACAATCAAAAAAAATGATATCAGGATTCATTTTTTTCCAACGCTTCACTACTCCAGGTCTCTCACAGCTTCTTACAAACTGCTCTGTTTCATCAACAATTCTTGTCAGCTTTTCCTTCATCAGATTCTCTCCCAGAAAAAGCATATCAATTTTTTTCCTTACGTCCAGTAACTTATTTCCCATATAGTCCCAGATATCAACACCTGCTTCCCCCTGTGGAAGTTCGTTATAGCAATCCGTTTTTTCATACAGAGCTAACACGTCCCAAAGCATACCATAAATTGTTCTGATTGATGTTTTAATCTCATTTGCCATCATAAGTGCCTCCTGTAATGTTTCATTTTTTCTGTATGTTTTGAATTATAACGCCTTAATCCGGCGATATATCGCACATTGTAGAATCAGAACCGAATAAAATCACTATTTATCAAATTTATTTTTTAATCGATCAATATCCTCCTGTAATTTTTTCGCATACTTATCTTCTGCCGATGCTTTTTTCAATTCATCGCGCCCTATTTTTCTTTTATCTTCCGCAGACGTGAGAATATTCAATCCTTCATTCGCAGATTTAAAATAACCATCTGCACTTGCTCTGTAATCATTGGCTCTTTCACGGGCTTTTTTTAATTCTATCTGTTTAAACTCTATATCTTCGGGATGATCTGTACCAAGCGCAGACATGATTCTAACCATAATCCATATGCCAACAATGATTAACGCTATAAATGCCACGCTGCCCAGCAGCGGAAGAATATTTTGCAAAACCCAGAAAAATAATGGAATAAGTGCAAAGCTGGTCAATACTCCAAGTCCCATATAGCCAACCATCCATCTGCACGCTTTGGTAATCAACGGTAACAAAATAAATCCCCCTATGCTTCCCAATGCTGTAGCTAAAAATATATTTCGCGCTATCGTATACTTGACAGCAATTCCAAATACTACAAAAAATCGTTCATCCGTAATATAATTCCGATCATAATATATTCCCATCTGAAACAAAAACATTAAAAAACTAACAATCACTAATGCTATTGCCACATAGTCTATAATCATTAGAATTCGTTTTACTTTACCATTCACTTTGAAATAATTAATCATAATTATTACAATATTTGTCACAACCATGTATCCTACTATTTTTCCAAATATACCGTTATATAATTCTCCTAATCTACCTGCTGAGAAGCCAGCTTTGGCACCTTCCCACCAACCATTGTCACGAAATGACTGAATTTGAGCAGGATAACCGCCTTTAGCAATGAACGTAATGTATAACACCGCACCACAGATAAGCATAAATAAACTCATAAAAACAGGAAGTAAAATGGCTAAATTATGAACTGGATTATTTTTAAATTCTTTGATTGCCATTTTTGTTTTTTCATAAACTTCTTCTATCATTTTTTTAAATAAACCTCTCGAAATTTCTCTTAACGTACTATTTTTAGTATTCTTTAAAGCTCTGTAAAATCTGAATAACCTCTTTTTCTTCTTTAGCGGTAAAATTTCCATCAGGTGCTTCTGCAATGAATGCGTGTAAACCATAATAATTAAACGAAAATTCATCTACATCGCCAGCCTGTCCTTTAAATTCCCGTTCCCCAAGTTCTGAGACTGGAAGCAGAGCAAATCTAGTACCATCTGCTGGTGTAAATTCAGTATCCGTATAAGCATTAAGTGATCCTGTCGTCTGTATTCTTGCCACCATATAGTTTTCTGTACTTAACAGATCTGCTTCATCGGTAGGATCCCGGACACTCCACATAAAATCGGTATCAGCAGCTTTTGTGATATTCACCTGTTCCATCACTACACCAGATCTTCCACCTAATTCTTGTGGTAAATCCCAATATGTAACGGTAACACCCCGGTCATTTGTAATTATCACCTGTTCCTGTATAACGTCCATCAATGCGCCTACCTGTTCGCTTTCCACTTTCCATCCAGGTGGTATATCAAATTGAAATCTGCATGCATCTAGCTGATTCACATCTGCAAATCTTGTTCGGTAAGTTGTTCCCAGATTTCCAATCTGCGTCTGATTTGATTCATTATATTGATTTCCTTCTCCTACTTGCTCCTGCACAGTATCATTTACAGATTCAGCCACTTCCCAATGTCGTGACCAGAATGGTTCCAGATCTGTACTAAATATCTCCTTCTCTAAAGACTCCGTTGTAAATATCGGCATATCTAAAATCAGTGTTCCTGACAATTGGGGGCCAATCTTAAGATCCATATTTCCACTTAACTCACCTGTTCCACCACCATTTGTAGTTATTTGTGCACTACCTTCTGCAGAACCATAAATTCCGGCTCCAATGTCAATGCCAGCAGCTCCATAAAGTTTTACAATATAATGCAAATTAATATTAGCAGACGCACTTCCTGACAGACTCATTTCAGTATTCCATTGCAACGCATCAATATTTTTTTCAAACTTTTTAATCGGTTCAACTTTTCCTTTTTTACTATCATAAAGGAAACCCAGTGCCCCTTCTACCGATGGCATATATGAAATTGTAAGATTTCCTTCCAGTTTTGCATCTGCATTCAATATTGCATCTACCTCATTAGTAACAACCATTGGAATCCAACCGGCCACCAGAAATTGATAATTTGGCAAATTCTTTGAAAAAATTGTTTTTTCAAACTCCTTTTCTTCTTCTAAGTTGTATTTCGCTACAATGCTTGCCTCTGCTTTTGACTGTAATGAAATACCACACTTTATATCACCATCTTCGATTTCCACTGTAATTTCTTCCCATACACTTAAACCACCTTTACTGGAAACAGATATCCAATCTTCATCATCTTCGTCCTCATCTCCATTATCCTCTTCGGGCGTAAGATCAAATTCATAATCATCAATTAAGCTCTGTTTATATTTTATTCCTGAATTAGAGTCTTCTTCCGTAAGTTGTATCACTGAATATGTACTATTTTGAAAAGACGAATTGTTTATAATATCATTTTTGTTTTCCGAAAAATCATCTTCTTCCACGCCTTCTTCTGTCAGTTGAAAACGCCGGATAATATGTGCTTCTTCAAAAACATCCGTTAATAATGCCGGTTCTGTTTCATATACATATACGTCATTTTTCTTACTCACATTTGTGACTCTGCGAATAAATCCAGCATCTGCGCCATCAATAATTCCAGATACCAGCACATCACCTTTTTTGTATTTTGGATTATTACTAATATAAACCAGTGCATTCTCTGTCACCTGATCCGGCGCATTTTCTTCATTAATGACCTGTACGTTTTCTTTAACAATTGCCCCATCCGCATTAGTCACCTGGTCAAAACTTTCTTTTTTGTTGCGTTTTAACGCAACTAACAGTGCTATGATTCCAGCAATCACTATGAGAATCAAAATAATCCAGCCACGTATTTTTTTATTTTTCAATTATCTTTCTCCTGTTGTGTTCTATAATTTCTATTTGTTTAAAGTAATCGGTGAACTGTCATGTCCCTGGCCTTTCACATGATTTTCATTCACATTTGGACTTATGATAATATCCTGTTTCAGGTATGATGACTCTCTCTTTAGTTTCTTAATCCAGTCACCCGCAGATAATCTAAGGCTCAACGTCCTACCATCAACTGTACCGGATACATTATAACTTCCACCTTCTGAAAACTCATGCAATACATCCGGCGTATATGTATAGGTTCCTGTAACCTGATCTCCATCAACATTCAACTCCAGTACAACATCTCCGGAATAAGGAACATTATTATAACGACCTGTCCATTTTCCTGCCCAGTCCACACTTTCCACCTGCAGTTTCTTTGATGTCACAACCGAACTCCACTCGCTGTCATACTGGCTTTCCACGGTAAATTCTATGCCAAATACAGCATTTGCTTTTGAAAATGTACAACTGCATTGATATTCCTGATATTTTCCTTTATTAATCGTTTTCTGATTATCAATTTTAAAATCTGAAACCTGATCTTTTGTAACTGAAATTTCCTGCTTTCCTATACCATTTTCGTCGTAATCAAAAATCTGTTCACTCAGCAATCCAATCAGATCATCTTCCGTTAAATTCAATGTTTTATTCAGATTCGGTGTTACTTTAAAATCATCATTCGGATTGCAAGAGACCATTTCCCAATTTTTATCAAATTCAAAATCGGCTGTTAAAGTGCCCTTCGCTTCTTCTACACCACTGTCTAAAGTAAGTGTCAGAGAAACCTCCTCCTTGTTGTTTTCCAAATCTGATTTTCTGTTATCCACTGTGACATTTTTAATTTCACCTGTCTCAATGTCCCAGTTCTGACCATCTATCATAATTCTCTCAGAAACAAGTGCATCCGCAATAACTTCAGCATCTACCCCTTTTAAAGGTTTCATAAGCCAAGAATCTTCATCACTTACAGAAATATTTCCAAGTTCCCAGTTTTTGTCATATTTGTAATAGGTTATCTCTACCCCTTTTTCGTATGACACGTCTCCTTTATGTGTCGTTACTTCACACAAAATGGAATCGATTTTCTGCTTTTTATCGGTATTACGATCCGTGATTTCAATACTGTCAAGAACCTCTCCATCACTCAGCAACTGCTGATCTGCACATTTTGCCAGATCATCTTTGATTTCATCCTCTTTTGGTGCAGAAGAACAGCCCGCCATTAAAACAAATGCTAATGATATTCCTGCAAACAATAAATTTTTTTTCTTTTTCATAACCTGTTTCTCCTTTTTTAATGTTCTTGTACTTATAGTTTAGTACACTCCCACTCATTTTGCAATGCATTATGTATTACTTTTTGCAGTGCATATTTATATCTGTTTTTGCAATATTATAAAATAAGCAGGAGGTGATCATTTGGCATTTCAGTTAAAATCAGACCGGAAGGCTACCGAAAATAAAACGATTCGTTTTCCATTGGATCTGATCAACCAGATTGACGAAGCTATTGCATCCGAAGATGTTCCTATCTCATTTTCCGGTTTTGTCATTCAGGCATGTGAATATGCACTGGAAAATATGGATGCATCCGACAAAAAAAATAAAATCAATTGATAACGATTACTTCGCCGGTAATCCTTTATCTCCGGGACAGTTTCGCCGACTGTCCCTTTTTCATGCTGATGCAACAGCTTCGCCATATTTCATATTGTACAGACTCGAATATGCGACATCTCGCTGTCGTCCTCTGCACAGTTGTGATTATACTGATAAAAATGTTTGCTATCGATACCCTTTTTGGTGTGAACACTCTGATTTCCATATCAATTCGAAACAAATGTCATTCTGTCATCGATTCCAAAATCTCTTTTGCCTTTCTTTGATACCTTGGAAGAAGGATTTGTGGAAGATATTCCATCATTCTTTCTGCTGTTTCTTCATCTATTCCTAATTTTTCAACCATTTCTTTTATTATATACCACCCGCCACTTACATTTTTGTCTGGGAACTCATAGGTTGCCACTAAATTTATGATTTCCTGATAGTACTTTCCAAAAGTCAAAATTGCTTGATATTTTATACGCATATTATTTAATTCGAACTTTTTTATTTTTTCTGTATCTGACACATCGATTACATTGTCTTTGTTATAATTTGCTCTGTCAGCCACTGCAATCGCATATTCCTTTGCCTCTTCAAGTGTCCCAAACGCTCTTATAAATGTACCAGGATTATTCAGATCATAATCATTTAATGTATCCTTCATAAAAGAATATGATGATACCTTATGGGTATCTTCCGGATTGCGAAATGATAACTTACCATCAATCCTTCCATAATTTTTCTCATACAAAATATATTGTTCAATTGGTGCATTTGAATAACGTCCAAACGGTTCTATTTCTTCCACCTGATATTCAATTGAAATACGCAGACCTTCTGCAATTCCGCCTACATCTCTTAGCAAAAGACAATATATCCCATTTTCTCTGAAGACTCCCGAAAAATCGTTATTATCATAGATCGGTTTCCAATCCAAATAGTCAGCCGTCAATTTACGGGCATTGTGCTCTTTCTCAAGCCGATCATACTCTTGTTTTTCACGCTCTATTCTTTCAACCGTATCTTCCAAGTCAAGTCTTTCCATGTCTTCACAGCCAAGCACCAGTTTCATAACATCCGGCTCATGGACATAATGAATCTTATACTGATCCATGTCGTACACCAGTTTCCACATTTCTTCATACTGATCAAAATACTCTTCTTTAATTAGTACATATCCTAAGTTCGAATATTTATATCCCACTGTTTCTGCTTTATACGCTTCCACTTCATTTGGAAGATTGATTACATCAAGTAAAGGCGTTAATTTTCCTAAATCCGTCCACTCATTAAAGGGTAATTCAGTGATACCTATTACATATAACTTATGTTCGTTTGTAATAATCCATATTACTCCTGGGCCTCCCATTCCCGAAGAATGACAAACCTGGATAAATATAACCTTATCCCAAAAATTTTGATTTAAATCAGATAACTTAAATGTATTGTTCATATGTTTTTCCTCCGTGTTTTCGTAAAATTTCAGTTACAATCCAATCATTTATTGCTTCCGGATTTTTCATATTTCAATATCTGACCTCGCTGTATTAGCCAAAACAATTACCATCCTCTTGTTCAAGAAAGAATCATAGTTTCTTTCTCCCAACTCTTTGATGATATCTTTATTACTTTCATCAAAATGATTCTCCATACCTATGCCATATGCAAACATTTCGTCATACTGTTCCGGAATCTCTCTTCGATATTCATATAAGTTGTATGACCAGTCTTCTCTGTTAACAACTGCAAAATTCCGACCTATCTGTAAATATGGCTTAAGATCCTTAAACAAAAGAACCTCTTTTGCTTTTCTCTCTATGTTACGCGGCGTTTCAGTAAGAACGATCTCAATCGCAGGTTCTAGCGTGACATCGTTTGCCTGGACAATCATTTTGTCCAGATCCTTTGGCGAAGTATATATATCTGCAGAAAACTCAACGTCTGTCATTCCGATTCCATAAACATATAAATCTTTATATTTTCAGATGAAATGTCTGAAATCATCAAATAATCGTAATAATACCCATCTTCCAGGCATATAGACAACCTAACATTTCTTGCCAGATATTGCCGGATTTCCTTAAACTGAATTGCCATAATACATTGCCTCACTTTCTCATGTTGATACAACAGCTCCATGTTTCCTATTGTACAGATTTGCATATGCGATATCTCGCTGTTGTTCTCTGCACACTTGTGATTATACTTATAAAAATATCTGTCATCGATACCCTTTTTGGTGTGAGCACTCCTGGTTTCAAATTTTTTTATGAATTTTATATTCTTCGCTGTCTAAAAAGTCAAAGGATATTCGCAATTGAAGCAGAAGATTTCCTTGTTTTTGTTAAATTTTTGCACACAAAAAAAGTTGTGTTCTCTGTCCACAACTTTTTTTGTTCAATGCATGATCATTTTAATTTTGTATGATTGGCTATCTGTCACTTATGATATCTGCCTCTCTGTCTCCGGCTTATTGATGTATTTATAATCTCCATTTTCTGTAAATTCATAGTACTGCTTCTTATTTTCATCATAAGCCAAGCATAACAGTCTTCTGTTTTTCAGAACAGATCCATCAATATAATAGTGACTTTTTCCATCAAAATAAATGCCTCGAAACTTTCGATCCATTGCCACAGACGCAGCCGCTACATGACCGGCAATAATATCTTTATAAAAATGTCCGGTAGATGGTGGATATTTTCCCGTCAACACATAATCAGGTGTTCCAATTGCACACCATTCTATCTCATCCTCCGGTATTGTTTCATCCACTCCCGCATGCACAAAAATCTGTGTTTCCGCCTCATAATATAGACGCAATTTTCTCATCCATGACAGTAAGTGTTTATGATTACCTTTGACACATTTTTTCATATATGAAATTTTTGCATCCCGGTCTGACATAGTTTTCAGCATTTCAATCTCTTCTGACGTCATAAATGTACCGGAAGTGCCAAAATTCTCATCTTCATCCAACCAGACATCTTCATTTTCAAAAAGGAACTCCTCGAACCATACTTCATGATTTCCTTTTAAGACAATCACTTTATCACGACCATATTCCTGCTCCAAATCATAGGCCATCTGCAAACATTGACAACTTTTCCTTCCCCGATCAATATAATCTCCCAGAAGAAGTAACTTATTATTGGAATCGTTCAGCAACGGTTTGATCTGATTGATTCGTTTTTCCATGGCTTCATAACAGCCATGGATATCTGAAATTGCAAAGAGCATGGTATCGTTCTCCTAATTCTCATCTAAAATGTATTTTTGAAGTAGTCCATTTTATTATGTTACATGATAACTGAAGTTCCAATTTCAATATTTTCAAGTAACCAATTTAAATCTGCCTGTGAAACCCTAATACATCCTGACGTGGATGCATCTCCCTTGCTAATCGGCTCATTTTTCTCCATCGTTTCTTTCATTACATCTGCTGCATACAAATCACTGTGAATAAAATAATCCTCAAAAATCACCAAATATCCAAAGAATTTCACCTGTTCTAATTCTGGATAATAACCACTGATGTACTCCTCCGTTGATTTTTTTTCTACCTGAAAGATACCTGTCGGTGTGGGTGATTTCTCACCTCCATAAATACAGTCCATGGATTTGACTTTTTCATACATGATATAATTCGAAGAATCAAAATCAGGACGGATGGAATAGTATTTATAGAGAACGGAATTATCTACTTTTTTATAAAGTTCAAGCTGATTGCTTAAACGATTCAATTTTAATAAATAATCACTTATATTCTCGTTTTTCTTTAAATAGTATATAATCAGATTTTTATTTTTCATAAGAAATTGTCCCATCTTAAACTTGATTTATAAATGTTTCTACTTTATCTTTTAATTCGCTTGTTAATCCTTCTGTATTACTGGTTGTAAAAATTTTCCTTAATTCTCTATCCATCTTTGTATTAGCATGTTTGCACTCTAACCGCTCTATAGAATCTATTTTTTCCTTCATTTCTCTTGGGAGCTCTAATCCCGCTGCTTCTATCATCCATATATACAAAAGAATATCACTTAACATCCTTCCTTTAGGTTTCCATGGGTTTATTTCTCTATTCCAATCAACAGAGCCGGTTATCGCAGAATACAAATAATAACCAATAATTAAATGCCATTTTTGATTATACTGATAATTTTCAGGACATTCTATCATTTGATTTATCATATAATGCTCTTTCTCATTTAGAAAATTTAGTTGTTCAACAAATAATTTGTTATGTTCTTTTTTATAATAATTAATTATTTGTGCATCTAAAGTTTTACATTCTATTCCCTGATTTAGCTTTTTTAAAACATTAAAAAATTTTTCAGCAGATTGAATTGATTTTCCACAACTTTCACTTTTTTTTCGATATTTATCATACTTAGCAGTATATTCTCCACCTACCTCCTTCTGATATAAATAATACCTAAAAATATCTTTATTTTTCATTTTATCCTCTATCATTTAGAATCATCGTTAACCATTTTATCATCATCTTACTATTCAAGATTTTTGTTTGTCTTTCCCCTTCAATTTTTATACTTTTTTCATTGATATGAATTTCTTTGATTTTTCCAATATTATATTTTTTTAAGTCATCATTATTGATAATTTCATCATCAAAAGATGCTATATCATAAACTGCTAACATACTAATTAAAACATGCCACTTTTGATTCAATATTCTTACGCCATTTGTTTCAAAATAAGGTGATAAATTATTTATATCTATAAAAAGATTTTCATTCTGTAAAAAGCAATACTTATTATGATTATTTTTGATATTTCGTTTAATCTTTTGGCACAACAATGTATTTTCATTTTTCTCATCTATTATATCTGCATCATGTTCCCATGCATCAGCTAGCTCTTTTGCGGCAATATCCCCTCCATTATCTTCATTAAGTACAAAATTACTATTATTACACATTACAATAAAATCTTTTAATGTCATTTTTTTCTCTTCTCCTTAAACAATATCTTCACCACCGCACCTGCAACAACTGCTGCCACAGCCGCACTGGCGATTCCCATATCAATTGGACTTCCTTTGATAAAATCAATAATGGTCAGTACTGAAGCAATAATAGAAAATGCTCCAAATAATGCGATGATATTCACAATTTTATTTTCTCGTTCGGCAGATGCTCTCTCTCGCTCGGCCGCTTCGCGTTCCCGGTCTGCAGCTTCTTTTTCACGTTCCGCATTTACACGATCCAGTTCCTCATCCAACAGATTGACTTTGTTCTGAATATCCTTCATGTATTCATTTGCGCCATTGATTTCCAACAGAAAACTATATGTCTCACATACGTTATTCCATCTTGAAATCTGTGATGGTGTAAAGGTTTCATATGCACACACACGAAGTACCTTTCGCTTCATAGCACGGATTGTTTCTTCTTTATGATCTCCCTGCTTGACTTCTTTATATAGCATGTCATTAATTTTGATACATGCATATTTCTGAAAAAGAGCTATGATTGTCAGCAACAGATCATTTTCCGCACGATTCCATATTTTTTCATATGTAAATACTTCCGACGTCTTTTTTGTGTCATCCTGTTTTATCTTCGGTGCCTGACCGTACACATAACTGATGGATTGAGAGGAAATACAGCCTCCCCATCCATAATCACTCTGTTTTACGTCCCTTGCACCGGACACATATTTGATATCGTGCTCCGAAGGATCTGAAAAATCCGTTCCGATTGGAATATAACGATGCGCATTATAAGTCAGTCGTTTCAACGTATCCAGACTTTCAAACCGAGTCTCCACAAATGCAGCGTTAAACCAGTAGGATTCTCTGAAAACATCTGATTGCGCATCTAAGATGTAGATTTTGTAGTGAAGTTCTTTTAAAATTCCATTCAGAAGTTTACATTCGATTTCTGTCAAAAAGTTTGCCCTTAATTTTTCCACCGTACCATAATCCAACATATATCCTGGATTAATAAATTCATAAAAATTATCAATCGTCAGATCCTGATTTACCAGTAAAATGATCAGAAACGCCAGATCACTTTCCGGAAAATAATACAGATGAATATCTTTGGCTTCTATCCATTCACTCTCAGAAAACTTTGCCGGTTCCAAGTTGCAATGAATTTTATACTGATCAACAAAGTCTCCCTCATTCCTGCAACGACTGGTCAGAATATCCGACAGATCCGATGTATCAATCTCTTCTCTTTCAAAAACCGGATTTCCAAGTGAATCTTTTTTTTCTTTAAGATCAGCGATTGCTTTTTTACGGTCTGTTTTTAGCTTTCCATCCGAACGATCGTGCAATGGAAGTATCAGATAGCTGCCCCATTTTGCATCATTAAATATTTTGTTTTTTGCTGTAAATTCCTCTTTTGTAATAAATATCTTTCACCACTCCCCCCATATTGCAACTATATTTTTTATTATACGCTTACAAAACTAAAATCTCAATCCATTTTATAACGTTTCACTAATTCCAGGCACCGTTTCTGTATATTTTCTCTTATTTCTGCCGGTTCAAGCACTTCAATATAATCGGAACACTGCATTGCAAATGATTCCATTGCATTTGGAACACATTTGACATCTACCATATCCCATTGATCATCCAGACGTTTTCGAAATTCATAATAATCGCCAAAATAATCATGCAATAACGTATATCGCTCATGGTCAATCTTAATCCTGATTGTAGTTGGCTCTCCATAAAACATGTTCATATGCTCCGTCTGGAACCTTGATGCCACTGTATCATTCCATTCCAACGGTAAGCCCTTTACATCCCGCTTTGGTTTTCTGTATTCAGAAATCCATTTTGTTTTATCCAATACAGACTGCTTCGTCTTATCCATAATATCACACATCAGATCAATTCGATAAAAAGCCACATTTCGATAAGGTTCCGCACAGCAGATCAGATAATATTTTCCATTATACAGCATGACATAATACGGATTTACGACATATCGCATCGGTTTTCCATCTGGTTGTCTTCTCAGAATTAATTCTTTCTGTTCGTTATATCCCTGAAAATGAAATGCTATCTTACATCCTTTTCCTCCATTTGCCTCAATCGCATTCTGTATAAGCATCAAATTTTCTTTTACCACCTTATCGTCAATTCTGGAGTCTTCAAAAACATTTGAAATATTCAAATTGATTGCCCCTGTTGTTTCGCTGATAAACGGTGAATATTTCAGGAAATTTTTACTGGACAGTTTTTCAATTTTACGGATCAGATTTTCTTTTGTTTCATTGTTAATATTTTTCAGAAACAATACTGCCTCTATCAATTGATTTAATTCATCGAAAGAGAATATATGTTGATATCTTAAATGACTCCTCTTAAATTTTCCTAATTTTTCTTTTCTCACCTGCATATCTTCTGTCTTCAATATTTCTTCTAATGAAACAGATGTGATTTTGCAATCCTGCAGTGCTTCCTCTCCTGCTAAAAGCAGCTCTTCCTCATCCGGATTCAATTCATTCATAAGAACTTTCACATAATCTGTCAAGGTCCTTGTAGGACATGCATGATCATTTTTTCTCATTTTCTCTTCTATTTCGCTCTGCGTTATCGTTGTATATTCATCTGTATTTTCCTGTAATATTCGCAACAATTCGATGAGTCTGCCAATGATATCCCAGGTATGTACCTGTTTCTTTTTCTGTCCTTTTTCCTCCGCCATCTGCTTATTACTCCTCTTTCACCTTTCTTGCTGAACATTTGGTTTTCAAAAGTATCTTTTGTAACAGTTCTATTGCTTTTTCTTTCATGTTACCCATTATAAATCTTGTAACCTGCGACATATTGCAGGAAATATATAAATTTATTATAACAAAAAATAGTATTTCATGATCTTTTTTCTCAAGAAATACTATTTTTCATACAGCATTGCCATACACATATTCTATTATTCCAGTAATCCTAATATATCTGCTTCGTTCCAATTCTCATTAGGATAAATAGAAAACTCTTCTTTATGCTTACGAATAATTCGTTCTGGCGTATTCGTATTATCGTAAACATGCATGATATCACAGATTTCAATTAATCTTTTTATATTATCAATCGATTTATAATACCTGTCTATTACCTTCGATCTTTCTACATCATGTCCACCAGAAGCAACTCTGGATTCTATTCTTGCAACATTAATTTGAGGATCTGCGGTTAATACAAAAACACACTTGATAAAATATCCCTCTTCTTTAGCTTTTCTTAGTATATCCAATTTATAATTTGATGATAAAACTGTTTCAAATGTAAAATCTTCTTTTTTCTCGATAGATTCGTATCTCAGTTTATCAGCTAGCAATGCCGCATCCATATTGTTCATACCGGTTGCTGCAACCATATCATCAGCATTTGTATATCTTCCAACTTTTTCGAAAAATGTTGTAATAGTACTCTTGCCCGAACCATTCGGACCAGCTAGCACAAGCACCATCGGCTTTTTATTCTGCATATTTTCTTTCTCCATTTGCGAACTCAATATAGGCTGTTTTCTTTTCTTTATCATATCCTGCGATTGGTTTTTTACAGATTTTAGCCTTTTCTATTGCTGCTTTTACAGCTTCTACAGCACGCAAATCCATCTCATTATCAGACACCGTCAAAGTGCTTTTTTCCTCATTGCGAGAAACGACTTTTATTACTCTTCCGCTTTTTGTTTTTACAGTTGTCATAAATCCACTTCCTCTCATTAAACTAATTTTCCTTAATATTTTATTACGTCCTTTATTTTATATTGACAGTATAACACCCGTTTCCAACTTTATAAATGACAGATTTATTTTTCACTATCAAATCTCATCAAAATCCTCAAACATAATCCGAATCCTCATCGTCTCTGTCTCCACATGATAATGTCCCGCATACCATTCCTTAAAATCCAGTCTGTCATAAATCGTCTGCAGCCATTTTTCAGTTGATTTATCTACGGTAATCGGTTCTTTCCGCGGTTTAAATGCCCATGTTGGCTCTGCTTTAATCGGTACCGTATGTGATAAAATCACATCCACCTTCCAGTTCATTTGTTCCAGTTGCTGTTCCACATACTGTTTAATTGTCTCATCCGGCTGTTCCGATGCAAACCACTGCAGTTCATGGCTGATGCGATACTCCCGGTTGACCGTACCTGCACCACCGATCGGCATCACGGATTTTCCGTGAAAATCATAGATTTCCCCGTCTTTTGCAAACAAGATATTCGGGTATTTATCTTCCCGGTACACCAGTCCTCCCTGCCATGGAACGAGTTTATAATCTGCCGGTGATTCCCATGGTCTTCCTTCATGATTGCCGTGAATACAAAACAAAGTAACCGGGATTTTCGCCACACGCTCCTTTAATTTTTCATCCTTTGGACTCAGCCAGTAATTGATTCCGGAATCTCCCAGAATGACCATAACATCTGCAATCGTTGTCATATGCTCCAGGCAAAACCGCTCCACTCTGTCAAATTTTTTATGTGTATCTCCTGTAATGTAAAAATGCAAGTTGTTCACCTCCCATTGTCATTCTTTGCAAAAAAATGATTACTTTGAAGATGCTCTCATTCAACCACAACTTCCACTTGTTTTCCGCAGAATGCAACACCATACTTATAAACAGTAGTCACGCCTGCTACCTTCAGTTCTGTGTCATATTTTTTCTCATTAATCTGCTGCAAAGCCGTATCTGCCAGTTTTTTCAGGCTCTCTGCTGTACATTGCTTTGTTGCTTTCAGTTCCATCAAGATTCCCGGCAGATTCTACTTCAATGGTTTGAGCTGAATATCGTAACGTCCTTCACCCGATTCCCGGTTGGAAGTCACAAAAAAATCTCCAAGTAACGCACATAAACCAAGCATAAATCCATGGTAAAAATTTTCTCCCTTTCTATCTCCAGTATGTTTATTTTCAGGAATAATGTCAAGAAAAAGAGGAATAATACCAACATTATTGATATTATTCCTCTTTTCTTTATGCTTCGGTATTTTTTTATTTTTTTATCATTTTCACAATTCCACGCAACAGATGTCCATTCGCAATTTCCAGCAATCCTTCAAACAATCCGCCTTTGATACCGCTGAACATCTGCATACTGCGAAGCGGTGCTCCTACACTGCTTTTCATCATCATCTTGAACTCCGGACTTTCCTGCACCTGTTTTCCACCGTATGGTCTGGAAAGCACAAATTCCACCACCTGGTAAATCACTTTCATCAGCAGGGAATCATCCATCATTTCCTCAATCGTATTGTCCATGGTAAAACTGCCTTTTTTTGCAATAGATGGTACATAAGTTCTGCCAAGTTCCTGTTCCCAGGAAATCTGATCCGGTTTTCCTGACAAAGACCAGTACCAGCTGTCATCGTTCTTTGCAGTCAGTGTCTCCCCTGCAAGTGCGATTCGACACTTCAGATCTGCAACTGATATTTCATAAGTCCCTGCTTCTACCACACAGCGATCTTTCCACACAGCAAAACTACGTTTATCCAGTGAAAATGTCACACACTTTTCCTCTCCTGCTTCCAGTGCGACTTTGCAAAATCCTTTTAATTCCCGGACTGGTCTGTGAATACCAGTCTGTTCCACCCTTGACACATACAGTTGCACCACTTCTTCTCCAAACACTTTGCCAGTATTCGTAACGGTTACCGAAACTTCCGGTTTTTGTCCATCAGAGGCAATCTGCAAATCCGAATATGCAAACCTTGTATAGCTCAGTCCATAACCGAACGGCCAGCGCACCGGAATCTGCGCTTTGTCATAATATCGATATCCTACATAAATACCTTCCTCATACAGCGCATCTTTCTGTCGATCATAAATTTTCGAAGATGGTACATCCGCATAAACATATGGCCAGGTTTCCGCCAGTTTGCCAGATGGATTTGTCTGACCGGTCAGCAAATGCTACACTGCTTCTGCGCCGCCCTGTCCCGGTAACCCCAGATATAAAATGCCTTTCACCTGATCTTCCCAGGGACATTCTACCACGCTTCCTGTGCATAATACTACAATCGTATTTTTGTTTGCTTTTCCAGTTTTCTCGATCATGCGCAGATGCCCTTCCGGCATACGCATCGTCTTCCGGTCGAATCCTTCACATTCACAATTACCCGGTAATCCCGCAAATACAATGACTTTATCTACTTTTTGTGCTACGGCTCGCACTTCATCCAGCAATGCATCTGTTGTCTGCCCGTTTTCCAGACACCCCTGTGCATACCACGCATCCGGAAAATAATCCAGCGGAGCTGACAACCGGGTAGGATTGATATGGCTGGAACCAGCTCCCTGATAACGCATCTCTTTTGCCATATATCCAATCACAGCCAGTGATTCTGTACTTTCATCAACCGGAAGAATCTCATCTTCGTTTTTCAGAAGTACCGCACCTTTTTCTGCTGCTTCCACAGCCAGTTTATGATGTATTTCTTCCGAAAAAGAAATACTTTCTTTCAACGTATCCTGTGCGCGGTACACCATTTTGAGGATGCGACTGGCAGATGCATCAATCAACGCTTCTGACAGCTTTCCTTCACGAAAAGCCCTGGCAACATCTTTTTCCATAAAGGCACTTCCACCCGGCATATTCAGGTCACATCCTGCCTGAAATCCGGCAATCCTGTCATTCATGGCTCCCCAGTCTGTCACCACCAGCCCTTCAAACTGCCATTCTCCGCGCAAAATACCGGTCAGCAGCTTTTTGTGATCGCTGCAGTGAATTCCGTTTACTTTTGGATAAGCACACATCACCGCAGACGGATGTCCTTCTCTGACTGCAATTTCAAAGGCTGTCAGATAAAGTTCCCATAACGTGCGCTCATCTATCACACCATCTGATAAAAAACGGGATTCCTCCTGGGAATTACAGGCAAAGTGTTTGACACATGCGCCAACGCCTTCACCTTCCATTCCCCGGATAAATCCCGCTGCCAGTTTTCCTGATAAATATGGATCCTCACTGAAATACTCAAAATTTCTGCCACAGAGGGGATTTCGTTTTGTATTCACCCCCGGTCCCAGAACCAGTCCTATGTTCTGTACCTTCGCCTCCTGCCCGATGGCTGAGCCGACTCGCTCCAGAAGATTGATATCCCAGCTTGCAGCCGTTGTCACTTCCGCCGGAAAGCAGGTCGCCGGAACCGATTCATTAATGCCAAGCATATCCGTTCGTGAACAGACATTCTGTTTTCTGAGGCCGTGCGGTCCATCGCACATCTGCATGGATGGAATACCATATTTCTTATATCCTTTTGTTTCCCAGAAATTCTTTCCGGAGCAGAGCGCAATTTTTTCTTCCAGAGTCATTTTCGATAAAATTATCTCTATATTTTTTCGATTCATATCTTATTTTTCTTCTTCTAGTATCTTCATACCATATACATCTATCAGTTTAACCTTTTATTCAAATTTCAATCTGTGAATAGCCTGTTTTCCACTCTTCTGTGCGCCGCGTGCATAGTTGAATTTCGGATAACCAAATCCCATGGCAGTAGCTACAAAATGATCTTCCGGAATGCCAAGTTTTGTCCATACATCCGGTAATAATTTCATCACATTCATCGGGAATCCAAGGTACACACAGCCCAGTCCTTTGGATTCGCATAACAGTTCAAAATAAGCAAGCGTAATTCCGACTTCTACTGCTGCCGAACCAAATTTCTTCGGCATATGTGGAATGATCACATGCGGTGCGGAGCAGAAATAAATATCTCCGTTCATGGCCTGCGAACCACGCTCTTCCATGATTCCAAAGGACTCTGCATCCCAGCTGTGCGGAAAAATCCCCTGTTTTTTCAGTTCTTCGGCACCTTCACACAGCATTTTGCGAAGCTTGTCCAACTCAGCTTTATCATCGATAACGGTAAATTCCATTTTCTGTTTGTTACCACCGGTTGGAGTTGCCTCCAGGGTATGTAACAATTCATCGATCAGTTCCGGATCTACGTTCTCGTCTTTATAATGACGACAGGAACGACGACCGCACACCAGACGTTCCAGATCTGTTGCAATTTCCGGTCCCGGCAACGGCAGACTGTCTTTTGGATTTTTACCAAGTACGCTGATAGCCCCATTCGGACAAACAGTCAGACAGTGCTGACAGCCCCAACAGCCATACCAGTCCATACTTTTCACCGGTTTTAAAGACGGCTTTTTATTCTCATTCATCTCAATCAGCATAGACGGGCAGGCAAGCTGGCATAAACCACAGCCAGTACACTTGCTCTCATCTACATGAAATTTTGTATCAATCAAGTTCATTCTTTCATTCCTCCTGTATTTTTTACAACTATATAATATAAAACCAGGTATCATCCTGATCCAGATTGCTGATCTCCATAGTAGTTTTATTTCCCTGCTTAAACTGCAGTTCCTGACCTTTGATGCTGACAGTTGTTCCGGCAGGAATGGACTTTGTGATAAAAGCATTACCACCGATGACAGAATCTTTTCCGATTACCGTCTCTCCGCCAAGAATCGATGCACCGGAATAAATTGTGACATTATCCTCAATGGTAGGATGACGTTTTACACTTTTCAGTTTCTGTCCGCCTCTGGTGGATAACGCACCGAGAGTAACACCCTGATATATTTTTACATTATCTCCGATGATGGTTGTCTCTCCGACTACGATACCTGTACCGTGATCGATAAAGAAATGTTTTCCGATGGTTGCGCCTGGATGAATATCAATTCCTGTGATACTGTGGGCATACTCTGTCATAATACGCGGAATCAGCGGTACGGAACGGATAAACAGTTCATGCGCCAGACGATTGATGGTAATGGCAAATAAGCCCGGATAAGCCAGAATGATCTCACCATAGCTGTTTGCCGCCGGATCGCCTTCTAAGGCTGCCTGCAGATCACCTTCCAGGTATTCCCGGATCTTTGGAATCTCGCGCAGGAAATCTACGGTAATCTCGTAGCTTTCTTTTTCAATTTGTGCCCGGCATTTTCCATCCAGTTTCGGGCAGAATTTGGATACCTTCGCAATCTGTCTGCTGAGACGGTATAATACATCTTCAATCAATGTAGACAGATGATGGTTTGCATGATAACTTTTGTATGCACGGTCTCTGTAATAACCCGGATAAATAATTTTCAGTAATTTTTCAATAATATCAATAATTACTTCTTTATTCGGCTGATCGTAAAAATCTTCCATTTTATCAATGGTACGATCAAGCTCATAATCGGCAAGGATTGCATCCAGAATTTCTTCTGCTTCTCTTCCTTCCATATTTCTGCTCATTTCTGACATGGCAATCACCTTTTTCTTTCTCAATTTTTATCAAAAACAGTTCCATCCTTTTGATTTGATGCAACTTTTATCCTTTCATTTCTGACAGATCTCTGTTTATGTACCAGTTTTTTATCTTACTGGGAATATAAAAACAATCGAATCCATGCTATTTTTTATATCATTTTTCGATTTTCTATCGAAAATCTCCCCGGTCGCTGACCAGTTCAAATCCGACACTGGACACTCTCCGTCCCAGACAGCCGCGGCATTCCGCGGCTTCTTCTCCGGTACAGATTTTATTGTCATACAGATCATACTGTTTTCTGTTTTTCACCGGTGACAGGTTCGGCATTACAACATTTGCTCCATGCTGCAAACCTTTTTCCCTTCCCAGAGGATCTGCTGTTCCAAGTGCTGTTGTAGCCGGTAATAATACATGTGGCAACATGATACGAATCACGGAAAGTAAAAACAACGTTAATGGCACACTTCCGGATGGCTCCTGTGCAAACATCGTATCATGATGTGGGATAAACGGACCGATACCGACCATCTGGGGTTCCAGTTCTTTTAAGAACACCAAATCATCCGCCAGCGTCTCTGCAGTCTGATACGGGGATCCTACCATAAATCCAGCCCCCACCTGATACCCTAATGATTTCAGATCATACAGACACTGTTTGCGCACCACGAGGCTCATCTCCTCCGGATGCAATTTCTGATAATGTGCTTCATTGGCTGTCTCATGTCGAAGCAGATAACGGTCTGCTCCGGCCTCGCGGAATCGTTTGTAACTTTCATATGATTTTTCACCAATCGACAACGTAATGGCACAATCCGGATAACCGGCACGTATCTTCTGCACAATATCCACGATGCGGTCATCGTTATAATATGGGTCTTCCCCGCCCTGTAACACAAAAGTGCGAAATCCCAACTCATATCCGTTTTCGCAACAGGCCATGATTTCCTCTTCGGTCAACCGATATCTCTGTGCATTTTTATTACTTCTTCGAATACCGCAATAATAGCAGTCATTTTTGCAGTAATTGGTAAACTCGATCAGACCTCTTGTATACACATCTGTGCCGTATACTTCTCTGCGGATGCGAACCGCTTCTTCAGCCAGCAGAGCATCCACCTGCGGGTCATTCGCCATCCCGAGCAGTGACACATACTCTTCTCTGGTTAAATTATGCTCTCTGATTAATTTCTGTACCAAATCCATTCTTTTTCTTCCCCTTTTTTACATCCCTTTTATGGATATCCGGATAAAGTTATACTTATATCGCTCCATGTTATTTAGAAACAATGCTCTGTTCATGAAGCTTTCTGTACAAACTAGTTGTTTCTCTCCAGACAACGTTTTGCAATCTCTGTCTCAATGATCGTCGCTCCGCCGACAACCACATCGCCATCATACAGAACCACCGCCTGGCCACAGGTAATGGCACGTTGCGGCTCATCAAATACCACACGGATCTTGTCCGGCTCCGGCTGTGTCACAGTTGCCCACTGTTCTTCATGGCGGTAGCGCACTTTGGCTTTCACGCGCATTTCCCCTTCAATATGATCCACGGAAATAAGATTCACATCATTTGCGATCAGTTCTCTGGAAAACAGATCTTCGTTTCTTCCCAAAATAACCTGATTTTTCACCGGATCCACGGCTACCACATACATAGACTCTTTTAATGCAAGACCGAGTCCTTTTCTCTGCCCGATCGTATAACGGATGATTCCTTTGTGACGTCCCAGCACATTCCCCTCCAGATCTACAAAATCTCCTTCCGGATAGGTCTTTCCACGATACTGTTCAATGAAATCCGAATATTTTCCGTTTACGACAAAGCAGATATCCTGGCTGTCATGTTTTCTTGCATTGATAAAACCCTGTGTTTCCGCAATTTCTCTGGCCTCAGTCTTATGCATGCCGCCCAACGGGAACTGCACATGCGCCAGCTGATCCTGGGTCAGAGAATATAACACATAACTCTGATCTTTGCTCAGGTCTACGGATTTTTTTAATAAGTAACGTCCGGTTTCCTCATTGTATTCAATCTGTGCATAATGACCCGTCACCACATAATCGTAGGACAGCTCTTTTGCACGCTGAAACAGTTTTTCAAATTTCAGATAACGGTTGCAGTCAATGCATGGATTCGGTGTACATGCATTCTCGTAAGAACATACAAATTTCTCCATCACTTCTTCTTTGAAGCGATCTGAAAAATTAAATACATAATAAGGCATTTCCAGTGCCCGGGCCACACTTCTGGCATCTTCTACATCATCTAAAGAACAGCAGGTATGCTCTCTGCATACAACCACATCCTCATTCTGAAACAGCTTCATAGTAACGCCGATACACTCATATCCTTTTTCTTTCATTAAAAAAGCGGCTACGCTGGAATCAACGCCGCCGCTCATTGCGATTATTGCTTTTTTATTCAAAGGCTACGTCTCCTTTTTATCATACTATTCAAGAATCTACGGATTATATCGCCTGTATCTTCCAGGCATGATATAACCCCATGTTATCCTAGTATTATAGTATTTTTTACTGATAAAAATCAAGTAGTAGCATATATTTCTTTAGATATAGTACATACTTTCGTCGTACTTTTCAAATTCCTGATATTCTTTCACCAGATCTGCCAGTGTCAGATTGATCAGAATCTGATCCAGCTGACAGTTCACCTCATCAATTACCCGTGTCTGAATGGCCGCTGCAATTCCTTTACAGTCACTTTCTTCTGCCGTATCTTCATCTGCAATGTGATAAGTTCCATCCAGGGCTTCCAGAATCTCAGCCACAGTAATTTTCTCTGCCGGATGATTCAGCAGATAGCCCCCCTGCGGGCCTTTGATACTTTTGACAATACCTGCCCGGCGCAGTGCAGCAAATACCTGCTCCAGATACTGCGGAGAAATATCATTTCGTTCCGCGATGCTGTTTAATGCCACATGTCCATTTTTGGAATGTACGGATAAATCGATCAGAGAGGTTAGTCCATATCTGCTTTTTTTCGAAAACTTCATTTTTATAATACCTCCCATACTCCAATTTAATTCTACATCATTTAATTTAACAGGCGGATTGCAGTAATACAACCCGCCTGAATTTCTATATTTTTTCATTTTTTACTGAATTGCTTTGAAAGCTTCATCCAGATCCTGAATGATATCGTCAATATTCTCTGTACCGATAGAAAGACGAATTGTGTTTGGTTTGATTCCCTGATCAGCAAGTTCTTCCGGTGTGCACTGGCTGTGTGTAGTTGTTGCCGGATGGATCACCAGAGATTTTACATCTGCAACATTTGCAAGCAGGGAGAACAACTCCAGATTGTCGATGAAGTCTTTTGCTTTCTGCTCGTCACCTTTGATTTCAAATGTGAAGATAGAACCACCGCCATTCGGGAAATATTTTTTGTATAATGCCTGCTGGCTCGGATCCTCAGATACAGACGGATGATGTACACGCTCTACCTGTGGATGGTTGTTTAAGTACTGAACTACTTTCAGTGCGTTCTCTACGTGACGCTCTACACGTAAGGACAGTGTCTCAAGTCCCTGTAAGAACAGGAAAGAGTTGAACGGAGAAATGGTTGCTCCGGTATCACGCAGTAAGATTGCTCTGATTTTTGTAACGAAAGCTGCCGGTCCAACAGCTTTTGTGAAGCTGATACCGTGATAACTTGGGTTCGGATCTACTAAAGAAGCAAATTTTCCGGATGCTTCCCAGTCGAATTTACCACTGTCTACGATCACACCACCAATGCTTGTTCCATGTCCGCCGATGAATTTTGTTGCGGAATGAACAACGATATCTGCTCCGTACTCAATTGGGCGAACCAGGTATGGGGTTGCAAATGTATTGTCGATTACCAGCGGAATCTTATGCTCATGAGCGATATTTGCCAGTGTCTCGATATCCACTACATCAGAGTTCGGGTTACCAAGTGTCTCAATGTAAAGTGCTTTTGTATTGTCCTTGATTGCTGCTTTTACTTCGTCAATATTAAACGGATCTACAAATGTAGTCTCAATGCCGTACTGCGGAAGTGTGTGCTCCAGCAAGTTGAAGGAACCACCATAAATATTTTTTGCAGCTACGATATGATCTCCGGCCTGAGCAAGATTTTCAATGGTATAAGTAATCGCTGCCGCTCCGGAAGCTACTGCTAATGCTGCAACGCCGCCTTCCAGTGCTGCCATTCTCTGCTCAAATACGTCCTCTGTCGGGTTTGTCAGACGTCCGTAAATGTTACCTGCATCTGCAAGTCCGAAACGTGCCGCTGCATGATCGCAGTTGCGGAATACATAGGAAGATGTCTGATAAATCGGTACTGCTCTTGCATCTGTAACCGGATCCGGGTTCTCCTGTCCTACGTGTAACTGTAATGTCTCAAATTTAAAATTTCTGTCTTTTCTTGCGATTTTCTCTGCCATTTCTCTCAACCTTTGCCTTTCATAATCTGTCCTGTTCAGGATCTGCTGTCTGCCATCCTGCTGTTGTCTTTGTTTCACAGATTCTGATAACAGTTCAAATTCACTTGAACGTATCAAATCACTCTAAAACATTCTTGCTCTCACAGTTTTTTCTATTCCTCTGTGAATAATGGTGTTGAATAATATCTGTCACCTGTATCCGGTAATAATGCTACAATTGTTTTTCCTGCAAATTCCGGACGTTTTGCCACCTGAATTGCTGCGGATAATGCTGCTCCGGAAGAAATTCCGACTAAAACGCCTTCTTTCTTTGCCAGAAGTTTTGCTTTTTCAAATGCATCATCATTTTCAATTGTAATAATCTCATCATATACCTGTGTATTTAATACGTCCGGTACGAAACCAGCGCCAATACCCTGAATTTTGTGAGCTCCGCTCTTACCTTCGGAAAGTACCGGAGATGTTGCAGGCTCTACTGCAATAATCTTGACATCCGGATTTTTGGATTTCAGATATTCGCCTGTACCTGTTAATGTTCCGCCTGTACCTACACCTGCGATAAATACATCTACATTTCCGTCTGTATCGTTCCAGATCTCCGGACCTGTGGTTGCTTTGTGTGCTGCCGGGTTTGCCGGATTTACAAACTGTCCCGGGATGTAGCTGTTTGGAATCTCTTTTGCGAGTTCATCTGCTTTTGCAATGGCTCCTTTCATTCCTTTGGAACCTTCTGTTAAAACGATCTCTGCGCCATAAGCTTTTAAGATGTTTCTTCTCTCAACACTCATAGTCTCCGGCATGGTAAGGATGATTCTGTATCCTTTTGCTGCTGCGATGGATGCAAGACCGATACCGGTATTTCCTGAAGTCGGCTCAATGATAACAGAACCTTCTTTTAATAATCCTTTTTCTTCAGCGTCCTCGATCATTGCTTTTGCAATTCTGTCCTTGACACTTCCTGCCGGATTGAAGTATTCTAATTTTACAAGGATTTTAGCGTTGAGATCCTGATCTTTCTCTACATTTGTAACTTCAACCAGTGGTGTGTTACCGATTAAACCAAGTGTTCCTTTATAAATGTTAGCCATTGTTTCGTCCTCCTATAAATCATATCTGTTTTCTATGTTTTATTTGTTGAATGTATTATATTCCCGTTATTCCTATTTGTCAACTAGGTTTTGAAAGTTTTTTATATTTTTTCGCAAAGAATACCGTAAAACCGCGTAAATGCTGGGTATATGGCTGTTTCTATTTTTCAAAAATGACAAAAAAGGACCTTCTTCAGACGTTTTTCTGTCCAAAGAAGGTCTTTTTTGTTTCACCAACTTATCAGGTATGTTTTATATTTTATCTTATTTTTTAACCCGGATAGCTGCTACAGTGCAGTCATCTGCTGACTTCCTCCACTTTGGGCTCTGCGGAACTTATCTTCTCGATAAAGACATTATAGCAGAAACCGCGCCACATAGCACCCCTGCGCAGACCCAGATGATCCAGGTCACATCCCATCGATTTGTCAAAAAGCTGACTGCCAGATAGATTGCGGTTACAGAACGCCAGTAAATTTTGGAAACCTGTTTTCTTCTGCCACTGCTCTGCTTATTTTTCACGCTGTAGTCCTCTTCCTCCAACAAAATCTGGTAACTTCCTGTGATTGTTCCTGACCACACAAAGAAAAAAGTTGCAATTGCCACAAATATCAGCAGAACGGCAAGACTGTAGATATAATAAATATCCGGCATGGAAAATGCTGCCATCAGCATCATCGGCACCACACTGACAATGGAAAGAATCACACCGGTCACCGTGCATTTACGACTCAGCGGGGCAAATTCCTGTTTTTCTTCCAAAACCATCTTTCGAACTTCCTCTTCCGCTACGATATGCTGTGTTTCAAAAGAACAAAAGCGTTCCTGATGCGCACCCTTAATGATAAAAATTGCGACTGCCACAGCCACTATGCCCAGAAGGATCGCAACGCCCATTCCACCTGTCATATCCTCCGTGATCGGAAGAACCTTATATTCTGCCATTCCGCCAAGCAATAAAAGCCATACCGGAGATAATATACACAGAAACGTTCCTAATGCGATCCACGGAGCTTTGTGTTTTGCCCATTCAAGATAATCCCTTGCCTCCTGCATAGAAACATGATGCGTTGGAATTTCTTCACTTCGTGTATCTTCTCCAAATTGCTGCTGCGTGCTATTTTGATTACTACAAAAATTTGTCATACCCGACGTATCCGTTTTCATCTGTTCATTCTGTAAATCTTCAAATGTTGTTTTTCTCTCGTTCAACTCCATTTCTTCTTTTAAAAGAGTGTCTGTGGATACACCAAAAATCTCACTCATCTTTAAGATTTTATCCAGATCTGGCACGGACGCTCCGCTCTCCCATTTCGATACAGACTGTCGTGATACAGAAAGCTGCTGCGCCAGTTCTTCCTGCGACCAGCCGCGTTGCTTTCTCAATGTCATAATTTTTTCTGCAAGTTTCATAACCCTTGATACCTTTCCTAGTAATAAATATAAGAAAGTGTGCTATCACACATTTGCGTGCTTGTAATTATCAATAGCACATCTTTCTTATTCGCGCCGAGCACGTTTAACCGAGCTTTCTAAGCGAGGGCTACTTCTTGAACTGTGTTCAAGAAGGGTAATTTCTTTTCGTGCGAGTGTGCATCGTTTGCATGAAGTGCTTTTGTTTGATAGGAAAAACTCATTTCCTATCAAACAAAAATCCATCAGCAGCCGTTCTGCCTTTGACGTCCTCAGCAAAACTTCTCCTGATGGAGTAAAGCGGACATTCGCAATTCGCTTTCGCTATTTGCTCATGAACGCAGTCATCTTGCAACCTGCGTTCATTATACGAAAAATCCCGATTGACAACCACCAATTACCCTTGAAAATCCGTCAACTGGCAGTTGCATCTTCCAGTTTTTTTAGTTTTCCTCTTTTTTCTCTATTCTATCGTAATCATCCAGGAAGTGATGTTTCACACCATCTTTCTTGTATGCAATGACGGTGCTTAAGTTCACATTTTCCACGCTTTTGAAAATATTGGATTCCACGAACGGATTTGTCTCTTTCAACTGACGGATCAGATTTTTCACTTCCACACGCTTTGATGTGTTCTCGCCACCGCAGGTACTACAGGTATCGGTAAACTTACATGCACACTGAATAAAGTGCAGGTCATTACTGTCACGCCATTTTTTGATATCATCCTCACGAATCAGATACAGCGGACGGATCAGCTCCATGCCTTCAAAGTTTGTACTGTGTAGCTTTGGCATCATGGTCTGCATCTGAGCTCCGTAGAGCATACCCATCAGAATGGTCTCAATAACATCATCATAATGATGGCCCAGAGCAATCTTGTTGCAGCCAAGCTCTTTTGCTTTGCTGTATAGATGTCCGCGGCGCATTCTCGCACACAGATAGCACGGTGATTTTTCTATATTAAATACCGCATCAAAAATATCCGACTCGAAAATAGTGATTGGAATATTCATTCTCTTTGCGTTGGCCTCAATGATCTGTCTGTTTGCCGGGCTGTATCCCGGATCCATTACCAGAAACACCACTTCAAAGTTAAACTTATTATGGCGTTTCAACTCCTGGAAAAGTTTTGCCATCAGCATGGAATCTTTTCCCCCGGAGATACAGACTGCAATCTTGTCGCCCTCTTTTACCAGCTCGTACTCACGTACTGCACGGGTAAAACGACACCAGATGGTTTTCCGGAACTTTTTGCGGATACTCTGCTCAATTTCCACATACTCCGGAGTCTCTTCTTCCTTTTTGGCTTCTTCTTTCTGTTTCATGGCTTCCATCAACCAGGCTAAGTATCCACCATTCAGACTTTTTGCATCCACGCCGGCTTCCTGCAGTGCTTCCGCTGCCGGAACACTCCTCTCACCTTTCTGGCAATAAATAACAACTGTCTTATTTTTATCAATTTCCTGTGATTCCGGCAGTTCCTCTGCACTCAGAGCCACACTGCCCGGGATCACACCATAAGAACGTGCACGCTCATCCCGGATATCAACTAACTGATAGCTGTTTTCCGGCATCGCAAACAGTTCCTGTACAGATAACTGTATTTCTCCCATATGATCTCCTTTCTACTGCGGTAATTCTGTCAGATCTTTTGTGATCTCACCTGCAATGATGAGTCCGACTACTGACGGCACAAATGCAAGACTTCCCGGAATCTGACGGCGCACGGTACATTTTCTTTCTGTTCCCGGTGGGCAGACACAGTTGTTTTTACAGCTGTTTTCGGAATCTTCGATCGGAGTCATCGGTTTTTCTTTGGAATAAACAACCTTCAAATGATCAATTCCGCGTTTTTTCAACTCACGGCGCATCACTTTTGCTAATGGGCAGACCGAAGTTTCATAAATATCTGCCACTTCAAAAGCAGAGGCATCCATCTTGTTTCCTGCTCCCATGGAACTGATGATCGGCACACCTGCTGCTTTTGCCTGTTCCACAAGCATCAGTTTTCCGGTGACTGTATCGATTGCATCTACCACGTAATCATACTGGGAAAAATCAAACTGATCTGCAGTATCCGGCATATAAAATGTCTTATATGTGTTGACCACCGCCTTCGGGTTAATCTCCAGAATACGCTCTTTCGCTACATCTACTTTATATTTTCCAATGGTTTTTCTTGTTGCAAAAATCTGACGGTTCAAGTTTGTCAGACAGATCCGGTCATCATCGATCAGATCCAGTGTTCCAACGCCCACGCGAGCCAGTGCTTCCACAGTGTAACCGCCAACACCGCCGATACCGAATACGGCCACTCTGGCGTTGAACAGGCGCTGCATGTTGTCTTCTCCCAGAAGCAGTTCTGTTCTGGAAAACTGGTTCAACACAGCCGGGTGCGGCTTATGCGCACATTCTGTATGTAAAGAAGTACTTTCTTCCATAAATATTTATCCTCCATCGTACTTTTGATATTATTCGAACATTTCAGAACCCATATTTTTTGTAAGATTCTTTATTGTTTACTATTTTACTATGAATTAATTGCCTGTGATAGTATAGCGGATTTTCACAAAAAAAACAATTACTTCTCGGAAAATAAACAATTTTCGTAACGATTCAGAGCCAGAAAGTTTTCCAGAAAAATGCGAATTATGTTTGCAAAATTCAAGTCGAACGCACGTGAGACTTGGTGCGTGATTCTGGTCAGCGTAAGCTGAC